>Ga0209887_1000359_pt1 | contig 13663 bp, 14 predicted proteins | sample GWRWN1_30_40_FD_187230 | JGI IMG/M metagenome (GOLD analysis project Ga0209887, IMG submission 187230) | Riverbed sediment microbial communities from areas with no vegetation in Columbia River, Washington, USA - GW-RW N1_30_40 (SPAdes)... | ecosystem: Environmental > Aquatic > Freshwater > River...
GTCGTGCCCCGCCGCGTCCAGGACACGGATCGCCTCGGGCGCGGCGAGCGCCATCCCGCCGAGGTGCCCGCGCGTCGCCATCGAGCGGATGAACACGCCGGGGTCCGTCGCGTGCGCCTGCATCCGCAGGCGATCGCCGAGCAGCGCGCCGCCCGACAAGGGCGACGTCGGGTCGATCGCCAGCACGGCGACCGAGCGCCCCTGCGCCCTCGCCGCGCCGACGAGCTCGCCCACGATCGTGGACTTCCCGACCCCCGGCGAGCCCGTGAGCCCGACCGTGAAGGCTCGTCCGGTCCGGGGGAACAGCTCCGCCGAGAGCGCCTCGAGACCGGCGGCACCGTCCTCGACCATCGAGATCGCCCGGGCGACCGCTCGAGGGTCGCCCGCGAGGACGTCCTCGGTCAGGCTCACGCTCGAAGCCTACCCGGGCCCCCCAGCGTGGCGGTGGCGCACGCCGCCGGGATCAACCCTCGCGTCGCGTCCCGGCCAGCGCGGCGCCCGGCATCGCCAGCAGCGCGTCGCGGAGCGACGCGCACAGGGCCCGTTGTCGCACCAGCTCCACATCGTCGTCGGAAGTGGCGCGCGTGCGCACCATCGCGAGGTTGATCTGCTCCTTCTGCAGGCGCTTCAGCAGGCGTTCGGCGGCGTCGCCGGCGCGGGCGGCCATCTGGCGCCGCGACCGGCGCCGCGCGCCCGGGTCCAGGAGCACTCGGAGCTCGACCTCGGAGAGCCAGGGCGAGTCGGCCTCCGACCGCAACGCCGTCTCGAGCCACATGCGCTCGCGCCTGCGGGCCAGCCGGACCATCACGACCACGAACAGGAGCAGCGGCGCGCCCTTGACGGCCGCAGCGAACGGGATCCGGAGCCAGTCGGCGACGTTGTCCACGCTCGACGGGAAGAGGTTCAGGAACGGCGAGTTCCACAGGAAGTGCGCCGCAACCGCCGAGCCGAAAAGCCCGAGCGCGACCGCCAACCGCCTCCCGAACGCGACCTCGCCGCGCCTCGAGACGAAGTACGCGACCCCCATGCCGGACACCCCCGTGTACAGCACGTGCCCGTAGAGGCCGCTCGAGACCACGCGCACGTAGAAGCCGGCGAGGACCCCACCGGGCGATCCGCCGAAGATCGCGATGAAGTAGAAGACGTCCTCGACGAGGGTGAAGCCGAGCCCGATCATCGCGCCGTAGACGAAGCCGTCCATCAGGTCGTCCATCTCGTCCCTGGCGATCAGGTAGATCAGCACGACGCCGGCGACCTTCATCGTCTCCTCGACGAACGGCGCCGTCAGCGCGGCCGTCCATTCGGCCGCGAACACCGGTCCGCCCAGACGCGCGACGACCAGGCCCCAGCCCTCGTTCGCGATCCCCGCGAGCACCGTGGCCGCGACACCTCCCCACACGAGCGCGCCGAGCACGAGCGACATCGGCTCGCGCTCGTACAGGTCGAGCAGGTAGATCGCGAGGAACAGCGGCAGTCCGTACAGGAGCAGGAGCCCCCAGGACAGCGCCCACCCCGACGGGGACAGCTTCTGGAACAGCTGCTGCTGCGAGATCGTGTACAGGGCGGTGACGACCACGATCACCGCGTAGAGCCAGAACGCGGGCTGCCGCCACTGGAACAGCGACGTCTGGCGACCCCAGTTGCGCGGCATCCGGACGAACTGCAGTTCGGTCGCGAGCCGGCCCCCGCGTCGCTCGCTCATCACGCGATCTCCGCGCGTTCGATCATCGCGTCGATCTCGTCGATCTCGAACTGGAGCTGCCCGGCGGGCGCCCACCCGTCGAAGATCACACCTTGGCCCGAGGGCGGCACCACGGCGGTCACCTCGCCCTCGATCGGCGCCTGCACGTCGCCGAACAGCCCGACGTACGCGATCCGCGATCCGGTGAGCCCGGAGACGAGGCGGACGGGTTCGACCTCCTCCGAGACGCGGAACTGCTCCGCGTCGGGTTCCAGGATGTTGTCGACGTACTGCCGGAGCAGGTCGACGTCGGTCCCGTCGAAGGGCAGGGCGGCGACGTCGAGGCTCGTGCTGCCGCTCGTCAGACGGATCCGGTCGGGGTCGCTCGAGCGGCCGGCGAGCTCCCACCCGGGGAACGGCGTGACGCTGACCGATGCGTTCACCGCAACGGCCCCGCCCCGGACCTCGCCGAGCGCGTCGGCGGTGAGGTAGCCCCCCGACGTCACCGCGGCCAGGACGACGGCGAGCGCCGCGCCCGGGATCCATCGGCGGTGCCGCAGCGGCGGCGCCGGGAGGGAGACGGGGTCGGCCTCGACGCTCACGGGACCACCGACAGCAGCCGCGTGAACCTCGAGAGCCGGATCGGGTGGCGGAGCATGCCTGATACTCGCACGCGCCGGGTGGCGATCCGGCGCAGGATCGAGCGCCCTCGTGCATCGAGCGCGTCCGGGAACCCGAACCGCAGCGGTGTCGTGGAGAGTTCGAGCAGGTCGTCGGCGCCGGCCACCACCCGCAGGTGCGGCGTCCGGCTCCCCGCGGCGTTCGAGACCTCGATCTCGCCCGCCGAGAGGACGATCGTCGCGGCCGTGTCCGCGTCGGAGGCGACGAGCTCGACGACCGACGGGCTGAGCAGAGCCTTGCGCTCCGGCCGGCGCTCCAGGTTCGCCTCGATCAACCGGCCGACGAGGTCGGCGAGCCCGTTCGGCTCGGCGTCGGCGAACCGTACCGTCACGGAGCGACCGAGACCGGGTCGGTCACGGCTCCAAGAGGACCTTCGTCGCCTGCTTCGTGTCGAACAGCTCGTAGCCCTTCGGGGCCTCCTCGAGCGGCAGCCGGTGCGAGACGATCGGCCGGGGGTCGAGCCGACCAGCCTGCAACTCGGCCAGCGCGCGCTCCCACCAGGTGTGGACCGGCGTGGTGCCGGCGAACCGGAGCTGCAGCGCGCGGATCCACCACACGCCGATCTGCGCCTGGACCAGCTCGCTCGTGTAGACGCCCATCACCACGACGGCGCCGCCCCGACGCACGATGTCGAGCGAGCGCTCGAACGCCGCGGGCGTCCCCACGGCCTCGATCACGACGTCCGCGCCGCGCCCGTCCGTGTGCTCGAACACCGCGGTCTGCGCGTTGCGCGTCGCGACGTCGATCGGGATCGCCCCCGTGCGTTCGGCGAGCGCGAGCCTCGCAGGGTCCAGTTCGAGGGCGAGCACCGAGGACGCGCTCGGGAGCGCCGCCTGCGCGCAGAAGAAGCCGACCGGTCCGGCACCGACGACCGCGACCGTGTCGCCGTCGGCGATGTCGGCCAACCCGGCCGCGTAGACGCCGGTCGACAGGGCATCACCGACGAAGAGCGCGCGGTCGTCATCGATACCTTCGGGCACGGCGAGCAGGTTGACGTCGGCAACGGGGACGCGGAGCAGCTCGGCCTGAGCGCCGCCCAGGCTCCCGCCGAACATCCCGTAGCCGAGGAAGCCGAAGTCCTCGCACAGCTGCGTCTGTCCCTTCCGGCAGAACCAGCAGGCGCCGCACGCGATGCCGAACGAGACGACCACCCGCTGTCCGGGCGCGAAGCGTGTCACCGCGGGGCCAACCTCCGCTATCACGCCGATCGCCTCGTGGCCGATCGTGTCGCCGGGCTCGAGCGGCGCCTTGCCGTGGTACAGGTGCAGATCGGACCCGCAGATCGCCGTGAGTCCGACGCGTACGATCGCGTCGCCCGGGTCCTCGATGACCGGATCGGGGACGTCCGCGACCTCGACGCGTTCGACGCCGCGGTAGACGACGGCCCGCATCGATCAGGCGTCGCCGAGGAACTCGGTCGGCACGAGCGTCGTGAGATGCACGAGCTCCTTCGCGGCGCGCACGTGCCGGACGATGTTGGCCAGGTCGCCCCGCAGCTTCAGCTTGCCCTGCACCATCGCCTTGACGGGTTCGAGATCGCCTCGCACCACCTCGCGCCAGCGCGAGTACGGCGCCCGGATCCCGTAGGCCGACCCCTCGCCCTCCGCGGCCGTGATCATCCGCGCGCCGCGGCACTCGCCGTGCCACAGGTCGAGCCAGGCCACGAGGTCCTGTGGCACGCCGCGGTCCGGCTCCGCCTCCAGGAAGAACGCGACGTCGCCCTCCCAGTCCTGGGCCGCCTCGCGATACTCCTGGGAACCGTTGATCAGGTCCCGGTACCGCGTCAGCCACTCGTCGCTCGGGAACAGCGCCATCGTCAGCCTTATCTCAACCCGAGGATCAGCACGATGCCGATCACGTTGAACGTCACGTGGGCGGCGAGCGGGGCGACGATCGTTCCACGCCGCTCGTAGAGGAAGCACAACGCGATGCCCGTAAAGAACATCGCTATCATGAGCAACGCGGTATCGGCAGGTGCGTCCGGGATGAAATGGATCAGCCCGAAACCGATCGACGAGCCCACCGCCCCCACCCAGAACCCGTGACGATCGCGCACCGCCCGGAACAGCACGCCTCTGAAGAACAGCTCCTCGCCGACCGGCGCGATCACCGTCGCGTAGACGATCGTCAGCGCGGTGCCGATCGCCGGAAGGTGCTCACCTACCTGCTCGGGAACTTCGACGTGCTCTCCGCTGATCGTCTGCAGGAGGTAGGTCAGCAGGCCACCGACGACGAACACGATCACGGGGTACAGCCCCAGTGCGAACAGGACGCTCGACCCGATCTCCTTGCCCCAGGTTCCGCGTTTCGGGAGGCGCATCACCCCGAGCCATCCCTTGTGGGACGTCGAGAGCCACAGGAGCAAGACGCCCAAGACCACGGGTGCGGCGACGACGGTCACGACGATCGCGGTGAGATCCGCCTCCGGCTCCATCAGCAGGATCAGCGGCAGGGTCGCGAGCCAGGCCAGAAGGAGCGCGGCCAAGTAGACCCCGCACGCCTCGTACCAGCTCCAGGAGGCCTTCAGCTGCGGGTCGCCGGTCGCGTCGAGGGTGTCCGGCGACTGCATCACCGGGACCGGGTGGAGACCGTCCGGACGGGGAGGGATCGGTGGCTGGCTGCTCACGGTTCCCCCATCTTCCCGGCTTCGGACAGGAGCGACACGCCGAGGAGCCCCCCCAACCCCAGGCCGAACGCGAACCCGGCAGCCGCGGGCCCGGAGTCGTTCGCGAGGTAGGCGACGACGCCGGCCAACAGCGTGACCAGGATCGCGTCCCGCCACGCCCGGCTCCGCTGCAGGCTCGGGCGCAGCGCGGCCGGAGGCCGGAGCACCGCCGCGATCGCGATCGGCAGCCCCACCACCGGGATCAACGCGAAGGGGTTCCGTGCGATGAGATCGAACCCGACATTGAGCCGGTCTCGGGCCTTCTCGAGCACGCCCCCCGGCCCGCCCGCCTTCTCCTCGAACCTCGTTACGTGCGTCTCGAAGGGCGAGATCGCGTGCGCCGCGAGGATCAGGGCGGTCCCGAGCAGGGTCACGCCCACGACCACCCCGATGCCCCTCCAGACGCCCAGACGATCGCGTTCGCGGATCGCGAGCCACAGCCCCGCCGCGGCGAACAGCGAGACCCCGCCGCCCAGGTTCGCACCGAGATACGGCAGGCCGGCGAACAGCGCCACCGCGGCCAGGAGCGCGAAGCCGGCGAGGGTCCGGAGCCGCTGCGCGATCCAGAGGGACGCGCCGATCAGCAGGCCGATGAAGGCGTTCGGCAGGCCGTAGAAGCGGCCCCCGTCGAGCTCGGAGCCGCCGACGAACGGGGTGAGCGCGGCGCTCCACGCCAGGATCGCCTCGACCGCGAAGTACGCGAGGACGACGATCCCGATCCCGGCGGGGATCAGCAGCACGTCGCGATGCTCGAGCGGCGCGAACGCCAGCGTCCCGAACACGGTCACCAGCGCGACGAACGGCACGACCGTCGCGTACGAAAGATCGGGCAGGTGCCCGGCCGCGAGCAACGAGGTCGCGAGCGCGGCCACCGAGAGGCATCCCCACCCGAAGATCCGTCGGACGCCTCGGGGAACCCGGCTCCCGAGCGAGAGCACGACGATCGCGCCGAGCCCAGCGATCGCGAGGTAGATCGCACCCGCCGTCCCGATCGGCACGTACATTCGGCGTTGGGCCAGGTAGCGCTCGTGGAGCTTGAACGGCGGAGGCCCCGGGATGATGTCGATCGGGGAGCCCGCAAACTCAGCAGCCGGATCGACCCCAAGGAAAGCTACGATCGTCGGCATCACGTCGAGGTCGGTCACGATCCCATCTCGATGCGTCGAGTCGCTGGTAAGCGATCCCTGTTGCCCGTTGCCGGCGAACAGATCGGCTGGAGGACCCTCGGCGACGATCAGCGGGTGGAGTTGATCCTTGGACGACCGCATCTCGGGCGAGGAGGCGGTCGAGGCCACGATCACTAACACGCGGCCGGCGGTGGATGCCGTCACCGTCCCTTCGATCGTCGTCGCCACACCCTCGATACCCCCCCGCATCGTTGGGTCGAGCCAACGCACGAGCAGGAGCTCCGGCCGGGTGCCGATCCCCCCTGCTCGCTCGGTCGGCAAGCCGCCTCCTAGCGTCATCAACGCAGCTCCGCCGCTTGTGGCGAGAGATGCGAGCGTGCCATCGGCCATCGCGTCCTCGAACGAGATCCCCGGGACGAGGAAGAGGTAGGTCGCGCGACCGGGTGGATCCTGCGCGCGAGCTGGAGCGGTCCCGAAGCCGAACCCGAGAAGGGCGCAGACGGCGAGCGCGCCGAGACGCGCGCGGGTCACTGGAGGGCGGGTGAGCGTTCGCGCTCGCGACGGACGATGGCGCCGAGCGCCGTCAGCTTGGCCTCGAGATCCTGGTAGCCGCGGTCGACGTGGTACATGTCCTCGATCTCGGTCACGCCGTCCGCGGTCAGGGCCGCGATCACCATCGCGGCGCCGGCGCGGATGTCGAGCGCCCGCACGGGCGCGGCCGACAGGCGTTCCACGCCGCGGATCACGGCGTGGTGGCCCTCGGTGCGGATGTCCGCACCCATCCGGTTGAGCTCGTCCACGAACATGAACCGGCCCTCGAACACGTTCTCGGTCACGATGCTCGTCCCCTCCGCCGACGCGAGGAGCGCCATCATCTGCGGCTGGAGGTCGGTCGGGAACCCCGGGTACGGGAGCGTCACCAGATCGACACACCGGGCGCGCGAACCCATCGAGATCGCCACACCTTCATCCGTCGCGAGCACGTCGGCGCCGGCGTCGGCGAGCTTGGACAGGACCAGGTCCATGTGGTCGGCCCGGGCGCCGGAGAGCACCAGCCGTCCGCCCGTCGAGCACACGGCGATCGCGTAGGTCCCCGCCTCCACGCGGTCGGGGATCACCGCGTGGTCGACCGGCGCGAAAGCCTCGACGCCCTGGATCTCGATCGTCGGGGTTCCGACGCCGTCGATCCGCGCGCCCATCCCGCGCAGGAAGTCCGCGAGGTCGACGAGCTCCGGCTCGCGCGCGGCGTTCTCGATCACGGTGGTTCCGCGCGCCGCGACGGCGGCCATGAGGACGTTCTCGGTCGCGCCCACACTCGGGAAGTCGAGGTTGACCACCGCGCCGCGCAGGCCCGGCGTCTCGCCGACGAGGAACCCGTGCTCCGAGCTGAACCGGGCGCCCATCTTCTCGAGCCCGCGGATGTGGAGGTCGATCGCGCGCGACCCGATGTTGCACCCGCCGGGCATCGCGACCCTCGCGTTCCCGAACCGCGCGAGCAGCGGCCCGAGCACCAGGATCGAGGCTCGCATCCGGCTGACGAGCTCGTACGGCGTGTCGACCGATCGCACCTCGGTCGTGTCCAGGACCAGCGCGTCGCCCTTCCACGCGCAGCCGACGCCGAGGTGCTCGAGCACCTCGACCATCGTGATGCAGTCCTGGATCCGCGGGACGTTGCGCACCGTCGTCCGCCCATCGGACAGCACGACGGCGGCCATCAGCTTGAGCGCGGAGTTCTTCGCGCCGGCGATCTCGACGGTTCCGTCGAGCGGCGTTCCTCCAGTGACGAGCAAACGATCCATCAGCGCTCCATCGTAGGTCCGGGCGTGCTCGGAGCCATTGGATTCGGGTGCAGTTCGGCTCCGGGATGGTCGTTCCCGGAACCCCGCGAGGCTACTCGTCGAGGCCCGTACGGGCCAGCGCTTTCGCGAGCTCGGCGCGCGCGCTCGCGTCGTCGCCCTGGGCGAGCCGTGCCTGCGCCTGCTCGAGGCGTGCCTGCGCGGCCACGCGGTTGATCTCCTCGGACAGCTCGGCGTTGGAGGCGAGCACGTCCACCCGCGTCGAGTCCTCCTCGGTCGTGACGTGGAGGAAGCCGCCGTCGACCGCGGCAACCATCCAGCGACCGTCCTCGAGCTGGATCCGCATGCGCGCGATCGAGAGCCGGATCAGGAGCGGGGCATGCCCGGTCAGGATCCCGACCATCCCGTCGGTGCCGTGCGCGATCACCATCTGCGCAGGACCGGCCCAGACCTCGCGTTCGGGCGTGACGAGATGGACGTCGAGCGCCATCTACGCGGCCTGCTCCATCTTCTTCGCGGCCTCGACGGCCTCCTCGATCCCGCCGACGAGCAGGAACGCCTGCTCGGGCAGGTGGTCGTACTCGCCGTCGCACAGCGCGCGGAACGACGCGATCGTCTCGTCGCGCGGCGTGTACTTCCCGGGGATCCCGGTGAACTGCTCGGCCACGAAGAACGGCTGGGACAGGAACAGCTGGATCCGCCTGGCCCGGGCCACGATCACCTTGTCCTCCTCCGAGAGCTCGTCCACGCCGAGGATCGCGATGATGTCCTGCAGGTCCTTGTAGCGCTGCAGGATCTCCTGCACGCGTCGGGCGGTGTCGTAGTGGTCCTGCCCGACGTACCGCGCGTCGAGGATCCGGCTGGTCGAGTCGAGCGGGTCGACTGCCGGGTAGATCCCCAGCGAGGCGATGTCGCGCGACAGCACCGTGGTCGCGTCCAGGTGCGCGAACGCCGTGTGCGGCGCCGGGTCCGTGATGTCGTCGGCCGGCACGTAGATCGCCTGGAGCGACGTGATCGAACGACCCTTCGTCGACGTGATCCGCTCCTGCAGGTCGCCCATCTCGTCGGCCAGCGTCGGCTGGTAGCCGACCGCGCTCGGCATGCGCCCGAGCAGCGTCGAGACCTCCGATCCGGCCTGCGTGAACCGGAAGATGTTGTCCACGAACAGCAGCACGTCCTTGCGCTCGACATCGCGGAAGTACTCGGCCATCGTGAGGGCCGACAGCGCGACCCGGAGCCGGACGCCCGGCGGCTCGTCCATCTGACCGAACACGAGCGCCGTGTTCTTGATGACGCCGGACTCGGTCATCTCCAGGAACAGGTCGTTGCCTTCGCGCGTGCGTTCGCCGACGCCCGCGAACACCGAGACGCCGCCGTGCTGTTGCGCCTGGCGGCGGATCATCTCCTGGATGATCACGGTCTTCCCGACCCCGGCGCCGCCGAACATCCCGATCTTGCCGCCCTGCACGTAGGGCTCGAGCAGGTCGATGACCTTGATCCCCGTCTCGAGCATCACCTGCTTGGGCTCGAGCTCCTCGAACGGCGGCGGCTGGCGGTGGATCGGCCACCGGTCCGCAGCGTGGATCTCGTCCGGCGAGGTGTCAAGCGGATCGCCGAGCACGTTGTAGACGTGCCCGAGGACGCCCTCGCCCACCGGGACACTGATCGCAGACCCCGTGTTCTCGACGGGCGCGCCGCGGACCATGCCGTCGGTCGGCCTCAGCGCGATCGCCCGGACCACCCCGTCGCCGATGTGCTGGGCGACCTCGCACGTGATCGACTGCGTCTGCCCCTCGAGGGTCACGTCGATCCGGAGCGCGGTGTAGATCTCGGGCAGCCCGTCCGGGGGGAACTCGACGTCGACCACCGGGCCGATCACCCGGGCCACCCGTCCGTGCGCAAGCGTGTCGTCAGCCATGTCTCACTCCTTCGAGGCCAAGGCCTCGGCCCCGCCCACGATCTCCATGATCTCGGTCGTGATCTCGTCCTGGCGGGCCCGGTTGGCCTGCCGAGTGAGCACCTTAATGAGCTCGTCCGCGTTGTCGGTCGCGGCCGCCATCGCCCGCTGACGGGCGGCGTTCTCCGAGGCCGCGGACTCGAGCAGAGCGAAGTAGATCTTCGTGATGACGTATTGCGGCAGCAGGTCGTCCAGGATCTCGGCGGGCTCGGGTTCGAAGATGTACTCGGCGCTCGGCACCCCCGAGGCGTCCGCCACGACCTCTTCGGGCGCGATCGGCAGGAACCGCTTGTCCGTGGCTCGGAACGTGAACGCCGAGCGGAAGTCCGTGTAGACCGTGTGGAGCTCGTCGATGCGCCCGGACCCAAAGTCCTCGATCATCCGGGCCCCGATCTCCTCCGCGGCGGAGTAGCGCGGCACCTCGGAGAACCCCGACCACGACGCCTCGGGCGTCACGCCTCGGAACCGGAAGTACCCGATCGCCTTCTTCCCCGTCAGGTACAGGACGGGTTCGAGGCCCCGGGATCGCACGCGGCGGAGCAGGCCCTCGGCGCGCTTGAGCAGGTTCGCGTTGAACGCGCCGGCCAGGCCCCGGTCGCTAGTCATGACGAGCAGGCCGGCGCGCGACGGGGTCTCGCGCTCCTCGAGCAGCGGGTGGATCATCGACCCCGTCTGCCGGGCCACGTCCTCCATCGCAGCCGTGAGCAGGTCCGCGTAGGGCCGGGCCTCCATCACGCGCTGCTGCGCCTTCACGATCCACGACGCCGCGATGAGCTCCATCGCACGCGTGATCTTCATCGTCGACTGGACCGAGCGGATCCGCCGGCGGACGACCCGGAGCTGCGCGCCCATCTACGTTCCGGCGCCCGGGGGCTCGTCCTCGTCGTCGGCCGAGGAGAGGCGGTCCCAGCCGACGTCCGGCTTGACCGGATCCCTCGGCGCGCCCTGACCCACGCCGGCCTCGCTCCCGGCGCCCGCGTCCGACGGCACGAAGGTCTGCCGGAAGTCCTCGAGCGCCTCCTTGAGCGTGGCCCCGGCCGCGTCCGAGAGCTCGCCCGTGTCCCGGACCTGGTCCAGGACGTTCGTCCGAGCGGCAAGGTGCTCGATGAACTCGTCGACGAACCGCTTGGCGTCCTCGACCGGTAGGGCGTCCAGGTACCCGCCCGTGCCGACCCAGATCGCCACGACCTGCCGCTCGACCGGCACGGGCCGGTACTGCGGCTGCTTGAGGATCTCGACGACGCGGGCGCCGCGCGCGAGCTGCTTCTGCGACTCCTTGTCCAGCTCGGAGCCGAACTGCGCGAACGCCTCGAGCGCCCGATACTGCGCCATCGTGATCCGCAACGTCCCGGCGATCTTCCTCATCGCCTTGATCTGCGCGTTCCCCCCCACGCGCGAGACGGACGTGCCGACGTTGATCGCGGGGCGAACCCCCGCGAAGAACAGATCGGGTTCGAGGTAGATCTGGCCGTCGGTGATCGAGATCACGTTGGTCGGGATGTAGGCCGAGATGTCGTTGCCCTTGGTCTCGACGATCGGCAGCGCCGTGAGCGAACCCGCCCCCAGCCGGTCCGAGAGCTTCGCCGCGCGCTCGAGCAGCCGGGAGTGCAGGTAGAAGACGTCGCCCGGGTACGCCTCCCGCCCCGGCGGCCGCCGGAGCAGCAGGGAGAGCGTCCGGTAGGCGGTGGCCTGCTTGGACAGGTCGTCGTAGACAGCGAGCGCGTGCAGGCCCTCGTACATCCAGTACGCGCCGAGGGCCGCTCCCGAGTACGGGGCGAGGTACTGGAACGGCGTCGGGTCCGAGGCCGACGCATTCACGATCACCGTGTAGTCCAGTGCGCCGTTGTCGCTCAGCGTCTCGACCACCTCGGCCACGGTCGACGCCTTCTGTCCAACCGCGACGTAGATGCAACGAACCTGCTTCTTCGGGTCGCCACTGGCCCAGTTGTCGCGCTGCGCGATGATCGCGTCGATCGCGACGGCGGTCTTGCCGGTCTGACGGTCGCCGATGATCAGCTCCCGCTGGCCGCGTCCGATCGGCGTCATCGCGTCGATCGCCGTGATGCCGGTCTGCAGCGGCTCCTTCACCGGCTGCCTGTCGACGACGTTGGCGGCCTGGATCTCGAGCACTCGCGTCTCATCCGCGGGGATCGGACCCTTCCCGTCCAGCGGGACGCCCAGAGGATCGATGACCCGCCCCAGGAACCCGTCGCCGACGGGGATCGACAGGATCCTGCCGGTCTGCTTGACGAGGTCCCCCTCCTCGATCTGCGAGGACTCACCCAGGACGACGCAGCCGATCTCATCCTCGTCGAGGTTGAATGCGAGACCGAGCACGCCGCCGGGGAACTCGAGGAGCTCGCTCGCCATCGCGCCGGGGAGGCCCTTCACGCGCGCGATGCCGTCCCCCGCCTCGACCACGCGACCGACCTCTTCGCGCTCGACCGAGGGCGTGAAGCTCTCGACGTTCTTGCGGAGCGCCTCCGCGATCCGCTTCGGATCGAAGTTCAGCTCGTCCACTGCCATCGGGTTCACCCGCTCCTTGTGGTCGTTCCGGTCAGCCGCTCCCGCGCCTCCACCAGGCGCGAGCGGACGGACCCGTCGAAGATCTCGTCGCCGACCTTGGCCACGACGCCACCCATCACGCTCGGGTCGACGACGACCCTGACCTCGACCGGACGCCCCGTGGCCTTGGTGAGCGCGTCGGCCAGCTCCCTGGTTCGGGTCTGGGTGAGCGGGACCGCCGAGCGGACCTCGGCGACCGCGCGCTCTCGCGTCGCGGCGACGACCTCCGCGAGCGCCTCGACGATCCGGCCGACCTCCCTGGCGCGTCCGAGTTCGACGAGGAACCCGAGCAGGTTGACCGCCAGGGGGTTGGCCCGCTCGCCGAGGGTGTCGGCGATCAGCCGCCGCTTGTTCTCCGGCGGCAGCGACGGGTCGATCAGCGCGTCCCGTACGCGCGCCTCGCGTTCGAGCAGCCCGGCGAACGCGAACAGCTGGCGCTCGACCGCCTCGAGCTCGCCCTCGGCCTCGGCCAGGCGGAACAGCGCCTCCGCGTAGCTGCGAACGAGCGCGTCCTTGTCCGCCACGTCAATGCTTCCCGTTCGCCGCGGTTCCCTTGGCCACCTGATCGATGTATTCGTCGATCAGCCGCTGATGCGCCTTGGCATCCAGCGACGCCCCGACGACGCGCTCCGCCAGCTCCACCGCGATCTCGCCGATCTCCCCCCGGAGCTCCTGGAACACTCGGTCGCGCTCGGCGCGGATCTCCTCCTGCGCCCTCGAGACCGTGGCGGCTGCCTCGCGCTCGGCCCGCGCCTGAAGATCGGCGCGAAGCTGCTCCGCCGTCTTCCTCGCCTCCTCGATGATCCCGTTCGACTCCTGCCGGGCGTTCGCGAGCTGCTCCCGGTACTCGGCGAGCTCCTGTTCGGCCTTGCGGCGCGTCTCCTCCGCTCGTTCGAGATCACCCTGGATCTTGTCGCGGCGCTCCTCGAGAAGCTTGCTGATGCGGGGGAGCACCCATTTCCACATGAAGTAGAACAGGACCGCGAACGCGAGCGCCCCGACGAGCAATTCCTCCCAGTGCGGGTACAGGTCCTTGACGTCGTTGGCCGGCTCGGGCTCGGCCTGCGCAAGGGACCAGAAGATCGTGGCCAACACGTCGGCTCCCTCCCTAGATGATGAACGAGAACGCGATGCCGAACAGCGCCAGGGCCTCGATCAACCCGATGCCGATGAACATCGTCGCTCGAACCT
>Ga0209887_1000360_pt1 | contig 13647 bp, 11 predicted proteins | sample GWRWN1_30_40_FD_187230 | JGI IMG/M metagenome (GOLD analysis project Ga0209887, IMG submission 187230) | Riverbed sediment microbial communities from areas with no vegetation in Columbia River, Washington, USA - GW-RW N1_30_40 (SPAdes)... | ecosystem: Environmental > Aquatic > Freshwater > River...
CTTCGGTGCGTTTTGGAGCATGACGATAACCAGCCCCGACTCTATGGCCTTGCGCCACGTCGCGCGTATCGACGCCCAGGAAAATCCGCATATACCATCGACCTCACCGGACTCCACCGCAACCCGAATATCGGCGGTGCCTTTGTAGCCGGTTATCAGGCGCATAGGTAGACCGATCGCTTCCTTGAGAATCTTCGGTCCGTCGTCCGTCGGTGTGCCAGGAGCGCTCCCGCCTAGTTTGAGAGGTGTCTTGGAGGAAAGCCACTGTTCGGCACTGGTGATCCCGGTTTTCTGGTTGAGCAGGCAAAGATCGTGGTTATAACCCGGCGCGCCGACCCAGCCCATCTTGCGCGCATCGAACTCGATGCTTTGCGCGCCAACAAGTTGGTTCAAAATCTGGTTACCATTGAATGCCCCGATGGTTAAGCCATCCGGCTTCGCCACTTTGTAGACATGATTCGCGGCGATTAAGCTGCCGGCGCCCGTCATATTTTCCACGAGAATCGTCGGGTTCCCGAGAATATACTTACCCATGTATCGGGAAACGGAACGGGCGTAGGTATCGAATCCGCCCCCGGCGGAAAAGCCGACAACGATCCGAATTACCTTGCCGCGGTAGAATTCCTCATTCGCCGCTAAAACGAACGATGCCACCGCCAAGGAAAACCCAACAACGACACTTACGGCCAACACGAATATCTTGCCCATAGGAGACCCTCCGTTCTTTGGGAGATGGAAACGATGGAGGAGACTATGCGAAAACAGCTTCCGTCGTCAATATCCGCAGCGCCCAAATACACATTGACAACGAACCGCCATTCCCTGTATTGAGCGAGTGCGGGAGGTGCGAGTTATGAAGATTAGATTCTGGCTATTGGCCATCGGCTTCTGGTTTTCACTGTGCGGCTCCCTTTTCGCCGACGACTTCTACAAGGGCAAGACGATTCGGATCATCGTTGGCGGCAGCGCGGGCGGCGGATTCGATACTTACAGCCGTGTTATGGCCAGACACATGGGCAAACATATTCCCGGCAATCCGGCCATCATGGTTGAAAATATGAGCGGCGCGGGAACTCTGATCGCAGCCAAATATCTTCACAGTAGCGCCAAGCCTGACGGGCTTGCGTTCGGCATTTTCAACGGCTCCTTGATCCTTGGGCGCGCCCTGGGCATGAAAGGGATCGATTTCGATGTGAGAGAGTTCGAATACCTCGGCGTTCCGGTCCAAGACAGCACGGTATGCGCGCTTCGCAAAGAGAGCGGCGTTACAAGTATGGATCAGTGGTTGGCAACAAAGACACTCGTTAAGATAGGCGGCCTCGGCCCGGGCAACAGCACCAGCGATGTCCCCCGGGTCCTTAGAGCCACATTAGATCTCCCGATCCAAGTCGTCGACGGCTACAAGGGCACCGCTGAAGTACGCTTGGCCGCAGACGCGGGAGAGGTGCATGGTGGTTGCTGGGCCTGGGAGTCCGTAAAAGTAACCTGGGCGAAAGGGGTTCAATCGGCGGATGTAAACCCGGTCGTCCAGGTGACGGCAAAAAAAATCCCGGACCTTCCCAACGTACCGCTGGCGCTCGACCTGGCTAAGACAGAGGAGGCGCGCCTGCTGCTGAAAGCCGGCGCCATCGATCCCTCAGCCATTGTCCGTGTGTATGTAACCACCCCTCGCACCCCGAAGGACCGATTGCAAATTCTTCGCCGTGCCTTCACGAATACTCTGAAGGACCCCGATTTCGGGGCGGAGATGAAGAAGTCAAATTTAGACATCAATCCGTTAACCGGTGAAGAGGTTAAGCAAATCGTTGATAGTTTGTTCGGACTCAACCCTGCGCTTTTATCGAAACTGGCTCAGATCCTTGCTGGCAAATAAAGGTATACGAAAAAACTTTTGGAGCGTATTGAAAATGACGCAACGCTCAAATCGAACGATCCTATCGGCAATTCTCGTAGTAAGTTTGGTATTGTCCTGGGGACGCATTTTAGACGCTGCTGAACCGAAGCCGGAAAAGAATCATCTCGAAGTTGCCATCGCGGCTTACGGTCCTTTATATCTGCCGTTGCTGGTGGCGCACGAGGCTGGCTACTTTTCGAAGCGCGGTGTCAACCTCAGCATCATCCTGCTCAGCGCTACCGCGTCCGCTCAGGCGCTCCTGTCGGGCACAGTGGATATCTACCAGGGCGGCGCGGCCACCATTCACGCCAACGTGGCGGGCTCGGATTTGATATACATCGCAGCCTCCGTCGATCGCAGCACATTGGTTTTGTTTGGTCAGAAGGGATTGACTACGTTCGAAGGCTTGCGCGGCAAGTCGGTGGCGACCACTTCTGTCGGCGCCTTTGGCGAAATCGCCATGCGGAAAAGCGCCAAGGAGCGCGGTATGGAAGCCGGCAAGGACATCAAGCTCCTGTACCATAAAGGCCCACCCGAAGCCATTTCAACTTTTCTTTTGGGTAACGCTGACGGGCTGATTGTCACGCCACCACAGAGCGAAATCGCGCGCAGTAAGGGCTTTCCGGTCATCATCGACTATTACGAACAAGGATTTCGCATCATCGGGCCAGGGACCGGTGTTGCCCGTTCCTTCGTGCAGAAAAATCCGAACACGCTGAAGATATTCTTAATGGGTTATCTCGATGGCGTGAAACGAGCCATCGACGACCCCGCCTTCGCGATGAAAATTAACTCGCACTACACCAAGATCACGGACACCAAACTTCTCGAGGAGAGCCATCAGGAAGGCGTCAAGGTCTGGAACAAAGATATGACCGTCGATCCCGCGGCGATTAAAGTCGTGCTCGAACAGTCCACGATTCCAAAAGCCGCCGAATTGGACCTAAAAAGATTCTACGACAACTCGTTGATCCGAGAGGTCAACCGCGACTACGCGTCGAAGTTGTTTCCGGGCGAGGTTAAGTAGAGAATCATCGAAATTACAAAAGAAAGACAGAGGTTAACTCTATGCGTATTATCGATGCTGACGGCCACGTACAGGAGAAACAAATCCCCTGGGCAGATTTGCTAGAAGAGCCCTACCGCGCTCGCGCCCCAAGAGAAGTGAAAGACAACCGGGGGTTTAGCTTCGTCATGATCGACGGCAGATTGACTCCCAAGCCGGTGGGAAAAGGTTGCAGCTTCGTCGGCGCGCCGCGCAACCGCAGTCCGCAGCCCACGACGGGCATGGTAGATCCGGTGCAGCGTCTCAAAGACATGGACGTTGAAGGCATCGACGCAGCAGTACTCTTCGGGACATCTCCTTTCCTAAGCTTGCCCTTTGTCGAGGACAAAGATCTCGCCAGCGCCATTGCACGGGTCTACAACAATTGGTTGGCGGGCTATTGCAAAGCCGATCCGCGAAGGCTCAAAGGGGTCGCGCTGACGGCGATCCAAGATCCTGTCGCAGCCGTTAAGGAGTTACGTCGCGCGGTTGAAGAACTCAAATTTGTCGCCGTGGCTGCGCCGCCCATTTCCGCGTCGAAAAAAAATCTCGACGATCCCGACCTCTATCCTTTCTTTGCCGAGGCGGAGCGCCTCAACGTGCCCGTGTGCATTCACGTAGGAGCGGGCGACGGCGTGCCTGCGGGAACGGAACGTTTCGATCATCCATTTTACACCCACGCCATGGCCCATCCGTTCGAACAGATGATCGCCGTTTTATGTGTGGTCGTCGGCGGGCTTCTGGAGCGTTTTCCACGCCTCAAAGTCGCCTTCATGGAGGCGGGCGCCGGCTGGGTGCCCTACTGGATGGAGCGCCTTGACGAGCACTTTGAGTTTCTGCAACCGACGGTTCCCTGGCTAAAGAAACCCCCCAGCGAATATATGCGCAGCGGGCAAATGTACTATGCCTTCGAAATGGAAGAGCGGACATTGCCCTATGTTGCCGAGTTCGTCGGCGCGGAGCGGCTAATCTTCGCAACGGATTATAATCACAGCGATTCCAAGTTTCCGCACACCGTCGAAGAAGTGATGGAGCGGAAGGACCTTTCCGCTGAGCTAAAGACAAAAATTATGGGGGAAAACGCCGCGAGGCTTTATAACCTTTAGCAGTTCATTGAGTCACTGAGGAGATTCGGTTTTTTCAATGATAGTTGGTGTCAGTTCACTGGACCAGCAGGTTGCTGAACAAACTCTCGGAATCCTTCTACGTGGCTCAGAGCCTGCCCTGAGTTTATCGAAGGGACGAACGGAGAGGATCTGATATCCTTGATGATTTTCCGTTCATGCTGAGGGTCTCGAAGCATTCCGAATGTTTTTAATAAACTACAAGCTATTGATTCGGCGTCGCGGCGCAAGGAATCAATCACGGGGTTGCGTTACGTCCAAGGGCCTCATGTTCTTTTTGAATAGCCGCGTCGCCACGTCGGGTTGACTTTGGCAAAGAAGTCCGACGGCGTATAGAAGATACGAGGAATCAACAAAGAGGCTCGGGCTCTTCGGTCTTAGCACGTCATAGCGGCGATTGCCGCCAGCGGCCGGTGAGAGAATATGGGAAACATACGAATTGTAAATGAACACGCCGCCGGTTCCGATCAAGGTTCGCGTCTCCGTCAAGTCTTTGCCGTAGTACACCCAAGTTTCACCTTGGTGCGTGACAATTCTTTCTCTTTTTCCAACGTGGCGTTCCACCGCGAGGTCCACAGCGACACGCGCTAGCTGCGCGTCCACCGCACTTTGCCAATCTTCTCGCGGGACGCTCGAGGTCTCTTGACTGACATCGTCGATGTAGGTTGAAAGCTCCTCCCGTGACACTTCAAGTTCGGGAAACGAGGCGCGAAACTCTTTCTCAAACTCATCGAGACCGACTCGATCCCGAAGCGTGCCCGCGTTGAAACGAATACCCAAGTCTCCCTCCACAGTTCGTTTGGCATAGGCTTCCGGCAGACCCTGTTCAACGATTTGTGGGCCTGACAGTTGTCCATAGCCGATGGAATGTACATCGGTGGTCGCTCCTCCCACGTCGACCACGAGCAGGTCGCCCCAACCCTTTTCTGCTTCCGTTCCTTGCGCGCCAAGCAGCGCGCCCTGAAGCACAGCCATCGGCGTCGGAAGAATCACCGGGACCAGTCCGCTGATCCCGTCGAGCCCTTTCGCGTGCGTGATATGGTCCATGAACAGCTTGCGAATCTCTTCCCGCGCGGCCTCCACGGCGAGTTGGCCCGACCGCGGCATGACGTTGGCAGCGCAGCGGACTTCCTTGCCGCCGTTAGTCAAGACGTCGAAAACTTCCCGAGACACAACTTGATTGCCTGCCATGACGATGGGAACCGATAGCGCGGAGCGTGCCAATAAGCGCGCGTTGTTAAGGATAGTTGCGGAGTCGCCCCCATCCGTGCCGCCCGTGAGCAGGATCATGTCCGGACGTTGCGCTTCGATCTCACCCATCGCCTTTTCTGCTAGCTTGAACGACCAAGACCCAACGACTTTGGCCCCGGCGCCAAGGGCCGCCGTGTTCGCAGCCTCCACAGTCAGACCAGGAACCAACCCGATGACAGCCATCCGCAACCCGCCGGCAGCGCTGCTCGAGGCGAGAACGAGTTTATCTTCCAAGGCTGTCAGATCAGCAGGCCGGTCAGTAAACAGTGAATGCTTATCGTCAAGAGTGGCCAAGGCCTGAACGAGGCCGTCGCGCACATCGGTGTTGACCGTGGACGCAGCTTGGCTTCGGCCGATCACCTCGGCGGTGCGGAGATCCACCGCCACGACTTTAGTGTAGGTGCTGCCGAAATCGATGAGTAAGGCGAGGGAGTTCAAAAGAATACAGCCGTCGGAATCAAGTTGTCAGTATATTCACTGCACGGTCATAATCATTTTATAGACGGCCATCAGCTCTTTGTCTCGAACCGTGTTTTCAATATCCCGGTTCATATCCTCACCGCGGGTCAAGCCGACCTCCAGTCCGATTTTTTCGGCTTCCTGCAAAAATTGTGCGTCTTTGGTCATTGCGGCGAAGGCATCGCGGAGAATCTTCACACGGTCCGGTGGCACCCCCGGAGGCAGCACAACAGACCTGCCGATATTCTCGGCGGCGTATAACGCGCTCAGCAAATTTTTTTTCCCGGGAGGGGCCAGCTCTTCGATGGTCGGTACCTCGGGTAGGCGCGGGTCGCGTTTGTTCTTCGACGTAACGAGAAGTCGGATAAATCGCTTCTCGATCCACTCCCTTCGGGTGCCCAACAGCGAGCCCGTTCCCTGCGAGCGGCCATCGAGGGCGCCGCGCTCGATATCGAGCAAGATTTGGGGCGTGCCCGGATAACCGGGGATTACCTGAAAATCTAAACCCAGAACCTGTTCCACGATCTTCACCACAACATTACTGGTGTGGTCGAGGGCTTGTGCTCCCATCTTCGGTTGCTTGCCCTCTTTGTTGGCCTTTCTAATGGCCTCGAAGCTCGTGTAGGGCGTTGCTGACTTTACATAGACTGTCTGAGCTTCATCGAGCGCTTGACCCACCCAGATAAATTTTTGCAGCTCAAACTTGAGGGCGTCGTTGCCGGTGGCAAGGCCAAAAAGAGCTCCCGTGTTCATGGTGCTCATGGTCAGTCCATCGGGCTTCTTTACATTATAGAGCTCATTCACGGCGATCATTCCGCCGGCGCCCGGCTTATTGACCACGAGCACTGCCGGCTTCCCCGGAATGTATCTTTCCATATGCTTGGCGATGAGCCGAGCGGTCAGATCCGTCCCGCCTCCCGCCGATGAACCGGCAAAGAACGTAATCGTCTTACCTTCGTAAAAATTCCCGGGTGACTGAGAATGGGCGGAAGCAACCCACAGCAAAAGGACGCTTAGAATAACACTGATGGAGTTCGAAAGTTTTTCGGTTTTTGTCATGAGTCTCCCTTTTCCGTCATTCCCGCGCAAGCGGAAATCGAGTCTGTACTTTTTAGATTCGCCCAACCCAAGCCTGGATGCCCGCCCTTCGACTCCGCTCAGGACATGCTTTCGCGGGCATGACGATATAATGTTCTCGGGATTTAGCGTCCACATGAGAGGTCAGTATCCCCACCGCTCCGCTACCGCGCTCACCCGCTGATATTCCGATTGCAGTTCTTTTCGCTGGATCAATTCCTGGTGCGCCTCCGTGACCAGATCTTGCGCGCACACATCTTTGATTGCGGGGACTTCGTAGTTAAGCTCTCCGAGCTTTTCTTCTTCTTTGAGCATGTCTTCAAACCCTGTCGCCAGCCCGTCGATGGGAAACGGCATCGCCTCTAAGTCGCGCGCCGTTCGCGACGGATGATTCTTGACCACGCGCTCTTCAGGATCAGGACTCAGGAATCGAAGTCTCTTTTCCAGGTTGGTGATGTATTCGTAATTCTTAGGCATGTCGCGCACAAACCAATAGGAACGAATCAATGCCCTGAGAAAGCTTTTGACTAATTCGGGCTTTTCCTCAAGTATTCGTCCGGTAGCGGCAATGATTCTTTCCGGCCGTCCGTCAGGATACTGATCGGCCGGACTGACAAGTACGTTGCACCCTTCCTTCTTAAGATCCTCCGCGTCCCAGGTTGGCACCGGCCCGCACTCGACTCTGCCGCTCCTGATTGCCTGTTTGTGGAGGTGTGAGGCGACTCCGATCCTGACCCATTCCACATCGCGTTCCAAGTCGAGACCCGCTTTTTTCAACTGAATCTGGATCGCCCAATGGCGAATGCTGTTGAAGTCGCTGATTCCGACGCGTTTGCCCTTTAAGTCCGCCAGGGATTTAATATTCGGCGGCGCGACCCAGACATTCGTGTGCTGATTTCTCCAACCGGCGATGATGTAAAGGTCCGCGCCCCGAGCGCGCTGAAAAAAAACCGTCCGCGACTGAACATCCAGCGCGATATCCACCGATTTCTCTTTCATGGCCTGAGAGATCCCCAGTTTCTCCAAGCCAAAGGGAACCATGGAATCATGCAAGATCGTATAGGCCGGCGACCCATCGGCAGCTTTAAGACCCTCATCGTAAAGAAAGTTCATCTCGTGGGCCGTCATCACCGGCACTTGATGAAGGACGTGATAACAGGTGGGCGCGATTCGAAGTTTACCGTCTAGCATAAATAAGCCTCACTTTCTGAAATAGTTGCTAAATCCTCAAGATATTTCTTGTAGTAGCAATACGTCCGGCCAAGCCCGAGGCTTGATTTGTGAACCCTCAAGGCGATGTGCCCGGCTTGCGCCAGTACGTACCTGCCCATAGCGCATGAAAACGGAGATTTGCTCGCGCCAAGACGCCAAGAACGCCAAGTTCGGAGTCATTTTTTTCTTTGCGGCCTTTGCGTCTTTGCGCGATATATTCCGACCTTTGGTTGCGGCGCAGCATTCATCAAACGTTTCATCTGCGCCAATCCTCCGGTCGTTGTTGCGTTTTTGTTCGGCATAGATGCCCGTACCACTTCCAACGAATAGGAGTCAAGCCAGAATAGATTTCCGAGCGTCTTGACAGGATTCCCCAATCCGAAGTAACTGTACTGTGAAATCGACAATGAACTTTCCAATAGGAAGGCATCGTGACAGAAGCTAATGAGTTAGCCCCGCTGACCGGATATCGGGTCCTGGATCTCGCTGGCCCTTTGGGTTTTCATTGCACCAAGCTCCTTGCCGATATGGGAGCAGACGTAATCAAAGTCGAGCCGCCCGGGGGTGACGAAGCGCGGCGAGTTCCGCCATTCAAAGACGATTCGCCGCATCCGGAGAAGAGTCTCTATTTTCTCCACTTCAATACCAACAAACGGAGCATTACCCTCGATGTCGAAAAGCCCGATGGTCGAGCTATTCTCCTGGAGCTGGCTCGCAAAGCCGACGTCGTCATCGAGACTTACCGTCCAGCGCGCAGAGAGGAGCTTGGCCTTGGCTATCAAGAACTGAGCGCCGGCAATCCCGGACTCGTTCATGCCTCCATCACTCCTTTCGGTGAGACCGGCCCCTGGCGGGATTACAAAGCCAATGACATGGCGGGGATCGCCCTCGGGAATCTTCTCTATCTCGCCGGCGAACCTGGAGAACCGCCGCTGCAACCTCCCGGCGAGATTGCCTATGGCATGGCATCGACATACGGCGCCTTCGGAATCGCGGTGGCGCTTTACCATCGTCTGGAAAGCGGCAGAGGCCAGCACATCGTTGTCTCTATGCACGAATGTGCCGGGCATATCGCCGGTTATTTTATTCCCAACTATGGCTACAGCGGCGCTAAACCGGCGCGCGCTTCGCGCAAAGGCGAAGAGACCGATCTCTATGACCCGTACCCGACAAAGAATGGTTACGCCCGCATCTTTATCATCCCGGTTGAGCAATGGCGCCGGTTAGTGGATTGGATGGGTCGGCCGCCATCGATTTCCGGGCCTGAGTTCGAGAAGATGGCGTACCGGCGCAAACATCCGGACATCGTGGTCGGGGCGATCTCAGAATTCTGCAGCCGTCACACGAAAGAAGAGCTCTACGAGGAAGGCCAGAAGCGGCGCATCGCCGTTACCCCCATCAACACCGTGGGTGAGTTCATGAATAGCGCGCAGGTAAAAGCCCGCGAGACTTTCATCGACATGGAACATCCCGTGATCGGCAAATACTTGCATTTCGGTCCGGTGCCGAGACTCAGCGAATCGCCGGGGCGGATCACGCGCACGGCGCCATTGATCGGCGAGCACAACCAGGAAATCTATTGCGGCGATCTGGGTATGAGCAACGACGATCTCGTGGCGCTGCGCGTTTCAGGAGTGATCTGAAGACAAAATCCGAGAGCTGCACCACGAAGGGCGCGAAGAGCACGAAGGAAATAAGAGTAGAAATTGAAGTTCGATGAATTATCGAACAAGGTTCTTGGCTGCGCAATTGAAGTACACCGTGAACTTGGGCCTGGATTGCTCGAATCGACGTACGAGCAGTGCTTGGCCTACGAACTTAACCGGTCGAAGATTCCGTTTCTGCTTCAAGTCGTATTACCGGTTGAGTACAAACAGACCCGACTCGATTGCGGATACCGAATCGATCTGTTGGTTGATGGTCGACTGATTGTAGAGGTAAAAAGCGTAGAGCAGTTGCTGAAAATTCACGAAGCTCAAATTCTTACGTATATGAGACTCTCGAAGGTGAAGGTTGGACTATTGATCAATTTCAACGTTCCGGTCTTGAAGAAGGGCATCAAACGATTTCTTTGGTAGATTTTACTTCGTGTCCTTCGTGCCCTTCGTGGTGAATGGTATCGTGTGAATTAAGTAAGGAAAGAACGATGTCGAAACTACCGCTCGAAGGAATACGCGTCGTGGAATTGACCACCGGCGCCGCCGGTCCCACGGTGGCCCGGGTGCTTTGCGAGTTCGGCGCCGAAGTGATTCGCTGTGAAACGCGCTTGCGTGGCGACGGCCACCGCGGCGAAGATCCCGCCAAGTGGAATAAGAATCCTGACTTTATGAAGCTCCAGCGCGGGAAAAAATCCTTCACCGTGAACATGCAGACCGACAAGGGTCGGCGTCTCGTCAGAGAGTTAATCAAAATTTCCGATGTGCTCGTGGAAAATTATGGTTTAGGGATTCTGGAAAAATGGGGACTCGACTATCCTCAACTGAAAGAGATCAATCCTGCGTGTATTCTGATCCGTGTGAAAGGCATGGGCTGCAGCGGACCCCACGCCCCCGATCTAACCTACGGTCCGAACGTGGGCAATACGATGGCAACGACTTACCTGTGGAACTATCCCGGTGCCACCACAGCGACGGCCGAGCCGCGTACCCAGCATCCGGATTTTATGGGCGGCGTAACCGGCGCCTTCGGCGTAGTGCTGGCGTTGATCCAACGCAAGAAAACCGGCCGTGGCCAATGGATCGACAGCGCCCAAGTCGAGATCGGCGCATCGCTGCTCGGCCCGAAATATCTGGAATACTCGGTCAATAAACGAGAGCCCAAACCCGAGGGTAATCGTAGCCTGGTAGCAGCGCCGTACGGTCCTTACCGGTGTAAGGGCAATGACCGCTGGTGCGTCATCGCCGTTTATACTCAAGACGAATGGGAGCGCTTCTCGACCTTATTGCAAAAATCGGGGCTGAAACCAGATGAAAAATTTGCCACTCATCTCGGCCGAGTCCGGCACCAGGAAGAATTGGACAAGTGGATCACGAGTTGGACCCTGCAACACGATCCCTACGACGTGATGAATCTGGTGCAAGGAGCGGGTGTCTGTGCGGCTGTGGTGCAAGACGTCGAAGACCAATTCAAACGCGACGTGCAATACGCGGCCACCGGGTTTTTAGTCAATATGACCGAGCCGGAAGCCGGCGACGTGGTGACCGAAAACGTTCCGATTCGTTTTTCTGAGACGCCGGGCAAAGTCCGCGGGCTGGCCCCGATGATGGGCGAGCACACGCACGAAATCGCCCGCGAGCTTCTCGGTCTCAGCGACAAGGAAATTGCAGCGCTCGAAGATGAGAAAGTATTGTACTAGAAAAACAAGTGGCAGGAAGCTGTAAGCAGCATCAGTAAAAAACTGCTAACTGCTTACTGCTAACTGAATTAAGGAGGAACTATGCCGGAACCAGAACCCCTATGTGTTTACGAAAAGCGCGATCCGAACATCGCGATTATCCGTTTGAATCGTCCGGAGAAAAAGAACGCCATCAGCCGCGATCTTTACTGGGCGCTCGATGAAGCGTGGCAGAAAGCTAAGTCGGATGACGACGTGTGGTCGATTATCCTCACCGGCAGTGGGGACGCCTTTTGCGCCGGCGGCGACCTGAAAGAGAACCTCGCTTTCGCTAAAGGCGAAATGAAAGGACCGCGCTCAGGTCCACGACCGTACTCGAACACGCGCGCTTTGCAAATGCACAAACCGATCATTGCCGCGATCAACGGCTACGCCGTGGGCGGCGGTTTCAGTTTAGCGCTGTCCTGTCACATCCGTTACTGCGTCCCAGCGTCGAAGTTCGGCTGCTCCGAGGTACGCTGGTCGCACATGGCAGCCTGGCCTAGTTATGTTTGCCAGCTTCCGACCGGCTGGGCCTATTGGTTCGCGCTCTCTGGCCAGATGATCGACGCGGACACCGCCTTTCGGCTTGGCCTCGTACAGAAAATCTGCGAGCCCGACAAGCTCATCGACGATTGCGTTCAGCTATGCACAACGATCAATCGCAACGGACGGCTCATTGCGGCGCATACCATGGAGTATATTGAAGACAAACTTCTGTACGAGATTCAGGGCTGGGAAAAAGCCTTCGAAGTGCACCGCGAGTTCTACGCCCACCTGCGCCAGAGCAAAGATTACGACGAAGGCTCGGCCGCGTTTTCACAGAGACGCAAACCAGAGTTCACGCAAGAATACTATGACGGCAAAACCAAGCCGCCTGGGGTACCGTAAACCGCTAAAACGTTCGCTTCATCTCTCACCCGTGAAACGTGCTTGAACGATTTGGGCGGTTCAAAAGATTCAAATCGTTCAAGCCGTTCCATCCGTCACTCGCTCCAGTTTTGACCCTGGTTCAAATCTCCGCCCTTCAGCGTTGTACGATTTTAGTTCATTTGCGGCACAGAATGTCGCTCTGTATCGGATCCCGATTAGCCCCATCTAAGCAAAATCAATAGTTACTTATTGGCACTTGCCTTGCTGTAACTAGCTCGCTCCACGGGGGTTGGCTATGCTATTGAAACGACTTTCCCAATCAGTGAGCTGCGCGCGCGCCGCTCTTTATGCCGCGTTTGGTTCACCCGGCTTTGGAATTACCTGGTCAGTTGTGACTTTCCTAAGTGGCATGCTTTATCTGATCTACGACGAGCACAGGCGGCGCAACGTTGAAGCGGGGCAGAAAGAGGATGGCGCTGAAATTGAAAGTAGCTGTGAAGCGGCGACGCACGGTAACACACCTAATTTAACCATTTAGTCCTCGCGTACCATCCGCCGACGTCTTTATCGCGCGTTAGTTCGTGACCCTCAAGGGCTGCTAGTCAAAGGATTACTTCTGTGTCATACTGCGCCGCTCCAATGTCAACCTACGACATTGAAAGGGAACGGGTTGTCGAAGGAGTTCTCAAGTTTCCGTAGGGATCTATGGCAAACGAATTGCTCGAATCAAGGGCCTTAATGGCGCAAAAAATACTGTTGGTCGAGGACAACTCCGACTTATCCGAGTTTTTGTCTTTTTACTTGCATAGCCTGGGGTATGAAACATCATGGGCTGGAACTTCAGCGCAGGGAATAAGCAAGGCTTTAGCCGAGGTTCCGGATCTCATATTAACCGACTTAAACCTTCCCGATATGACCGGCGTGGACGCGGCGACGATACTCAAACAAGACCCCGCTACCTCCGCTATTCCGATTGTTGTCCTTACGGCCACGGCAGTTGGAGAATGGAAAAACAAAGCACTCAAGGCGGGCGTAACGGAGTATTTGATCAAGCCCATTTCACCCCTGGAATTAGCAAAGGTACTGCGTCGACTCACGCCACTAAATGAGCTCTAAGCGCATGCTCGATAATCTCCAGACGGTTCTTATCTCCCCTTCATCTCTGCGGGTTTGATTCCCCGCAGCTCGCTGCGAAAAAGCGGTTGTTAGCTCCGTCAGAGTCCGTCATTCCCGCATGTTTTTTCCGCCACAGGGCTTCGGACGGATCAGCCTCAGGCTGAAGCGGGAATCCAGGCGAACCTCGGACTCGACCCCCCGACCCATTCGGCCTGGCTCAGGG
>Ga0209887_1000363_pt1 | contig 13567 bp, 13 predicted proteins | sample GWRWN1_30_40_FD_187230 | JGI IMG/M metagenome (GOLD analysis project Ga0209887, IMG submission 187230) | Riverbed sediment microbial communities from areas with no vegetation in Columbia River, Washington, USA - GW-RW N1_30_40 (SPAdes)... | ecosystem: Environmental > Aquatic > Freshwater > River...
CGAGCTGGGCGTACGCCCGGCGGCTGGGCCGAAAACGCTTGTAACCGCTCCGTAATCTGGCTAGGCGGCTGGCCAGGTCGGGAGTGGCCACTTAACAAGACAATCCCTGTAATTACATATAGTTACTTTGTGGCACGGAACCTGTAGAGGCTCCCCCTCCGTCCACCTGGGGAGGAAGGGACGCCATGACGCTGAAAAAGAGCCTCGCGAAGAGCCTGTGGGTCGCGGCCGCCCTGGCGGTCGGCTCGCCCGGCCGCCTCCCCCGGGTGACCGATGCATCGGGTCCGGAGGTGGCCCTGGACCAGGAGCCGGGGTCCCAGACCCTGGTCGCCGAGGACGGGTCGCGGACCCCCATCGACGTGGTGTTCCCGGTCATCCACGGTCCGTATGGGGAGGACGGCTCGATCCAGGGGTTCCTGGAGGTGGCCGGCGTGCCCTACGTGGGGGCCGGCGTGCTGGCCTCGGCGGTGGGCATGGACAAGGCCGTCCAGAAGGTCCTGTTCCGGGCGGCCGGGATCCCCGTCGTCGAGTACGAGGTGGTGCGCGAACGCGAGTGGGAGGAGGATCCCGAGGCCGTCGACGCCGGCGCGGAGCACCTGGGGTACCCGCTGTTCGCCAAGCCCGCCTCGCTGGGTTCGTCCGTGGGCGTGACCAAGGTGCACGGCCGGGGGGACCTCCGCGGCGCGCTGGAGCGCGCGTTCCGGTACGGACGAAAGGCCCTGCTGGAGAGGGCCGTGGAGGGGGGGCGCGAGCTCGAGGTCGCCGTGCTCGGGAACGACGATCCGGTGGCCTCGGTCGCCGGCGAGATCGTGCCGCGCCATGAGTTCTACAGCTACGAGGCGAAGTACCTCGATGAGAAGGGAGCCGAGCTCCTGATCCCGGCGGACGTCTCGCCCGAGGTCATGGAGGAGACCCAGCGGCTGGCCATCGCGGCGTTCCTTGCGCTGGACGGTGCCGGGATGGCCCGGGTGGACTTCTTCCTCCGGCCGAGCGGGGAGGTGCTGATCAACGAGATCAACACCATCCCGGGCTTCACGCAGATCTCGATGTATCCGAAGCTGTGGGAGGCCTCGGGGCTGTCCTATCCCGAGCTCATCGACCGGCTGGTGGAGCTCGCGATGGAGCGACACGAACGGGAGCGGAAGAAGGGGACGGGCCTGGAGCCCTGACGGGCCGCCTCGCCCCCGGGGCCGGGCCTACAGGTGGACGACGGGGCAGGTCAGCGTGCGGGTGATTCCCTCGACCGACTGGATCTTGGCCACGACCAGCTTGCCCAGCTCGTCGACGTTCTTGGCCTCGGCGCGCACGATCACGTCGTAGGGGCCGGTCACGTCCTCGGCCTCGGCCACGCCCCCGATGTCCCGGACTTCCTTGGCCACCTGGGCCGCCTTGCCCACCTCGGTCTGGATCAGGATATAGGCCTGGACCACCACGACGGACCTCCCTCGTTGGCGCGGACCCACAGCGTATCGACCGGCCAGAGGGCGCGGCAATGCCGGAGGACTGGGCCGTGGTCGCGGCGAGATAATCGGGGTGTGGCCAGAGCGAAGAGGAAGAAGCGTTCGAGGGGGACGGGCTTCCTGGAGATCTATAAGTCGATCCGAAAGCCGATGCCGCCGCCGGAGAAGGTGATGAACGACCGCAGGCGCAAGGAAGAAGAGGAACGGGCCCGCCGGGAGATCGAGGAGGGCGAGGGGCCACGCTCCCCTGGGACCGAGTGATCTTCGAGGGCCGGGTGGACGCGGGTGAGCGTCTGGCCAAGGCCCTGCTCGATTACACGGGCCGGGACGTCGTGGTCCTGGCCATCCCCAGGGGCGGCGTGATCGTCGGCGAGGTGGTCGCGCGGCACCTCGGCGCGCCCCTCGACGTGGTCGTGCCTCGTAAGATCGGGGCGCCGGGGAACCCGGAGCTGGGCCTCGGCGCCATCGCGCCGGGGGTGCGCGTCCTGGACGATCGCCTGATCCAGATGCTGGGGGTCTCCCCCCAGTACCTGGAGCAGGAGATCGTCGCGCAAGAAGGCGAGATCGAACGCCGGATGGCTGCCTATCGGGCGGGCCGGCCGCCCGTGAACGTTGCCGGGAAGGTGGCCGTCGTCGTCGACGATGGGGTGGCCACGGGAGGGACGGCCGTGGCCGCCGTCCGGTGGGCAAGAGCACAGGGGGCGAGCACGGTGGTGCTCGCCGTTCCCGTAGCCCCCGGCGCAGCCCTCGGGCGGCTGAGGAAAGAGGCCGACGACGTTGTGGTCCTCGCCGCGCCCGAGCCGTTCTTCGCCGTCGGCGAGTGGTACCGGCGGTTCGACCAGGTCTCGGACGAGGAGGTCGTCGCGGCCCTGGCCAGGGCCGCGACGCCGGGATGAGCGTCCTCGAGCTCGTCGTGGCCGGCGCGTTCGCGGTCGGGGGCCTTCGCTCGCTGTGGAAGTGGTCGCGGCGCCGGTTCGAAGGCCCCGCCGTCGCCGACCACGTGCTGTACGCCATGTACGTCACCGGCCGCGTGGGGCTGTGGTTCGCGTTCGCAGGGCTGTTCCTGATCTATTCGCTGACGAGCGTCGACGGCAAGCCCACGAGCGACTTCGACCGGTTCCGGTGGTACTTCATGGTGCCGATCGGGCTCGCGGTCCTCCAGCTCCTCGCGGGGTTCGCCTTGGGCCGTCGCGCTTCGGACTGAGCTCTTCGCGATGCTGTGGCGAACGTGCGGCGTTCCCGCGACGGCCCTCGAACCGGGATGCCGTGGGATGCTATGAGGTACCCATGGCCCGCCTGCTGAGGTCCCGCTCGGCGTTCGGCGCGGCCGTCCTGGCCGTCACGATCGTGCTGGCGGTGGGATGGCTCTCCGCCGGGCGGGCCGTCCCGACGCCCGACCTGCCGTCGGTGTCGCCCACCACGCTGATCGCATCCACCCTGCACGCGGTGGCGATCCAGACGCCGATCTCCGGAACGGTCAAGACCCACGTGGACCTGGGGATCCCCCAGCTGCCATCGACCCTGAGCGATCCCGCAGGCCCGGCCGGGATCCTGCTGGCCGACCAGACGTTCAAGGTGTGGTACGGACCCGACGGAGTTCGGGTCGCGCAGATCCTCCCGTTCGGCGAGCGCGACCTCGTCGCAAGCAAGACCGACGTCTGGTTGTGGGACGCGCAGCGGTTCACAGCATGGCACTACGCCGTGGACCAGGCCCCGCCACGCCGGGCGCCGCCCTCGCTCGGCGACCTGACCCAGCTGGTTTCGAAGGTCCTGCGGGACGATCGGTCGGACGTCGGGGCCACGGTGGCCGAACCGCAGGTCGTCGCGGGCCGGGACGCGTACGTGCTTCGCCTCACGCCGGCCACGAACGACACGTTGCTCGGCAGGATCGAGGTCGCCATCGACGCCGAGACCCGGATGCCGCTTCGGCTCCAGGTGTTCCCCCGCGGGAGCTCGACGGCGATGCTCGAGGTGGGGTACACGTCGGTCGCGTTCGGACCGGTGGACCCCACCATGTTCACGTTCGCCCCACCGCAGGACGCGATCGTGAAGAAGGCGGGCGACGAGGGCCCGGGCGCTCCCGGCTTCTCGGGCCCGCGTCTGATCCAGGGCGTGCGCCTGTTCGGCCGGGGGTTCGGCATGATCCTCGCCGTCCGCGTGACGGACGTGCCGGCCGAGGTCCGGCCCCTGTTCCCCTACGCGGGGCCGCTCGGCTCGGCCGACGCGGTGAACCGGGGCGACCACTCCTGGCTGGTGGTCGGTCTGGTGCAGCCCGCGGCGCTCGCGGAGGTGGAGCCGAAGCTCCCGTGACCGCGCTGGTCACGAGGGGGCTCACGAAGCGCTACGGCGAGGTGAACGTCGTCGACGGCCTCGATCTCGCCGTGGACCGCGGCGAGCTCTACGGGTTCCTGGGGCCGAACGGCGCGGGGAAGACCACGACGATCCGGATGGCCCTCGGGCTGATCTTCCCCTCCGGCGGCGAAGTCGAGCTTCTGGGGAAGCCCATGTTCCGCCGGGGCCGAGACGATGCGCTCCGCCGGACGGGCGCGTTGATCGAGGAGCCCGCGTTCTACCGGTTCCTGTCGGGCCGGCGGAACCTGGAGGCCTTCGCCCGGGCCGGCGGCGACGGCGAGGGGGTTCGGCGGCGCCTGGACCGCATGGACGAGGTCCTGGAGCAGGTCGGCCTGTCGTCTGCGGGGGACAAGCGGGTGAAGGCATACAGCCAGGGCATGCGGCAGCGCCTGGGGATTGCCCTCGCGCTCCTCGGCCAACCGGAGATGCTGGTGCTCGACGAGCCGACGAACGGACTGGACCCGGCCGGGATGCGTGAAGTCCGGCTGCTCCTTCGTCGCCTGGCCGACGGCGGCACCACCGTGTTCGTATCGAGCCACTTGCTCGCGGAGGTCGAGGCGATGTGCGATCGCGTCGGCGTCCTTTCGCGAGGGCGGCTGGTGGCGGAGGGCCCTCCGGAGAACCTCCGCGGCGACGCCGAGCACCTTCGGATCGAGGTCGGTGATCCCCAACGCGCGGCAGCGATCCTGCGAGACCTGGCCGGCGTGGCCGGCGTGGCCGGCATCGGCGGCGAGGGGGGGATCCTCCGGCTCCGTCTCGACGGCGCGACGGCCGCCCAGGTGAACGCGGCCCTCGTGTCGGGCGGGGTGGCCGTGAGCTCCTTGGTGCCGGAGCGGGACACCCTGGAAGACGTCTTCATGTCGCTGATCGAGGGGTCCGGTGTTCAGGGTTGAGCTGACGAAGGCGTGGCGCAGGTGGCGGACCTTCCTGCTCGCGGCCGCTCTCGGCGGCATCCCGGTCCTGATCGTGATCGCCGTGAAGCTGTCGCCGCCCACGCTGTCGGGGACCGAGGACGCGCCGCCCTTCCTGCTCCAGATCGTGCGGAACGGGCTGTTCGCCCCGCTCACCGGCCTGGCGGTGATCCAGCCGTTCTTCCTGCCGCTCGCCGCGGGGCTCCTCGCCGGCGACGCCGTCGCCGGCGAGGCCCAGGGGGGGACGCTCCGCTACCTCCTGGTCCGGCCGGTCGCCAGGACGCGGCTGGTCCTGGCCAAATACGGCGCGGCCATGGCGCTGCTCGGCCTCCTCCTCCTGTGGGTGGTGGGATGCGGCGCGTTCTGGGGCGGCGTGGTGTTCGGGTTCAAGCCGCTGCCCACGCTGTCGGGGACGACGCTCTCGGTGGCCCAGGCTTCCCTGCGGATCCTCGCGTCGGCCGGTTACATGCTCCTCGGGGTGTCTGGGATCGCGGCCATCGGCGTGTGCATCTCGACGCTCACGGACTCGGGGCCGGGGGCCATCGTGGCCACGGTCATCCTCGGCATCGCCAGCGAGGTCGCCGACCAGATCCCGAGCCTTCGGGTCATCCACCCGTTCCTGCCCACCCACGGGTGGCTGGCCTTCACCGACCTGTTCCGGTTCCCCGTCGAGTGGAGCGGCATGCGCGGGGGTGTCCTCGTCTCGGCCGCCTATACAGCGGTGTTCCTGACGGTCGCCCTCGTCTCGTTCTCCCGCCGCGACGTGGTCGCGTGAGCGGGCTCAGCCGGCGGCGGCGACGATCTCCCACGAGAGCTCGGGGTAGCCCGTGAGGTGCGCCCGCCGCTCGGCCTTGAACCGTGTGACCAGGTCCGCGTACTCGGCCTGTCGTCCCTGTCGCTCGTACAGCCGGCGGGGCTGGAGCAGCTCGGGGTCCTCGATCCCGGGGACCGCCTCGGCGACCAGGTAGCCGAAGTCGGGGTCCTCGGTCCACGAGATCGTGCCCTCCGCGATGGCCTTCACCACGGCCGACGAATGCGGGATCTTCACCTTCTTCGATCGTTCGTCGTCCTCTCGGCCTCCCACCCGGCCCGTGTTCAGCAGGAACACCTCGATGGGATGGGACGCCAACAGCTCGAGGATCCGGTTCCCCTGGAGGCCGTGGGGCAGCGGAAAGAACGGGTTGGTCCCCGGCACCCGGAGGAACTTGCCCTCCTCCGCCTTGCCTCCGGCGGACGTGCCGGTGGTCTCGCCGAGCATGAAATACGCGGCGGCCTGCTCCTGCGACAGCTTGGCCACGGCCGGGATGATGTTCTCGTTCCAGTTCAGGATCAGCAGGCGATCGACCGAGCCGGCCGTGCGCGCGTCGCGGTAGATGCCCAGGTCAGCCATGCCGAACACGGCCCGGCCGTTCTTCGTGTACGAGGTCTCGAAGAAGTTCACGGTGCCTCGCTCGTCCTGGTACACGTTCTCCAGGTACGCGGTGGGCTCGGTGACGGCGCGGAAGATGTTCGGCTCGAAATCGGGGTCGAGGCTGAACGTCTTGGCGAAGCACCCGTTCTCGGTACCATACACCTTCCCGCCCGGCATGAGCGCCACGAAGTCGTCCTGGACCGGCAACGAGTCGTTCTGGGTGGTGAACGTCGTGGTGGTCTTGCCCGTCCCCGACAGCCCGATGATGAGGAACACCTTCTCGCCGGCGTCTGTGGGGATGACCTTGCACCCGGCGTGCAGGCCCAGGCCCCCGCGGCCGTAGACGATCGTGTTCCACATCCGAAGGCCGCCCTTCTTCGACTCGCCGAAGTAGTCGGAGTTCATGACCCGGGTCACGCCGTTCGCCAGGTCTACGGCGATGACGCGATCGTCCGGGTAGCCCGGCGCGGCCAGGTTCGGCGTGTAGATGACCTCGACGTCGGGCTCCCCGCCGTCGCGGTGGAAGTACAGCTTCTGCTGCATGCCGGCGATGTTCGCGTTGGCCTTCTCGATCGTGAGGCGGGCCGGCGTCCGGAAGCCCTCGTCGTTGCCGATGTAACCGTCGATCACCACGACGTCCTGCTTGGCCAGGTACGCGTCCTGCATCGAGGCGATCCGCTCGTACTCCTCCCGCGTCATGGTCTTGCCGCTCGCCGACGCCGGGTCGTCCGTGACCACGAACGTGCTTCCCGAGGAGCGGGAGGTCACCCGGGTCTGCACGTTCACGTTGCCGAACTCGGTGATCCGGCACTGAGGCATCTCCTCGGTGAAGCTCCGCAGCTCCTCCGGGGAGGGGTTCTGGTGCATGTTTCGCGCTTCGACCAGCAACCGGCTGCTCCTTCGACCACTCGACGATCGGCGGCCCGGGATGGGGCCGCGTGCCTGATGAGGGGCTAGATTCTACCCGAGGACCTTGCCCGCCCGGCCGCCGCGGCGGGGCAGGCAGACGACCGGGACGGGCCGGAACGATGCCATGGAGCTGACCGAAGACCAGCTGATCGCCGCAATCCGCAAGGTGCTGTCCGGCGAGTTCCCGGGGGTCCAGGTGGGGATCGGTGACGACGCCGCGGTCGTGGAGGCCGGGACAGGCTCCACGGTCCTCACGACCGACATGTTGATCGAGGGCGTGCACTTCGAGCGCTCGTCGATCTCGGCCCGGGACCTCGGCGGCAAGTCGATCGTCGTGAACCTCTCGGACATCGCCGCCATGGCCGCCGGCCCGCGGTACGCGATGGTGTCGCTCGGGATCCCGGCCGACGTCGACGCCGCGTGGGTGATGGAGCTGTTCGGCGGGATGCGGGCGGCATGCGACGAGTACGCGCTGGCGCTCGTAGGCGGCGACACCAACCGCGCGGACGCCATCGTCATCGCGGTCGCGATGGTGGGGGAGGTCGGCCCCGGGCACGCGGTCACGCGATCGGGGGCTCGCCCCGGTGACCTCGTCGTGGTCACCGGATCACTCGGTGCGGCGGCGGGGGGGTTCCTGCTCTCCCGGATCCACCCCTCGAAGCTGGCGCACGCGCTGACCGAGCCGTGGGGCCGAGAGCTGCTGGACGCTCACGCACGGCCGGTGGCCCGGGTGGGCGAGGGCCAGTCCCTGGCGCAGGCCGGGGCGACGGCCATGATGGACCTGTCGGACGGGCTGGCCAAGGATCTGTCCCGGCTCTGCGAGGCGAGCGGGCTCGGGGCGCGAGTCGAGCTGTCCCGGGTGCCGGTGGCGGAGGCGTTGCGGCGGGCCGCGGGGTTCCTGGAGGTCGACCCCCTGGACCTCGCCCTCGCAGGCGGCGAGGACTACGAGCTTCTGGCCACCATCGACCTCACGAACCTGGAGCGAGCCCGAAAGGACCTGCACGAGCGATTCGGGGTGACGCTCGCCCATGTCGGCGTCATCATCGATGAGGGGCTCGTCGCGGTCGACCCCGAAGGCCGGGAGTCACCGCTCGAGCCGAAGGGATGGGATCACTTTGCCACGCGGTGACGGCGCACGGCCCACGGCCCTCACGATCGCCGGCTCGGACTCCGGAGGGGGGGCGGGCATCCAGGCCGACCTGAAGACGTTCGGCGCCCTCGGCGTGTACGGGATCACTGCCATCACCGCGGTCACCGTTCAGAACACCAAAGGGGTGAGCGGCTACGAGGAGCTCTCGCCCCAGACGGTGGGCGAGCAGATTCGGGCGGTCGTGACCGATATCGGCGTCGATGCCGCGAAGACCGGGATGCTCGCCTCCGCCGCGATCGTGGAGGCCGTGGCCGACGCGTTGGCGGAGACCCGGGTGCCGAACCTGGTGGTCGACCCGGTGTTCATGTCCAAGCACGGACACCCGCTGCTCGCCGACGATGCGGTCGAGGGCCTTCGGGTGCGCATCCTGCCCCTGGCCACCCTGGTGACGCCGAACCTCCCCGAGGCGAGCGGCCTGGCCGGTTTCCGCGTGGACTCCGCGGCGTCCATGAGGGAAGCGGCGGAAGCCATCCGGTCTTTCGGCCCTCGAGCCGTGCTGGTGAAGGGGGGGCACCTGTCCGGCGACCGGTCGGACGACCTGTTCTTCGACGGGACCCGGCTGCTGTGGGTGGAGGGGGAGCGCATCGACACGCCGAACACGCACGGGACCGGGTGCGTCCTGTCGGCAGCCATCGCGGCCCACCTGGCCCGGGGGGACGACCTGCTCACCGCGGTGCGAAGGGGAAAGGCGTTCGTCACGGAGGCCATCCGCCACGGGCTGGCCATCGGGCAGGGCATCGGGCCGGTCGACCCCCTCTGGCGGATCCGTCCTGCGTGAGCGACCTCCAGGCACGCCGACCGGGCGAATGAGACGAAAGTCCGAAGACCAGGGTGGCTGGCCGTGGTTAGCCTTCCGGGGCAGGGGACGGTTGGCTGCGGGTTGGCAACCTCCCGCACGGCCTGATAGGTCTAGATGCACACGCGTCAACTGAGGGGGTGGTTGCATGCGAAAGTTCCTTCTCGTCCTTGGCTCGGCGGCGATCCTGGTGGCCGGCCTGGCCGCGCCATCCGGGGGACGTGACCGGCCGTTCGGCACCGCGCGGCTGATCGCGATGAAGCTGCTGCCGGCACCCGAACAGTTCGACCTCGCCGGCGGCGTCACGGACACCGGCGGCCAGTTCAGCAAGAAGCAGATCGAGAAGTTCAGCTGCAATACCATCGGCGATCCGTCGACCGGCCCGGTCGACATGAGCTGCAACACGACGGAGTTCGGCCAGAACTTCGCGCCGGACAACGAGATCGCTGTGGCGGTGGACCCGGAGGACCCGGACCACATCCTGGCCGGGTCGAACGACTACTACTACCGGTTCAACAACTCGACGGGCGCCCGCCAGGCCCTTGTGCCGACCGGGTTCTTCACGTCGTTCGACGGCGGCGCGACCTGGCTCGACGGGCAGGTCCCGTTCGGAAGCGGGAACGGCAACGGCGACCCGGCTCCGGCCTTCGACGCCAGGCACGACGTCGCCCTCATGGCCCAGCTCGGCAACGTGGGCGGCCAGGGAGGTCCCTTCGTGGCGGCGGGCAACGTGTCCGTCAGCCGCTCGACCGACGGGGGCGTGACCTGGAGCACGCCGATCGTGGTCTTCCAGGGGCAGGGCGCCGGGATCGGTCCGGCGAACAACGCGGTGTTCTGGGACAAGGAGTACATCGCGGTCGACAACACCCCCACGTCGCCGTTCTACGGGCGGATCTACGTGACGGCGACCCGGTTCCTGAACGGCATCCAGGGGAGCTACGCGGAGTCGCCCATCCACCTCAGCTACTCCGACGACGGCGGCGCGACCTGGTCCACGCCGAAGGAGATCTCGGGCTCCCACCTGAGCTGCACGTTCCAGAGCAGTGGTCCGGCGAACGAGTGCGACGAGGACCAGTTCTCTATCCCCGCCGTGGCCCCGAACGGCACGCTGTACGTGCAGTTCATCAACGGCCAGCACGATGCCGAGTGGGAGGCGGACTTCGACTTCGACAACCAGCTCATGGTGGTGAAGTCCACCGACGGGGGAGCGACCTTCGGGCCGCCGGTTCCGGCGGTCCAGCTCGAGGACGGCCTGACCGACATGCCGTGGTCGGTGATCCAGCGTCAGACGGTGTGGGGCCACCAGATCCGGTGGGCGTCCGCCGGGAACATCGCCGTGGATCCCACGAACTCGATGAAGGTGACGCTTGTCTGGAACGACCGGGGGACGGCGAACCCCAATGTCGGGGACGGGACCTGCATCGACGCCATCCCCGGCACGGCCCCGAGCTACGACCCCTGCAACGCTGGGCCGAACTCCGACACGGACGTCTATATGGTCACGTCGACGGATGGGGGCGCAACGTGGAGCTCCCGGACGCCGGTCGCGGACATGCCGGGCCATGGGTGGTTCCCGTGGGCCGGGTATCTGTCCGACGGGACCCTGGCCGTGGCCTGGGACCAGGACCAGAGCCCCGGCCCCGACGGGCGAGCCGATGTCTTCCGCCACGTGCTGAAGGTGGGGTCAGGTGGAGTGACGTCGCTGGGCGCGAACGAGAACCTCGACGTCTCGGTGACCCATTGGACCGGGCAGTACGTGCCTCGGACGGCATGGCCGGTGCCCTGTGGGCCCGCGGGCCACACGGATCCGCCCGTGACGGGCAGCGCCGAGGGCAAGGAGTGCAACGTGTTCCACGGTGACTACACGGGTCTCGCGATCGACTCGTTGAACCGGATCCACGTGGTGTGGACGGGCCTCAACCGCCTGGCCGTGTCGCCGCAGATCGACTTCTACACGGGCGCCGAGCACGACGGCTACGCGCAGGACGCCATGTACGCTCGGGTCAGCATCTAGGAAGCGAGAGGAACGAAGGAGGCGGGGCTGGTCGCTCGGGCTGCTAGCCGGCCCGGGTGACCTTCCCCGCCTTCAGGCAGCTCGTGCAGACGTGGATCCGCTTCGGTGACCCGTTCACCAGGGCCCGGACCCGCTGAACGTTCGGATCGAACCTCCGGTTGGTCCGGTGATGGGAATGGGACACCCGCTTGCCGAAGAACGGCTTCTTCCCGCAGATTTCGCAGACGGCTGCCATGGCGCGAGCAAGGGTAACAGACCGCTCCGCGGCGACCGCGCATCAACCGCCCCGTCCCTCGGGGAGGATCCGCCGTAGCCCCTTCTGCAGGGCATCCGGCGTGAGCGGTCCCTGCCAGGTCATCGCGATGCGGCCCCTGGCGTCGTAGAAGATCGTGTCGGGCTGGCCCACGAACCCCAAGCCGTTTCGGATCTCGGCCGCCGGATCGAAGACACTCGGATAGGTCCACCCGTACTCGGCCATGAAGGACCTGGCCGAGGACCGCGAGTCCAGGATGTCGACCCCCAGGAACTGGACGCGTGAGCCGTAGGAGCGTGAGGCGGCCGCCAGGTCCGGGGCCTCGGCCCGGCACGGCGCGCACCAGGCCGCCCAGATGTTCACCACCACGGGGGTTCCCTTCAGCTGGCCGAGCAGGTCCCGGTAGGTGGCGAAATCGAACTGGGGGAGGGCCGAGGCACCGGTTGGGAGCAACGGCGCCTGCGTCGCGTTCAGCGCCGGAACTGGAGTGTGGTCACCGTCGCCAGAGCCCGAGGCTCCGCCCGTGCACGCCGCGGCCACCATCGCGACGAGGGTGAACGCGAGGGCCATCCGGCGGAGAGGCATGGGGTGCATGGTAGAACCAAGGTGTGGGTTCCGCGCCGCTCACCGAACCGACCGGCCCGTCGTGACCCTCACGCTCTCGTCGCCGATCACCGCCATCGACCGAGCGCTAGCGATGCGCCGGGCCGGGTTCCGCGACAAGGGCCCGCCCGCCGCCGACGTCCTGGCCGATGCCCTGGTCATCCGCACGGTGCGGGACCTGCTGCACCACTACCCGCGGCGCTACATCGACCGGTCCCAGGTGACCTCGATCCGGGAGCTCAAGGTGGGGCAGGAGGCCACGGTCATCGCCCGGGTGAAGCGGACCGCGAAGCGCCAGACCCGCCGGCGCCAGAGCATGGTGACGCTCACCCTGTACGACGGCTCGGGCTCGCTCGACCTCACGTTCTTCAATCAGCCGTGGGCGGCGACTCTGTACACGGAAGGGCAGGAGCTCGCCGTGTCCGGCTCGGCCGCCATGTACCGGGGGCGACGCCAAATGGCGAACTTCGAGGTGGAGATCCTCCGGGGGGCCGAGGCGGACATGGTGCACACGGGCCGGATCACGCCGGTCCACCGGGCCACCGAGGGCGTCACCACCCGGACCATCCGCGAGCTCGTGTTCCGGGCATTCGAGCGGCTTCCACCCATCCCCGACCCGCTCCCCGACGACATCGTCGCGGCCGAGTCGCTCCAAGCGTTCGATCCGGCCATCCGGGCCATCCACTTCCCGGAGTCGCAGGAGGATCTGGCGAAGGCCCGGGAGCGATTGAAGTTCGACGAGCTGTTCACGCTGGAGCTCGGCGTGGCGTTCCGCAAGCATCGGGTGGAGGCGGGGCAGAGAGGCGTCGCACACGTGACGAGCGGCCCGCTGGTGGAGCGGCTGATGCTAACCGTGCCGTTCGAGCCCACGGGCGCGCAGCGCCGAGCCATGCAAGAGGTCGGGGACACCATGGCCCGTCCCAGGCCCATGAACGTGCTCCTCCAGGGCGACGTGGGCTCGGGCAAGACACTGGTAGCGCTGTACGCGGCCCTGGTGGCCATCCAGTCTGGGCACCAGGCCGCCATCATGGCGCCGACCGAAGTCCTTGCGGGGCAGCACTTCCGGTCGATGGCCGAGCTGCTGGGACCGTTCGGGGCCATCCCCTACCTCGACCTGGCGAACGGACCTTCCGGCGGCCAAGCGTCGCTCCTCGAGCCCGATGCATCGACGGGTGAGGCGGGCGTGACGTACGCCCTGTTGTCGGCGTCGGTCACCGGCAAGGACCGGACTCGGGTTCTGGAGGCCATCTCTCACGGAGATGTCGACCTCGTCGTGGGTACCCACGCGCTGGTCCAGGAGGGCGTGGCGTTCCGGGACCTGTCCCTCGCCGTGATCGACGAGCAACACCGCTTCGGCGTCCACCAGCGGATGGCCCTGAAGGGAAAGGGCGCCTCGCCCGACGTGCTGATCATGACCGCCACCCCGATCCCACGGACCCTCGCCCTCACGTACTACGGGGACCTCGACGTGGTCGTGCTGGACGAGATGCCTTCCGGTCGCCAGCCCGTCGAGACCCGGATCGCAAGGACCGCCGCCGAGCGCACGGCCGCCTACGACCTGGTTCACCAGGAGGTCCAGGCCGGCCGGCAGGCCTTCGTGGTCTGCGCGGCGATCGACGAGGCCAACCGGGCGGAGGTCCGGGCGGCCGAGAAGGAGGCCGAGCGGCTGGCCACGCAGGTGTTCCCGGACCTCTCGGTGGAGGTGCTT
>Ga0209887_1000365_pt1 | contig 13554 bp, 11 predicted proteins | sample GWRWN1_30_40_FD_187230 | JGI IMG/M metagenome (GOLD analysis project Ga0209887, IMG submission 187230) | Riverbed sediment microbial communities from areas with no vegetation in Columbia River, Washington, USA - GW-RW N1_30_40 (SPAdes)... | ecosystem: Environmental > Aquatic > Freshwater > River...
GCTTCGTTGAGGAGCTCGGCGTGGCCTGGGCCCAGGTCCCCGTCGGAGCGGCCGCGGACCCGGTGTCGGCGGGAGAGGCGGCGGCGGCGTGGCGTCGCACCCTGGGCGACGCCACGGCGCAAGCGCCGGACCGGCTCGCGGCGGTGGCCGGCGTCCTCGCCCTGGGCGAGGACCCCGGCCGGTGGTGGTTCCAGCGGGAGTGGACCGCCCAGGATGCCCCGCCGAGGGAGCAGCTCCGCCTGTCGTTCTCGCGCCTGGATCGGCTGGAGAACTGCGAGCTCCAGTTCGTGCTGGGCGACGAGCTCGGCCTCGACCCCGGCGGGGGCTACCAGGCCTGGGTGGGCCGCCTGATCCATCAGCTCATCGAGGACGGCGAGAACGGCAAGGTCGAACGCTCGCAGGAGGCGTTCATCGAGGCGTTGAACGAGCGGTGGCAGGAAGCCCGCTTCCCGTCGTACGCAGTGTCCGAGGCCGAACGGCGCCACGCCATCCGGGTGCTGATCCCCAACTGGTTCGAGCGGTACGCGGATCTGCCGGCCGAGGCTACCGAGCAGGCGTTCCGCTTCGAGTACGACGGCGCGGTGATCAAGGGGAAGATCGACCGCATCGGCCCGGTGCCCGAAGGCGGCCGCAGGATCACCGACTACAAGACCGGCGCCGCCGACAACGCCGACAAGCCGGCGGAGAGCCTGCAACTCGGCATCTATTATCTGGCCGTCAACGAGTGCGAGGACCTGGCCCCGTACCGTCCGGTCGAGGCCGTGGAGCTCGCTTACCTGCCGGGCAAGAAGGGCAAGTGGGAGCTCGTCCCACTGTCGTGGCAGGTCTCGGGCGTCGAGGAGGACTACAAGAGGAGGATGCGCGAGCGCCTGTCCGGCCTCATCGCCTCGGTACGGCGGCTGGACCGGGAGGGGCGCTCCGTGCCGAGCACCACCGCCAACTGCTTCTTCTGCCGGTTCCAGACCCTGTGTTCACGGTATCCCGAAGGCGGAGAGGTCTTCCCCGTTACCGGATCGATCTCCCTGCAGGCGGCCACGGAGGCCAAGCCATGACCGGATACCCCCGGCCGATCGTGGACTTCCTGGGAGCCGAGCCCACGCCCGAGCAGTGGCGCGCCATCTCCATGCCGCTGGTCCCCTTCGTCCTGGTGGCCGGGGCCGGCTCCGGCAAGACCTCGGTGATGGCCGCCCGCGTCATCTACCTGGGCATGGCGGCCACCCGGATGCTCGACGCCGGCCACGACGGGGTCATGCCCGGCAACGTGCTGTGCCTCACCTTCACCAACAAGGCCACCGAGCACCTCCTCCTTCGGATCAGGCGAGCGCTCCGCACGTTCGAGCTGGAGGAGGGCGAGGAGCCGGAGATCCTCAACTATCACGGCTTCGCCGCCCAGGTCCTCGATCGCCACGGCATGCTGATCGGGATCGAGCCCGGCCAGCGGGTCATCACGCCCGCGCAGCGCGCCGAGCTCGTGGCCCGGGTCCTGGACCGCATGACGTTCGATCACCTCACCACCCGGTGGCAGCCGACCATCGTCTCCAACATCCTGGCCCTCGACGAGCAGCTCCAGAACCACGTCGTGGAACCCAAGGAGGTCGTGGACTTCAACCGGTCGAACCTGGAGCGGCTCAAGACGGCCAAGTCCACCGACCCCCACCGGGCCGCGCTGGAGCGGATCGAGCTGGCGGGTGCCGTGGAGGAGTTCCGCCGGCTCAAGCGCGAGCTGGGAGTCATCGACTTCGGCGATCAGATCGGCCTGGCCGTTCGGATCGTCCGGGAGCACCCGAAGGTGGCCGAGGAGTACCGGTCACGGTTCCAGGCGGTCCTGCTCGACGAGTACCAGGACACGAACCACGCCCAGGCCATGCTCATGGAGGGGATCTTCGGGCGTGGCCATCCGGTCACCGCGGTGGGCGACCCCGACCAGAACATCTACGGCTGGCGGGGGGCCAGCCTGCACAACCTCCTCCAGTTCCCCACGCAGTTCCCGAAAGCGGACGGAACGCCTTCCGAGAAGCTCCCTCTCTACACGAACTTCCGATCCGGCGCGCGGATCCTGGGTGCGGCCGACGAGGTCATCGGGCCGCTCCCGGCGAACCAGCGCCCGGATCCCGACAAGGAGCTTCGCCCGCACCCGCCGAACGGTCTCGGCTTCGTCCGGGTGGCGCAGTACGAGCATGAGATCGCCGAGATGGAGGCCGTTGCGGACCGGATCCTCGAGTTGCACGAGGAGGCCGTGTCGTGGCGGGACTGCGCCGTGCTGTGCCGCACACATCGGCTGTTCGAGCCGCTCCAGCTGGCGTTCGCCGACCGTGGGGTCCCGGCCGAGTTCATCGGCCTGGCCGGCCTGATCAAGCTCCCGGAGGTCGTGGAGGTCCTAGCGTACGCGCGCGCCGCCGCCGACCCCGGCGGCGGCGTCGCGCTGGCCCGGATCCTGACCGGGCCCCGGTACCGCGTCGGTCTGGGCGACCTGGCACGGGTGGCGGCCTGGACCCGCGTCAGCGGCTTCAGCTTCCTCGACCGCCTGAGCGAGCGGCTGCCCGAGGACGAGGACCTGCTTGAGGACCAGCCGTTCCTCATCGCGGAGGCCCTCGAGCACCTCGACGAGGTCGAGGGGCTCTCCGACGAAGGGCGCGCTCGCCTGGAGGAGTTCGCGGAAGAGCTGGCCGAACTGCGGGAGGCGGCTCGCCGCCCGGTGGGCGAGTTCCTGGCCGAGGTGATCCGACGAAGCGGCCTGCTCGCGGAGCTCGACGCGCAGGTCGACGTGGCGGCGTCGACGGCCCGGCGGCGGAACATCGCGGCGTTCCTCGACCAGGTGCACGCCTTTCAGCCGCTCGAGGGCGAGCTCACGCTCCGCGCGTTCCTTGACTACGTGGACTCGATCGAGGACGACCGGGAGTGGTCGCCGGTCCAGCCGAGCGAGGACGACACGGTGAAGGTCATGACCGTACATGCGGCCAAGGGACTGGAGTTCGATACGGTGTTCGTCCCGGGCCTGGCCAAGGACCTGTTCCCGAACGCGCGGATCCAGCAGAACCCCATGCGGAAGGGAAGCTCCCTCGACATCGAGCTCCGTCGCGACCGCGACCTGCTCCCCAGGTTCGAGGGCGTGATGAATCGATTCGTCGACGCCCTCCGCGACCAGGAGGTGTTCGAGGAACGCCGGACCGCCTACGTCGCTCTCACGAGGGCGAAGCGCCGCCTGTTCCTGTCCTCCGCCATCTGGTACGGGGAGAACATCAACGCCAAGACGGTCGGCAGGTTCTTCACCGAGCTCATGGTCTGGGCCCGTCGGACCAAGCTGGCGGACATCCACGTCGAGGGCGAGGAGAAGGAGGAGAACCCGCTCGCGGGGTTCCGGCAGCGTTTCGTCAGGCCCTGGCCCGGGCCGGCCCGGCCGGACGACGCCGACGCACTGTTCCCCGAGGGGTGGCGGCGGGCGGCCCTTGCGGCCGCCGCGTCCGGCGAGATCATGGCGAGCGCCCTCGCTACCCTGGACCTGGCAGAGCGGGCCCGGTTCGAGGAGCTCGCGGCGGATCGGCGGGCCCTGGCCGGTCACCTTCTGGAGCGGGAGACAGCCACGATCGATCAGGTTGGGAGCCCCACCACCGTGTCGGTGGGCGGGATCGTGGACTACGGGCGGTGTCCCAAGCGCTTCTACTGGAGCGCGGTCCGGCCCCTTCCGCGGTTCTCGGGGCCGGCGGCCCGCATCGGGACCGACGTCCACGCCTGGATCGAACGCCAGTCGTCCGGACAGACCACGCTGATCGAGCTGGAGGAAGAGCCCGACCTCACCGCGGAGGAGCTCGCCGGCCAGCCCGGGAAGATCAAGCAACTGCGGGACGCCTTCCTGTCCAGCCGGTTCGCCGAGATGACCCCGCTCCACGCCGAGCGCGCCTTCCTGCTGTCCATGGAGGGCACCACCGTGAGCGGCCGGATCGATGCCATCTATGGGGTGCAAGACGGCCCGTGGGAGGTCGTCGACTACAAGACGGGCCGAAAGCCCCAGGACGACCCGCTGTCACGGGTCCAGCTCGACGTCTACGCCCTGGCCTGCATCGACGTCTGGGGCAAGCGCCCCGACGAGCTGACCCTCACCTACCTGTACCTCGCCACCGGCGAGGAGGTGTCGTTCGCCGTCGGGGACCCCGATGCCATCCGGGATCGCGTGCGGGCGTGGCTCTCGGCCATCGGCGCCGGGCTGTTCGAGCCCACGCCCGGCGAGCACTGCCGGTGGTGCGACTTCCTCTCCTTCTGCGACCCGGGGAAGGAGTTCGTGGCCCAGACGAAGTCGTGAGGTCGGCTAGCTCGTCAGTCGCTCCACCTGCTCCTCGAAGCTCCGGTACTGCGACGCTGGGTCGAACCCGCCAACCACGGCCCCCGAGACGAAGCGCACGGCCAGCCCGAGCTCGGGGGCCCGCGTGAGGAGCGCGGCCCGGAACCACGGCAGGTCGCCCGACTGAAGGACGACGGGCCCGGAGGTGCCGGGATGCCGGAGGGCGGGATCGTCGATGGCGATCGGCGTGGGTCGGAAGATCCGATCGAGGCCGGGCACCGGGGCATCCTTCATGTCGAGTCGGGCCTGCCTCCCGTCCCACGTCGCGACGGCCACAACCGCGTCGGGGGCATCGGGTCGATAGAGCTCCGCGCGCACGGCGTCGGGCTATCCGGCCAACGAGCGTTCGGTGCGCCGGAGCAAGGATGCCGTGTGCGACAGGAGCTTCACGGCGACGTCGGGCTCGTCCTTCAGCATTCGCAGGAACGCGGTCCGCTTGAGCTCGAGCATCGTCACGGGCGTCTCCGTGGTGACGGTCGCGGTCCTGGCGCCCCCATCGAGGAGCGAGATCTCCCCGAAGAAGTCGCCGGGGAGCAGCCGGTTGACGGGCGTCCCCCCCCGGGCCACCACCTTCGCCTCCCCTTGGAGGAGGACGTAGAAGCTGTCGCCCTCCTGGCCCTCCTTCACTACGGAGGCCCCCTCCATGTATCGGACTTCCTGCATGGAGTCGGCGAGGCGCCTCAAGTGGCGCGACGAGAGGCCGGCGAACAGTGGGACCCGAGCCAGGGCCTCCTGCTCTCGCTTGCCCATCGCTTCGGACTCCCTCGCGACGATCTGGTCGGCGGGTCAGCCTACTCCGAGGTCGGCGGCGGTGTCGAAGCGGCCGTCCGTTCGCTCTAGCGGATGCCGGGATGTCAGCGGCCCGCGCTAGGGTCGCGATGTGGAGGCCCGCCTCGTCGACTTCGCCTCCCCCTCTCGCCGGTTCGCCCACGGCCAGGCGCTCGTCCGCCAGGGCCAGGCGGCGGACTGCCTGTTCCTGGTGCGGGCCGGGGTGGTTCGCCTGGCGGTCGCCCTGCCGAGCGGACACGAGGTGGTGGTGGGCATGCTCGGACCGGGGGACGTGTTCGGGGAATGCGCGCTCCTCGGGGATCCCTCGCCGGTCGAGGCCCGGGCGGCCGGGCCCGTGGAAGTGGAGGCGCTGCCCCTCGCGGCACTGCAGGCCGTGCTGGAGCGAAGCCCCGGCACCGCCACCGAGCTCCTGCGGTTGCTGGCCTCGCGGCTGCACCGGACGACGGGCGCGCTGGAGGAGGCGCTGGCCCAGGACGTCCCGACCCGGCTGTGCCGCAAGCTGTGCGAGCTGGCGGCCCGCCACGGCGTACGCGACCCGCACGGCGTGCGGCTGGCCCTTCCCATCACGCAGGAGGACCTGGGGCGGATGATCGGCGCATCCCGCGAGACGGTGAACCGGACCATGGCTGCGCTGGTGGCGCGGAAGCTCATCCGGACCGAGGGTCGCCGCTACGTCATCCCCGACGTCGACGCCCTGGCCCGCGCCACCGATGAGGAGACGACCACAGCTTGACAGGGCGAGTGCCCCTTGGTGAGCTTGGGCATGGACGACTACGGGCCCTCCACGTACGGCGACCGCATCGCCGACGTGTACGACGCCTGGTTCCACCCGCCCTTGGACCCCGGCGTGGCGGTCGACTTCCTGGCGGAGCTGGCCGGCTCGGGTCCCGCGCTCGAGCTCGCCATCGGGACGGGTCGCATCGCCCTTCCCCTTGTGGCTCGGGGAGTCGAGGTCCGGGGGATCGACGCATCCCAGGCCATGGTGGCCAAGCTCCGCGAGAAGACCGGCGGGGCGGACATCCCGGTCACGATGGGCGACTTCGCAGACGTCGGGGTGGAAGGCCGGTTCCGGCTTGTGTTCGTGGTGTTCAACACGCTGTTCGCTCTGCTCACGCAGGACGATCAGCGACGATGCGTGCGGAACGTGGCCGAGCACCTCACCGACGACGGCGTCTTCGTCGTCGAGGCGTTCGTGCCCGACATCGCCCGTTTCGACCGCGGCCAGCGGGTGCAGACCCACCGGGTGGAGCCCGGCCGGGTGTTCCTCGACGTGTCGATGCACGACCCAGAGCACCAGCGGGTGAGCGTTGAGCTGATCGTGCTGGAGGACGAGAGTAGGTTCCAGATGTTCCCCGTCGAGCTCCGGTACATCTGGCCGTCCGAGCTGGACCTCATCGCGCAGCTCGCCGGACTGGAGCTTCGTGAACGTTGGGGCGGCTGGAATCGGGAGCCTTTCACGGGCGAGGGCGCACACGTGTCCGTGTACCAGAAGGCGAGCGACTAGCCGGACTCCTGGAGCACGGCGAGGCTGCACGGCCCGCACAGGAGACCACGTCCCCTCACGGGTCGCCCGCACCGCACGCAGGTCCGGCGCTCGAGCAACGTCCACCGGATGATCCTCATCGTGGTTCGCTTCTCCGCGCGGCCCTCGGCCTCCAGCTTCATCAGATGGGCCAGGACCGATCGTGCGGCCAGCTCGTGGAGCTCGGCGGGGTGGTCGCCGTAGATCTCCGAGACGATCTCCTCCGGCGTTCGCGTCCCGGACGCCAGCGCCGCCAGGACCTGCTCCTCCCGAGCCGCCCGATGCTCCAGGTACTCCTCCAGCTTGCCCGGCCCGTCGAACACGACCGGGCCGTGGCCCGGATAGATCACCCGCGGGGACAGCTCCCGCATCCGCTGGAGCGAACGCAGGTAAGCCGTGAGGTCGCCCTCAGGAGGGTCGATCACGCTCGTTCCGCGCCCCAGCACCGCGTCGCCGGTGAAAAGCGCGCCATGCCGATCCTCGTAGAACGCGATGTGGTCCGGGGTGTGGCCCGGCGTCGCCACCGCCGTAAGTGCCACGTCACCGGCCACGATGCGCTGCCCGTCGCGCAGGCGCCGGCCGCCGTCGTGCGGGCGCGCCGCGTACACGGGCGCGCCGGTCGCGGCGGCGAGCGCCGCCGCGCCCGGAGCGTGGTCCGGATGTTCGTGGGTGAGCAGGATGGCCGCGAGGTGTCCCGCCTCGCGGGCCACCTCGCGCAGATGCCCCGCCTCGTCGGGTCCCGCGTCGATCACGATCGAGGGGCCATCCCCCACGATCCATGTGTTCGTTCCCTCGAGCTCGCGGATCCCGGGGTTCGGGGCCAGGATGCGGAGGATGCGCATCAGCCCGGCTCGACCTGCGGAACGTGCAGGGCCAGCACGTCCTGGACGGTAGCGCACCTCGCGAGCGCTTCCATCGTCTTCGACGTCGGCCAGTAGAGCTCGCACCTGCCCTCGGCGAAGTCTCGGAGCACGTCGACCGGGCGGGCCCACCAGGCCTGCTCGGCCTCGGCTCCGTCCGGATGCGGATCCAGCCCGGGGGGCGCATCCACCGCGAAGAAGCGCGCGTCGAACCGCACCGGCACCTCCTCCGGCGCGACCCAGTGCGAGATCTCCCGCAACGCGTCGGCGAGTGGAGGTGCCGAGTGGACGGCCGAGAGACCACGGTCGTCCCCGCCGATCTCCACCAGCCCGCGCCCTGTCAATGCCAGACCGGCCTCCTCGACCAGCTCGCGGACGGCGCACGCTCGCCCCGCTTCGGCCGGGGACCCGAACCACCGCGAGGCCAGCCCCCCGTCCTGCGGCTCGACCGCCCCACCAGGGAACGCCAGGTAACCGGGGAGGAACCGATGCTCGCTCCCCCGCTTCAGCATCAGCACCTCCACGCCGTCCGCGCCCTGCCGTGCGGCGATCACCGTGGCGGCCGGCCTGGGCTCGCTCGGGCCGTCGGGTCTCACGTTCGGATTCTGCCAGGTGGACGGCGCCAGCCGCGGCGCGAGGACGGGGAACGCCCCCGCGTGCCGATACGCTGGCCGGGTGAGCGAGGAGGTCGCGGCCAGCATCCGCCGTGCCATCGGGGAACACGGGCCGATCACGTTCGGCGAGTTCATGGACCTCGCGTTGTACGGGCCCGGCGGCTTCTACGACCGGGCGCCCGTGGGACGGGAGAGGCACTTCGTGACCAGCCCACACGTGCACCCCGTGTTCGCCGAGCTCCTCCTCCACGCGGTGCTCGACCTGTGGGAGCGGCTGGGACGACCCGAGCCGCTCGCCCTCGTGGAGGTGGGCGCCGGCGACGGCACCCTGGCGGCGGATCTCCTCCGGCTGTTCGGCGAACGCCAGGGTCCCGCCGTCGACTACCTGGCCGTGGAACGGAGTCCCGGCGCGCGGGCCCGGCTCGCGGAGCTGCCGGTGCGAGTGACCGAACGCCTCGGCGATGCTGCCCCTATCACTGCGACCGTGATGTTCGCCAACGAGCTCCTAGACAACCTGCCGTTCCGAAGGATCCGCGGGACGAGGGAAGGGGGGGTGGTGGAGATCGGGATCGGTGCCGTCCCGGACGGCTTCATCGAAGCCGACATCCCATGCGACGGAGAGATCGCGGAGCTCGCGGCCGAGCAGGGGCCGGCGCTCGATCCGGGCCAGGAGGCGATCGTCCCGATAGGCGCCCTGCGGTTCGTGGACGACCTCGCGGCAACGCTTCGACGAGGCTACGCGCTCCTCATCGACTACGGCTCCGCGCGCACTGCCTCGACCGACGTCCACGGCTATCGGGATCATCGGGTGCTGGCGGACGTCCTGCGCGATCCCGGTTCGGCGGACATCACCGCCGGCGTCGATCTCGGCGCGATGGCCCGGAGGGCCGAGGCCCGGGGGCTTCGCTCACTCGGCCTGACGACACAACGAGATGCCCTGCTCGCCTTGGGGTTCGCGGAGTGGAACGAATCCCAACGGGCGCGCCAGGGGGGCCTTCTGGCCGAGGGGGAGGGAGGGCGGGCCACGCGGGTGTGGGAGGGCCGGAGCCGGGCCAGCCTGCTGGTCGATCCGGGCGGCCTCGGAAGGCTGAAGTGGCTGCTCCTGGCCACGGAGGACCTGCCCGCCCCGGACTGGATCCAGCCTCCGGCCGGCCTGGCCGGAGGACCGATTGACTGACCGTTCAGGTCCGGGATAGCGTCGGGTCCGCTCCCGAACGGAGGCCTACCGAGGAGGGATCCGCGTGCGTTCCCGTCGCCTGGCCACGAACTCGCTGCTGCTTATCGCTTCGCTCGCGCTGCTCGCCGGGCTCGTTCCGTCATGCCAGTCGTCGTCGGACACGACGCGGCCTCGCCCGCCCGTCGAGGGCCGGGGGCCCGAGCCCGCCACCGGAGAGCTCGAGGAGCAGCTCGCCAAGACAGAGCACCGGCTGTTGGCGCTCGCGCAGGCCAGGGCGGCGGGGACCCTGGGGCAGACCGGCGCGCTCGCCTCCTACCCTGCCGCAGGGTGGGCCGGGGAGGTCCTCATGCACCGCCGGGCCGACGACTGGGAGCCGGCCATCGCCGCCGACCCCAACGCCCCGCACGTCTACATCCTGCACAACCGGTACGGAGGGGCGAAGGCCTGCTCGAACAGCTGTCCCGATCCGGCCATGATCCTCCACGTCTCGAGGAACGGCGGGAAGACGTTCAGGCCCGATCGGTTCATCTGCGAGTGCCGGAACGTCCGGGGCCAGTACGATCCCCTGATCGAGGTCGTGGCGGACACCGGTGCCGTGTACGCCGTGTTCATGAACGACTTCGACATCCAGTTCTCCAAGTCGCTCGACCACGGGAGGACGTGGTCCACGCCGGTACCGATCTACGGCAACGTCGCCTGGGGCGACAAGCCGAACATGGGGACCAGCTCGGACGGCCGCGACGTGTACGTCGGATTCAATGGGCCGACGGGCGGCGACAGCTACGTCGCCGTCTCGCACGACGCCGGGGAGACCTGGACGCAGGTGAGGACGGTCTCGACCAAGCGCTACTACTTCGCGTACGGTGGCGCCGTCCTCCCCGACGGCACGGCCCTCCTCTCGGAGATCAGCTTCTCCTACAACGGCCCCGCGAAGACTGCGGAGGGCAACATGCAGGTCCACGTGCTCCGGTCCACCGACGGGGGCGCGACATGGTCCGACACGGTGGTCGACACCCTCGCGCTCGGCCCGTCGTGCCCCTCCGCAGGGTGCTACCCAGACTTCTGGGACAGCGGGCCCGCCCTGGCGGCCGATGCCCAGGGGAACCTGATCTTCGTGTACAACGGAGCCCAACGGGAAGGGGGCCCCATGCGGGTGTACGCGAGCTCTTCCACGGATGGTGGTGCGACGTGGTCCGACCGCATCCCGCTCTCGCCGGCGGGCGTCAACGCGGCCTACCCCGCAGCGGCGGGGACCGGGAACGGTGACGTTCGCGTCTGGTACATGGACCAGCGCACCGGGCGGTGGAACGTGTGGTACCGGGCCTCCGCGGACCTTGGGGCCACGTGGTCGCGGGCCGTCCGCATCTCCGACGTACGGTCCGGCACCGCGTACAAGAACGCGAAGGGGTTCCTCGAGGCCTACGGCGACTACGGCGAGATCGCCATCACGAGCGGTGGCAAGGCCGTGGCCGTGTGGGGCGAAGGGATCAGCTACAACGGCCCCGGCGGGGTCTGGTACAACCGGGAGACGTAGGCATCATCGGTCGATGTCGCCGACCACGAAGAAGATGCTGCCGAGGATGGCGATGAGGTCCGGGACCAGGTTCCCGGGGAGCATCGCCGGGATCACCGAGACGTTGGAGAACGACGCCGTTCGCATCTTCATCCGGTACGGGTACTTCTTGCCGTCGCCCACCAGGTAGTAGCCCATCAGCCCCAGCGGGTTCTCGGTGCGGACGTAGATCTCGCCCTGGAGGTTCAATGACTTCGGAAGCTTCGGGGCGATGAACTCGCCGGCCGGGAGCTTCTCCATGCACTGCTCGATGATCTTGCACGACTCCCACATCCGCTGGACCAGGACCCACAGCCGGTCGTAGCAATCCCCGTTCGTCCCCACCGGGACGTCGAAGTCGACCTCGGCGTACTTCTCGTACGGCTCGTCCTTGCGGGGGTCCATCGGCACGCCCGAGCCCTGCAGCACGGGGCCCGAGCACCCGTACGCGATGGCCGTCTCGGGCGGGAGGATCCCGACGCCCTTGGTCCGGGCGAAGATGATCTCGTTCCCCATGATCAGGTCCTCGAAGTCCCCGAGCTTCTTCCGCACCCACTTCAGGACCTCGGCCGATTCCTTCAGGAACCCCCGCGGGAGGTCGTCCTTGAGCCCGCCCACGCGCGCGTACGAGTGGTGCATCCGCGCGCCCGTGGCCGATTCCATGAGGTGCTGGATCATCTCCCGCTCGCGGAACGCGTAGAACATCGGGGTCATAGCGCCGAGCTCGAGGGGGAAGGAACCGGTGAACATGAGGTGGTTCAGGATCCGGTTCCACTCGGCCATCATCGTCCGGATCCACTGGGCGCGTTCGGGGACCTCGATGCCGGCCGAGCGCTCCACAGCGATCACCCATCCGAGCTCATTGTTGAAGGCCGACAGCCAGTCGTGCCGGTTCATCAGCACCAGGACCTGGCGGGCGTCCCGGAACTCCGAGAGCTTCTCCGCCGCGCGGTGCATGTAGCCGATCACCGGCTCCGCCCGGACGATCCGCTCGCCGTCGAGCTCGAGGACGATCCGGAGCACACCGTGGGTCGAGGGGTGCTGGGGCCCGATGTTGAGGATCATCTCCTCGGTGCGAAACGCCCCGGGGGAGGCGACCTCGACGTCGATGCCGCCGCCCCGCACCATCCAGTGCTCGGCGACGGTCGAGAAGGTCGCACGCTCTTCGGTGTCCACCGACTCCTATCCTCCCACGGCATCGGCCGGGGCGCCCGGCCCCGCTTCGAACGGGCGGCGGTCGCGCGGCCGCGCTAGGCTCGGGCCGATGCCGGGAAAGGCGCAGACCCCTCGACGGAAGATCCCCTCGCTCGACGCGCTGCTCCGATCTGATCCGGGGCAGCGGGCGGCCCAGACGTTCGGCCGCTCGCTGCTCAAGCGAACCCTGACCGAGACCCTCGACGTCATGCGGGCCCGGGCGGCGCGAGGCATCGACCCTCCCGAGGACGACGTCATCATGGCCCGCGCCGTGGGACTCGCGTCGTCGGCCGCCACCGGCCTGCATCCCGTGATCAACGCGACCGGCGTGGTGCTGCACACCGGGCTGGGCCGCGCGCCGCTTCCGGACCGCGCGGCCAAGGCGGCCGTGCGCGCCGCGCGTGGCTACAGCGACCTGGAGGTCGACCGCGTGACGGGCGCCCGAAGCCGGCGGACGTCGAGGGCCGAGCTCATCCTCACCGCGCTGACCGGCGCGGAGGGAGCCCTGGTCGTCAACAACGGGGCCGCGGGACTGCTCCTTTCCCTCGCTGCGCTTGCCCGGGGAAAGCAAGTGCTGGTGTCGCGGGGCGAACTGATCGAGATCGGCGGCGAGTTCCGGATCCCCGACATCATGGCCGCGTCCGGGGCCAAGCTCGTCGAGGTGGGGACGACGAACCGCACGAGGGCGTCCGACTACCGGGGCGCGATCACCTCCAAGACGGCCCTCGTGCTGAAGGTCCACCCCAGCAACTACCGCGTTGTGGGGTTCACCGCCACGCCGTCCGCCGCCGACCTGTCGGCGCTGGCGAAGAGGGCCGGTATCCCGTTCCTCTACGACCTGGGCTCGGGGCTGCTCAACCGATACCCGGGCCTCCCGGCCGACGAGCCCAGCGCGCGAGGGGCGCTGGAGGACGGAGCCGATCTCATCGTCTTCTCCGGCGACAAGCTGTTGGGCGGACCTCAGGCCGGGATCCTCCTCGGCCGGGCGGAGCTCGTGGAACGGTTGCGCCGCAACCCGATCGCCCGCGCGGTCCGGGTGGACAAGATGCAGGTGGCGGCCCTCGAGTCCGTGTTGCTGGCGTACGCGACCGGGACGCACTCGGACCTTCCCGTCTGGCGCATGCTGGATGAGCCGGCCGATGAGGTGAAGCGCCGGGCCGAGCGCCTGGCCCGGTCCCTCGACGGCGAGCTCGAGGGGGCGCACGTCCGCCCGTCGAAGGCCTCGGTGGGCGGAGGTTCGATGCCCGGCTACGCCGTCCCGTCCTGGGCCGTGGAGGTCCGCGTCCCCGATCCGGAGGTGATGTCCGCCCGCCTCCGCGCGGGGAGCCCTCCGGTGTTCTGCCGCGTCGACGAGAAGGGCGTGGTGTTCGACGTCCGGACGGTGACGGAGGAGGCCCTCCCGGAACTCACCCGGGCCATCCAGTACGCCCTCGAGGGCGACGACCTCGCCGATGAATGAGGAGCCGGCCCTGCAGGAACCGGCGGCCGAGGCGGCGCTCCACGTGGTTGC
>Ga0209887_1000366_pt1 | contig 13539 bp, 11 predicted proteins | sample GWRWN1_30_40_FD_187230 | JGI IMG/M metagenome (GOLD analysis project Ga0209887, IMG submission 187230) | Riverbed sediment microbial communities from areas with no vegetation in Columbia River, Washington, USA - GW-RW N1_30_40 (SPAdes)... | ecosystem: Environmental > Aquatic > Freshwater > River...
TCGCGCGCTGGTCGACGATCGACGTTCACGTCGGGGGTGAGACCGTTCGCTCGGTCGGCCACGTGTTCTCGGGGATCTCTCGCAAACGGCTCTTGCTGATCCTCCAGCAGCGGTGCCGGGAGCTCGGGGTCGAGCTTCGGTTCGAGGAGGAGGTTCGGGCCGACGCCCTGCCCGAGGCGGACCTCGTGGTCGGCTCCGACGGGGTGAACAGCCTCGTGCGGCGCTCGGATCCGGAGGCGTTCGGCGCCTCCGAGCGCGTGCACCCCACGAGGTACATCTGGTTCGGGACCGACCTGGTCTTCCGCGCCTTCACGTTCGTGTTCCGCGAGACCGAGCACGGGATGTTCCAGGTGCACGCGTACCCGTTCGACGCCGACCGATCGACGTTTATCGTCGAGTGCCGCGAGAACGTGTGGCGACGGGCCGGCCTGGCGGAGGCGAGCGAGGAGGAGTCGATCGCGTTCTGCGAGGAGCTGTTCGCGCGCGAGCTCGGCGGCCATAAGCTGCTGTCGAACCGCTCCCTCTGGATCAACTTCGTCACCCTGCGATGCGAGACCTGGCACCGGCGAAACGTCGCGCTGCTCGGGGACGCTGCGCACACGGCGCACTTCACGATCGGCTCAGGCACTAAGCTCGCGATGGAGGACGCGATCTCGCTCGCGGGCTCGCTCGAACGGCATCCGGGGGATCTCGAGCGGGCACTAACCTCCTACGAGCTCGAGCGCCAGCCGGCGGTCGAACGGCTCCAGCGGGCGGCCCTGGAGAGCGCCGCTTACTTCGAGAACGTCTCGCGATACGCGGGTTTCGAGCCGGTGCAGTTCACCGTGAACCTCATCACGCGCAGCGGTCGCATCTCGTACGCGAACCTCACCCAACGCGATCCAGAGCTCGTTCGGCGCGCGGACGCGGCGTTCGTGGCTCGGGACGCCGAGCGACCCCGCGTCGCGCCGCCGCCCGCCTTCGTTCCCGTGGTGCTCGGTAGCGTGGAGCTGTCGAACCGCGTGGTGGTCTCGCCGCCGAGCGAGGACGATGCGGAGGACGGCCTGCCGTCGGACGCCACGGTGGAGCGTCTGGGCGACGCGGCGGACGGAGTCGGACTCATCCTCTCCGAGCTTGTCTCGGTGGCCGCCGACGGCCGGATGACGCTGGGGACGCCGGGCCTGTACGTGGAGGGGCATACCGTGGCATGGAAGGCGATCGCCGGCGCGGTGCACGAGCGCGGCTCCGCTTTTGGCCTCCGGCTGGGGCACGCGGGTCCGCGGGGCGCGACGCGGCCGCGACGCTGGGGGGCAGACCTCCCCCTGCCCGACCCGTGGCCGCTGCTGGCCGCATCTGACATGCGGTCGGTTCGCGGCGGGCCCTTGCCGCGTGCGATGACCCCCACCGACCTGCAGCGCGTCCGGGGTGAGTTCGTCAGGGCGGCCGCGTGGTCCGGCAAGGCCGGGGCGGACCTGTTGGAGCTGGACGCGGCCCAAGGGTACCTGCTGTGTTCGTTCCTATCGCCGCTCTCGAACCACAGGACCGACGCGTACGGCGGCTCGCTGGAAGGACGCATGCGCTTCCCGCTCGAGGTCGTCGCGTCGATCCGCGCTGCCTGGCCGAACGGTCGACCGCTCACGGTGCGCATTCCCGCCACCGAGTGGGCGCCGGGCGGGTTCGACGTCGAGGAGGCGGTCGCGTTCGCCGCCGCAGTCTCGGAGCGGGGGTGCGATCTCGTGCATGTGGCGGCGGCCGGCCCGGCTACGGGGGCGAACCCCGAGTACGGCCCCGGCTACCTGGTCGCGTTCGCCGACCGGATACGCAACGAGGCCGGCGTGAGCGTGATCGTGGAGGGGCGGATCTGGACGCTCGACCAGGCGAACACGATCCTGGCTGCCGGCCGCGCCGATCTTGTCGTCCTCGACTACGCGCCGACGGCGTAGAGCTGGCCGGGCTCCATGTCGAGCCCGTTCGCCACCTGCCAGAGCGCTGCGAACGCTTTCGTCGCGTTCCGCCTGGCGAACGGCGGAAGATCCTCGCCCTGCTCGAGGAGCGTCGTCGCGAGCCGTTCATAGCACTCGACGAGGCTCGCCTCGGCCGGTGTGAGCTCCACGCCCATCGTGTTCTTCACGGCTGCCTCCGCTCTCCCTCGGTCCCGATCCCTGTCCGCTCGTCGACCAACCGCTTGGCCTTCAGCTCGAAGTGCGGAAGCGAGCCCGTCTCCGCCTGCCGAACGCCGAACCGCAGACCCTCGTGCGCCCCGGTGAGCTCCTTGCCGAGCGCCTCGAGGATCGACCCGCCATCGACCGAGGGGTCCGGGATCTCGACGAGCACCTCGATCTCGTCGCGGATCCCCTCCTCGGTGAACAGCCGGATCTGGAACTCGTCGATCTCCGGGTGGTCGCGGACGATCGCCTCGACGGCGCGCGGGTAGACGTTCGTGCCTCGGACGAGCTTCATGTCGTCCACGCGTCCGCGCAGGCCGCCGTCGTAGATGTCGAACGTGCGGCCGCAGGGGCACCGATCGTGCGGGACCTTCACCACGAAGTCGCGCGTCCGGTACCGCAGGACCGGGATGAACCCGCGTCCGAAGGACGTGACCACGCGCTCGCCCATCTCGCCGTAGGGCACCGGTTCGTCGGTCGCCGGATCGACGACCTCCTCGATGTAGTGATCCTCGATGATGTGCATCCCCCCGGGCTGGCGATCGCATTCGAAGACCATGATCGTGCCGAGCTCGGTCATACCGGCGGTATCGGCGGCCTTGGCCCCCCACTGCTCCTCGATCAGTGCCTTGGTGGCGGGGATCGAGCCCGCGGGCTCGCCCGACAGGATCAGCCGCTGCACCGGGCCTGCAGCGAGGTCGATGCCGAGCATCTTGGCCTCCTGCGCCATGCGAAGCGCGTACGTGGGTGTCGAGGCCACGACCGTGGCCCCCATGTCCATGATGGTCTTGACCCGGACGTCGGTGGTCATGGCGCCGCCGGGGAGGACGAGGGCGCCGAGCTTCTCGCACGCGTAGTGCAGCCCCCAGAACCCGATGAACGTGCTGTAGCCGAACGCGATGAAGGCCACATCCGCGGGCCGCACTCCGAACCCCCACAGCCCGTAGCACCACATCTCGGCGATCCACTCCCAGTCCTTCATGGAGTCGAGCACCCGGATGGGCGTCTTGCCGGTGGTCCCCGAGGTCGTGTGGTAGCGGATCGCGCCCTCGGGCTGGGCCGCGAGGATCGCGCCGTACGGCGGGGCCTCGAGCTGGCTCTGCATCCACTCGTCCCGCGTCATGAACGGGATGCGCCGCAGGTCCTCCAGTGAGCCGAGCGAGTCGGCGGTCACGCCGGCGTCACGGAGGCGTTTCGAGTGGAAGGAGACCTTCGCGTCGGCCCACTCGACCAGGTTCCGGAGCTTCCGGAGCTGGAGGGCCTCGAGCTGATCCCGAGGCATCGTCTCGTGGGCTGGGTTCCAGTACGGGGACTCGGCCATCGCTCCTCCCTCGGACGTCGCCTCATCATGGGCGAGCACGGGCTCGGCGAGCAAGCGGCGAGCGGGTGGGCGCCTCGGCACTAGAGTTGACAAGCGATGGAGGGGTCCCCGCGCTTCCAGTTGTCGGCCGCGGAGCGGGATCTCCTGCGCGAGACGCGGCGGGTGGCGGAAGAGACGCTCGAGCCGATCGCACGGGCGGGGGTCGAAGGCAGGGTGAACCGCGAGCTCGTCCACGCCCTTGAGGCGAACGGGCTGCTGGGACGGTTGTTCCCTCCCGAGGGCGGCCTCCCGTCGGCGTTCGAGCTCTGTCTCCTTCGCGAGGGGCTCGCCGGCGCCTGCACCGATGCCGAGAACGCGCTCGCCCTCCAGGGGCTCGGCGCGTACCCGATCATTCGATTCGGCTCGTCCGACCTCGTGTCCCGCTACGTCACGCCGGTCGCCCGTGGTGAGGCGGTGGCCGGGTTCGCGCTGACCGAGCCGACGGCCGGCACCGACGCGGCGGCGATCGAGCTCGAGGCGGCGCGCGACGACGGCGGGTTCCGGCTGACTGGCGAGAAGGCGTGGATCTCGAACGCCCCCGACGCCGACGTCTACACGGTCTTCGCCCGCACGACCCGGAACGCCGGCGGGAAGGGGATCACCGCGTTCGTCGTCCCGGGCGATGCTCCCGGGCTCTCGGGCGAGCCGGTCGAACTCCTCGGGCAGCACCCGATTGGACGGCTGCGGTTCGACGGGGTTCCCGTGCCGGCCCACCACGTCCTGGGGGATCTCGGCCAAGGCTTGCGCGTCGCGTTCCAGACGCTCGACCTGTTCCGGCCCAGCGTAGGGGCCGCTTGCGTGGGGATGGCCCAGGCCGCGCTCGATGCGGCGATCGGCTACGCGGCCGAGCGCCGGGCGTTCGGCCGGCCGATCCATGAGTTCCAGGCCATCTCCCACCGCATCGCCGAGACGGTCACGCGGGTCGAGGCAGCGCGGATGCTCGTGTACCGGGCGGCCGCCCTCCTGGACGCCGGTGAGCGCGCCACGAAGGAGGCCGCGATGGCCAAGCTGCACGCGACCGAGACCGCGCAGCAGGCGATCGACGCGGCGATCCAAGTCCACGGCGCGGTGGCGCTTGAGCGGGGACACCTGCTCGAACGCCTCTACCGCGAGGTCCGCGCCACCCGGATCTACGAGGGCACCAGCGAGATCCAGCGCGAGATCGTCGCGCGCGAGCTCTTTCGCAAGCCTTGAGCGCTCCTCAAGACTGCCTACTCAGGGACAACCGCGATCCCGACGAGCTCCACCTTGGCCGCCGGGTCGAACAGGCCCGCGACCTCGAACAGCGCCATCGCGGGGAATCGGCGTCCGATGCGCTCGCGCCAGACGTGACCGATCTGTTTCAGCGACGACCGGTACTCGTGGGCGTCGGTCACAAAGATCTGGAGCGAGACGAGATCCTGGGGGGTGGCGCCCGCTGCCTCGAGCGCGACGACGAGGTTGGCCACCGCCGCATCGAATTGCTCGGCCATCGTCTCGCCCCGGAGCGCGCCGTCCGGCCCATGCGCGGTCTGCCCTCCCAGGTACACCGTGCGCCCCGGCGCGGCGATCACCGCGTGCGAGAAGCCCCGAGGCGGCGGCAGGCCCTCGGGGTTCAGGATCTCGTGCGCCACGAGGTCACCGGCCCGTCCAGGTGGCGTCCCGGCCTTCTTTGAACGCCGCGTAGAACTCGGCATGGTCCGCGCTTTTCAGCAGAAGCGCCTGCGCAACGGCCTCGAGCTCGAGCGCGCCCGACAGCCCCATGTCCTGCTCCCGCGCGAGCAGCAGCTTCGTGACCGAGTACGCGAGGGCGGGCCCGCCCGCGAGCGTGGTCGCCAGCGTCCGCGCCGCGTCACCCAGCGCCTCGTCGTCCACGACGTCGTTCGCCAGGCCGATCTCCAGAGCGCGCTCGGCCGGAACGTCCTGGCCGAGCATCAGCACTTCGGTTGCCCGGCCGAGCCCGATCATGCGCGGCAGTAGGTAGGCCGAGCCCATGTCGGCGCCGGCGAGGCCCACCTTCGTGAACAAGAACGCGAATCGCGCCGAGCGGGCGAGCACGCGGAGGTCGGCGGCCAGCGCGATGACCGCGCCCGCCCCCGCGGCGACGCCGTTCACGGCCGCCACGATTGGGAGCGGGCACTCGCGCATCTCGCGCACGACAGCGCCGGTCATGCGGGTGAACTCGAGCAGCATGCGCTGGTCGGCGCCCTGAAGGGCGCCGATGATCTCGTGCACGTCGCCGCCGGAGCAGAAGCCACGGCCAGCCCCGGTGATCACGAGCGCCCGGACGTCGTCGCGGTGGGGCAGCTCCCCGAGCACGTCGCGGAGGTCGGCGTACGCGTCGAACGTGAGCGCGTTCAGCTTCTCGGGCCGGTCGAACGTGACGGTGGCGATCCCGTCGGCGATCTCGACGCGCAGGTGCTTCCACGCCTCGGTGAACCCGGCGGAGGCTCGGAAGGGCGTCACGTCAGTCGTACTCGTAGAAGCCGCGGCCGCTCTTGCGTCCGAGCCGCCCGGCCGTCACCATGCGCCGGAGCACGGGCGGCGCCTTGTAGCGCTCGTCCCCGAACTCGGCGTACAGCACGTCGGCGACGTGGACGCACGTGTCGATCCCCACGAGGTCCATGAGCGCGAGCGGTCCCATCGGGTGCCCGAGTCCGAGCGAGATCGCGGCGTCGATGTCCTCGCGGGTGGTGAACCCCTGGTCGTACAGGCGCGCCGCGTCGTTCAGGTAGGGCACTAGGAGGCGGTTCACGATGAACCCCGCGTGGTCCTTGGCCACGACGGTGGTCTTGCCCAGGCGCTCGCCGAACGCGCGGGCGAACGCCAGCGTCTCCTCCGAGGTCGTGAGCGCCGGGATAAGCTCCACGAGCTTCATCACCGGCGCTGGGTTGAAGAAGTGCGTGCCCACCACCTTGTCCGGACGCCCGGTGGCGAGCGCGAGCTCGACGATCGGGATCGAGGAGGTGTTCGAGGCGAGCACCACTTCGGGCCTCGTCAGGCCGTCGAGCTTGCGGAACAGGTCGAGCTTGGTCTCGAGGTCCTCGACCACGGCCTCAATCACGAGGTGCGATCCGGCGAGCGCGCCGAGGTCGGTGGCCCCGGCGATCCGGCCGAGGGTATGTTCGGCATCGGCGGCCTCGAGCTTCCGGCGCTCCACCGCCCTGCTGACCGAGCGCTCGATCCTGGCCCGCCCCCCAGCGACCAGCTCCTCTGTGGGCTCCACGTAGGTCACGCCACACCCGGCCCGAGCGCAGACCTCGACGATGCCCGAGCCCATGAGCCCGCAGCCCACGACCCCTACCGACCGCACGTCCTCCGCTCGCACGAGCCTCCTCCGGTTCGACCGACGCTCGGCCGAAGCCTAGCGCGCCCCTGTCTCCCGCGGCTCCGTGGCAAGATGAGCCCCGCAACCAGGGCCTGGCTGCACTTCACGTCGGAGCACCTGATCTCCGAGCCAGTCATCCAGCGCATCGGCACAGAGTTTCGGACCGAGAACGGCCGTGAGGAACGGAGCGGTTCCGAGCTAAGTCCGCGTGACCTCGTTAGGGGGCTGCCGGTGCTCAATGTCGGTCATTCTGGGTCAGCGCTACTTCCACCAGGGATCGATGCCGAGATCCTGAGCGATAACGGTTGCGGCATTGTAGCCGCACGCGCCCCCGATGGAGCCGCCCGGGTGTGTCGACGCTCCGCACAGGTAGACGTTGTCGAACCCCGTCCGGTAGGGCGGATACTCGTGGAAAGGCCGGAAGCGCCCCAGTTGATCCTGGGACATCTCCCCGTGGTTCCAGTCACCGTGCTTCATCGACGGCATCACGCGCTCGATGTCGATCGGGCTCGAGACATACCTTCCGACGATGGCTTCGGGTTCAAGACCGTTCTCGAGGTACGGCCGCCATCGGTCCAGCACCACCGCTGCGTAGTCCTCCTTTACGCCCTCCCATGCTTCGACTCCGCCGTCCCTGAGCTCGTACGGGGCGATCTGCTCGCAGAAGCAGGACTCCTTGCCCTCCGGGGCGAGGCTCGGCTCGAAGATCGAGGGGTGCACCGTGAACAACCCCGGCTGCCTCGGGGTCACGCCGAGCCGGCAGTCTGAGGCGTTGTCTTCCAGCACGTCGAGCGACTCGCAAATGGATACGGCGAAGCACCGCTGCACGGCGGGCTCGAATTCCGCGGCCTTCCACCGAACCGGGACAGCTAGCGCCAGGTACACGCAGAACATCGACATCACGTCGTAGCGCCAGCGCTTCACGGCGCGCTCCATCGTCTCGTCGAGGTTCTGCTCGCCGACGAGCTCGAGGAACGTGTGCTTGGGATCGAGGTTGGAGACGAGGATCCCGTCGACGGGGATCACGGTGCCGTCCTCGAGCTTCACCGACCGCGCGCCGTCCGCGTCGATCTCGATCCTTGCGACCGGCGAGTCGACGCGGATCTCGCCGCCCTGGTCGATAAGGAATCGAGCCATCGCCTGGGCGAGCTGGTTGGAGCCGCCCTTGCAGATCGCCCACCCAAACGGCTCGAGCGACCCGGCGATCATCACCGGATAGTTCGCGCCGAGGCCGAACACGTCGCCGGTTCCCGCGAGCTGGGCGACCCAGAACCCGACCCACGTCTGCACCTCCGGCGACTGGAACAGTTCTCGGGCCACGTGATTCGGCGAGGACAGGAACTGTCGGATGAGCCCAAGCCCATCGGTGCCCATGCCCTCGAGCGGGATCAGGTCCTGCGAAGGCGCTCCGGGCGGCGAGAACATCGCCTGGATCATCCCCTCCTCGAGCACCCGCCGGTACACGTGCGCGAGCTCGCGGAAGGTCTCGGCGTCTCGGCGGGAGAAGCGCCGGACCCGCTCGACGGTCGTCTCCAGATCCCGCGAGCAGACGAGCGCTCGGCCATCAGGGAAGACGTGTCCGAACTGGTTCTCCGGCCAGAGGTAGCGTGCGCCGTAGCGCTGGAGCTCCAGGTCCCGATAGACCGGCCCCATATGGATGATCCCGTGGAAATTCGAGTGGAAGTTGTGCCGGAACGCGGGCGCAGCGACCTCCTTCGTGGCGCACCCCCCGCCGACCACGTCTCGAGCCTCCAGCACGAGTACACGCTGGCCGGCCTTCGCGAGATACGCGCCGCAGGTGAGACCGTTGTGGCCGCCGCCGACAATGACGACGTCGTAGCCGCCGCCCTCACGCATCCGGCGGTTCCTCCCAGATGACGTTCTCCCGGTACACTTCGCCGACCTCCCTGTGTGAGGCGATTCCCACTCCGGTCACGGATCGTGCCATGGCCTCGATCCTGCCGCGAGACCTAGTGCAGCCTGTGGCCGCCGTCGATGTTGATCGTCTGGCCGGTGATGTAGCCAGAGTTGGGACTCACGAGGTACGCGATGCACTCGACGATGTCCTCGGGCTGGCCGCGCCGTCTGATTGCCTGGCCCGCGACGATCTCGTCGAACAGCTCGCCGGTCGGATCCTCGACCTGTGTGCCCTCGGTGGCGATGAACCCTGGTGTGATGCAGTTCACAGTGATCCCGTGGACCCCCGCTTCATAGGCCAGTCCTCGGGTGAACCCGACCACGCCGCCTTTACTCGCGATGTAGGCGGCAAGCTCCGGGTAGCCGATCAGGAAGGTCGCCGAGCCGATGTTCACGATACGCCCGTAGCCGCGCTCGACCATCGTCGGCCATACGGCATTTGTCACGAGGAACATCCCGTCGAGGTTCGTGGCGAACACTCGTCGCCACTCGTCGAAGGCGAGCTCAGCGAACGGCGTGTGTGGGTAGATGCCGGCGTTGTTCACGAGGACGTCGATACGACCGTGGGCGGCGAGAACCGCCTCGACCGAGAGCCTCACGCCGGCCGGATCCGTGACGTCCACCTGAAACACAGTGGCGCGCTCCCCGAGGGACCCGGCGACAGCCTCCGCGGCGTCGCCGTCCTTGTCGAAGAAGGCGACGTGAGCCCCGTCGGCGGCGAGCCGCTCGGAGGTCGCGCGCCCGATACCGCGAGCGGCCCCCGTTACGATCGCGACCTGACCTGCCAGGAGCCCATCCATCGCAAGGATGCTACCGGGGGGTTGGGCCGCTGGGGCTAGCGGTGCTCGGGCCGACTCTGCAGGCTCGGCGCTACACCGCCTGAGTGAGGGGGTCCGATGCCGGAGCGAACGCGGTTCGATTTGCCTGAGGGTGACCTTCCCACTGCGTGGTCCAACATCATGTCTCGGGCCGTTGATGAGAAGTTGACCGAATGGCGAGACGCACTTCCGCTCCGTCGGCCTGGACAGAAACCAGGAGACGGCGCGTGGACTGATGTCGGGTCGACGCGTGGCCCTGACCAGGTGCTGACATGAGCGCCGAGTCGTTTGCCAAGGCCAGGCTCGAGGGTGATCGGTCGCGAGGCGGCGGAAGAAGTGAGGGGCAACACTCGTGGCAGCGAGCTGATGGACGGGATGACGCTGTGGAGATACACCAAGTTTGATGGACGTGGCCCAGTCACGGCGGGGGAGTGTATCCACCCCCGATGCGCGGGCTACTTCGCGCGCACTCGCCACGCTCGATGTGGCACGGGATATTTGCGGGATATTCGGCGTTTGAGTCGCGGTTCAACTAACCGATCGATTCAGGACTAGTCGTCCTGCCTGGGGCTTCGCGCTTGTAGTCCCAACGGGATTTGAACCCGTGTCTCCACCTTGAGAGGGTGGTGTCCTCGGCCACTAGACGATGGGACCTCGCGACGCCGGCAGACGAGTCTAACAAGCGGCCTCCGCTGATCTTCACCGTTGGGCATGGGACGAGGCCTATCGAGGAGTTCCTGGCCATCCTCGGCGCGGCTGGGATCCGGCGCCTGGTGGACGTCCGTGCCGCGCCGGGCTCGCGCCGCCACCCGCAGTTCGGCTAGGATGCCCTGGCCGCCTCGCTCGAGTCACGGGCGGTCGAGTATGTGTGGCGGAAGGATCTCGGCGGCTTCCGCACGCCCCGACCCGACTCACCGCACGTCGCGCTCCGCAATGAGGCGTTCCGCGGCTACGCCGATTACATGGAGACCGAGGAGTTCCGCTCCGCCCTCTCCTGGTTGATCGACACGTCGCGCGATACGCCCACGGTGATCATGTGCGCCGAGTCACTATGGTGGCGATGCCACCGCCGGATGATCTCCGATGCCCTCACGATGGCCGGATTCGACGTTGTCCATATCCTCGATGAGGGTCGGCGCGAACCCCACCGGCTGAACCCGAGCGCCAGGGTCGAGGGATCCCGGCTGATCTACGACGTCGGCGCGCAACAGGCGCTCGCGCCCTGATCCGGGTCCCGTCGAGTCCCTACCCGAACTGGGGTCGGCTTGATATCGTTCCTCGTTCCCATGACCGACCGGATCCCGTCGCGCCTGCGTCGCTCCAGCTTGCCAGCCATGCTGCTGGTCCTGGCACTCCTGGCCGCGGCCTGCACCCGCTCGGACGCCGCGACTGGGAGCTCGCTCGACTCCTCATCGCCGTCGGCGAGCGGGTCGTCCTCCCTTCAGGGGCTCGACAACATCCAGCACCTCATCTTCGTCGTGCAGGAGAACCGGTCCTTCGATCACTACTTCGGGACATTTCCCGGAGCGAATGGCATCCCGATGAGGAATGGCAAGCCGACCGTGTGCATCCCGGACCCCGTGCTCGGCAGATGCGTTCGGCCGTTCCACGAGGCCGCCCTGGTCAACCAAGGCGGACCCCACGCCCTATCCCATTCCAAGATCGATGTGAACGGCGGAGCGATGGATGGCTTCGTCCGCGCGGTCGCTCAGCACTCGCCGAACCCATGCGCGCGCACTCGATTGGACCGGTACTGCGAGGGGACGCTCGGCCCCCAGGGCCAGCCCGACGTGATGGGGTGGCACGACGCACGAGAGATCCCCAACTACTGGACGTATGCGGAGAACTTCGTGCTCCAGGACCGGATGTTCGCCCCGACTGACTCGTGGACGCTCCCGGCTCATCTGTTCCTGGTGTCCGGATGGTCGGCCCGATGCGCCAGCCCGTGGAAGCCGATGAGCTGCACGACCGACCTGCTCCAGAAGGGCGTCGTGGACCGCCAGCGCCACGGGGAGCACCCACCGATCTACGCGTGGACCGACATCACCTGGCTCCTGCATCGAGACGGGATCAGCTGGGGGTACTACGCGGGCAAGAACCTGTGCGGGCCCGAGGTCCCGGTGAAGATGTGCGCGTCGCAGGGCGCGACGCCTGCCCAGAACCCGCTGCCGTCGTTCACCGACGTGCACCAGACCAAGCAGCTCGACCGGGTACAGACCCATGACGACTTCTTCGCCGCGGTCGCCGGCGGGACGCTCCCGCAGGTCTCGTGGGTGGTGCCGGGACGGGGCGGCATCAGCGAGCACCCGGGCACCGGCGCGCCGCTCACGGGGGGGCAGACCTGGGTCACCAGGGTGGTGAACGCCGTGATGCAGAGCGAGCTGTGGAACACGAGCGCGATCTTCGTCACGTGGGACGACTGGGGTGGGTTCTACGATCACGTGGTGCCGCCGAGGGTGGACGGGAGCGGGTACGGCATCAGGGTCCCGGGCCTGTTGATCAGCCCGTGGGCCAAAGCAGGCACGATCGATCATCAGACGCTGTCCTTCGACGCGTACCTCAAGTTCATCGAGGACCTGTTCCTAGGGAGCAAGCGCCTGGACCCCAAGACCGACGGGCGGCCCGACTCCCGGCCAACCGTGCGCGAGAACGTGAATCAGCTGGGCGACCTACGGAGCGAGTTCGACTTCACCCAGGCGCCGCTCCCGCCGATGATCCTGGACCCCCATCCGTCGCCCGGCCCCGCATCGATCCCGGGGACGTGAGGATGAAGCCGTCGACACGGTCGGTCGCCTCCATCCTGGCGTGCTTCGCCCTCGCCGCGGCCTGCGCGCACTCCTCCGCCGATCCGGGCGGAGGGGACGGCCCCCGGGCCGGGGCCGCGAGCCCGGCGTCGCCGGCAACGACGGCACCGCCGTCGCAACTGGACCTGGCCAGGCAGCACATCCAGCACGTCATCGTCATCGTGCAGGAGAACCGGTCGTTCGATCACTATTTCGGGACCTACCCGGGCGCCGACGGCATCCCGATCACGAACGGCTCGCCAACGGTATGCGTGCCCGACCCCGTCCTGAAGAAGTGCGTGCAGCCGTTCCACTCGACGAGCCAGCTCCAGAAGGGCGGACCCCACACCCACCGCCACTCGGTCGCCGATGTGGACGGAGGGAAGATGGACGGGTTCATCCGCACGGCCATCTCGGGGAAGATCGACTGCGCGACCGTCCGGAGCGATCCGGGCTGCGAGAGCTACCTGGGGCCGCAGCGCCAGCCCGACGTGATGAGCTACCACACGAGGAACGAGATCCCGAACTACTGGGACTACGCCGACCACTTCGTGCTCCAGGACCGGATGTTCGCGCCGGCGGATTCCTGGACGCTCCCGGCACACCTGTACCTGGTCTCGGCGTGGGCCGCCTCGTGCACCAGCCCCTACGACCCCATGAGCTGCACGTCGGACCTCGGGCTCGGCGACCAGGCGAAGATCCAGCGGGGTGGCCAGGTGCCGATGTGGGCCTGGACCGACATCACGTGGCTCCTGAACCGGGCCGGCGTGAGCTGGGCGTACTACGTCGGCGAGGACACCTGCTTCATCGACCCCTGCTCCCATGCCACCGGCAAGTACACGCCGGCGTTCCAGAACCCGCTCCCCGGGTTCACCACGGTTCGCCAGAACCACCAGCTGAAGAACATCCGCTCCCACAGCGACTACTTCGCCAGGGCTGCGGCCGGCACGCTTCCGTCGGTCTCATGGGTCATGCCCTACAACGGCGCCGCGGAGCACCCCAGCAGCGGGCAGCCGATCTGGAAGGGCATGGCCCACGTGACGAAGGTGATCAACGCCGCGATGCAGGGGCCCGACTGGGACAACACGGCGATCTTCCTCACCTGGGACGACTGGGGTGGGTTCTACGACCACGTCGTCCCCCCGCGCGTCGACGCGAACGGGTACGGGATCAGGGTGCCGGGCCTGATGATCAGCCCGTGGGCCAAAGG
>Ga0209887_1000367_pt1 | contig 13523 bp, 15 predicted proteins | sample GWRWN1_30_40_FD_187230 | JGI IMG/M metagenome (GOLD analysis project Ga0209887, IMG submission 187230) | Riverbed sediment microbial communities from areas with no vegetation in Columbia River, Washington, USA - GW-RW N1_30_40 (SPAdes)... | ecosystem: Environmental > Aquatic > Freshwater > River...
CCGCTCCTCGACCTGTGCGAGGCGAAGCCGTTCCTCACCCATCAGGCCATGTTCGACCCCTCGTTCCCTCACGGATGGTGGTACTACTTCCGGTCCTGCGACCTGGCTACCCTGACCGACGATGTCATCGATATCGTGGCCGACCACGCGGCTCGGATGACGTCCCCGCTCACGGCCTTCCCCATCTTCCACCTCGGGGGCGCGATCACGCGGGTGGGCGAGGACGAAACGGCCTTCAACGGCCGCGGCGCCGGGCACACGCTCAACATCAACGCCACCACGGCGACGAACGAGGGATTCGACGAAGAACGCGAGTGGTCGAGAAGCTTCTGGTCGGCCCTCGAGCCGTACCACACGAGCGTGTACGTGAACTTCCTAATGGACGAAGGTGAGGACCGGATCCGCCAGGCCTACGGAGCGCGGAAGTACGATCGCCTCAAGGCGCTCAAGCGCACGTACGATCCGGACAACTTCTTCAAGCTGAACCAGAACATCCCGCCCGGCTAGGTCGCACCGCTGCCCTCGATGTCGGTGGGGCGAGATACCGTGCCGTGTCGTGAGGGACATCGTCCTGCGGGATCCGCGCGGCGGGTGGTGGCGGGTCGAGGTGCCGACCCGCCGGCGCGAACGGATCCGAGGGCTCATCGACCGCGACCGGCTCGAGCCCGGCCGGGCCTTGCTGCTCCCTCACACGCGGTCGATCCACACGTTCGCGATGCGGTTCACCATCTCGGTGGCCCTGCTCGACCAGGGCTCCGGGTGATGGCGGCTCGAACCGTCGGCCCGAGGAAGATCGTTCTGCCACGCCGTGGAGTCCGTCATGTCCTCGAATGCGGGGGGGGGCCGACCTCCGTCCGGGAGACGTGCTCAGGCTGACGTACGTCAGGCAGTCAGGAGAGAAGGAAGCGAATCACGGCGTAGACGGCCAGGAAGAGGAGGGCCAGCGCTACCGGAAGGGCCGGGACGGCCCATCGGGCCCAGGTCGGGAGGACCACCGGTTCTCGCCGGGTCCGGTCGGGCGCGACGATCCCCAGGAACTCCAGCAGCACCCGCATACCACTTCATCGGCGACGGGCCTCCCTGCCTGAAGGCGGGTCAGACGGGCTTTCGGGGGAGGCTATACTTCGAGGGCTGCCCCCGGGCCGGGGGCGGGGGTGCCGCAAGCGCCCGGAGCCCCCATCGTCTAGCGGCCTAGGATTTCGCCCTTTCAAGGCGGCGACACGGGTTCGAATCCCGTTGGGGGCACACAACCGAAGACTCGCGGGTGTGGAGGAGCCTGGCCGTCCTCACCGCCCTGTCAAGGCGGTAATCGCGGGTTCAAATCCCGTCACCCGCGCTGGCTGACCAGGCGGCTTCGACAGCGCCCTCCTGCCCTGGTCTGGCTTGCTGACACTTCTGCTGCCACGCGGGAGCCTGGAGAATACCCAACGAAGACAACGAGCCTTCCCACCGCTGAAGCGAGGCCTGCGGGAGCTTGGTCAGGCCGGCGAGCTCCCTGATCGACAGCGCCGCTTCTGGGCTGTTAATTGCGGTGTTTTAAGGTGCCGAGTCTTCGTGCCGATTCCATTGCCCGAGATAGGAGCTCCGGCAGATTTCAAGGAGGCACGGCCATGGAGGTCATCCACCCGAGCGTCAATCCAGGTCAGCGATCCTGCCCCTCGTGCGGCGAAGCGATCGCGGGCAGGTCGCGATTCTGCCCGAGCTGCGGAACCGAGGTGCGTTCGCCGGTAGTGATTCCCGGCCCGCAACCGCGACTGGAACCCCAGAGCGTCGTCGGCGATTCGCTCGTTGTGTCGAAGTCCTCCCCCTCACATGGAGGCAAGCTCTGGAGCGTGACCGTCCCGCTCATTGCCACAGGCCTAATCATCGTCTTGCTGGCAGGATCGATCGTGTTGTTGAACGGGAAATTGGGCAGCGCGAAATCTGCGCTCGCGGGCGCGCGGGCGCGCGTCACTAACCTCAATGGGAAGGTCTCGTCGCTCGATTCACAGTTGGACACGTTGAAGGACGAGAAGAGCAAGCTGGAGGCCCAGAACTCCTCCCTGAACGCTGCCATGATCGACTGCAAGGACGCCGCCAGCAAAACGCGCGAAGTTCTCAGGGTTCTGTCCCAGGTTTTCCAAGGAAAGGCCTCCGTCTCCGAGTACCGCACCTCGGCGAAAGAAGCGTATCGCGACTGGACGGTGTGCCGCACAGAGGCCAGCACCAACGGGGCTATTTGACCTGGAGAGATCGTGGCCCTTCTTCGCACCTGGCTCATCATTGCCGTTGCGCTCTTCGCTCTGGGCGTGGTAGCCGTCTTCGGTATCCAGGGCTCCAACACAGCCGGGCAGCTTGGGCGCAGTCAGAGCGAAGCATCACAGCTCCGAGCAGACGTGAAGCGCCTGCAACAGACCCTTGATGCCCAGGAAGACCTGATCTTCGACGCCGAGAATGTGATTGCGGAGGTGGCGCCATCGGTCGTCACGCTGTTCACGCCGTTCGGGCTCGGGACCGGGTTCGTGGTCAAGAGCGAGGATGGTGTGTCATGGATAGCGACGAACTTCCACGTGGTGTCGCATCGCCGGGGAGGACTTGAGCGAGAAATCGTTGTGAAACAGAGCGGCTCGAAATGGGACGCCGAGCTCGAACGGTGGAGCGAAGAGAGCGATCTTGCGATCGTGAGGATTCAAGCCACTCTGCCGGCGCTTGACCTTGCCTATGGGGTGGGGTCAGAGCCCCACGTGGGCGACTGGGTAGTGGCGTACGGATCGCCCGCGGGACTTCAGGGAACGGCGACCATGGGAATCATTTCGGCTCTGCGTCCCGGTTGGATCCAGACAGACGCCCAGATCAACCAGGGGAACTCCGGTGGTCCCCTTGTTGACAGAGATGGCAGAGTCGTTGGCATCACGAGCTTGGGCTTCGTGAGCGGGGGCTCGGGGCTTGGGTTCGCGGTCGATGCCAGGAAGTTGTGTCCTTTGCTCGCGGGCATAACCGGGTGTGGCTGAGAGCTACGAGCAAGTCGCTCGCCTGCTGGAATTCAGCGATTGAAGTTGCCAAGGAATGGGTGTGGTTGCCGTGCCGCTTCGGCCCGGAGCCAGTAGGGCCGCGCAACCGGCATGCGCACTAGAGCGGCCGCGGCGACGTCGCGCCAGCTAATCATTCAACGCCGTGGGCTAGTTGCTTCACAAGCTCCTCAGCCTGATCGAGGTGGGTCCGACCGATCGAGTTCGCACCCATGGCTTGGCGGGCGCGCATTGGGTGGTCGAGGCACTCGGCGCCCGAGCTCCCACGGATCCGCGCCCGGCCGGGCTGGCTCTCGGGGCTTGACTGCCTCTCGAAGTCGATGGCGTCGCTGGCGCTCCCGTAGTGCTCGGACTCCCCGTCCAGCCCTTCCATCGGGCCCGGCGCTGCCCGATAGCGGAGGCATCGCGCTCAAGGTGGTTGGCAATTGCGCCCCGCTCCCTGCATGGACCGCAGAAGTCTCCATCGATGCCGTCCGCGATAGCCGCATGCGACGGAGGCTGACGTCGGGCGCGGGATCGGCCACAGAGACAGCCTGACGACTACGTCATACGGCAGCCGGCAACCGCCAAAGGAGGGGGAAACAGTGCCGGCTGGTTGTCCGGGCCCGGACGGGAGAGACGGGGCCCGACAACCCTATGACCGGGAACCCGAGCTCGATCCCCTAGCGCTCCCGGTCCTTGTCCGCGTCGGTCGAAAGGGCGAAAGCGCGGGCGGCTCGGGGATTCCGCCCGCAGGTTTCGAGTTTCGGTCGCCTCCGGATTGGGGAGATGTCTGCAGGAGGTGTCTGCGTATGGGTCGCATCTTGGGCACAATCCTGTTCTTGGTCTACCTCGCGGTCGGACTCGTCATCGCGGCCAACCACCACTACTTCACCCACCTCGGCTCCATCAAGCCCATCGTTTCGGCGGTCCTGGCCGTGGTGCTGTGGCCGCTGGTCCTCGGGGACGTCAACCTGCACATCAAGTAGATTCGAGGAGCCCCGGTTGCGACGGAAAGGGGAAGCCGATGCCAAGGCCCTCTCGTCGGCCAGGCGCGGCGACGGCCTCCCCGCTGGAAGGTGGGGGCGATGCTTCACGAGGCCCAGAGCGTGGCCGCCGCGTCTGGCCGCTGCACCAGGAACAGGCCGTTGCTCTCCGCCCTGACCGTCGAGCTGTTCGAGCTGCCCGCGTTCTCCTCGAAGGCCTGGAGGGTGAATGGGCCATCCGGTGCAACCCGGAGACCCGCTCGAGTGTCAAGGGCTCTCATCCAAGGCCGGTGCGATCGGCGTCATGCGCCCGACCGAAGCGGGAGATCTGCGGTTCGCCCCCCTTGCCCGCATCAGGACACACCGCATGAGGGCTCGTAGCGGGCTTTACCGCTGGTACAACGACCACCGCCTGCCCGAGCACCTGTGCGGGGGTCAGATCACCGTACGGTTGCACCAAGACGACGAGGACCGAAAGCGCCGCTTCAACCGGACCGAGAACGTCCGGCCGATCCCGCGCTCGGATCCGGACTTCGCCCGTCTCTACGGCCGGCGAAACGACTCCGAGTCGCTGAACCGGGCCCTGCAGGACACCCTGTTCTTCGGCGTCCCCACAGCCTAGGCTGGCGCCGTCAGCAGGTCGAGGTACTCGGCTGGGCCCTGATGGTCAACGCCCTCACCATGGCCCGCCACAGGGCCGCTGGGGCACTCGAAGCGGCCGCGTGACCCACGCCTCTCCGAGCCTTCCGAGTACGGCTCAGGGCGTCCGAGAACACGCCAAGATGCCGGGACGTGTTTCCGGGTCGGGCTGCCGACCCACTCGCTACACTCGATCGCGCAGGTAGGTGACTTCGGCAGGCATTTCTGCCAGGTTTCTACCCGCCATGGCCAGGTAGCTCAGTTGGCAGAGCACGCGGCTGAAAACCGCGGTGTCGGCAGTTCGATTCTGCCCCTGGCCACGAGGCCACCCCCGGCGTGCTGGTCAGTTCAGGGTCTCGTGGCCCCGGACCTCGGCCCACCTGCTGATGACCGACTGGTACAGCTCGGCCGAACGCGGGAACTCCTCCGACGACAGCGCTTTGAGCGCGTCCTGGATGTCGCGGGCCGAGTGGTCGTCGTCCAGCTCGTCCCACGTCATGAGGTCGCACAGGCCCCCGTAGTCCAGCTCCAACAGCGAGCGGCGGTCGAAGGCCGCCAGCCACTCGTACAACTCGACGATCATGTCGGCCACAGGGCCGAGATCGGTCCGCCGGAGGCCCGGGATGGCCCGCTCGGCCCGGCGCGTGGCCTTGCGCACCGTGGTCAGGTACCGCAGGCGATGCCGGCCGGCCTCCTCCTCCAGGCGCCTCTCGCCGTCGCCGAACAGCACGAACCACCGGACGGGGACGTACCACGGGCTCTGCATGATGAACGAGACGGCCTTCGGATCGCGCCGCCGGATCCTGGCGAGCTCCCTGGAGGCCCGGCGGACCTCCCGTTCGCTGACGAAGGCTTCACTCCCCTCGAACGGCGCCGCCTCGCGGAACGACAGGAGGCTGGCCAAGACCCGGAGCCTGGTCCGCCAGGGACAGACGTAGTAGGCACCCTTGTCGATGCGGATGTCGGCGCCGTCGGATTCGGAAGTGGCGAGGATGCCGAGGCGCTTGGCTCTCGTCCATTGCCGGTACGATGGGCGCGGCCGGCGCAGCATCCCTCCCCCGACGATGTACCGCTCCCAACGGGCCTGTTCCTCGGGCTGGAACGCCTCCAGGGGCTGGAACACGCGCAGGTAGGCGCAGGGGACCACGTCAGCAAGCAGCATATATGCTCTCGCACACCCGCCGCCGTCCGAGGTCGGTGACCATGGCCATGCACGAAGACCCGTACGACGACGCCGCCCTCGTGCGGCTCATCGCGCCCGACGGTACCGCTGTCGGGGACACCGACGTCGGCCTGAAGCCCGACGAGCTCCGCGACCTGCTCCGGCTGATGATCCTGTCCCGGCGCCTGGACCGCGAGTGCATGGCCCTCCAGCGCCAGGGCGAGCTCACCGTGTACCCCCCGTTCGAGGGCCAGGAGGCGGCTCAGGTGGGAAGTGCGTTCGCCTTGGAGCCCGACGACTTCGTCTTCCCGTCGTTCCGCGAGCTCGCCGCGGCCATCGTCCGAGGTGTCGACGTCGTCGAATACCTCCAGTACCACCGAGGGATCTGGCACGGAGGTCCCTACGACCCCCTCGCCAGCCGGTTCGCGCCGATCTGCGTGCCGGTCGCGACCCAGATCGTGCACTCCGTGGGGTGGGCCATGGGCGCGAGGCTCGACGAGCTGCCGGTATGTGCGTTGGCGTACTTCGGCGATGGGGCAACGTCGGAAGGCGATTTCCACGAGGCGGCCAACATGGCCGCCGTGTTTGGGGCTCCGGCAATCCTGTTCTGCCAGAACAACAGGTGGGCCATCTCGGTACCGCTCAAGGAACAGGCGGCCGGGCCGATCCACAGGCGGGCCGAGGGGTACGGCATGCCCGGCGTGCTCGTCGACGGCAACGACGTCCTGGCCGTGTACTCGGTGACGACGGCGGCGGCCGAACGGGCCCGGGCGGGCGAGGGGCCCACGCTGATCGAGGCCCTGACCTACCGGATGGGACCGCACTCGACGGCCGACGACGCGACGAAGTACCGCAGTGCGGACGAGGTCAAGCAGTGGCGAGAGCGCGATCCCATCGACCGGTACCTGAAGCATCTGCTGACCTCGGGGATCGCCGACGAGTCGTTCGTGGCCGACTGCGAGGACGAGGCGAAGGAGTGGGTGGCCGACATCCGGGCCGGGATCACCTCGCTCGGCCCGCCTCCGGCCGGCGAGCTGTTCGCGTTCGCCTACGCCGAGCCGCCCGAGCCCCTGGAGCGCGACCGGCGGTCGGCCACCGAGGGCGCGGATGGCTGAGTACACGATGGTCGCGGCGCTGAACGCTGCGCTCCGCGACGCCCTGACGAAGGACCCTCGGACGCTCGTGTTCGGCGAGGACGTCGGTGAGCTCGGCGGCGTCTACCGGGTCACCGAGGGCCTGCAGCGCGAGTTCGGCACGGAGCGCGTGTTCAACACGCCGATCGCGGAGGCCGGGATCGCCGGGATCTGCGTCGGCCTCTCGCTGGCCGGCTGGCGCCCCATCGCCGAGATGCAGTTCGACGGGTTCTCCTATCCCGCGCTCGACCAGGTCATCAGCCACATCGCCAAGTACCGCAACCGTACGCGAGGCCGGACGGCGATGCCGATCGTCATCCGGATCCCGTCGTTCGGCGGGATCCGGGGCAAGGAGCACCACGGCGAGAGTCCCGAGACCTACTACGTGCACACGGCCGGGCTGAAGGTCGTGGTTCCCTCGGGCGCGCTCGACGCATACCGGCTCCTGTCGCTCGCCATCGCCGATGCTGACCCGGTGATCTTCCTCGAGCCGAAAGCCCGGTACTGGGCCAAGGAACAGGGCGAGCTCGCCGTCGACGGCCCGCGGATCGGCCGGGCTTGGGTCCGACGGGAGGGCGACGCCTGCACGCTCGTCACGTACGGGGCCATGGTCACGAGGTGCCTGGAGGCCTCCGAGGCATTGGCCCGTGACGGTATCTCGTGCCGCGTGCTCGATCTCCGCTCGCTCGTCCCCCTCGACCTGGACACGCTCGCCGAGTCGGTGCGGAAGACCGGGCGGGTCGTCGTGGTGCACGAGGCGCCTCGCACCCTGGGGATGGGCGCAGAGATCGCCGCCCGGATCATGGAGGAGGGGTTCGACTACCTGGAGGCGCCCGTCCTTCGGGTCACCGGCTACGACGTGCCGTATCCGCCGGCCGCGCTGGAGGAGCGGTACCTGCCGAGTGTCGAGCGGATCGCGGCTGCCGTGCGCAGGGTGGTCACCTACTAATGGCCGAGCGCGTCTTCGCGCTGCCGGACCTGGGCGAGGGCCTGGAGGAGGCAACGGTCAACGCCTGGCTGGTGAAGGAGGGCGAACAGGTCTCGTTGAACCAGCCGATCGTCGAGGTGGAGACGGCCAAGGCCACCGTGGAGATCCCATCGCCGTTCGCCGGGACGATCGCGGGGCTGCACGCGCTGGAGGGAGAGACGGTCAAGGTCGGCGCGCCGCTCGTCACGTTCGACGTCGAGGGAGGTTCGATACCGACGGAAGAGGGAGGCTCGGAGCCGGTGGAAGGGGATGCGGGCCCGGCGGCGGTTCCCGCCACCCCGGCCGTCCGCCGGCGGGCCAAGGAACTCGGGGTCGAGCTGGCCGGCATCGAGGGCTCGGGCCCGGAGGGAAGGATCACCCACGATGACGTGGAGCGGGCCGCCGGGTCGGGACCGGCCGGCCCAGGAGAGGGGCAGGCACCGCACGCGGAGGGGCAGGCACCGCCCGCGCAGGGGCAGGCACCGCCCGCGGAGGGGCAGGAACGTGCCGGAGCCCGGGCTCTGTGGACGGTCATGATGCCGACGGACGCCGACGTCCGGCCCATCTCGATGATCCGGCGAACGATCGGCGAGAACCTCACGCGGGTGGTGCGGGAGGTGCCGCAGGTCACCACGTTCCGGACCCTCGACTGCACCTCGCTCGAGGCGTTCCGCCGGGAGGCCGGGCTGTCGCCGCTCCCCATCGTGGTCCGGGCCCTGGCCGACATCTGCGCGGAGCATCGAAGCCTGAACGCCTCGTACATGGCCGAGCAGGGCCAGATCTGGCTGCACCGGCGGGTCCACGTCGGCATCGCCACCGACAGCGAACGAGGGCTCCTGGTCCCGGTGGTCCGCGACGTGGGGGACCGGGCGATCGGTGAGATATCGGCCGAGATCGAGCGGCTGGCCTCGGCGGCCCGGGACGGCTCCATCCGGATCGAGGAGATGACCGGCGGAACGATCACCGTGACGAACACGGGGAGCTACGGCTCGGAGTTCGGCACGCCCATCATCAACCGGGCCCAGGCCGCGATCCTTGGCCTTGGCGCGATCGCCCCCCGGGCGCTGGTCGTCGATGGCCAGGTGGTGGCCCGGCCGGCGTGCACCCTCTCGCTCACGTTCGACCACCGGCTGCTCGACGGGGCGACCGCGGGCCGCGCGTTCGGCGACCTCGTCGCCGTTCTTGCCTCGCGGGACCGGCTTGAGGCGCTGCCGCGATGAGGATCGTGTCCCTCCTTCCCTCGGCCACCGAAATCGTGTACGCGCTCGGCCTCGGCGACGACCTGGTCGGCGTGACGTACGAGTGCGACTACCCGCCGGAGGCGACCTCCAAGCCCGTGGTGGTCAGGAGCGCGCTCCCCCAAGGCCGGCCGCTGTCCTCGCGCGAGATCGACGACGCGGTCCGGGAGCGGATGGACCGCAAGGAGGCCATCTACATCCTGGAGAAGGAGCTGATCCAACAGCTCCAGCCCGACGTGATCCTCACGCAGGACCTGTGCCGGGTGTGCGCGGTGCCCAGCGGACAGGTGCAGGAGGCGCTCCAGGAGATCGGCGTTCGCGATGCAAAGGTCCTCTCGCTCGATCCCCACACGTTCGACGAGGTGCTGGACGGCATCCGAGCGGTCGGCACGGTGCTGGGGAGGGCGGAGCGCGCCGACGAGATCGTCGGCGCGCTCCGCGCCCGGGTCGAGGCCGTCAGGGCCAAGGCCCTCCGCCTTCCCTCGATCCGGGTCCTGTGCCAGGAATGGCTCGACCCGCCGTTCGCCGCGGGCCACTGGATCCCCGACATGGTGGAGATGGTGGGCGGGGTGAACCTGCTGACCGAGAAGGAGCAACCATCCCGCGTGGTGACCTGGCGCGAGATCCGGGACGCCAACCCCGAGGTCGTGGTGTTCATGCCCTGCGGCTACTACCTGGAGGAGGCGGAGGAGGAGGCCGCGCAGCTCTACCACAACGCCGAGTTCTGGGAGACCCCGGCGGCGCGCGAGGGAACGGTGTTCGCTGTCGATGCGACCTCGTTCTTCTCTCGCCCCGGACCCCGCATCGTCGACGGCCTGGAGATCCTGGCGTGGGCCGTGCATCCCCGGGCGTTCCCCGAGCCGCCGGAGGCTTCCATCATCCGGGTCGAGCGGTAACCCAGGGTCCGGTATCCTCCCGCCGATGAGGGGCCCGAACCTGGTCACGACCGACGACGTCGGCAAGCGCGTCTCGTTCCAGTTCGAGCTGCCCAACGGCTACATCGGGGAGGCGGTGGGCGTCCTCGAGGCCTACGACGAGGAGGCCGAGACGTTCCTGGTTCGCACGAAGGACGGCGAGCAGGCCCGGATCCCGAGGCGCGGCGTGCGCTTCGGGAAGGTCGTGTCTCCCTAAGGCGTTCGGAGGTCGGAGCAGATGGCCCAGGAGCTCCCCACCGCGTTCATCCGCCGCCGCCTGGGAAGCGAGGACGCCCACTACGGCGGCAACCTGGTCGCCGGGGCCAAGCAGCTCGAGGTGATCGGCGACCTCATCACGGAGCTGGCCATGCGCTACGACGGCGACGAGGGCCTGTTCCGAGCCTACGAGTCGGTCGAGTTCCTCCATCCGCTGCATGCGGGCGACTGGATCGAGGCCAGGGGCAGGATCGTCTCGGTGGGGAACACGTCGCGACGGTGCGAGTTCGAGGTGTGGAAGATCGGCGGACCCCGGTCCGACGTGTCCGAGTCGGCCGCGGAGTTCCTGGCGGAGCCCATCCTCACGTGCAAAGCGGTGGGCGCGACCGTCGTGCCGAAGGACCAGCAGCGCTTCTCGCACTGAGTCGTGCGGGCGAACGGGGATCTAGCTGGCCTTCTCCAGACGGTGGAGGACGCCCAGGAGGTCGTCCACGTTGTAGGGCTTGGCCACGAAGGCGTCGGCGCCGAGCTCGGCGGCCTTGGCCCGGTCGCGCAGGCTCGCTCGAGCCGAGACCACGACCACCCGGGGCCGCTCGCCCACGGGAAGCTCCTGGATCTGCTGGAGCACGGTCCAGCCATCCATGACCGGCATCATGATGTCGAGCAGCATGAGCTGCGGGCGGTGCTGGCGGAGCTCGTCGAGCGCCGCCCGGCCGTCGCGTGCGGCGAAGGTCTGGAACCCGTCGGCCTCCAGGCTGAACTGAAGCATCCAGACGACCTGTGGTTCGTCGTCGACGACGAGCACGCTTGTCTGAGGGGGCGCGTCCATCCCAGCTCCGAGGGTACGGATGAGCATCCGTTGCGATAATCGCCCGGCCTACCGTTTTTCGGGTACCGGTGGAAGTAGACCCCGGGACGGTGGTCGTAGTCATTCCTGGCTAACGGAGCGAGAGCCCGGTTCCCCCGCTCAGGCGGCCGATCCGGTACGCACGGGCACCCGCCCCCGCAGCACGCGCGATCACCTCATCCTCCCGGTTGGGCGGCACGACGAGCACCATCCCCACGCCCATGTTGAACGTTGCGAACATGTCGTCGTCCGACGCGTCGGCCGCCTTCCGCACCAGCTCGAAGATGGGAGGCACGGGCCAGGTGCCCAGGTCGATCTCGGCACCCACGCCCTCGGGCAGGGCGCGCGGCACGTTCTCCGGCAGGCCGCCTCCCGTGACGTGCGCGGCCGCCTGCACGATGCCGGCGCGCGCAAGCGACACGACGAGTGGCGCGTAGATCGCCGTCGGCTCGAGCAGCTCGTCGGCAAGGGGGCGGTCGAAGCCCTCCGGTACGGCATGAAGGACCCGCGGGCTCTCCGCCAGCAGCGCCGCGCGGACCAAGCTGTACCCGTTCGCATGGAGGCCGGTCGAGGCCAGGCCGACGAGCGCATCGCCCTCGCGCACGCGATGCGGCCCGATGAGCCCCTCGTCGTCGACCACCCCCACACAGAATCCGGCCAGATCGAGCTGCTCCTCGCCCATCACGCCCGGATGCTCGGCCGTCTCGCCGCCGAGGAGCGCGCACCCCGCGCGCCGGCAGCCCTCGGCGATCCCCTCGACGATCGCCGCCGCCTCGTCCGGCGACACCTTCCCCATCGCCAGGTAGTCGAGGAAGAACAGCGGCTCGGCCCCGGTGCACGCGACGTCATCGGCGCACATGGCCACGAGGTCGATGCCGACCGTGGACAGGCGATCCGCCATCCGCGCCACGTCGAGCTTGGTCCCCACCCCATCGGTGGCGGCGGCGAGGTAGCGCCTCTCCCCGATCCGGAACAGCCCGGCGAACCCGCCGACGCCCTCCACGACCTCAGGCCGGGTGGCGCCTCGCGCCAGGTCCCTGATCAGATCGACCGCTTCCGCCGCGGCGCCCCGGTCGACCCCGGCCCGCCGGTAGGCGCCGCTCACGACCTGGCGGGCTGCTCCAGCAGGAACTTGCCGGCGCCCTCCGGCACCTCGACCGGGTACTCGCCGTCGAAGCAGGCCCGGCAGAAGTCGCCCTTGGGAGCCCCGGTGGCCGCCACCATCCCCTCCAGCGACAGGTAGCCGAGCGAGTCGGCGCCCAAGAACCGCCGGATCTCCTGCACGGACAGGTCGGAGGCGACCAGCTCGTGCCGAGTCGGCATGTCGATGCCGTAGAAGCATGGCCACTGGATCGGCGGGCACGTGATCCGGGTGTGGACCTCGGCCGCTCCGGCCTCCCGGAGGGCCTGCACGATCTGGCGAGTCGTGGTGCCGCGCACGATCGAGTCGTCGATGACCACCAGCCGCTTGCCCCGGATCGCGTCGGGGATCGGATTCAGCTTCAGCTTCACGCCGCGTTCGCGGAGCGATTGCGACGGCTGGATGAACGTCCGGCCCACGTAGCGGTTCTTCATCAGACCCTCGCCGTAGGGGATGCCCGACACTTCCGCGTACCCCTGCGCCGCCGAGTGACCGGTGTCCGGCACCGGGATCACCATGTCGGCATGGGCCGGGGCCTCCACGGCGAGCCGGCGGCCGAGCTCGCGTCGAACCTCGTGCACGGTGGTGCCCTGGATCCGGGAGTCCGCCCGGGCGAGATACACGAACTCGAAGATGCACAGCGCCTTCTGGGGACTCTCCGCGAACCGGGCCGAGTGGGGGCCCCGGTCGTCGATCCTGACCAGCTCGCCGGGCTCGACGTCGCGGATGAACGTGGCGCCCACGATGTCCAGGGCGCACGTCTCCGACGCGACGCAGTAGCCGTTCGGGAGCCTCCCGATCGACAGCGGCCGCAGGCCGTGGGAGTCACGAGCGGCATAGAGGCTCCGCTCGTCCATCATCACGAAGCAGAACGCGCCGCGGAGATCGGGGAGCACGGCAAGAGATGCGTCCCACAGGCCGGCCTCGAGGCGACCCGCCAGGATGCCGGCGACCAGGTCCGAGTCGGTGCTGGCGGCGGCTGCCCGGCCGGCCCGTTCGGCGAGCTCCGCCGTGTTGACCAGGTTGCCGTTGTGGCCGAGGGCCAGCGAGCGTTCGCCGTCGGTCTTGAACGCGGGCTGCGCGTTCTCCCACGTGGTCGAGCCGGTCGTGGAGTACCGGGTGTGCCCGATCCCGAGATCGCCCTGGAGGGTTTGGAGCGTGGCCTCGTTGAACACCTGCGAGACCAGGCCGAGCTCCTTGTAGACCACGATGTGCTGGCCGTCCGAGACGGCCATGCCGGCCGACTCCTGGCCCCGGTGCTGCTGGGCGAAGAGGCCGAAGTAGGTGAGCCTG
>Ga0209887_1000369_pt1 | contig 13487 bp, 13 predicted proteins | sample GWRWN1_30_40_FD_187230 | JGI IMG/M metagenome (GOLD analysis project Ga0209887, IMG submission 187230) | Riverbed sediment microbial communities from areas with no vegetation in Columbia River, Washington, USA - GW-RW N1_30_40 (SPAdes)... | ecosystem: Environmental > Aquatic > Freshwater > River...
TCCATAAAGAAGGGGGCTCGTGGGGGAAACATGGTTTCCCCCACGGGAGCGAGCCGCAGGCGAGCGACGCTCACGACGGCGCCCCGAGATAGGCCTCGATGACTTCCTTGTTCGAGCGCACCTCGGACGGCGTCCCTCCCGCGATCTTCTTGCCGAAGTCGAGTACGTGGACGCGGTCGGCAACGCTCATGACGAGGCTCATGTGGTGCTCGACGAGCACGATCGTGAGCTCGAAGTCGTCCCGCATCTGCCGGATGAAGGTCCCGAGCTGCTGAACCTCTTCGTGGCTGAGCCCTCCGGCCGGCTCGTCGAGCAGAAGCAGGCGCGGGCCGGAGGCGAGCGCCCGCGCGAGCTCGACGCGCTTCTGCGTCCCGTACGGCAGCTCGGACGCCGGCCGGTACCGGACCGAATGGAGGTTGACGTAGAAGAGCACGTCCTCAGGGCTCTGCTCGCCGTGCCGTGCGTGAGCGCCGACTCGCACGTTGTCGATCACGGTCATCCCGCGGAACAGCTCGACGTTCTGGAACGTTCGCGCGATCCCGCGGCGGACGACTCCGCTCGGGTGCGTTCGCAGAAGGCTCTCGTCCTCGAACCAGACGTCGCCCTCGTCCGGTGTGTACAGCCGCGTGATGACGTTGAACGCGGTCGTCTTCCCGGCGCCGTTGGGGCCGATCAGCCCCACGATCTCGCCGGGCTCGGCGTCGAAGGAGACGCCGTCGAGCGCGACGATCCCGCCAAAACGCTTGGAGACGTTATCGACCTCGAGCAGGGGCAAGGCCGCATAGCCTAAGTGTCCAATGGAGTCGGAGTTCGATTGGAGGCGCGCCTAGATGGCGGGTAATACGGACGCACGGGCCGAGCCCGCGCGTCCTCTCTGCGGCGCCGACGAGTCGGCGCCTTAGGCCCTGCCGATGCATCCAACCGCCGAGAAGTTCCGGGAGCGAGCGCAGGCGCTCGGGCTCGACGTCCATGTACGCGAGCTCGCCGACTCCACGCGCACCGCTGCTGAGGCGGCGGCCGCTGTCGGGGTCGAAGTCGGGCAGATCGTCAAGTCCTTGGTCTTCGTCGACGAGAGAGGTCCGCTCCTCTGCCTCTGCGCCGGAGACCGGCGCGTCGACACGGAGAAGCTGGGCGACAACGTGCGCCAGGCGAGAGGCGATGAGGTCCGCGACGTCACCGGCTTCGCCATCGGCGGGGTCCCGCCGCTTGGGCACGACCGGCCCGTGCGGACGGTGATCGACGCCTCGCTCCGGCGGTTCGAGACCGTCTGGTGCGCGGGCGGCACGCCGCACGCCGTCTTCCCGGTCGTCACCGATGCTTTGATCTCGGCCATCCCCGAGGCCGAGGTGCGGGAGATCTCGTAAGTCGCTGCAGGGTTTTCGGCCGCGAGCGGGTCTGCTCAGTCGAGGGGGCGCGCCCCCGCGGTTGTCGACCTGCTAGGAAGTCACAGTCGCGGCTGCGCCCCCTCTTGGTTACCCGCTCAGGGCTGCGGCTTCCGTGATGGGCGCCTGGCAGGCGAAGTTCTCACAGACGTACACCGCCGGCAGCCCGTCGACGTAGTCCTTGCCTTCCAGCAGCGGGACGTCGTCGCTCGGCCCGAACGCCACCACGGCGTTCGGCTCGAACGGGGCGAGCGCGGCGCGCGCGACTTCCGCGTCAGGCGGACCGATGACTGCGATCTCGCGTGGCGGCGCGAAATGCAGGTCGAGCGCCGTCAGGGTGTGGCCGAACGCCGAGGGTGCTCGCGGCAGAAGCGGCGCGACGAGGCGGAAGACGCCGACGGCCAACCGCTCGAGCTCCGGATCGCCCCAGAGGCGGGCAAGGCGAAGGAGCACGTATGCCAGCATGGAGTTGCCCGATGGGGTCGGGTGATCGTCGAAGTCCTTCTTGCGACTGACGAGCTGCTCGCCGTCCACCGGCGTGAGGAAGAACCCGCCCCGCTCCTCGTCGGCATGGAGCTCGACCGCCAGCAGCGCCAGGCGCCGCGATTCCTCCAGCCAGCGAAGCTCGCCCGTCGCGACGTGAAGCTCGTAGAGCCCGTTGGCGACGTCCGCGTAGTCCTCCAGGACGCCGGCGTGCTTCGCCTGTCCTGTGCGCCACGTGCGAAAGAGGCGCCCTGCAGGCGTCGAGAGCGGTCCGAGGATGAACTCGGCGGTGGCGCGCGCGGCGTCGACGAGATCGGCACGTCCGAGACGCCGGCCGGCCTCCGCCAGCGCGGCCAGCGCCAGGCCGTTCCAGGAGGCGATCGCCTTGTCGTCGCGCAGGGGCTTCGGCCGCAGCTCGCGCTTGGCGAACAGTCGCGCACGTGTTGCCGGATCGAGCGCGCCGCGAATGATGAAGCGACCGTGCTCGAACGGATGCAGCAGCTCGCGAGGGACGTCGTCCTCCTCGGTCCACGTGTACGTGAGGCCCTCCACGCCGTCGGTGTCGGCGTCCTGCGCCGAGGCGAAGCCACCGTCAGGCAGGCGTAGCTCACGCAGCATGTACTCGAGCGTCTCCTCCACGACCTCGCGGTAGCGATCGTTCCCGGTGACGAGCCACCCGTGCAGGTAGGCGGGGACCAGCAGCGCGTTGTCGTACAGCATCTTCTCGAAGTGCGGCACAAGCCATTCGCGGTCGACCGAGTAGCGATGGAAACCCCCGCCGACGAGGTCGTACATCCCGCCGAGGGCCATCGCGTCGAGCGTCTTCGTCGACATCTCCAGCTCGCCGCGCCGCAACAGAAACTCGAGCACCGACGCAGGCGGAAACTTCGGAGCGTTGCCGAAGCCGCCCCACTGGGGGTCGAACTGCTGGCGAAGGCCGCGGACCGCATCGGCAAGGAGCGACGGCGTCAGCGGCTCCCGTGACGGCTCGACGTCACGCCGCAGTGCCTCCGTGATCGCACCGGCGTCTCGCTGGATGTCTGCGCGCCGGTCGCGCCACGCAGCCGCGATGGCCTGGAGAAGCTGCTTGAAGCTGGGCAGGCCGTGGCGTGGCTCGGGCGGATAGTACGTTCCCCCGAAGAACGGCTCGCCCGTGGGCGTCAGGAAGACGGTCATCGGCCAACCGCCGTGACCGGTCAGCGAGACGACGGCGTCCATGTACACGGAGTCGACGTCCGGCCGCTCCTCCCGGTCCACCTTCACGGGCACGAAGTGCTCGTTCATGAGCGCGGCCGTCCCCTCGTCCTCGAACGACTCGTGCTCCATCACGTGGCACCAGTGGCAGGCGGCGTAGCCGACGGAGAGGAGGATCGGCTTGTCCTCGGCCAGCGCACGCGCGAGTGCCTCCTCCCCCCACGGGTACCAGTCCACCGGGTTGTCGGCGTGCTGGAGGAGGTAAGGGCTCGTCTCCTGTGCGAGGCGGTTCACGCTCCATACTCTGCCCCGTGGACGCCCTTCCAAGCGGAACCATCACCTTTCTGTTCACGGACGTCGAAGGCTCGACCGAGCTCCTGAGACGCCTCGGCGATGGCTACGCCGCCGTGTTGAGCGAACAGCGGCGGATCCTGCGGCAGACGCTCGGCCAGACCGGTGGCCGGGAGATCGACGCGCAGGGAGACGCGTTCTTCTTCTCGTTCACGCGCGCGCGTGATGCTGTTGCCGGCGCGGTCGACGCCCAGCGCACGCTCGCCGGTCACTCCTGGCCTGAAGGCGTCGTCCTGAAGGTGCGCATGGGCCTCCACACCGGCGAGCCGGCAGTAGGAGACGAGGGCTACGTTGGGCTGGACATCGTCCGGGCGGCGCGGATCTGCTCGGCCGGCCACGGCGGGCAGATCCTCCTCTCGGAGACCACGCGCGCCCTACTGGGCAGCCAGCTTCCCGCCGGCGCCACCCTCCGTGATCTCGGACGGCAGAAGCTCAAGGATCTCGAGGAAGAGCGGATCTACGAGCTCGAGCTCGACGGGGCCGGCGAACGGTTTCCGGCGCTCAAGACCGAGCGCCGCACGCTGCCAAGCGGGGCGGAGATCCTCGGTGAGGACTTCGGGCAGAGGATCGAGCAGTTCGTCTCGCGCCAGCTGGAGGGCTCTCTACCCAGGGACATTCCATCCAGGCCGCCGCGTCACAAGCCTTCCCTGGCGTTGAGGTTTGCCGTCCTGATCGGTGTGCTGGCCGCCGTCATCGTGGTGGCCCTCGTGGTCAAGCTGCTCTTTTTCTAGAGCGACGGAAACGCCACAGCTCGATCAGCCCAGTCACTATGACGACGATGCCGAATGCCAACAGCAGCGCATAGAGCGGTTCGTCACGAAACGTGCGACCGCCGATGTAACCGACCAGCATGCCGTACACGGCCCAGATGATCGCCGCAACGAAGATGTATGGGACGAATTGCGTCAACCAGCGCAGGTGCACGAGGCCTGACGTAAACGTGGTCAGGGTGCGCCCGCCGGGAACGAACCGCGCAACGATGAGCACGTAGGGACCTCGGTCTTCGAGAAACCCCCGCGCCCAGTCGAGCCGTTTTCGCGCCCGCTCGCCGCTGAAGAAGCGGCTCACGATCGGCTGCCCTAGCCACCGTCCCGCAGAGTACGAGGTGTTGTCGCCGATAAAGGCGCCCAGCGCTGCGAAGAAGACCACCCAGCCCCACGACATCTCTCCGCGTGCGACCTGAATGCCGCAGACGATCACGGCGGTCTCGCTCGGCAGCGCCGGCACAACCGCGTCACCCGCGCAGATCCCGAGCAGGAGCGCGTAGGCCCACCACTCGCCGCCCAACAGGTCGAGCAGGCTCTCGAGAAAGGCGATCAGCATCAGTCCTGCGTCTCGTCTGGTCGCGCGCGTATGGCCAAAGGGGTTCTGCCGATCAAGTAAAGGGTCGTCGACGTCACGAGGCTCGCTGGGCTGGGCCGTACTGTACGGAGATCGTTGGAGCGCTCGGCCAACGAGCTCGCGAGAACCGTTGTCGGCGGCGTAAAGTCGGACGCGTGAGCGACCTCCGCGCGCTTCTGCACCGCACTGCCGACCTCGCCGCGGAGTTTCTCGAATCGCTCGACGATCGCCCGGTCTATCCGCGTGTGGTGCCGGAGGAGCTGCGAGCGGCGCTGGGCGGGCCTCTGCCTGACGAGCCGACCGATCCCGGTGAAGTGGTCGAGCTGCTGGCGGCCGCGGCGGAGCCCGGGCTCGTGGCGATGCCAAGCGGGCGCTACTTCGGCTTCGTGATCGGCGGCGGGCTCCCGGCCTCCCTCGCAGCAGACTGGTTGGCCTCCGCCTGGGATCAGAATGCGGGGCTCTACGTCGGCGGTCCTTCCGCATCGGTGGTCGAGGAGATCGTGCAGGAGTGGGTCTGCGACCTCCTGCGCTTGCCGCCCGACTCCTCGATTGGCCTCGTCACCGGGACCCAGATGGGCAGCGTGACGGCGCTCGCGGCCGCACGGTTCCGCGTGCTGGAACGCGCAGGCTGGGACGTTTCCGGCGACGGGCTGTCGGGCTCGCCACGCGTGCGCGTGCTCGTCGGTGCTCAGCGGCACATCACGATCGACCGCTCGCTGCGCCTGCTCGGCCTCGGCGCACCGGAAGTCGTCTCCGCCGACGACCAGGGGAGAATGGAGGCGGCTGCGCTTCGCGAAGCGCTCTCCGCAGGCGACGGACCGACGATCGTCTGCGCCCAGGCCGGCGAGGTGAACACAGGCGCATTCGATCCATTCGAGGAGATCGCAGATGCCACGGCGGAGCACGATGCCTGGCTCCACGTCGACGGCGCGTTCGGGCTGTGGGCCTCCGCGAGCGCACAGCTCCGTTACCTCGTGCGCGGCGTCGAACGCGCCGATTCCTGGATCACGGACGCGCACAAGTGGCTGAACGTCCCTTACGACTCCGCACTCGTGCTGTGCGCGGACCCCGAGGCTCACCGCGCGGCGATGACGGTCAGCGCGTCGTATTTGATCCAGGACGACGCGGGAACCGTCCGCGATCAGGTCGACTGGGTGCCCGAGTTCTCGCGTCGCGCACGCGGTTTCGCCGTGTACGCCGCGTTGCGTTCGCTCGGCCGCACCGGCCTCGCCGAGCTCATCGAGGGAACGTGCGCCTGTGCACGCCGCTTCGCGGCAGGGATCGTCGAGCTTCCCGGCGTCCAGCTGCTCAACGAGGTCGTGCTCAACCAGGTGCTCTTCCGGTTCGAGTCCGATGAGCGAACCGAGGAGGTCCTACGGACGGTGCAGGAAGCGGGCGAGGTGTGGATGGGCGGGACGACGTGGGACGGCCGGCGTGCAATCCGCATCTCCGTCTCGAACTGGCAGACGGGCGCTGAGGAGATCGACCTCGCTCTGAACGCATTCCGTTCGGCCGTTCAGGCATCCACCCACGCGCCCGCGCGATAGACCTGGCCTTCGAGCCGCCGGCCGAGCAGCGCCTCGAGCCATTCTGACGTCGCGATCAACGAGTCGAGGTCGACGCCCGTCTCGACTCCCTCCCCTTCGAGCAGATACACGAGGTCCTCGGTCGCGATGTTCCCGGTCGCGCGCGGCGCGTACGGACAGCCGCCGAGCCCGCCGCAGGACGCATCGAAGAGGGTGACCCCCGCCTCGAGGGCGGCGACAGCGTTTGCGTAGCCCGTGTTACGGGTGTTGTGCAGGTGCACGCCCGACGCGTGCGTGCGCTCGACGAGCTCACGTACCCGGCGCGGCGTTGCCACGCCGATCGTGTCGGCGAGAACAATCTCCGCGGAGGACGAGAAGCGCTGCGCGATCTCCGCGACGACTCCCGGATCCACCTTGCCGTCGAACGGACAGCCGAACGCGACGCTGATCGTCAGCGTTACCGGCCGGTCGGCGCGTTCGATCACGCTCTCGGCGGCCGCCTGCGCTTCCTCAACGGACTGGTTCGCGTTGCGCCTGCTGAAGCTGTCGGTCGCGGCGAGCGTGAAGTTGACGCGATCGAGCCCGGCCGCGGCGAGACGCTCGTAGCCCTTCTCGTTCAGCGCGAGCCCTGAGTACTCCGTGCCGTCACGCCGATCGACCGCCGCGACGACCTCCTCGGCGCCTGCCATCTGCGGCACGGCGTCCGGACGCACGAAGCTCGCAGCTTCGACCCTCGCCAGTCCGGCGGCTGCCAGCCGGTTCACGAACTCGGCGCGGGTCGCCGTCGGCAGTGTCTCGGGCTCGTTCTGGAGTCCGTCTCGCGGCCCGACGTCGCAGATGGTCACGGGCACTAAGCCGGCCGTTCGAGCTTCCGCAGGAGCTCGCTCACCTCGCGCGCGAGCTCCCGGGCGAGAGCGACCTGCCCCTCGTCGAAGCGCCGCCCTTTCTCTCCGTAGACCTCGACCAGGCCCCATGCTCCATCCTCGGCCTCGATTGCGACCATCAGCAGGGAGTCGAAGCCGAGCTCACCAAGGAGCGCGGTCTCGTTCGAGTCGGCGTCCGGATCGCCGACGAAGACGGTCTGCGGCTCCCGCTCCTCGATCACCGCTCGCGTCAGCGGATAGTCCGGGATGAGGTACCCATGCCCGAGCCGGGCCGGCTTTCCCTCCTCCTGGTACTGGAACAGATCGACGAGCAGGTCACCGATCACGCGCGAGATCGTGCAAGCCGGAGCACCGAGCAGGTTCGCGAAGGACCGCGCGGAGGCGCCGATCAGCGCGGAAACGGTCGTCTCCGCGCGGAGTTGCTCCGCTGCGGCAGCGACCTGGGGCGGCCGATCGACGCTCACGCGCCGATCTTACGGGCGTCCGCTACTCGTCGAAACCGCTCGCGGTTACGTGTTGCGGATCGATCAACACCTTGACGCGCGTCTCTTCACGGTTGCGCCAGGGGTACTCGTCCTTGCCGAGGTACTTCTTCGCGAGCTTGTCGATCTGGGCGTCCGCGCCTTCTTCTGTCACTTCTGCCGGACCGCTGACCGCCACCCATTTGAACGCGTCGTTCGGATCGACCATGAGCAGCGATGCACGCGGGTCGTTCTCAAGATGCCGCGGCTTCGCGCGTCCGCGCGCGGTGTTGAACGAGACCTTCCCATCCTCGACGTCCACCCAGACGATCGTCGAGTGCGGCGAACCGTCCTCGCGGAGCGTCGTGACGACGCCCACGTACGGGTTCTCGTCCAGAAACTGTCGCGGCTTCCCTTCGAACTTCCGGGCCATGCTTCCTCCTCCGGTTGACCTCCCCCATAACGTCGCCAGCCGTTAGCGTGTTCCCCGATGGGCGTCCTCTTACCCGTCGGCACCCGCAAGGGCCTCTTCCTCCTCCGCAGCGATGGCGGATCGAGCGAGTGGGAAGTCGAAGGCCCGTTGCTGCCGGGCTGGGCCGTCTACCACGCGACCGTGGATCCCCGTGACAGCGTTCTCTACGCGGCCACGAACAACCCGTTCTACGGCGCAACAGTGCACAAGTCGCGTGACCTCGGTCAGAGCTGGGAGCGCGCGGAGGAGATCGGTCTGCCGGAGGAGTCCGGGCTCAAGCTGGCGGCGATCTGGCACGTGGAACCGGGCCTCGCCGCCGAGCCGGACACGCTCTGGGCCGGAGGCGATCCAGGCGTGCTGTTCAGCTCGAAGGACGCCGGCGTGACCTGGGAAGTGAACCGTGGTCTGCTCGAGCATCCGACGCGCGAGCGCTGGCAGCCCGGCGCGGGCGGAATGTGCTGCCACTCGATCCAGCTGCTCGATGGGACGATGTACGTGGGCATCTCTGCGGCGGGCTCGTTTCGATCGGAGGACCGCGGCGAGAGCTGGACTCCGATCAACAAGGACGTCGCCGCCGAATTCTTGCCCGAGAAGTATCCGGAGGTCGGCCAGTGCGTGCACAAGCTGCTCGTCCACCCGAAACGGCCCGAGCGGCTCTGGCAGCAGAACCACTGTGGGGTCTACCGCTCCGATGATCGCGGCGACAACTGGGAGCGGCTCGACGGCAACGGGCTGCCCTCCGGGTTTGGCTTCGCCCTCGCGCTCGATCCGGACGATTCAGACGTCGCCTACGTGATCCCCGAGGAGTCGCAGGAGTACCACTACACGTCCGAGGGTCGCCTCGGCGTCTACCGCACAGGGAACGCCGGCGCATCGTGGGAGCTGACCGCGAACGGACTCCCGGATCGCGCCTGGGCCGCGATTCTTCGCGAAGGCCTTGCGTACGACGACGGGGGCATCTACTTCGGAACGCAGAGCGGCTCTGTCTGGAGAGCGCCCCGCGGCGGCGGTCAGTGGACCGAGGCGGCGCGCGATCTGCCGCCGATCCTGTCGGTCGAAGCCGCAAGCGTCTAGTGCAGGGGCACTAGGTGGCGATCGTGCTCCTGCCTGCGACGCTCGCGGCGGAGGCAGGCGGGCGCAAGCGATTCGAGCTCGAAGCGGGAACGGTCGGCGACGCGCTGCGCCAACTGCCCGTCGCAGGACTGCTCTTCGACGAGGCCGGAGAACTGCGGCGGCTGATCAACGTCTACGTCAACGGCGTCGACGCGCGGGGAGGCCGCCTCCTCGACGAGCCGCTCACCGGCGACTCAGAAGTCCGGATCGTCGGTGCGGTAGCCGGCGGGGAGGGCAACACGCTGGCCGATGCGAGCTTGTGGCTCTGAGCCACTAACTCCTCAGCGGCGCACTTCGCGGATGCGATCGGCAACGTCGTACGCATTGACGAGACGGCCTCGATACATGTCCAGATAGACGTCGCCCAGAATCCGCAGGATCTCCTCGCGACGCACGCGCTCGGCGTCTTCTCTCTCGCGATGGGCCACGATGAGTCGACGCAGATGGACGTAGCTCGGCCTGTGCAAGCCCCATGCGGTCGCCGCGGCCCCGACGCGACGCGAGATCTCCGCCATCGGCTCTGACCTGTCATCGAGAGCACGTACGGCTTCGAGAATCCGGCGGTCGTAACGGGGAGCGAGCGCAACCATCGCTCACAGGATGGACGGGCGTAGCTTGCGAGTCTGTGCCGGCTCTGTCTCGAAAGCGTGCCAGGATGAAGTTAGTGGCTCTGAGCCACTAAGTCGGTTTCGCTTCAGGCCCTCGGTGGTCGTGCCGATCTTCTGTCGGTGCGGATCCTTGCGGGAGCTCTGGTGATCGTCGGCGTGCTCGCGGCACTCGGTTTCGCTCGCCACGAGGAGCGCCTGCGTGAGCAGGACCGCCTCGCGGTGATCGCGGGCGACCTCGCGGGACGCAAGGTCGGCGTTCGCTGTCCGAGCTTTCTGTCGAGCCTCGTCGACACGCGTGGCGAAGCAGGTCGCGTGCAGTTCGACGCCAACGACCGCCCCGGGGACCACACAGACCTCTCGCCGCAGACGTGCAAGGAGCTCCGACGCCTCGACCGCGTCGACTTCTCCTGCATCGAGCGAGAAGCCTGCGGCTACCGGGAGTTCAGAGCGGGCTGGGCGGCGCACACGCTCGCGCATGAAGCCTTCCATCTGCGCGGCTTCCAGGACGAGGGCGTCACGGAGTGCTACGCGATGCAAAACACGGCCTTCGTCGCCGAGCGACTGGGCGTGCCGACCGCGCACGCGCAGAAGCTCCAGGCGTGGCTGTTCGAGGAGGGCTACCCGAACGAGCCCGAGGACTACCGCTCGGCGCAGTGCTACGACGGAGGCCGGTTAGACCTCCGTCCGCAGCTGACCGAGTTCCCCTAGTCCGCTACTTCACTTCCGTCGGAATGTCTCTGATCGTCCCGCTGATGATGTCGGCGCGGACTTTGTTCACCGCGGCGACCTCCGACTTCGGCACCTTGGAGCTGATCTTGCCGATGCCGACGCCGTTCTCTATCAAACCGAAGATCAGGTTCGTGCCGCCCTTGAACTTGCTGTCGGCGACGCTCTTGATCGCGAGGAACACAGCCGTGTCGACGCGCTTGACCGCGCTCGTGAGGATGTGCGGCCCGAGGAACGACTGGTCGGCGTCGACGCCGATGCCCCAGACGCCCTTCTCCTTCGCCGCGTCGAGCGCGCCGAGCCCGCAGCCGCCCGCAACCTGGAAGATCGCGCCTGCGCCGAGCTCGATCTGGTTCAGTGCAATCTGCTTGCACTTGGCCTGATCGGCGAAGTCCTCCGAGTAGTTGTTCAGGAGCGTGATGCCGGGGTTCGCGGCCTTGGCGCCGGCCTGATAGCCGGCGATGAAGCGATCGACGGGGGGCTGCTTCTGGCCGCCGACCGAGCCGATCACGTCGCGACCCGGGCGCCGCTTTTCCTCGAGGGCCGCGAGGTACCCGACCAGGTAGCCGGTCTCCTGCTCGCGGAAGAGCAGGCCGAGCAGGTTCTTCGGCTTGTGCGGCTCTTCGCTCTGGTCGACGTCGACGATCGCGAAGTTCGCATTCGGGAAGTTCGTCGCCGCCGTGTCGATCGCGATCGCCTCGGTAAAGCCGACGCCGATGGTCAGGTCGTAGCCCTGCCGGGCGAACGTCGAGAGGTTCGGAACGTACTCCTGTGTCGACTTCGCCTGAAAGACACGGCCCTGCACACCGAGCTCGCGCTGGGCGCGATTGACTTGCTCGACGGCCTGACTGAGGGAGACGCCTTGCGCGAGGTTGAAGGAGATCGTCACCGACGGTAGCTGGCCGAGGTGCGTGATGGTGAGCGGGCCAATGGTCGGCGTGAGCCGCGCCACCGAGTTGAGCGGCACGAGCTTGCCCGACTGCGCGCGCACGTGCAGCAGGGAGAGCGCGTTGGGGTCGCGCTGGTACGCGGGGTCGAGCTCCAGGATGACCCAGTACTGGTTCGTCGGCGTGTAGATCGTCGAGACCTGGCGCGAGCCGTAGGCGCTGTAGAGCGCGCTCTCGATCTGCTCGGCGCTCACGCCAAAGGCCGAGGCCTTGTCGCGGTCGATGTCGACGGTGACCTGCGGGCTCATGATCTGTAAATCGGTGTTGACGTCCTGGAACCCCGGAAGGGTCCGCATTTTGTCGAAGACGATCGGCCCCCACCGGTAGAGCTCCCGCAGATCGGTGGCCTGGAGCGTGTACTGGTAGAGCGCCTTCGTGAGGTTGCCGCCGATCCTGATGATCGGCAGGTTCTGCGGGTAGACCCTGAAGCCGGGGATTGCGGCGAGCTTGGGTCGGAGGTCGTCGATGATCTTGTCGGCCGGTGGCCGCTCGTTGCGCGGCTTGAGCCGCATGAAGATCCGTCCGGTGTTCGGGACGACGTTGATCGTGGAGGCGCCGATCGACGACATGATCTGGTCGATGTAGGGCTGCTGCCGCACGATCGCGGCGGCGGCCCGCTGCTTGTCCTTCATCGCGTCGAACGAGATGTCCTGCGCCGCCTCCGTGAACGCGAAGATCTGGCCGGTGTCCTCGGTCGGGATAAAGCCCTTGGGGATCAGCACGAAGAGCCACGCGGTCAGCACGAAGGTCAGGAGCATGACCGCCATCGTCAGCCGCCGGTGCGCGAGCGTCCACCGGAGCGAGTGGTCGTACGTTCGGAGCATGCCCGCGAAGAAGCGCTCCGACGCCATGTAGAGGCGCCCGTGCGACGCGCTCGGCGGACGGAGGAACCGGCTGCACAACATCGGCGTGAGGGTCAGCGAGACGAAGCCCGACACGAGCACCGCGACGGTGATCACGACCGCGAACTCGTGGAGGAGCCGGCCGACGACGCCGCCCATGAACAGCACCGGGATGAAGACCGCCGCCAGCGAGAGCGTCATCGACAGGATCGTGAACCCGATCTCCTTGGCCCCGATCAGCGCGGCCTCGAGGCGGCCCTTGCCCTCCTCCATGTGGCGGATGATGTTCTCGAGCATCACGACCGCGTCGTCCACGACGAAGCCGACGCACAGGGTCAGGGCCATCAGCGAGATGATGTCGATCGTGTACCCGAGCAGGTACATGACGGCGAAGGTGCCGACGATCGACAGGGGGACCGCGAGGCTCGGGATGATCGTGGCCGACAGGTTGCGCAGGAACAGGAAGATGACCATCACGACCAGGGCGATGGCCAGCGCGAGCGTGAACTCGACGTCGTGGACGGACTCGCGGATCGCCACCGATCGGTCGTAGAGGACGTTGAGGTTCACCGCGGCCGGCAGCTCCTGGCGGAAGCGCGGCAGGAGCGCCCGGATGGCGTCGACGACCTCGACGCTGTTCGTGCCCGGCTGGCGCTGGATCGCCAGGATCACCGCGCGCTCGTCGTTGTACCAGCTCGCAACCTTGTCGGTCTGCACGCCGTCGACCACCCGCCCCAGCTCCTCGAGCCGGACCGGCGAGCCGTTCCGGTACGCGACGATGAGCGGGCGGAAGGCAGCGGCGTTCTGGAGCTGGCCCGTCGCCATGACGTTGAACATCTGGTGGGTGCCGTAGAGCGTGCCGGTGGGCAGGTTGACGTTGCTGCGCGTGAGCGCCTGCTCGACTTCGTCGATGCCGATCCCTCGGGTGGTCAGCGCGCGGGGGTCGAGCTGGACACGGACCGCGTACTTCTGCGAGCCGAAGACCTGGACCTGGGCGACGCCGGAGATCGTCGAGATGCGCTGGGCGAGGTTCGTCTGCGCGTACTCGTCGACCATGTAGAGCGGCAGCGTCGGCGAGCTGAGCGCCAGGTAGATGACCGGCTGATCCGCCGGGTTCACCTTCTGGTAGGTCGGCGGCGTCGGCATGCTCGGCGGCA
>Ga0209887_1000370_pt1 | contig 13469 bp, 13 predicted proteins | sample GWRWN1_30_40_FD_187230 | JGI IMG/M metagenome (GOLD analysis project Ga0209887, IMG submission 187230) | Riverbed sediment microbial communities from areas with no vegetation in Columbia River, Washington, USA - GW-RW N1_30_40 (SPAdes)... | ecosystem: Environmental > Aquatic > Freshwater > River...
TTCATTCCCATCCGTATAGAATGCGCGTAAAGTCTTGACTCTCCCCCAGTGCTCCACTTCGGTTTTCTCGGCCTCGCCGAACAGCGACACCCACTGTTTCTCCCGGAAATATTTCCTTACTTCGGTTGTCAAAATTATCACGTCAACGTCTGATTCTTCAGTGGCGGAGCCACGTGCGTAAGCGCCTATCAGGGCAACTCCAACAACATCAGGCTGAGCCGCTGCCCAGCGCTTGAGTTTTTTCCGTAAGGAAGTAATGCCCATTAGAATCTTTCCAATAAAACACGCTTCGCCGCAGCGGTCTTTCTCAATATCTTGCCAAATACGACAGCTCGAATCCATAGTTCCCAACCCTCGTCGTACAACGTTCTGCGCACCCTTATCTTCTCTCAGTTCCGACGAACTTCGAGTGTCTCAGGTGATTAACGAGTTTCGATTCGGTACGAGCCGTTTCCATTAGCAGCCAAGCTGTCACAGCATGTCATATCGTCCGTCAGGTGTTGTCAAAATTTTCGGGCCGCGAAAATGAACGCGAAATTACTCTCAACTAAGGAATTGGCGCTCTAAGGCATTTTACTCCCGGTATGATGAAAGGATGGTCGCGTTCACCAATGCTCTACCGCAAGAAAATGCTACCGCAGGGTTTTCCCTAGCCTGGCACCCCTTGTGCTCCGATCAGACTGTGTGGCTAAAAGTCCCAAGAAAATAACGAGCGCGGTCGTGGTGATCGCCGTAAGTGCAGTCGCGTTTATCTCGGCCTGCACACAGCCCACCCCAAACCCCGTCGATCCCGGGCCGCCACCAGGCGCGCCCGTGCGTTTCCTGATCACGTTCGACGATGGACCGAGCACCTGGGAGCCTTACAACCCAACCCGCGTCATCTTGGATCAGCTGCTGCACAACCCGGTTCAGCCGGAAATCAAGGCGATTTTCTTCGTGCAGACTCGCGACCGACGGGCGGGGGGTGGAACCGCGGGGCAGGCCCTGCTGCGGCGTGCCAATAACGAAGGACATGTGCTTGCCTTGCACACGGCCACTGCAGGCGGACATCTCAGCCATACCGGGCTGTCGGACGCGGAATTGGATCGATCTCTGCGCGCAGGCATGGCGGACATTCAGCTCATCACCGGAGAGACTCCTACGCTGGTGCGCCCGCCCTTCTGGCGGTTCGATGAGCGCACTCTCAAGGCCTATCATGCGTGCGGCCTGCTCATGCTGCTCACCGACATCAGCGCGCGCGATGGCGTGATTTACGGTTGGACGATCAGCCTGCGGCGGCGCAGCCACTTCGCGGCTGCGCTAGCCCAAGTCAGGCGCGCCATCCAGGAGGGTAAGCTGCAAATAGTCGAAGGCGCGATCCCGGTCATCGTCACTTTCCACGATACGAACACCTTCACCGCGAGCCACATGGAGGAGTATCTTCAGATTCTGGTCGACCAAGCGCATGCGGTCGGTTTGCCTCTAGCCCGCCTGCCTTTCTACAATGAGCATGAGCAGATCCAGCGGGTGGCTGGCCTGCGCGCCGAGGCCGGAGTCTACGCCGGCCCCCGTGACGCACGATAGATGCGCGACCCAGGAGGAGATGTGAACATAAGGCGCACAGCCCGCGCTGCGTACGAGTCCTTCTGGCACTACTTCGGCTTTGTGTACTTCGGTGCCGTCGGGGCCCTGTACGGCATTGTCGCAAGTGTGCTGCACCTGATACTGCCAGCGCGCTTGCGCGCTCCACTCGGCAGGCGGTTGATCGGCTTCCTGTTCCGCGGCTTCCTGAGGATGATGACGGCCAGCGGAGTGATGAAACTGGATCTGTCGGCGCTCGATGTGTTGCGCGGCCAACCGGGGCTTGTCATCGCGCCCAATCATCCCTGTCTGCTTGATGCGGTATTCGTCATCGCGCACGTCCCCGAGGTCAGCTGCATCATGAAAGCCGAGATCTGGGACAACGTGGTGCTGGGCGGCGGTGCTCGGCTGGCGGGATACATCCGCAACGATTCGACTAACAGCATGGTGCGCGCTTCCGCGCAGGAGCTGCGCGACGGCCGGCCCTTGTTGGTGTTCCCCGAGGGAACCCGTACCCGCCGCGGTCCGGTGAATCAGTTCAAGGGTGGCTTCGCGCTGATCGCAAAGGTGGCGCGCGCGCCGATCCAGACCGTTTTCATCGAAACCGACAGCCCATTTCTCGGAAAGGGCTGGCCGCTGCTGAAGAAACCTCGCTTCCCACTGGTCTATCGGGCACGGCTTGGCAAACGCCTTACTGTCGACGGTGACCTGAAGGCGTTCATACACCAGCTCGAGGTTTACTACCGGGACGAACTCTCCGGACACGCCGGCCAGCGCCCTTCCCCCGTTCTGCACTCGTCCAGCTCGCCCCGCCCCGGCCCGGCCGCGTGAGCCCGACCAAACTTCTTGACGCAAGCGGTCGACTCGACCATTTGCCCCGAACGCAGGTCGTATCCGGCACGCACCTCGTCCTCATCCCCAGCTATAACACAGGCGAGAAGGTAGTCGAAACCGTACGTGACGCGCGCTCCCACTGGAATCCGGTTTGGGTCGTGGTAGACGGCAGCACCGATGGCACGGCTGAACAGTTGCGCGAAATGGCAACCCGAGACGCGGGGCTACGCGTGTTCACTCTCCCGCGCAATCAAGGCAAGGGGGCGGCGGTCCTGCACGGCCTGCGCGAAGCCGTGGCGCAAGGCTACACGCACGCACTGACCATGGACGCCGACGGACAGCACCCGGCCGCTCGCATCCCCGAATTCATGGCCGCCTCCGAGCATGCCCCGGAAGCATTGATCCTGGGCAAACCGGTATTCGATGCCAGCGCGCCGCGCGTGCGCGTCATCGGCCGTCGCGTTTCCAACGGTTGGGCGAACCTGGAGACACTGTGGGCGGGAATCGGGGATTCGCTGTTCGGATTTCGCGTCTATCCGATCCGGCCATTGCTCGCAGTGATGGAAGTCCGGCGCTGGATGCGACGTTTCGATTTCGACGTCGAAGCAGTCGTACGGCTGGTGTGGCGCGGGCTCCCGCCGATCAATCTACCCGCGCCGGTGCGCTATTTCCGCCCCGAGGAAGGCGGCGTGTCGCACTTCAACTACGTGCGCGACAATTTGTTGTTGTCTTGGATGCATGCGCGCCTGTTCACAGAGTTCCTGCTTCGGCTGCCCTGGCTTGCCTGGCGACGGGCATGCAAGGATCGTCGGACCTGACCTCGAAGCACTGCGCGGTCTAGGATAGGACGGCGCCCTAAGCTCTGGCCCTGCCGGCAAGAATCGTGGCAAACAGCAGGCTGAGAAATGCGCCCAGCGCTACCGTCGTTCCGATGGCGCTGAGCACCGTAGCCCTTGCCGGAATGCATCCAGCCTAGGCAGTTCGGCAGAAGAAGTGTTGGCCGTTAGATAGCCTATCCGGAGTACCTTCTTCGACTGCTGCGCCTCGGCACACAATCCAAGTGCTAAGAGCAAACCGCCTACAGCAAACGAGAGGATTGTTTTGCTCATGGGGTTGCTCCGAATTACTGTTGCCTTACCGAATCACCTTATCCGCCCTCACCAGAACGTTCGGCGGAATCGTCAGGCCGATCTGCTTGGCGGTTTTAAGATTGATCACCAGCTCAAACTTGGTCGGTTGCTCAACCGGCAAATCGGCGGGCTTGGCTCCCTTGAGAATCTTGTCAACATAGACTGCGGCGCGTTTAAAGCTCGCGGCTTCGTCGGCTGAATAAGATATCAGACCGCCTGCTTCCACAAAGTCATCACTCTCGTTCATTGATGGTAGTCGATTCTTTATGGCAAGCTCCGCAATCCGCCTCACGTTGCGAATGAGTACGCTACTCCTAATCGGGATAATCGCGCTCGCGTGGACCTTGGCCGCGATGTGAAATACGCGGTCGAAATCAAGGTTCAAGCCCCGTATATCGAGGGATTGAAGTTTTATCTTCAGCATTTGCGCTGCAGCTTCGTACTCATTAAAAGCAATAGTCGGCCCTGGTCCATCAGCATCCCAAATGACTCCGACACGCGATAATTTCGGAATCACCTCCTTAAGCATTTCCAGCCGTTTCCCACTTAAGTCTCGGGTGAGTCTCGTCACGCCGGTGATATTTCCGCCGGGACGCGCCAGACTATCGACTATCCCTGTCTCCACCGGATCATTAGTTGTCACCATGACGATAGGGATACTCGTAGTGGCCTTCTTGGCCGACCGAATCGAGGATAGAGTCAAAACGACAAGAACATCTGGCTTGAGTTGGAGAAGTTCCGCAACGAGATTTGGAGCCCTGTCTTGTTGTCCCTCAATGTAACGAGACTCTATGAGTATGTTTTCTCCCTCAATGTAACCGAGTTCTCGCAGCGTCTGCCGAAATGCCTCATTATTAATCGCACCAGTGCTTGATCCTAGGTATCCGATCCGTGGAACCTTTTTTGCCTGCTGCGCCTCGGCGAAGTGAATCGACCAGAGTGCCAATCCGACCAGTAAAATAATGACGGTTTTGATAGCCATACCGGCCTGTTTACAGCGGTTCATTGCCCGTTGTCCAGAACCTTTTTTCTTGCTCCTTGTTCAATGAATGTGTCATAGCTGGCAGCCGTGTCACTAATCACAACCCTGGTAATTATCACGCTCATCGCATTACCCATTCCCGCTTTCGCCTGGAACATCCCCGGCCATATGCTCTCGGGTGCCATCGCTTATCAGGTTCTTCGGCAAGAGAACGCGTCGACTATTGAGAAGGTAAAAGCAGTGTTCGAGAAACATCCCTGGTACGCGAACCAATGGCAGGCGAGGTTGCAAGACGTTCCGGTCGCAGATCATAGCCTCGTGCTGTTTATGCAGGCGGCGACGTGGGCTGACGATATTCGGATGAAGGACAAGCAGCAGCACCGTGCGCTCTGGCATTACGTTAACCTGCCATTCAAACCCGAGGGACAACCGGCAAGTGTGCAAACCAAGGAACCCGAGCCGGTGAACATCCTAACCGCAATGGCTGAGAATGAGAGCGTTGTGAAGAGCGAGAAGGATGCGGAGCGAAGGGCGATTGCCCTCTCGCGGCTCTTCCATCTCGTCGGCGACGTACACCAGCCCCTACACACGGCGCAGCTATTCACCGTTGAGTATCCCAAGGGTGATAGAGGAGGCAATGAAATCTGTGTGCGGGTGACGCAAGCGGGGCAACCGATGGACCTGCACAGATTTTGGGACGGGGTGATTACCTCAAGCTCGAATCTAACACGGCTACGAAACGAGACAACGGCGCTCCGAAACCGCCGGGAGTTTCAGCGGGGTCAGCTTACCGAACTTGGGAGCACTGACTTTGAGTCGTGGGCAAAAGAGAGCTTCGAGATTGGGACGAAGATCGCTTACCGCAACGGTGGGCTGAGCAGGCCTGAAAGCCGGGAATAAGGACTGTACGACGGTCGAAGCGGCTCCCCTCCTTCCTGTGGGCTACGTTGTTACCGCGAGGCGGTGCTGATAGGCGGATGATTCTTGCGGGATACCGCTTGGCTGATCTTCTAACGCGGGTTATGGGTAGTTAAGGTAAACTCTGTTCTTCTCGCTGAACCCTGTTAACCCTCTCTGAACCGCGAGGGTGTAGACCGCAATGGGTGCCAGGCCGACAGAAGTCTGCCGGGAATCAATCTCCAATCAAGCTGATATCGGCAACGAAGACAAACGGCCCTTACGGCCCGCCCTGTCTTAGTGAGACGTAGTTCGTGAACAACGACGCCCAAGTAATCTTTACACTTTGGGCAAGTATGCGCTAGGTAAGCAGCCACCCTAAACACCGTTGCGTGCTGCTATTTAGCTCCGTGACGTTGGAGCATCAACCCGAGAGAACGATTCCTTTGTGTGGGCCTCGATGGTCTTCTTTAACGTCTGCGGCGAGGTCGGTTTTAGTAAATAGGTCGCAATACCCACCTTCGAAGCTTTTTTCTCCCATAGTGCCGACATCCATGCGGTAAGTGCAACGACAGGAATGTGAGAGGTTTTGGGATTCTTTTTAAGTATCGCGGTTGTTTTGATTCCGTCGGCATCCGGCAAATCCATATCCATGAAAATTAGGTCTGGCCGTTCGGCTTTCGCGTATGTGATGGCTTCTTTGCTGTTGCAGGCTTTTATAGGCTGATATCCAATCTTTGTTGCAAACAGATTCATGATCTCACGAGAGTCACTGTTATCTTCCACAATAAGAATTTTTTTCTTCACTGGACCTCCCGTAAGTTATGATTCTGAACCGAACCGGTTTTTACTTATTCTTTTGCCGACGCTCTTTAATGCAAGGTACTCTGCGATTCCTCGTTGTATACGGCGGTTGTTTTGACGCCGACCCGTCTTCGGTATAACGACCCGGACGAGCAAAAACCCGGCGACGATGCACAACGTAATGAGCAAATAAAAAGTACCTTCAGCCATTACTTCGGTAGAAATAGAGCAATGCCGAGGCCGATACGAAACGGGGTCGAGAACTACGCAGATCGGCGCCGGCTTCCTGAAAAGTCTCCAATATGACAGGTGTCGGGATGCCTCAGCTCTATGGGAAAGAAGTGGCAACGGGCGAATTAGCCCAGGTGACGGGTGACACTAGGTGACGCGATTCTAGAATCCAGCGACCGAGGGACTCAGATGAAAGCGATTGTTAGCGGTTAACTGTAGTAAACATCAACATACGATTCGGGCTCTTCAAACCCCATCGATAAGTCCGCGATAGGCGCCCTCAAAAACGCCGGGAGGTGAGCCCTGGATTCATGTCCCAGCCGTCTGGCAGGGAATCAGAAGCACTGCAGCTAGAAAAAAGTAACCTAGCTCAGGACGGAAATTATATCATGCTATGAACCTTTGTGGGGCCGAGACGCACTCCCAGTTTCAGGAGTGGAAGCGATTTCCGAGGGCGATTATTAGCCATTCCAATCTGTCCTTATCCAGCAGCATACGGGCTTCATCCTATGCCACGGAACGTCACACATGACAAATGGCCCTTCATGTTGGAGCCGTTTTTCTTAACACGAGACTGGCCCAAGGTAAGTTAAGGACACTTATGAGCGAAAAATGCGCCATGTACGGTGTTGGCACATGGACTGCTAATTAAAAGAGCGAATATCGGAGGAAGATACCGATGATTGAGCAAGCGAAATTTTCGTTCGACGACCAAGTGAGTTTCGATGCTCGATTGATGCAGCTGGAGATACCGCTTAATGTTAGCTCGACAACAAGTACCGCGACTGACAAACTCCATAGCGAGTTCGAAGACCATCGGGTACAAGATGAACAAAATACACCCCAAATAGACTGGCTGTTTTTAACTTTCTGGACCAGTTACGCGGCAGGTATCGTTTACATCGCTGTTTCGGCGCTAACCTAGCAATTAAGGCCCTCCACTACGCATTCCAATATTTCCTCCTCATCCACCCCAGCGCTTAACGCAAGGGGCGAAGAGACTTTGTATAAGCCATTTCAATTCCCGATGCTGCGTGATGTCCTGCACACATATCTATTGGCCTAGGCTCAAGTGACCGTCCGGCGTCCATTCCGTGAACTCGATTTGGGCGACCAACTCCGGTTGAGCCACACACAGTTTTTCATGTCTTCCTTGGTCAAAGCCCACTGGGCCCGTTTCTTTTCGGGTAGATTAGCAGATGGGCAAGTGCGGCAATCGCCCCTCGATTTTACAAGGCGGCTCGATGTAGCTGCCGCCATACATTTTTGCAGGGCGGGCTCAGGGAAGAACAGGGCCCTGACCCGCCCCCACCGCCTAGTTGAGCTCTAGGACAGCGCCGATGGGGTATGCTCGGCCCCTCGGGCAAGTCGTTTCAATCCGTCTGCGAGACCTTGCCAAGACGCACGGTGTTTGCGGCTGTGTAGCGCTTATACAAACCGGGATCCTCGGCGAGGACTTTCGCCTGTGCCGCCAGCCGATCGGCTGGCTTGTCGAGATCCAATTTGTCGCGGTAGGCGACCATCTCGATCCGATAATGCACCTCGGCGTTAACCTCCTCGCGATCCTCACTGGCCCGCTTGTTCACGCCAGCGACTTCGTCCTTGTAGCGCTGCCACTCTCCAGGGTGATCTCGAAAATACTCGGCGGCCGCTTTGTTCAAGTCGACGCCATGCTCTACCCTGGCGCGCCTTTCAATTTGTTCAATAATCAGATCCCTCATAAAGCCTCCTTCAGTTTTTTGACTTTGACTCTGTATTCGCCCCAGGATCGATAGCGATAAGACTCTTTTGCTGGCGGCTCATCATCCTTGCCGGCGAAAGCGCGTAAACTCATTCTACAGGCAGCCGACTCGCCAATGCCTTCGGGACATCGAAAATTGATAAACGAATTGATAAACAGAATAGGGTAGGGCACCATAAGTAATCGAAATCATTATCGGAGGGGTGGGTGAGCGGTTGAAACCACCGGTCTTGAAAACCGGCGTCCACTTCGTGGACCGCGAGTTCGAATCTCGCCCCCTCCGCCAATCCAAGGGCAGATTCGGAGGACCGGAAAATCTTCCAATCCAAGCTCCGTAAGATTGAGTCATGCAAAAATGGCAGCAGCAGTTTTCGATCGGCTACTTCGTGATCGCCTTGGTTTTGCTTTTCGCTTTGCAGACTTTTTTCGCCTCCCCTCACGTCGCAACAATTACTTACAGCCGGTTCAAGGCGCTAGCGAAGAAGGGACTTCTGTCCAATGTCGTCATCGGCGAAAAAATAATCCGAGGCGAAATCAAACCAGAAAGGCTAAAGGAAGTTTTACCCGCCGAACGTTTGCAGATTTTGAATGAGCAAAACAAAAATATATTCGCCGCCCAAAGTTTCAGCATGTTTATTTTCTCATCGCTTCCCTTTCTCGATTTGGATTCCAACTTTCTTAGGATTAGAGTAATAGAGCCACAAATTCGAATCATTTCATTTGTGAGTTAGGCCGTGGCATATTCTTTGCCGGTGGGTTGTTTGAAAAGGACAGAGCGCGATCACTTTAGAGATGAGCGCATCGTCGGGCCGACAATGGAGGTTGTACCTCGATAATGGCTATTTTAAAGGTCCAAGGGCTGATCAAAACGTTCAAAGACGTCCAAGCCCTGGATAACGTCAGTTTCGAATTCGAAAAGGGTATTCTCTCCTTCTTGGGACCCTCCGGCTGCGGCAAGACGACCCTGCTGAGATCTATTGCCGGTCTTGAAGTGCCGGATGCCGGTGCCATTTCCATTGCAGACCAGGTTCAAACCTCCGTTGAAGATGGCATCCTAGTGCCGCCCTACGCCAGGAAAATCGGTTTTGTCTTCCAGAACTACGCCCTCTGGCCACACATGACGGTCTACAGCAATGTTGCGTTCGGGCTGAAACTAAGAAAGCTAGGTAAAGAGGAAATCAAACGAAAAGTTCTTGCGGCGTTAGAGCTGGTGGGTTTGCAAGGTCGGGAAGAGCGCTATCCCTCGCAATTGAGCGGCGGGCAGCAACAACGGGTCGCTTTGGCTCGGAGCCTCGCCTTGGAGCCGCGGCTGATCTTGTTGGACGAGCCGCTGAGCAACCTCGACGCCAAGCTACGCGAAGAAATGAGAGTAGAGATCAGAAAGCTGATTAAGAAAGTCGGGATCAGCGCCCTCTACGTTACCCATGACCAGGAAGAAGCCTTTACTATTTCCGATGCCGTCATCGTGATGGAAGCCGGCAAAATTCTTCAATACGCCGCTCCGGACGATATTTACAATCACCCCGCACACTCCTTCGTCGCCTCTTTCATCGGGCACGCGATGCTTATGGATGCGAGGATAGTGACATTGCAGGGGAGCGACTGTCTAGTCACCGTTCCAGAATTCAACGGTGCGACGCTCGTCTTGCCGGCTCCGAAACAGGGGGCGGCCGGTGATGCCTGCAAAATTGTGATTCGAACGACCGAAATCAGGCTTAGCAATGAGAAATTCCCGGAGGGCACAGACAACGTCCTGGAAGGGCTGATGACTAGCCGCGAGCATAGAGGCGGACTGTTGGATCACCGTGTCCAAGTGGGCTCGAAGGAGATCGTCGTAACTTCGCATAAGCTCTGTCCCTTGATACGATTCAACGGCGATGGCGGAAAGACGTTTTTATCGATCGATAAGTCTGCCATTAGCATTATCGTTGACCCGTAAGAATCCCATCCCAGAGTAAGCGCCTACTGAGCGGTTGGAGGAGAAAAGCCACGGCTAACTGGAAATCAATTAAACTCATTTATCGGCAGGGCACGGTTGTGCCTTTGTTGGCCAGTGTGATCGCGGGTGGCGCCATCATCACGCCGATCGTTATTGTTTTGGTGAAGAGCCTCTCCACAGGAAAATTAGGCGCCTCTGTTGGTTTTACGGTGGCCAATTACCTCAGAGTTTTCGGCGACCGCGACATTCTGCCGTTGCTCAATAACTCGATTCTTTACGCGGCAGGGTCGGCCCTACTGGGCACCGGTCTCGGGGGGCTACTTGCCTGGATTGTCGCGCGAACCAATACTCCTGGAAAGGCTCTGGTCGAGCTGATGCCGCTCTATCCGATCCTGATGCCGCCGATTATGAAAAATATCGCCTGGATTCTGCTCCTGGCGCCAAAATCCGGCATTCTCAACAATATGCTACAAGAATATTTCGGCATTGAGGCGCAGATTTTCAATGCCTTCAGCATGGCAGGCATGGTGTGGGTCTTCGGTTTGGCCTGCGTGCCGTTGGGTTATCTCTTTCTACTTCCGGTTTTTCTATCTTTTGATCCGTCGCTGGAGGAAAGTGCCTATATCGCCGGAAGCCGACCGGTGCATACGACACTGCGCATCACGTTTCCGCTCGCGGTGCCGGCATTTTTATCGGCCCTCGTGCTTAATTTTCTCCGTGGCTTGCGGTCGTTTGAGACCCCCGTCCTTCAGGGAACACCGGGAAATATCAACGTCTTCGTGAGCCGAGTCTACGACTCGATGGCGTTAGAATTCAATACCGGTCTGGCGACCGCCTACAGCGTAGTCTTGGTCGTGCTGTCGGTCATTACGTTGTTCTTTTACATTCGCGCGACACGTTTCTCCGAGCGCTATGCGACGATTACCGGAAAGGGCTACAGGGTTAAAGTTCTAGATATCGGCATCTGGAAGTACGTTACTTTCTTGGCGGTGTTCGTGTACTTCTTGGTCGGTATCGCCATACCGTTTGTGGTGTTGATCGTTGTATCGATGATTCCCTATTTCGATTACGAAACCTTCATGAAGTTTCCTTCCAATATGGTCCTATCCAATTACACCAAGGTGATGAAGCATCCGAGCTTTATCACTGGGTTATACAACTCCTTGGTCTTATCCATCACCATAGCTCTGTCCACGGTACTTGCGGGAATCGTCATGGCGTTCACGATCTACAGGACGAGAACTTACGGCGCAAAAGTCTTTGAGTTCATCGGCACGTTGCCGCTGGCGTTCCCGCCGTTGGTTCTTTCGGTAGGGCTTGTTATCGTCTTCCTCGGCACACCTTTGTATAACAGTCTATGGGCCCTGGGTCTCGGCCTTTTCGTCGCTTATTTCCCTTACGCTTTCAGGAATGCTTCCGGGTCCATAGTGAATATACACAAGGAACTCGATGAGGCGGCGTGGGTGCATGGCGCCAAATGGCGGCACGTTTTCTTCAAAATCACATTACCTATCCTGAAGCCGTCTGTTGGCGGCGCGCTCTTCTACATTTTTATCGAGGCAATTCGTAACGTCGACGTGGCCGTGTTGCTAACATCACCCGGACATGAATACGGACCTGTGACACTGTTCGAATATTTCAGAGTGGGGCAATGGGCTGAAGCGGCGGCAGGAGGGGTGATCTATTTGCTTATTTTGATCGTCGCCGTGTCGGTTGCCAAGTTTGCATTCAACTTGAAGTTCAGCTTGTGAAGTTAAGTCATCAAATTATATAGTTCAGCATAAGGAGGTTAGCGACATGAAAAAAAGCATTACCATGGCTACGGCCAGCATGATTTTGGCAACGATACTCGTATGGCAAGGCGGGCAGGCTGCAGAGAAGCCAACCAAAGACGCGGCTCCGAAACCTGCCCCAAAAGCGGCAGCTCCGAACGCGACGGCGAATGCAGCCAAGGCTTTCGATACGGTCAGCAAGGAACTCTATCCGAAAGCCAAGCAGGAAGGTAATCTGATTATATATTCCGTTTGGGATGTAGAACATCTCCGTGGCGTTACTGATGCTTTCATGAAGAGGTATCCAGGAATCAAGGCAACCTACTGGCAAGGGAGAAACCCGGAAATCGTGACGCGGGTCTTGACGGAGTTTCAGGGCGGCCAGTCGAGCGTCGATGTCATACTTTCGGACAATGCACCGCCGGTGATTCGGGCCGCCGGGGGGATTATGCCTTACGAGACCGTGCAGAAGGACGTTTTGGTTCTCCACGACCCGACATTGGCCACGGTGAGTCTGCAGATCCAGGCGCTTTCCTACAACACCAAGAAAATCAAACCGGCGGATCTACCCAAGAGTTGGGAAGACGTGGCCAACCCGAAATTCAAGGGACAAGTCGCTCTGGATGATCCGATGAGAGCTGGGCCACTCAGCTCGATGCTGGCCGGTCTGAAAGAACAATGGAAAGATGAGACGAGGTTTAACAACTTCGTCAAAGGTCTAAAAGCCTTGAACGTACCGGTACACAAGAGCACCAGCGCGATGTTTCGATTGGTCATCGCTGGCGAATACGCGATCTGCATGCCCGCGCTGCTCCATGATGTTTTCGAAGAAAAAGCCAAGGGCACGCCGGTGGATTACATCAAGACCGTTCCGCCGGTTGTCTTTCCGCGCCAGGCCGGCATCTATGCCAAAGCGCCGAATCCAAATGCGGCAAAGCTTTTTGCCGAATGGGCAATTTCGACGGAAGGACAGCAGGTGATCGATTCGGTGGGGCGGGAGTCTTCTCGTAATGACTTTAAGTCGAAGACCTCCGTTGAGTCTGCCTTTCCCAAGGGTACTAAACCTATTCCGGTTAATGACAAACTGTTTTTGGAAGACCCGAAGAAGTGGCTCGATACTTACGTGAAACCCATTTGGGAGGGATAGGAAAAAAAATAAGGACAGATTCTTCATTAAAAGGGGGAGGAACGAACCAGATTCGCTTCGCCCCCTTTCTTTTTGCCGCAGCGGTCGTTGACAATTGTGGAAAACCGGATCTCCGTGTGCTAATTTAACCGAACTCAAGGAAGGATCTTGTTTCACGTAGTGGATTCTAATTTCGAGGTAACCTCCCAGGGTGCGATGCAGCGTTTCTGGCCTTTCATGCCAGAGACTTTAGAGTCAACATTCTAACGGAGAGATGGCCGAGTGGTCTAAGGCGCACGCCTGCTAAGCGTGTGTACCCCAAAAGGGTACCGAGGGTTCAAATCCCTCTCTCTCCGCCACTATCGGATAGAGCGCCCGTAGCTCAATTGGACAGAGCACCAGACTACGGATCTGGGGGTTGGGGGTTCAAATCCCTCCGGGCGCGCCATTTCC
>Ga0209887_1000372_pt1 | contig 13396 bp, 14 predicted proteins | sample GWRWN1_30_40_FD_187230 | JGI IMG/M metagenome (GOLD analysis project Ga0209887, IMG submission 187230) | Riverbed sediment microbial communities from areas with no vegetation in Columbia River, Washington, USA - GW-RW N1_30_40 (SPAdes)... | ecosystem: Environmental > Aquatic > Freshwater > River...
GCCCCACGCTGATCAGGCTCACGACCGACCCGCATGCACCGCTGTACGGCCAGGTCGACCCGGATGCTTCACACCCGTACCGTCAGAAAGAAGTGATCCGAGAGGTCAACGCCCGCCTGGACGGCCACAGCGTCAACGCATTCGACGTCCTCAGCGTCCGGCGCGTGCACGCGATCAGCGAGGAAACGCGACCGGAGTTCGTGCACGTCCCGAAGTTCGGGTCGCCTCAATACAGCGACGCGTTCGTGGACTGGCTCGTGGCGGAGGACGAGCGGGACTCGGAGTTCTTCCCGAGAGCGAAGGCGAGCTATCTCGCAACGCGGCCGAGGGGCCGGAGTGGCTCCAGCTCTTAACCCAATATTCGCAGTCGAACGGATATCGTCGGCCGAAATCCGTCCGGAAGGAGAGGTCATGGCAGGAAAGCTCGTCCATTTCGAGGTGCCCGCACAAGACACGAACCGCGCGCTCGACTTCTACAAGAAGACGTTCGGCTGGCAGTTCCAGGCCATGGAAGGGCCGGTGGAATACCACATGACTCAACTCGAAGAGACGATGGGCGGCGCGGTCCTGCCCGGCGATCCCGGCGCGATCAGGGTGTACTTCGACGTCGACGACATCAACGCGGGTGTCGCGAGCGTGAAGGAAAACGGCGGCTCAGCGGACGATCCGCAGCCGGTGCCCGGGATGGGCTGGTTCGCCACCGGCGCGGATACCGAGGGGAACCCGATCGGCCTTTGGCAAAACGATCCTTCGGCGCAGATGCCGGGCTAGAGCGTCCAGGTGTCGCCGGTCTGAAGGAGGGCGGCGATGTCGCCCTCCTGTTTCTCCCGCGCGACGTCCAGCTGTTCCTTCATCAGATCGTCGTAGACGGGACGTTCCAAGTCCCTGAAGATGCCGATCGGGGTGGCGCCCACGGTCGACTGCGTGAGGCGGCTGAGTGCGAACGCCGCGCTCGGCTCCGCATGGTGCGCATCGTGCAGGAGCAACTCCGACTCGTCGGCCACCTTCACGAGCTCGACGCTTCCGTCGGCTCGTTGCCGCACTCCCCGCTCGCCGTCCTCGCCGAACCGGATCGGCTTGCCGTGCTCGAGGTAGATCCGGTTCGTCTTGTCCTCGCGGACGAAGTCGAACGCGCCGTCGTTGTAGATGTTGCAGTTCTGGAAGATCTCGACGAATGCGCTTCCGCGGTGCGCGGCTGCGGCGCGCAGCACGTCGGTCAGGTGCGCCCGGTCCGTGTCGATCGCCCGGGCGACGAACGAGGCCTCCGCGCCGATCGCCAGAGAGAGCGGATTGAACGGCCAGTCCAGCGAGCCCATCGGCGTCGACTTCGTCTTCGTTCCGAGTGGGCTCGTCGGCGAGTACTGGCCTTTCGTCAGCCCATAGATTTCGTTGTTGAACATCAGGATCTTGATGTTCACGTTCCGGCGCAGCGCATGGATCAGGTGGTTGCCGCCGATCGAGAGCGAGTCGCCGTCGCCGGTCACGACCCACACGGACAGGTCCGGCCGGGAGGTGGCCAGGCCGGTTGCGATCGCCGGCGCGCGGCCGTGGATCGAGTGGATCCCGTAGGTCTCCATGTAGTACGGGAAGCGCGCGGCGCAGCCGATTCCGGAGACGAAGACGATCTTCTCCTTCGGCACGTCCAGCTCGGGCATGAACGACTGGAGCGCGGCCAGGATCGCGTAGTCCCCGCAGCCCGGGCACCAACGGACCTCCTGGTCGGTCTTGTAGTCCTTGGCCGTCAGCTTGCCGTTCGTGGCCATGCCTCGATGATAGTCCCCGTCACGCAGGCTGGAGACGTCGCCTCCGAGCCAGCCGGATGCCGATCGCAAGTGTCCCCAGGCCGGCGGGGATGCCGAGGGCGAGCGGCAGAATGCCGCCCGAGTTCAGGGTTTGACGCCGGGCGATCGAAACGTCAACAGTGGGACTGGTCACCGGCCGTAGGGCGCCGCTCTTGGGCAACACGGCGACGAAGACACCGATGCTCCCGGAGTTCACCGCTTGCAGGTTCCAGGTGAGAGCGACGGAGCCGCCGGCCGGAATCGGCTGGAGATAGCGCGTCCGGCTCGACGACCAGTCCTCCGGATCCACATATACGTCGCTGCGGAAGCTGAGCACGTTCAGGTGGGCGACCATGTTTTCCGCCACAGCGGAACCGCGATTCGAGATCGTCGTCCGCAGAACGAACTTGCGTCCCAACTCAGTGGAGATGGCAGCGCGATCGACCGTCACGGTAATACCGCTCTGACTTTCGGCGGCGAGGGCAACTCTCGCAAACGCGAGCACTGCGACAGCGACGAGGAGCGCCGAGACTAGTTGGCGCCGACTCATCAGGAAGCTCCACCGCTCAGTCGCGTAGCCCGAGCGCCGAAGAAGACGACGACGAAGGCAAATACTGGGGCGGCGATGATCGGCGACGTGAGCCAGGAGAGGTCTTGGGTCCATGAGTGCCCGTCGATGACGATCTTCCCGACGTAATGCTCACCGGCCGTGATTGGGTTGATGCGCAGCAGGAGATCACCGGCCCAGCCCTTCTGGGCGCCGGACGGAAGCTGGGTCGGGGCGAACAGCGCGAGCAGCAACAAGAGGCTGAGCGACAAGCTGATGCGGTTCGAATCCGCGAAGAGGCTGATGAGGTACCCCAAAGAAGCGAGGAAGACGGCAAGCAGCGAGCCGACGACCAAGCCGGTCACGAGCGCGTCGCCGACGATGCCGACCCCGCGCCCGAGGAACCAGACGTACGGAGTGGTGATCGCGAAGGCGGCAACCCAGAGCGATAACGCAGCGAGCAGCTTCCCGACCGTCAGGTGCAATCGCCGGACCGGGGTGACGAGCAGCGTCTCAAGCGTGCCTCGCTCGCGCTCGCCGCTGATCGCATCCGCCGCTGTTAGCAACGCGAGCAACGCGCCGACGGCGATCGCCACCTGCAGCGTGAGGTTCACAGACTCGCGCTGCTCGAGGAAGTTGAGCGCCTGATTCGTCGCGACGAGGTAGGCCATGACACTGAGGAGGAGGCTGAAGGCGATCGCCAGAGGCAAGCCGCGGCCGCCTACCCAAATGTCGCGCAGCTCCCGGCCGCCGACGATCCGCCAGGCCTGCCTCGGCCCGTGTCGTTCGGCGACCACCTCAGCCCGCCTCCGTCATTGCGAGGAACGCATCGCTGAGGCGCGCGCCCTCGAGCTCGAACGACAGCACCGGCACGCCGGCATCGGCGAGCGCGCGCAAACCTTGGTTCATCTCTGGCGAATGTCCATCGACGTTCAGCGTCACAGCAAGCGTCCCCGGCAAGCCGTTGGCACCGCGCGCCACGCCGACTCCCTGTGCACCGGCGAGAACACGGACGGCGGTCTCGACTTGCTCGGGAGGTACGCGGAGCTTCGCGCTGCGCGGCGCCGCTGCGCGGCGTGCCACGTCCGACACAGTGCCCTCCACAGCCACACGGCCGCAGTTGAGGATCAACACACGCGAACAGACTTCTTCGACCTCTGCCAGCAGGTGGGTGCTGAGCAGCACGGTGGCGCCGCGTTCGTTCGCGATCCGGCGGACGAGGGACAAGACCTGTCGCTGACCCGCCGGATCGAGTCCAAGCGTCGGCTCGTCGAGGAACACGACTTGTGGATCGTTGACGAGCGCGCGTGCGATCCCGAGCCGCTGACGCATCCCGCGGCTGTAGCCCGCAATCAGTGAGTGGCGGCGATCGTCGAGGCCCACCTCCGTCAGGAGCGCCTTGGCCACGCTGCGGGCGCTCGCCTTGTCGTGTCCATGGAGCCGTGCGTGGTAGCGCAGGAACTCGTCGCCGGTCTGCTGCTCCGGATAGCCGGCGCTCTCCGGAAGCACGCCGATTCGCCGGCGAATGTCGGCCGGCCGCGTGTGCGGCACGCCGGCGACAGCGAACGAACCACGCGTCGGTGTGAAGATGGTCGTCAGCACACGGATCGCCGTCGTCTTGCCGGCGCCGTTCGGGCCGAGCACGCCCAGGATCTGGCCCGCATCGATCGTGAAAGTGAGGTCGTCCACGGCTACGAGAGCGCCGTACTGCTTGCGCACGCCGCGCGCTTCAACCGCTGCAGTCACGTTCGGGTTCATCGGGTGAAGCGGAGGCTAGAGCGGCAAGATGAGCGCGTCATGAGAGTGGAGTAGGCTCGCGGCATGGCGACCTTGAAGGGGAGCTGCCTCTGTGGGGGCGTGAAGTTCGAGCTGACCGAGGCACCCGAGACGCTCCGGTACTGCCACTGCGAGAGCTGCAAGAAGCTCTCCGGCGGCGCCGCCACCGTCAACGCGCGCGTGCCGTCGACGTCGATCCGAATTCTCGAAGGAGAGGAGTTGCTTCGGACCTTCCAGCCGTCCGAAGGCAGTGCGAAGACGTTCTGCCTCGCCTGCGGCTCGAACCTCTTCGGCGGCGGCTGGCCCGACTCGCCGACTGCAAGCGTCCGCGCCAGCGTGATCGATGACTCCTTCGACGCACGACCGAGCGCGCACATCTTCGTCCGATCCGTCGCCGCGTGGGAGACGATTCCCGAGGACGGTCTTGAGCGACACGAAACCACGTCCGGCTGACGCGGAGACACTCGAGCTCCTGGCGTGGATCTCGAGCCGTCCGCGCAACTACGCAGAGTCGATCGAGACCTGGAAGAGCAACTGCCCGCACCACGCGGTCTGGGACGACGCAGTCGTTGCCGGTCTGATCCGCGTGTCGCGGTCCGAGGTGACAGTCACCCCGGCCGGCCGCGCGCTACTCGACGTCTAGCTGAACGTGTGCGATAGGACCACGCCTAACGGCGCCATGTCCAGCGGACATGTCCGTCACCGGGGTCACCTCCCGCTCTTGCAGGCGTTTTGCACGCTTCGGACCAGTCTTGGGGTCTGACCCCAGGTTTGGGTCAGGCGGGGGCGGCGGCCGCAGCCCGACGATCGCTGAACGTGTGCAATAAGTCGGGCTAACGGTGCCCACTCTCATGACCGTTTCATCTTGGCTTCCTAACGTGCTTCACATGCAGCGGACGAAGCGGCGATCTCTCGCGATCGCCGGCTTAGGAGTGGTTACGGCCCTCGCGCTCAGCGGGTGCGACGGCGACGGCAAATCGGGCACGCCGGCTGGGAAGTCCACGCCGACAGCGTGCGGCACCTACAACGGCGAAGGTTGCGCGCCGAAGAGCACGCGCGTGGATCTCGCCGTCCCCTCCTTCTCGAACTCCACCGAGATCACCAACCCGCTCTTCCCGATCAGCCGCCTGCGCTCCACCGTTTTGCTCGGGCATGTAGACGACAAGCCGTTCCGGACGGAGACCACTCTTCTGCCCGGCACGAGGACCGTCGAGTGGAACGGCCAGAAGGTGCGAACGTTGGTCTCGCAGTACATGGCCTACCTCGACGGGCGGATCACCGAGGTCGCGATCGACTTGTACGCCCAGGCCGACGACGGTTCGGTCTGGTATCTCGGCGAGGACGTCTACGACTACGAGCAGGGCGCCGTCGCCATCACCGAGGGAACCTGGCAGGCCGGCCGGGACGGACCCGGAGCGATGATCATGCCCGCCGAGCCCAAGGTCGGCGACGTGTACCGGCCCGAGAACGCCGTCGGCATCGTCTTCGAGGAAGTGACGATCAAGTCGGTCGACAAGACCGTGCAGGGCCCACGAGGCCCGGTGCACGGCGCGATCCTGACCGATGAGCTGCACGCGGACCGAACCCGGGAGGGAAAGATCTTCGCTCCGGGCTACGGTGAATTCAGTACCGGCGGCGGCGGCGATCTCGAAGCGCTGGCCCTCGCCGCGCCAACCGACGCGCTGCCTGGTCCCCTACCGCCGGAGCTGAGGTTCCTCTCGACGAGCTCGGTCGGGATTCTCGAGCTGGCTCGCAAACGCGAGTGGGAAGCCGCCGCCGCGGTCAGGAAGCGGATGAACTCGGCCTGGGGCACGCTCAGCCAAAGGAAGCAGCCTCCGATGATCGCGGAGCGCCTGAGTGAAAACATGACCGCTCTAACGCTTGCCGTGAACGACCGGAAGCCCGGCAGAGCGGCCCAGAAGGCGATCGACGTCGCCCAATCGGTGCTCGACCTCGAGCTACGTCACCGGCCTACCGCCGAGATCAATGTCGAACGCTTCCACCTCTGGACACAGCAGTTGCGCGTTGACGCAGCGGCAGACGATCTCGCGGGAGTGACCGGCGCCGTGGCCACCCTCGAATGGATCCGCGATCGGATCGCTCACACCCTTAGCCCAGCAGGTCGTCAAGAGATCGACTCGCGCCTGAGGGCTTTGCGCGTGGCGAGCGACCAGAAGAACCTCTCCACCGCAGCGGATCACGCGGCCCGCCTCGGCGCGCGCCTGCGCGCGCTCTCCGGCTAGCTCCGGCCGAGCGCCTCTAGCGTCGTCGTCACGGCCTCCCTGGCGTGCGTGATCGCGACCCGGTTGCTCGGGTCGCGCTCGCGGACCTCCAGTGCACGCTCGAAGAGCTCCAACGCACGCTCGTACTCGGCGGAGTCGTAGTACGACCACGCGAGGTTGTTGAGCAGCGGGCCGGCCCAGTAGGCCGCCTCTGGCTCGCGCTCGCCGAGCTCGAGCCCGCGCTGCGTCCACTCCTCCATCGCCTCGCGCTTCGTAACGGCAAGTGCGCACATGTGGGCGGCGTCGCCTGCGAGGTAGTACTCGCCGGCTTCAGACGCGTGGGCGAACGCCGACTCGAAGAGCGGAAGCGCCGCTTCGGAGTCCCCACTGGAACGGTGCATTCGTCCGCGCTCCAGCTCGACGCGAACGCGCGCGGCTGCACTTGAACCGGCAAGCGTTTCCGCCTCGTCTAGCTTGCGCGCGCACTCCTCGAAGTCATCGCGCAGCCCGTGCATACGCGCGATCTGGGTCAGCACCTCGGCGCGGCCCGCGTCCGACTCCTCGTGCTCCAACTGCGTGCGAAAGCGCTGCTCGGTGGCGTCGAGGTCGTCGAAATCCCACAGGGGCCGCAGGCGGTCCGCCATGCGGCCCACTGTAAGGATCGACGACTCAGCCCTGCATCAGCGGCTTGCCGGTCTCGAGCAGGGTCTTGAGGCCGCTGAGGATTAACGGCATGCCGCCGACGACCTGCTCGAACGTCGCCGTCCTGGACTCGAATCCGTCGTGGACGACCGTGAGCTTGCACACGTCCGGTCCCGCCGTCTCGAGCATCCAGGTGATCCGTGAAGGCGGGTCGGGACGCACGGCGTCGTCCCACTGCGCGTCGAACGTGCAGACGAGCTTCTCGAGCGGGATCGACTCGACGACCTCGCCGACGATCGCAGGTTGGTCTCCGATCTTGTAGATGAACGGAGAGCCGGCCTTCCACTCGGACTCGACGGTGCTCGCGAAGTAGTACTCGAGCGTGTACTCCGAGCTCGTGATCGCCTCCCACAACTGCTCGAGCGTCGTGCGGATGAACACGGCAAACACGTGTGACGGCTTCTCCTCGAAGGCCGGCACCGTTCCCTCGCCCGCGGAAGCTGTTTCTGTCGCTGACATGGTTGCTCCTTTTTCGACTTCGGCTTTCAGGCCAAGTAGGGCGTCGCTGGCGCCAGCGGCGAACTTGTGGATCCAACGGTCCTGCAGCTCGCGGATCGGGACGGCGTTCAGGTAGTGCAGCTTCGAACGGCCGACCTTGTGCGCGGTGACGAGGCCCGCACCCTCGAGGATGCGCAGGTGCTTCATCACGCCGAAGCGGGACATCTCGAAGCCGCCCTCGATCTCGCCGAGGCTCTGGCCGTCCCGTTCGAAGAGCCGGTCGAGGATCTCGCGCCTGGTCGGGTCTGCGAGGGCCTTGAACACCGCCTCTTCGTCAGGTGCTGCGACATGTGACTCATTGGTAACGCTTTCCACGGTCGCCACTCTAGTGACCATAGGGTCACATGTCAAGCGGGCGAGCGTCACGAGTTGCGATTTGCGATTTCCCCCTTTTGGGGGTAGGCCGTCCGGCCTATTTGCCGAGGTCCTGAGGCACAGGGACGTAGGGGGATAGGGGTGCCGCAGCCCTAGTCCCGGGAAGCTCCGGCTTCCAACGTCCCTGGTGCCCCAACGCAGAAGGGCGGCCTCCCCAGACCGCCCTTCTGCCCTCTCGCTTCAAGACGCTGCGCCTCTTGGGACCGGGTGGCTCTCGGTCAGGCGTCGACCATCGCGTCGATTGCGTCGGCGACCTCGCCCGCGCGGAACGGAACGCCGCGCACGAGGTTGAAGCCGGTCGCATCGACGAGGAACTCAGCGCGGACCAGTTTCAGCAGTTGGCCGAGGTTGATCTCGGGGACAAGGACCTTGTCGTAGCCGCGCAGCAACTCGCCGGTGTTGCGCGGGAAGGGGTTGAGATACCGCAGGTGTGCGTGAGCAACCTTCTTGCGGTTCGCGCGCACTCGCCGGACGCCGGCTGCAACCGAGCCGTACGTTCCGCCCCAGCTGAGCACGAGCGTGTCGGCGGCGTCGGGGTCGTCCACCTCGAGCTCAGGGATGTCCTGGGCGATGCCCGCGACCTTCTGTGCGCGCAGTCGCACCATCAAGTCGTGGTTGTCGGGGTCGTAGCTGACGTTGCCGGTGACGTCCTGCTTCTCGAGCCCTCCAATCCGGTGCTCCAAGCCCGGCGTCCCGGGAATCGCCCACGGACGGGCCAGCGTCTGCCCGTCACGCTTGTAGGGCTGGAACTCCTCGCCGTTCTGCTCGGCGAAGCCGGGGTCGATGGGAGGGATCGCATCGACGTCCGGAAGGAGCCACGGCTCGGAACCGTTCGCAAGGTACGCGTCCGAGAGCAGGAACACCGGTGTGCGGTACTTGACCGCGATCCGCGCGGCCTCGAGCGCGGCGTCGAAGCAGTCGGAGGGCGTAGAGGCTGCGATGACCGGCACCGGCGACTCCGAGTTGCGTCCGAACATCACGCCTAGCAGGTCGGCCTGCTCGGGCTTCGTCGGCATGCCGGTGGACGGCCCCGCGCGCTGGATATCCACAATGATCAGCGGCAGCTCGAGCGTGATCCCGAGGCCGATCGTCTCCTGCTTCAGCACGATGCCGGGGCCGCTCGAGGTGGAGACACCGAGCGCGCCGCCGAAGCTCGCGCCGAGCGCCGCGCCGACCGCCGCGATCTCGTCCTCGGCCTGGAACGTGCGGACACCGAAGTTCTTGTGGCGTGCAAGCTCCTCCAGAACAGACGACGCCGGAGTGATGGGGTACGCGCCGAGGAAAAGCGGCAGGCCCGACTTCACCGACGCGGCGATCAGCCCGTAGGCGAGCGCCTGGTTGCCGGTGATGTTGCGGTAGAGGCCGGGCGTTAGCGCAGCGGCCTTCACCTCGTACTGCACGGCGAACGACTCGGTCGTCTCGCCGAAGGCGTAACCGGTCTGGAACGCCTTGATGTTCGCCTCGGCGATCTCCGGCCGCTTCGCGAATTTGCGCCGCAGGAACTCGATCGTCCCTTCGGTCGGGCGTCCGTACAGCCACGACATCAGTCCGAGGGCGAACATGTTCTTCGAGCGCTCGGCCTCGCGCTTCGTGATCCCCTCGATCTCCTTCAGCGCCTCGATCGTCATCGTGGTCAGGGGAACCGCGTGGACGTCGTAGGCGTCGAGCGAGCTGTCCTCGAGCGGGTTGCCGTCGTAGCCGGCCTTCTGGAGGTTGCGATCGGTGAAGGCGTCCTTGTCTACCACGAGGATCCCGCTCGGGGGCAGATCATTGAGGTTCGTCTTCAGGGCGGCGGGGTTCATCGCCACGAGCACGTTCGGCTGATCGCCCGGGGTGAGGATGTCGTGGTCGGCGAAGTGGAGCTGGAAGCCGGAGACCCCAGGGAGGGAGCCCGCAGGGGCGCGGATCTCGGCCGGGAAATCCGGATAGGTGGCGAGGTCGTTCCCGATCAGCGCCGTCTCGGAGGTGAAGCGCCCGCCCGTGAGCTGCATCCCGTCGCCGGAGTCCCCGGCGAACCGGATGACGACGGACTCGAGCTGCTCGATGGGCTTCGAGGCCACGTCTTAGTTGTAGCGCAAGCGCCCGGATCGGACCGACCGGGTTGCTGGCCTGACCTGTCACAGGCAACGGCGTAGGTTCGCCGGGCGCCGCGATGGCCCGTCGCGAGCCTCTCCTTCTGGGGCAGCGGAGCGACTCCCGTGGGTCGCCTGCCGGCGTAGGTCGGTGAATCGACTCAGGAGGGAGAGCATGAGCGACACACCCACGTCGGACGAGGGGCGGCGTTTCGACCGCAAGAAGTTCATCGGACTGAGCGCGGCCGCCGCCGCGACTCCGATGGTCGCCGGGGCCGTCGCACGCCGAGCCTCGGCGGCGCCCGCAGCTCAGCTGGAAGAGGCCACCATCGCGCAGCTCCAGGCGCAGATGACCACCGGGGGACTAACTGCTCACGCGCTCGTCCAGATGTATCTCACACGGATCGATGCGATCGACCGCCGCGGAGGGCTCAACTCCATGCTCGAGTTGAATCCCGACGCCCAATCGATCGCGAAGGAACTCGATGCGGAGCGCAAGGCCGGTCGCGTGCGTGGGCCATTGCACGGCATTCCCATCACGCTCAAGGGAAACATCGACACGGGCGACAAGATGCAGACGACGGCAGGATCACTCGCTCTCGTCGGTGCCCCTGCCGCGCAGGACGCCACCGTGGCCAAGAAGCTGCGGGACGCAGGCGCGATCATCCTCGGCAAGACAAATCTCAGCGAGTGGGCGAACTTCCGCTCGTTCCACTCGTCGAGCGGCTGCTCACGGGCTACAGCGAAGAGACGGACGGCGTGTATGCCGAAGCGTTGCAGGCAATGCGTGCTGCCGGGGCAACGGTCGTCGACGTCGAACTGCCGCATCTGGACGAAATCCTGGCCAGCTCGGCGGAGATCATCGTGCTCGTCTTCGAGTTTAAGCGCGACCTCAATGCCTACCTCGCGACTCGCACCGGAGTTCCGATCCGCACCCTCGCGGACGCCATCGCGTTCAACAATGCGCACGCCGACACCGAGCTGAAGTGGTTCGGTCAGGAGCTGTTCGAGCTCGCCGAGGCCGACCCGTTCGCTGCGGATTACGCGGCGGCACTCGTCGAAGATCGCAGCCTTGGCACCCGCGCGATCGACGAGGGCCTTGCGTTGATGGGAGGGTTCGACGCGCTCGTCGCTCCGACGGATGGACCGTGCTGGACGACGGATCTCGTCAACGGGGATCTATTCCTGGGCGCGAGTTCCTTTCCGTGCGCGATGGCCGGCTATCCGATCATCAACGTCCCGGCGGGAAACGCCTTCGGGCTCCCGCTCGGGATCAGCTTCATGGCCTCGGCCTTCAGCGAGCCGAAACTGATCAAGCTCGCGTCGGGCTTCGAGGCTGCGAAGAAGGGGAGGCTCGTGCCGCAGTTCCTCACCTCGCTGCCGAAGGACGTCCCGGCCCGGCGTGGCAGCAGCAAGTCCAAGGGGCTCCCGAGCCGCAAGCTCCCAGCGGTGTCGCACCTGTAGCAGCGTCGAAGGCGCCGGTCTTCGGGCCGGCGCCCTTAGCGCTCGGCGTCGAGCTCGAGACCCGCGGCGGCGAAGCTGTACAGCAGGAAGTACGCAAAGGTGAGCGCGAAGGTGAACAGGAGCGTGACGGCGATCGCCTCCTGGTAGGCGAATGGATCACTTGCGACTGCACGCACGATCCGTGGGAGCACGCTTGGATCCACGAGCGCGTCCCAGCTGTTCAGTCGCAGGAACCGTCCGAGGTAGATGCCGAGCGAGCCGAGGCCGATCGCGGAGACCGCAAAGATCCAACCGGCGAGCGCTCCGCGCCACTGACGCACGACCGTCTGCATCAGATAGAGCGAGGCGAACCCCAGCAGCACGCCCATCGAGGCGAAGGCGGCGTATGTGACGGCGTCGTACCAGAAGGGGGCCAAATCGTCGCGCTCGAGGTGCACAAAGTCCGTCGCGACGTACGGCGCGTTCGGGAAGAACAGCAGCCACAGGGAACCGAGGAGCAGGACCGACATCCCCATCCCGTGCCGGCGCCAGCGGTCGTACACGACCACCGCCAGCACGAACGGGATCCACGCCAGGAAGAGGTTCAGAATCAGGTTGGGGAAGTACGCGCCGCCGGTCTGGTGAGCGCGAAAGAGCACGAGCGCGGCGCAGAACAGCGACCCGGCAAAGAGCCCGAGGATCGTGACGAGACGGCGACGACTCCCGCGCATGTCACTCCGCCTCCGCCAGCAGCTTCCGCAGGTCGAGCGGCTCCGAGATCATCTGGAGCTTCTTGCCGTCCGCGGCGCGCGGCCACTCCGCCTCGAGACGGTCCCGGTAGAGCTCAATCCCGTTGTCATCCGGATCGCGGAGGTAGATCGCCTCGCTGACGCCGTGGTCGGTCGCGCCGCTCAGTGGGATACCTGCCTCGACCACGGCCTTCAGCGCGTTCGCGAGGGCCTTGCGATCCGGATAACGGATCGCGACGTGGTACAGCCCGGTGGTGTTCGGCGGCGGCGGCGAGCCGCCCTTCGACTCCCACGTGTTCAAACCGATGTGATGGTGATAGCCGCCTGCCGAGATGAACGCGGCCTGGTCGCCGAGCTGCTGCATGACGTCGAAGCCCAGAACATCCCGATAGAAGTCGAGGGCGCGCTCGAGGTCGCTCACCTTCAGGTGGACGTGACCGATGTCTACACGCGGGTCAATCGCCATCAGCCGCCAACCGTACCGGCGCCAGCGCGATCCCGGCCAGTGCCCAGAGGGTGTACGCCATCCATGGGTCGCCGATCACGTCCGTCTGCACGGCGAGGACGAGCGCGGCGGCGAAGGCGGCCGCGATCCCGATTGCAGCCCACCAGCGCGTGCGGCGCGCCGTTCGCACGAGCCCGGCGAGGATCGCCAGCCCCCAGGCCGTCCAGATGAGGGACCCGAGCAGGCCGGTCTCGACCCCGATCTCCGTGTAGTTGGACTCGCCGGCCTTGATCTCGGTGTCGGTGCGCGACGCAGTCTGCCCCGCGTTGCCGAGGCCGTATCCCTGCGGATGGTGCACGACCGTGCGTACCCCCTCGCGGAGGCTGATCCAGTGGCTGCGGATCGACGGCTCGTCGATGCTGCCGGCGCTCCCGCTCGCACCGGGCTTCTGCTTGGCGATGTTGCGCTGCTGGACGAGATCCTGCTGCGTCCACTCGCCTTGCGGCGCGATGTGCGGAAAGACGTGCACCCACGCGGCGCTGACGGCAAGCGTCGCGACAGCGACGGCGACCGGCCACCAGCGCCGTGTGACGAACGCCAGCACCACGAAGCCTGCCGCGAGTGCCAGCAGCGACGAACGGGAGAAGGTGAACAGGAGCGCGACAACGACGACGAGCGCGCACAGCGCTGCGAGCAAGCGCATCCGCCGCCACAACGCTGCGCCGAGCAGCACCGCGACGACGAACATGTACGCGCTCGCGAGGGGCCCGAGGAAGACGGAGACCA
>Ga0209887_1000373_pt1 | contig 13367 bp, 8 predicted proteins | sample GWRWN1_30_40_FD_187230 | JGI IMG/M metagenome (GOLD analysis project Ga0209887, IMG submission 187230) | Riverbed sediment microbial communities from areas with no vegetation in Columbia River, Washington, USA - GW-RW N1_30_40 (SPAdes)... | ecosystem: Environmental > Aquatic > Freshwater > River...
TTCTTGGTGATGAGCCCCCGAATGTGGTGGTGCCGGTCGACCAGCGGGAGCTTCTCGATCCGGTGGGCGAACATCCGTTGCTCGGCTTCCTCGACGCTGATGTTGGGCGGGCCGGTGACCAGCTTCTCGACGGGAGTCATGAACTCCTCGACGCGGTGGTCCTCGAGGCCCTCGATCCACGGAAGATCCCGGTTGGAGAGCAGCCCTACTAGGATCCCGCTCCCGCGCGTCTCCTCGATGAGGATCCCGGTGATGTGGTGCTTGGCCGTGAACTCCCGGGCCTCTCGGATGGTCGCGTCGCGGGGCAGGCACAGGGGCTGCTCAACGATGTGCCCGTAGGTCCGCTTCACGCGCGCCACGGCATCCCCCTGCGCCGCGATCGCCATTCCGCGGTGGACGAATCCGATCCCGCCCTCGAGCGCCAGGGCCTTGGCCATCTCAGCGCCCGTCACGCTGTCCATGTTCGAGGCCACGACCGGTAGGTCGAGGCCAAGTCGCCGGGACAGGTGAGTCTTCAGGGACACGTCCTGGCGCGAGGCGACGATGCTGAGCTGCGGCCGGAAGAGGAAGTCATCGTACGTCCGGCCGACGAACTCCGGCTCGACGGGATGGTGCATGGAGGTATCCCTCGTCTACAGTTTACCCTCATTCTCATCATGTTCATCGCGGCCGGCACGTGCCACTGACGTTGGCGTCCGTTGCCGGCCACGACACGTCGCCCACCCGACGCGGAAGAACTTCACCTCCGGCCGCCTCCGCCGCATCGCCCCGCTGAAAATGAGTTGACAGTCCCGATGGAGGGTGGTACAAACGACTTAGTCTATCTCTCGAGTAGACTTCATGCTTTCGAAGAAAGCCAAGTATGCCTTCAAGGCCCTGCTCGCGCTCGGACGTGAGCCCAAGGGCACGCCCGTGCTGATCTCGGACCTGGCGCGCCGCGAATCCATCCCCAAGAAATTCCTGGAGCTCATCTTGCTCGATCTCAAGCACCAAGGCATCGTGCAGAGCAAGATGGGTAAGGGTGGCGGCTACTTCCTGCTGCATTCGCCCAAGGAGGTCTCGTTCGCCCGCGTTATCCGCATCCTGGATGGCCCGCTCGCACCCGTGCCGTGCGCGAGCGAAACGGGCTACATGCGCTGCGAGGAATGCGCCGACGAACGCACCTGCGGCGTTCGGCTGGTGATGAAGCAGGTGCGTGACGCCACTGCCGAGATTCTCGAGCGTACCACGCTCGCCGACGTGCTCGACCGCATCCCCCAGGGAGAAGCCTCGGCGAAGCGGGGAGCGAGGCGGGGGGGGTAATTTTTCTGGCGTCTAAGTCGAGTTATCTGATAGGGTATCTCATCTATGCCAGTTAGCCTTTTGGGGAGGAGCGAACGACCATGGATGCTACCGTGTTTCTTGCCGTACTCGTAGGCTTTGCCGCGCAGATGATTGACGGCGCACTCGGCATGGCGTACGGGGTGAGCTCCACCACGTTTCTGCTGAGCCTGGGCATCCCGCCCGCGACGGCCAGCGCCAGCGTCCATACCGCCGAAGTCTTCACGACGGGCGTCTCCGGGCTCTCGCACCACCGCTTGGGCAATATAGACCGGGCACTGATGAAAGGGCTGGTGATCCCCGGCGTGATCGGCGGGGTCCTGGGCGCCTATGTGCTCACTGCGCTACCCGGCGACAAGATCAGGCCCTGGGTGAGCCTCTACCTGCTGGTGATGGGTCTGGTGATCATCCGCAAGGCCCTCTATAAGGGGCATCACACGCAGCGCGCGCGCCGGATCGCCGGCTTGGGCTTCGCGGGAGGCTTCCTCGACGCGATCGGCGGAGGTGGCTGGGGTCCGGTGGTGACGTCCACGCTGGTGGCGAATGGCAGTCACCCGCGCTATGCGGTGGGGTCGGTGAACGCGGCCGAATTCTTCGTCACGGTCGCGCAGGCCGTCGCGTTCTTCCTGATGGTCGGACTGGTGGACTGGAAGATCATCCTTGGACTCGTCGCCGGCGGCGTAGTGGCCGCGCCGCTTGCCGCACGCGTGTGCAAGCGGCTGCCAGCGCGCACGCTCATGGTCATGGTCGGCGTGCTGATCGTGGCCCTGAGCCTTCGCACGCTGTTCAAAGCCTGGTTTTAGAGCGAGCCGCGACCCGTTGCCCCGCCACGCCGACCCGCAGAATCCGGCCACGGAGTCGCTCTATTCTCAGATTGCCCAACGCCTGGCCGCCTGAATCTGTTTGCTGTTAGGGCTTGGACGTTTTGGGCCTAGAAGTAGTAGTCGAAGCTCTGCTCCCGCCGCGTCCACCGCCGGACGGCAAAGATCGCGGCGGGCTCGACCGCCGGATCCAGGGTAATCCGGTTCGCCGACCCCTTCCAGAGGTGCCGCGTGTCCGTGATCAACTCGTGCATCTGGTAGGTCTCCTCGGATCCCAGGCCGATCTCCGCAAGCGGGACGTGGAGCACCGAGGTGTGCGGTGCGAAGGGATCGAGGTTCACCGCCACGAGGATCACGTTGTCCCGTGCGGAGGTCATCTTGCCGTAGAGGAGGATGTTGTCATCCTCCGAGGGGTAGAACCGGAGGTTCTTGTACGCGTGCAGGGCCGGGTTCTCGCGCCGGATCCGGTTGACCCGCGTGATGTAGTCCGTGATGTGACCGGGTCGGTCCCAGTCCCAGACCCGGTACTCGTACTTCTCCGAGTTCAGGTACTCCTCCGTGCCCGGCACCGCGGCGTTCTCGCACAGCTCGTAGCCGCCGCTGTAGACACCGTAGAGGGACGAAAGCGTGGCCGCCAGGACGAGCCGCAGCTTGAAGGCCGGCCGTCCCCCGTGCTGGAGGATCTCCGGCAGGATGTCCGGCGTGTTCGTGAAGAAGTTCCCGCGAAAGTACTCCTGCATCTCCGACTGCGTGAGCTCGGTCAGATACTCCATCAGCTCTTGCTTGAAGTTTCGCCAGGTGAAGTAGGTGTACGACTGGGTGAATCCGACCTTGGCAAGAACTCTCATCATCTTCGGTCTGGTGAAGGCCTCGGAGAGGAAGATCACGTCGGGGTGCTCCGCTTGGATCTCGCGAATCAGCCACTCCCAAAAGGACACCGGCTTCGTGTGCGGGTTGTCCACACGGAAGATCTGGACACCGTGGCCGATCCAGTGGAGGAGGATGCTCTTCATCTCATCCCACAGCGCCTCCCAGCCCTCGCCGTAGAAGTTGACCGGGTAGACGTCCTGGTACTTCTTCGGTGGATTCTCGGCGTACTTGATCGTGCCGTCCGGACGCCGAAAGAACCACTCCGGGTGCTCCTTCACGTAGGGATGGTCGGGAGAGCACTGGATCGCGAAATCCAGCGCTACCTCCATCCCGCGTGCCCTGACAGCCGAGACGAATCGGTCGAAGTCCGCGAGCGTGCCCAGAGCCGGGTCGACGGCCTTGTGATCGCCGTGCTCGCTGCCGATCGCCCACGGGCTACCGGGGTCGCCAGGGGCCGCCTCGAGGGCGTTGTTGCGTCCTTTCCGGTTGGTGCGTCCGATGGGGTGGACGGGAGGCAGGTAGACGACGTCGAAGCCCATGGCTTGGATCGCGGGGAGCCGGGCCTCGCATTCCTGGAACGTGGCGCTCCGGTTCGGTTCCCTGCCCTGGGAGCGCGGGAACATCTCATACCACGCGGCGTACCGGGCGGCCATGCGGTCGACGACCACCTCGAGCTCGCGGTCGTACACGGTCGCGGCGTTCCGGTCCAAATGTCGCGTCATCAGGCCCTCGAGCTCGGGTTCCCCGGCGACGCCGACAGCATCCGCCTGTGTCGGCGCGTCCTCGAGGCGGCGCGCGTACTCCTGGAGGGCCTGCCGGTCCCGACCGGAGAGGCGGGCAATGGTCTGACGCAACAGGGCCATCCCCTCGGAAAGCTCGGAGGCGACGTCCTGCCCAACCGCGATCTTCTTGGCGACCTCCGCCGCCCACGACCGGAATGGATCGGGAAACGCTTCGATGGTGTAGATGTACCGGGTGTTCTCCTCCAACAGGAAACTCCCCATCCAGCGGTCGTTGTCCACGTGCCGCATGGGGACGTCGCGCCAGCTCTGGCTCCGCTGCGTCCGGTACTTCAGCACGGCGGCGATGAGGTCGTGCCCTTCCTTAAAGATGTCCGCCCACACCTCAAAGGTCTCGCCGACTTCCCGCTTCACGGGATAGCGACCCGAGTCAAGCTCGGGAGACACCCGCTCGATGACGATGCTCTTGAACGTGTCAGTCATCGCGACTCCTCAGGCCTCCCTAACCGCTACGCGCTCAAGGCCATGACCCAGAACCGAGCAGCATGCCCTCCGGGGGAGGCAGGCCCGGGCCGTTCGCCGCCAAGAGGCCGGGACGTGCGCGAGGCCGCACGACCGAGCGCGTCCCGGCCGAGATGGACAGGCGAGCGGTTGCGACCCGGGTCGCCGGCTGCGCCGGGACCCGGGTGCCCGCCCCAAAGGGCCGTCGGAGGGGCCGCAGCCCCCTCCGATGTCTACTGCCAGCGCGCGACCAGGTACGCCTTCTGCTGCTCGAAGGCCCGGCAGCTCCGCTCGATCCACGTCTCGGTCTCCAGCGCCCCCCCCGCCATGGTCTCCCGGACGAACGCGGCCGTGCGCCCGAGGTAGAGCGGCACGAGGGAGCGGAGCAAGTGGTCCCGGTAGATCACCTGGAAGTGGTACCCGAGCGCGAAGTCGTACACCACGCGCGCCCACAGATCGTGCGGGAAGCTGAACGTCTCATCGAGCCGGGACTCGAGGGCCAGCACCTCGCCGAGCGTGTCCGGGGCGAGCACCTGCTCCCACAGCGGCAGCAGATCCTTCAGACCGAGCCTCAAGGCCCGACTCATCCGTCCCACGTTGAGCTCCACCGCCTCCACCCCGAGGGGAAGCAGCGTGCCGATGGCCGGGACCGGCTCGCTCCCTTGGATGTCCGGCCAGACCTCGGCCGTCCGCTCGAGCAGTGCAAACGCGGACCCGACGGCTTGAGTGAACGTCGTCCCGAGATCGATCGTGCGGCTTCGGGACTCGACCCGGCCGGAGCCCAGCCACGCCTCGCAGACGCTGAACCGCTCGGCCACAGCGGTGGCGGTGATCCAGAGATCGAGCCCTTGGCGCGTGACCTCGTCCCCCCGGATCCCCTCGCCGGCCAGACGGACGACGAGGCGCCCCGACAGCCCGTTCTGTCCACCCAGGGGATGGCGGATTCGCTTCCCGTAGAGAGCCCGGATGAGGGGGTAGATCAGACCGTAAGTCAGGGTCCCCTCATAGCGATGACGCTGATACAAGGGCGCCACGTAGTCGCACTCCTCCTCGAGGACCGGCCCGAGGAGGCGGTCGACCCAGTCCGGGGCGATCCCCAGGGAGTCCGGGCCAATGAGGAGGCATGCCCTGGCCTCAAGCGTCCGCGCCGCCTCGAGGAGCGTCCATTGCGCGGCCGCCCGCCCCGGGATCCCGTGGAACGGGACGGCGACCCGTTCAGCGGGGGGAGCCGCGTGATGGGTCAGCACGCGCTCGGCGTCCCACCCCACCCCGGCGATGAGCGCGGGGGTTTCGTCGGTCGAGCCCCCGTCGGAGTTGACCAGCACCACGCGGTCACTAGGGAAATCCTTGGCCAGCCCGAGCCTGAGCGCCTCGAGCACGGGTCCGATGGTCTGGGCGTTGTTGTAGCTCGGGAGGCCGATCATGATGTCGGTCGGCCCGATCTTGTGGAGCTCCTGCTGGGCCTCCGGGGAAAGCATCCGCGCCGCTCTACTCGCGTCGAGCGCGCCCACCTCCGCGCATCATGCTGGCCCCCCCGTGAGGTGCGTCAGCAGCGCCAGGTAGTCGCTGAAGTGCCGGGTGAACAGGAAGCTCCGACGGACCTGCTCCCGCCCCGACCCACCCATGCGGGCGATCAGCTCCGGGTTGCTGAGCAGGTGGCGAACCCAATAGGCGGCGCCCGCGACCGAGTTGACCGTGTAGCCGGTTACGTCGTTGATGATCTGGATCGGGATCCCCCCCGTGGTCCCCCCAATGACGGGCTTCCCCTTCCACATCGCCTCGGCGACCGTGAGCGCCACGCCATCCCGCACGGACTTCTGCAGCACGATGGTGGCCGCGCGCTGAAGGGCGTTGATCTGCAGGTGGGCTTCCGGTGGCAGGTCCAGGACCTCGATGTCGGGATCGTGGCTCGCCGCCTCCCGCACCTCCGCGAGCACCTCGGGGCTCTCGAGCCCCTCTGCGGTCCCCCCTCCCGCGAGGACCAGCCGGACGTCGTGGTGACGCTTCACGATCCGGTAGGCGCTGATGGTCCCCAGCGGATCCCGATAGGAGTCGAACTGTCCGACCTGCAGAAGGATGGGCTTGTCCTGTGGGACGCCGAGTGATTCCATGAGCGTGCGGACTTCTCGCCTCGAGAGCTCCCGGTTCTTATCCGACAACGGGTCGATCGAGGGGTAGATGATGAACTGCGGGACGGAAAGCCGCGGCGCGAAGCTGGGCAGCGAGAACACGACGCCGTCGTACCGGGCGACGTACTGGCGGACGAACTTCCAGGCCCGCCGCTGGGGTGCCGAGAGATCGATATGGCAGCGCCAGATCCACTTCCCTTCGGCCGGACGATGCTCGATGAGCGAGGCCGGCTGTGGGTCGTGGACGACGACGAGGTCGGCCTCGAGCCGGAGCTTCTGGGCCGTGAGACGGTTCATCTCCACGTAGTGCTCGCGCATCCCCTCCGTGATGACGCGGTCCGCGCCCTGGAGGGCCGCGTTGATCACCCTGCTCGCGGCAAAGAACTCCGCGTCTCCCCCGATGACCTCCCAGCTGGTCTCGCTCCCGAGGTCGTTCATGATCTGGACGAGCCGCTGGAGGGTCTCGGCCACGCCGCCGCCGAAGCGGGCGGCGCTGACGTGGAGGGAGCGGCGGCCTCGCACGCGCTCGGCGAGCCGGAGGAGCAGGTCCACGGTCCCCTGCGGGGCGACGTCCCGATAGTCCTCGATTTTCACCATGTCAGCAGACTCAACACCAGTCCGAGGCCAATCCGAGGAAGGTGCAGAGATCCAACACTCGGAGGGAAGCCGTCACCGCTCAGGCCCCGCCTGGTCGCCCAGGGCGGCATCCAGGAGGCTCAGGATATTGGCGCGCACGCGCTCCAGGCTGGAAAGGTACACGTCGATGCGCCGCACCTGCTCGGCCAGGTCCGCCCGACCGAGCGACGTGGCCAGCCACTCGGCGAAGTCGCCCGAGGGTCGGCCCAGTCGCATGCGGGCTTCCACCGTGTGGAAGTACACGGCGCTGGCCTCGACCTCTGCGAGGCCGTTCCGGAACTCGGCGAGGGTCCGGGCCTCGTGCCCGGTCGGCACCTTGACCACGTGGGACTGCATGAAGTAGAACGGTTCCCCGTAGTCCACCCGCGGAACGACCGCGCGGCGTGAGAGATGGTCGTCGATGATCGAGATGAGTTCCTCCCGGAGCTGCTCGAGGTCCCCAAACTCGAATGGGTCCACGACCGCCAGCCGCTCCCCCAGCATCCGGTCGCGCGCATGGATGACGGCCCAGCTCGCGAAGTCGTTGGCGAAGGGGCGGATGAAGAAGCGGTGCCGGAGAAAGTAGCCGTAGGTGTGATAGAACACCGATCCCGCGGGCACCTGCTCGAGGAGCTCGCAGAGTTCCCGCTCGTCCAGGGCCTTCCGGCCGAGGTTCTCGATGAGCTCGATACACCCCATGAACGCGAAGGGGGTCCCGGGCATGCTCACGCGCGGCCCTCCATGCCTCGCTCCAGGAGGGCCACCGGGAAGCTCCCGAGGACGGCCTCCAGGAGCAGCACCGGGCACCCCTCCCGCTCGACGACCTCCACCACTTCCCCGGTGAGGAGGTTGCGATATCGCGTGCCGGTCTGCTCCCGGGGCAGGGTGAGCCACGTCTCGCTCCAGAGAGGCGCGCCCAGAGGCGGGCCGTCCACGTTGAAACGCGCGAGGAGGCGCGGGACCACCGCCACTACGGCCTCCTCCTCCTCGGTCCACCGCGCGAAGGCACAGATGTGTTCCCGCTGCGCTCCGCCGGCCTTGAGCGGCACGTATCCGCCGTCGCGGAACAGCGTCGCGTGCTTCCGTCGATACGTCAGCGCCTGGTGGATCAGGTAGAGCTTGATCCGGCCGTCTTCCAGGGTGTCCGTGAGCGCCCGGGCCAGGGCGGCCAGGTTGCCGGCCGCGCCGGCGATGTCCCGGACGAGTTCCGCGAACAACAGGCGGCGCCGCTCGTAGTCCACGGGCCGGCGGTTGTCCGGGTCGACCAGGCAAAAGCTCCAGAGCTCAGTCCCCTGGTAGATGTCGGGAACCCCCGGGGCTACGAGCTTGAGCAGCGTCTGGGCGAGCGACTCGTACAGGCCCCAGCTCGAGATCTTACGCTGAAAGGGGCGGAAATCGTCGAGGAACGGGTTCGCCCCGCCACGATCCAGGATCGTCGTCACAAAGCGCCGGACACCTGCGTCGTACTCCGGGTGGGGATTCACCCAGCTGACGTGGACCTTCGCCTCCCGAAGAGCCTTGAACATGTACTGCTGGATGCGTTCCACGAACTCGGCGTACTCGCTGTCCGGGACCGGCTCGATCGGCCACGCGCCGATGAGCGTTTGATAGAGGAGGTACTCCTCGTTCCGATCCGGAACGGGGTGACCATCGACCATCACCCGGGCGCGCCGGTTGAGACGGTGCCATACGCGAAGGCGGACGCGCCATTCCTGCGGGATCTGGGACAGCACATTGATCCGCGCGCGGACGTCCTCGCTCCGCTTCGCGTCGTGGGTCGACGTCGTGGAGAGTGACCCCGGCCACTGAGCTTGGCGCTCGGCGTTCTTCTGGTGAAACTCCTCGACGGAGCTGCCGAACCGATCCGGAGCGCCACCCACCTCGTTCAGCGAAACCAGACGGTTGTAACGATAGAAGGCCGTGTCCTCCAGTCCCTTGGCTGTGATGGGGCCGGTCAGCTGCTGGAACTTCATGACGAAGGTCACGTGCTCCCCCCGATCACCTTCGCTTCGCGCCTCGGGAAAGCGGAGACACAAGACGTCCCGGATGAAGTCGAAGACCGAGGCGCTCGTGGTCAGGTTCTTCCGCTTGGCCATGGCCACGGCCTGCTCCACGTACCGCCGGTCCCGGTCGGATACCGAGAGGCCATCCTCGCCGATGTAGGTCCGGTAAACGGGGAAGCACGCGATGATCTCCCGGAGGGCGTTGGTCAGGCTCTTGTCGGTGAAGTCCCGGGAGGCGCGGTGCTTCTCCGAGATGCGGGCGAGCCGGTGTCCCAAGACGTTGATCTCGCTGGACATCGTCGTATCCGTGATCAGCGTCTTCGCCTCGTAGACCAGATCCCGAAAGCTCGCGTGGATGCCAGTGAAACGAGCGTAGATCTCATCGAACGCGCGCTGGCCGGCCGGATCTACGAACATCCCGTTGAGCAGGTTGAGGAAGTCGTACCCGGTCGTCCCGTGGACCGGCCACGTCTCCGTCAGGCGCTCCGGCTTCATCAGGATCTTCTCCACGACGATGTAGAACGGCCTGGCGAGCACGGCATGGCGACCTGTGGCCGCCCGCCGGTCGAGCTCCGCGAGCACCGCTTCCGGCCAGCCTTCCACGGCCGCCTCGGGCGCGGCCGGGTCGGGACCGAGCAGGCGGCGGGTCACCTCGAGGAAACAGCGCCGCTGGAGGCTCCGCAGGTACTGGGCCGGGGCGTACAGCCCGTCCGGGTGGTCGATGCGGAGACCGGTAACCCGGCCCTCCCGGATGAGGCGGAAGATCAACCGGTGGGCCTCCTCGAAGACCGCCGGTTCCTCCATCCGAATCGCGGCCAGCTCGTTGATGTCGAAGAACCGCCGATAGTTGATCTCGTCCGCCGCCACCTGCCAGAAGGCAAGGCGGTAGACTTGCTCGCTCAGAAGCTGGTCGAGCCGATCGAAGCTCTCCGGTTCGCCCCGGATGCCATTGAACAGCCGGAGGTTCTCCGCGAGAAATGCCTTCACCGCCGGGGACTCCCGGGTCAGCGCGTCCAGACGACGCTTGACGATCTGCTTCTCGCGGCTGCGCTCCACCTGGCGCCCGGGGTCCATCTCCGTCCGGGGGGGTAGGTGCGAGGTCGCCGTGATGATGCTGTGGAGCTCCAGGACGTGGGGGTCCTCCCTGCCGAGGGCGTCCTCCAGCTCGTTGAGCCGGAGACGGAGGACCTGCGCGTACGTGCGCGGGCCGACCGGGAGCACGATGTCGTGATAGCGGATGAGGAATGCCCCGTCCTGAAACTCGAGGCTGAGTTCCTGGTTCTCGAGCACCCGGCCGTACTGATCCCCCAGGATGGGCAGGAGGACTCGATTCTTCAGCTCCGGCTTGACGGGATCCCAGTCGATGTCAAAGAACGGGGCGTAGGAGGACGCGGGCCCGTTCTCGAGGACGTCCACCCACCACGCGTTCCGGCTGCCGACGATTCCCATGTGATTGGGCACCACGTCGATGAGCTGACCCATCCCGTGCTCCTGCAGACGATCGGCGAACGCCTCGTATTCCGCCTGCCCACCCAGGGCTGGATTGATCCGGCTATGATCGGCGACGTCGTAGCCATGGGAGTGCTCGGAGCAGGGCTCAAGGAACGGAGAGAGGTAGCAGTCGGTGATGCCCAGCTCCCAGAGATAGGGAACCACCTCGCGCGCATGCCTGAACGTGAAGTGCCCGTCGAGCTGGAGCCGGTACGTGGAGACCGGGATTCGTCCGATGACCGCCGGGGTCTGCTCGAGGCGATCGAACAGGGCTTCGGGATTCACAGCTCTTCGGTGTTCCAGAGGAACTCACGCCGCCCGCCGCGCGGAATCACCACCAGCCCGGAAGGGTCCACGTGGTAGCGCTGCCGATCCGGGTCATGGCTCAGGCCGATCTCCTCGCCGGCGGCGACGATATTGAAGCGGTCGACGATCACCCGCCGGAGATGGGCGCCCTTCCCTACCGCGGTGAAGTCCATGATGATCGAATCCTCGATGACCGCCCCCTCGTTCACCCATACGCCCCGCCCCAGGATCGAGTTCCGGATCGTCGCGCGCCGGACCAGGGACCCCTCGCCGATCTGCGCGTTCTCGATGTCGCCGCTGACGATGCGCGCGGGCGGCCCGTGGTAGCGGCCGGTCAGGACGGGCCAGCGGCCATTATCGAGGTCGAAGTCCGGCGTCTCCCCCAGGAGATCCATGTGTGCCCGCCAGTAAGCGTCCAGGGTCCCCACGTCTCGCCAGTAGCCGCGCTCCTCGTAGGGCTTGACACCCGGCACGACGTTCTTCTGGAAGTCGTACGCGAAGACTCGGGCGGTCCCGAACAGCTCGGGGATGATGGTCTTGCCGAAATCGTGAGCGGTGTTCCGGCGAGCATCGGCCAGCAGGCTTTCCACCAGGGTCCGCCGGGAAAAGAGGTAGTTGCCCATCGACACGTAGGCGTGGCTCGGGTCTCCCGGCATCGCGCGCGGGGTGGCGGGCTTCTCGACGAAGCCGATGAACCGGCCCGTGTCGTCCACCTCGAGGACGCCGAAGTCCGTCGCCTCGGCGAGGGGCACCGGACGGGCCGCCACGGTGACCTCCGCCTCGCGCTCCCGGTGGAACGCGACCATCTGGTTGACGTCCATGCGGTAGACGTGGTCGGCTCCGAATACGGCCACCAGGTCCGGGTCGAAGTCGTCGATCAGGTTCAGGTTCTGGAGCACCGCGTCGGCGCTCCCACGGTACCACATCTCCCCGAGGCGCATCTGGGGGGGGACCACCGCGATGAAATGATCGGGCATGAGGCCATTCGTCCGCCACGACATCCGAAGGTGCTCGATGAGTGACTGAGCCTTGTACTGGACGAGGACGTAGAGAGAGAGGATGCCCGAGTTGACGAAGTTGGAGAGCACGAAGTCGACGATCCGGTAGCGGCCGCCGAAGGGAACCGCCGGCTTGGAGCGTTCTCGTGTCAGGGGGTGAAGGCGCTCGCCCTTCCCCCCAGCCAGGATCATCGCCAGGACGCGTTCGCGCGGCATAGGCGTCAAGCGTCAGGGTTGGAGACTGATGAACAGCCGTCCCCGCAGTATACCGTGCAAGCGCGAGCGTGATCAAACGCGTGGTCGAGCGTGCTAGACTTGGAGCGTGCGCCGGGTTCCATCATGCCCGCGCACCACGCGAGGATCCCGGGAGGGCCGATCTGGCCGGAGGCGCCGCGAGCTCATGGGGAGCTGGGTCAGCCCGCCCGGCGGGGGTAGGGCTGCCCCAATGTGCGGATGCGCCGGGGCCCCGATCTTGAGCGCGGCCCGGCCCCACGACTCCAGCGCGAGTGACGACCCCGAAGCGCAGTGGACCCTGATGCCGGTCGGATCGCCCACGCCGAGCGGCTGAGGAAGGTTCCGCGCCTGAGCGTAGGTGATCGTGGTATGGGTCTACGGCTCCGCCTCGTGCTGCTCATTCTGCCTCCGATGGTCCTGCTCGTGGGCGGGTACGCGTTCCTGCGGATCCGAGAGGACGAGGCGGAGTTGTTGGCCGAGTACCAACGCCGCGCGACCGTCACGAGCAAGGCCATCCAGCTCGCCGTGGAACAAGCGCTCCGTGACGGCACCGTCGCCGACGTCGAGCGACTCATCTCGAACCTCGTCGTCAAGCAGACGGATATCGTCCGGATCCGACTCCTCGATGCGGCGCTTCAAACGGTTCTCGATTCCAACCTCCTGTCCGGCTATGAGGGTGTCCCGCGTGAGCGACTCCGCGTTGTTCTCGAGACCGGACAACCGGAGCAGGTCAGCCACCGGTGGAACGCGCTCAGGCTCCACTCCGAGCTCCTCCCGCTCCGGCCCCGCGGGGCCACGGTGGAGGGAGCCTTCGAGGTCGTCTACGTCGCCGCTGGGCTCGAGCAAGACATCCGAAGCGTCGCCTCCAAGGTGGGAGGCCGCATCGCAGTCCTGTTCCTGGCCCTCGCGCTGCTGATGTGGTTCGTCCTGCGGCACCAGGTGCTCCGTCCTCTCGCCCGCCTGATGGAGGCCATTCAGAAGTTCGGCTCGGGGCAGCTTGGACCGCCGGTTCCCGTGGAGCGTCGGGACGAGCTCGGGCGTGTCGGTGAGGCGTTCAACCAGATGACCGAGCGGCTCGAGGCGGCACGCCAGGAACTCCTGAGCGAGACGGAGCGGTCCCTCGAGCTGCAGCGACAGCTCGGGCGGATCGAGATCCTCGCGGCGGCAGGAAAGCTCTGCTCCAGCATCGCCCACGAAGTCGGCACACCGCTCAACGTCATCGCCGGGCGGACGGAACTCCTGTTGCGCTCCCTCCCGCAGGATGACGCGCGTCGCGCGGACCTGGATGCAATCCTCGCCCAGATCGACCGCATCTCCAAGATGATCCGCGCGCTACTGG
>Ga0209887_1000374_pt1 | contig 13366 bp, 12 predicted proteins | sample GWRWN1_30_40_FD_187230 | JGI IMG/M metagenome (GOLD analysis project Ga0209887, IMG submission 187230) | Riverbed sediment microbial communities from areas with no vegetation in Columbia River, Washington, USA - GW-RW N1_30_40 (SPAdes)... | ecosystem: Environmental > Aquatic > Freshwater > River...
ACACCACCAGAGAATACGTAGATGCCGGTGGGCTCATGTCCTACGGGGCGGACGAAGCGGACAGCTACCGGCGCGTCGCATATTACGTTGATAGAATTTTGAAGGGCGCCAAGCCTGCCGACTTGCCGGTGGAGCAGCCGACCAAGTTTGAGCTAGTGATCAATCTCAAGACAGCGAAGCAGATCGGCGTGGCGATACCGCAATCCTTACTGTACCGGGCGGACAAGGTCATTAAGTGAGAAGGGGCGAGTGTCGAGTGACGAGTGCAGAGAGCAGGTCAGAGATCAGAGGTCAGCGATAGGGGGAGAGATATAGATGGCAGACAGAGAATGGCGGATGGCCAAACCGGACTCACTTCGGAAGTCAGAGATCAATCGGGATACTGCGAAATCGAGAATCGAGCGGCTGCGTTGACACTTGCTGAACGGCCGTGATAGATGCGCCTTGAAGCGCTAGCGCATGGTAACGACAGCGAGCTCTAAGGAGGAAACTATGGCGAACGGAAAAATAGCGGACAAATTAGGTTGGGCTTTAGCCTTGGCGCTGCTTGTTCTGTCGCCTTCGCCGGCCCGGGCGCAGTCGGAAACGGTAAAGCTCGGAGATCTCGCGGCGATCTCGAACGCGGCGATTTACATTGCCATCGAGAAGGGATTTTTCAAGGAGCAAGGCGTTAACACCGAAATATCGAATTTCGCCTCCGCTGCAAAGATGGTCCCTGCTCTTGTGGTCGGCGAGCTGGAAGTTTCGGTGGGTTCGGCCAGTGCCGGGCTATTTAACGCTGTGGCCGAGAAAGCACCCTTTCGTATCGTAGCGGACAAGGGCCAGACCCGGGAAGGATACGGTTTTTCGCTGTTGGCAGTGCGCAAAGACCTGGTTGACTCGGGACAAGTCAAAACGTTCAGGGACCTTAAAGGAAAGAAGATCGCCATTCTGGCTAAGGGAAACATTCAGCATTATCTGGTGGGCAAGATGGCCGAAGAAGTCGGGCTCACCATTAACGATGTTGAACTAAGTTTTCTAGACGCCCCAAACCAGGTGATCGCCTTCGAGACCAAAGCCATCGATGCCGCCTATGCGGTGGAACCGTGGGTGGCCCGATTCACCGAGCGCGGCGTCGCCGTGCGGTTTCGCACGCCGGATCAGGTGAAAGGCTTGGGACCTGTCCAGGTCGGCGTGATCATCTACTCGGGAAAATTCATCAATGAGCGCAGGCCAGTGGCGCAGCGCTGGATGAACGCCTATCTCAAAGCAGCCGAGTTGTTCCATACAAAGGGGACAAAAGATCCGGAGATCGCGGCCATTTTGGAAAAGTATACAAAGGTGCCGGCCAAAGTTATCCAGGCAGCCATTCCGCCCTATCAAGATCCCAACGGGAGAGTGCTCCGAGAGAACTTGGCGGATCAAGCCCAGTGGTTTAGCAGCAACGGCATGCAGCAGAAAGTGAGTATTGATAGCGCCCTGGATTTGAGCTTCTTGAAATGATGATAAAAATCTAGGCAAACATATTTGGAAATCAGAAAAGAGATGACTCGCGCAAAGACGCAAAGGCGCCAAGAACCAAAAATTCGAAGCATGAAATCCGAAATTCGAAACAATTTCAAATGACCGAAATTTGTAAAATTCCAAACCGGCTTCATTCGGATTCGGTGTCTTGGATTTTCCCAAGTGGAGATTTATTTGTCTCTGGGTTTGTTTCGGATTTCGATATTCGGATTTAGGATTTGACTTACGGCTTGTACGATTTGAACGACTTGAACAGCTTGAACGGTTCTAATCAAGGAAGTGTCTTGTGGCGAAAGACCTAAGGGGTTTTTTAAAAGAGCTGGAAGCGGAGGAGCCTGACCAAATACTCCGCGTCAAAAGGGAAGTCGATCCCCACTTCGAGGTGACCGGTGTTCTCGCCAAATTAGAGAAGGAGCGAAAATTTCCTCTCGTTATCTTCGAGAAAGTCAAAGGGTCCACGTTGCCGGTCGTAACCAATGTCCACGCCGATGCTCGGCGTCTGTTCAGAGCCATCGGGCTCAAAAATGCTACGTTGCCGGAATTTATCCGTGAGTACGCCGCGCGCGAGGATTGCCCCAAGCCGCCGGTCATGGTCAAAGAGGCTCCCGTGCAGGAGGTGGTCCTGACGGGCAAAGATATCGATGTAACCCAGCTGCCCATTCTGACCTACCATGAGAAAGACGCCGGCCGGTATATAACCGCCGGCTTTGGCATCATGCGCGACCCCGACTCAGGCGTCCGCAATGCCGGCATCTACCGCCTCATGATTCACTCCAAGGACACTTTCGGCATCCAGCTTTCAGAGACCGCTCACGGTCACTACATTTGGCAAACTTACGAGAGACAAAATCGGCCCACGCCGATGGCGGTGGCCATCGGTCATCACCCGGCTTTCTATATCGGCTGTCTTTCCTTCACTTCTTTAGAGACAGACGAATTCTCCGTGGCGGGCGGAATCATGGGAGAGCCGGTGGAGCTGGTGCGCTGCCGGACACTGGACTTGGAAGTACCCGCGTCCGCGGAGATCCTGTTGGAATGCGAGATTCTTCCCCAACTGCGCAAAAAGGAGGCTCCCTTTGGCGAGTATCCGGGAACCTACGGGCCGCAGCGCAACAATCCGGTGGTTCAGGTGAAGGCGATCACGATGCGTCGTGACGCCCTATACCAGTCGAGCTTCGTCGGTCATGCCGATAACTTGCTTCTTTCGGGAATCGTCCGCTCGACGACCATTATGAAGACGGTCAAGATGGCATCGCCCAAGGTCCGGGCGGTTCATGTTCCTGCCTCGGGCAGGTGCCGCTTCATTTGCTATGTGTCCATTGAGAAGATCATCGAAGGCGAGCCGAAGAATGCCGCTATGGCTGCGTTTGCGGCGGATCCGTTTCTTAAGTACGTCGTCGTAGTCGATCAGGATGTCAACATTTTGAACGACGAGGAAGTGCTTCATGCCATCGCCACTCGAGTGCGGGCGGACACGGATATTTTCATGGTTACTCACGCGAAAGGCTCCCCGCTCGATCCCGCGTCCTATGACCCTGCAGCGGGGTCTCACTTGGTCACCAAGATGGGAATCGATGCTACCCGCAAGTCCAATTATCCCGAAGAGATCAAAGTTCCGGGTTCGGACGATATCAAGCTCGAGGATTACTTCCCGGGCTGGCGCTTCACGAATTAGCTCAGAGCCCTCTAACACAAGCGAAGCAAGGCGAATTGGGCAACGAAACTAATCCAACCGAAAGACGACTTGGCCGGACCGCTTAGATCCTGACCAACCCCTGAGATTGCCCCCTTCCATGCCGACCACCTATTACCTCATCAGCGACCTCCACATCGGCGGTGACGGGGGACTCGCCCAGTGCCAATTCGAGAACGAGCTCATCCAGTTCCTGCGGGAAATCGCAGCGGGACCGCAGCCCGGCGAGCTCGTCATCGTCGGCGATGCCTTCGGCTTCTGGGAGCTGACCGACCGCGCGGGTGTCTCCAAGCTCGAGACCATCGCCGCGCAGCATCCCGCCCTGTTCCGCCAGCTCCGCGAGACCGGCGAGCGGGTGACGATCACCCTCCTGCCCGGCAACCACGACTACGACCTGGCCTGTGTCCCGGATTATCGGGCGGAGCTCGCGGCGTACAACATCCGCCTCGAACCCGTGGTGCACATCACCCGGGAGATCGGTGGGCACAAAGTCTGGATCGAGCACGGCAACCAGTACGACGATTTCAATCGCTTCCCCGACTACGGCAATCGTTTTGGGCTGCCGCTCGGCTACTTCATCACGCGTGGCGTCGTTGCCGCCGCTGCGCGGAGCGCAGAGCGAGCGCAAAGCAAATGGCTCGACGACGTGCAGTCCGTGTACCCGAACGAGGACATCCCGTTCTGGGTGCTGTCAAACCATTTCTACAAGGAGATGACGCCGCTTCTCCGCTGGGTTCTGCTTCCATTCCTGCTGCTGTTCACTGCGAGCGCGGTGATACTCGGCATGCGCGCGCTGGAGCTACTGGGTGGGATGCATACGAGCCTTTTCGACATCGACCTCCAGCCGATCCTGGGCTTCCCCGGTCGGATCATCGACGCGGTGCAGTTCGTGAACAGCGTCGTGATCGTCACCCTACTGATTCTGGCTGTGCCGCTGTACTTCGTGGTGCGCGACGCGCGGGCGGTGCTTGTCCGCTACGGCGTCGGCAAGGGCGAGCGACTGGACCTCGAGAAGGACGCGCAGTACGTCGCCGCGGCCAAACGGATATTTGCCGCGGATCCGTCAGTCGCGCTGTTCGTGTACGGACACACCCACATCCCGTCCCAGCGCGAAGTTGACGGACGCTACGTCATCAACACCGGCACCTGGCTCAAGCGGCTCGAGTACGTGCCCGTCAGGGTCGGCCACCTGCCGGGCGTCTACGTTCCCTCGTACCAGCTCAACTACTTCGAGCTCGCCGAGGCCGATGGCCGGATTCGCGTCCGGTACCGGATCCTGCCCAAGGCCGTGCCGAACGATCTCACCTCGCTCGAGCGGCTCCTCATCCTGGGCCGCCGGACGAAGCCGTTGCCTCCCATCCCGGCGGAGACGTTCGTCGGCCAGGCGACCCGTGCGGCGTCCTAACCCCCCTTATTCTCCGTCAGTTCATAGCGAGGTTCCGGGGCCCGTTCCAACTACGCGGACTTCTTTCGTACTACCAGATCGACGTCGCATTCGAGGAGTTGAAGCAAAGACACGAGCTGATCGAGTGACTTCTGGTAATTAGTTTGATCCAGCAACCGATACAGTTGAGTTGCGGAAGTACCTAGCCTCCGAATGATCTCGCGCTTTGAAAGTGGGCTTTCAGCGATACGCCTTTGAGCTTCCACCGTCAATTTGTAGAGCATGAGATCTCTCAGATAACTGGGATCTCGATTGTATTCCAATACCTGTTCGACGTGGACGGTTCCTGTCTTTCCCGATTGAAGTTCGTAGGTGAATCCTTCGCGGCCAAGCTCTTTGTCCACGTACACCCGGGTCACTTGATCGTCGGATGTCGGGCTTGGGCTAGCCTTGACGTAAGGAAAAGCGTATTTCTTGCCGGATGCTCTGACCTCGAAGTCTTTCCTTTTATTATTAAACTTTACAGACCGAATCTTCATAGCGGACCCTCCGACTCAAGTTTCTCAATGAGATCGATGACTCTCTTCGAGGCATGGCCTTTCATAGCTTTGTGATTATCGAGATCCCACTTAACGACCAGCTTCTCGTTTCGATACACATGCACATGCCTCGGTGCGTGATCCCCCTTCCACCAAACAAAAATACCCGCCACGGCGGAGTTTCCCCATTCGGTTTTTATGTTACCGCCTAAGGTAGCATGTGTCAATTTAGTTTCCGGATAACTTTTGCTCAGCTTGCTGCGTAAAACTGTTTCTGAACTTATAAAAGTCTGGCATTCCCGAACGCTTCTATCGGAAATCCAGATGCAACTGTCACTGGACCTCCGATGAAAACATTCGGCGGTCACAACAGACCTGGCAGAATGAAATCAAGCGGTCGGCCTGCTGGCGGCGGGCGGAGGAATTGAATCCGAAATCATTGAACCTTGAACATGGAACTTTGAACAAGCGCAGTCACGCCAAACGGGTACTGTCGCGCTGAATTACGAGATGGACGCGCTCACCAACAAAGATTTTCAGTGCCCGACCAAGAGATACCTTACCGGAAAACTCAGAGAAAGATTGGTCGGATTAGCCCGAAGCGGACAAAGGACACGGTCAGCTCTTTCGTGTATAGCTCGTGCTAAAGCAAATCCAAGAACACTCGAGGAGTTACAATGCGGATATTTTCATAAGATTTGAGAGACAGCAGATGCTTGTCGCCTGTTACGACGAACTGTGCAAGACCTTCGACCGCGGCTTCGATGTACTTGTTATCATCTGGATCTGCGGCAACTGCATGAATACGAAGATTTCCTTCCACCGGTTGGGCGATGAGTTCGATCGATGCAACCCACAGATCTAGATCCTCATCCGCAGTCTTGATGTACCTTCGAACCTTTGGGTACAAGAGCGAGCGGCGGACTTCTGCCAGAATAGTAGGAGAGACAACCAACTCAAAGAAGTTTCTTTCCAGCAAACTTGTCAGGATCCGCCCGGACGCACCTTTCGGCTGGATCAGGGCGCTGATCATTACATTGGCATCAAGGACCGCTCGGAACACAGGTTACCGGCGCCGGGACTTGCGCGTGCGGTGCTTGGCTTCATCCGCGATCCGTTCAGCTTGCGCCTCGGAGGGTTTTCCTTCCTGACGTTCAAGGACCTGCAGAAGGTGCATTCGGGCCGCCCGTCGCATCTGCTCGAGCCGCTCCACCGGCACGACGGCAGCAAGGGGCTTGCCCTTGCGCTCGATAATGAACTGGTCGTTGCGTAGCGCAACCCGATTCAGAATGTCGCCGAGTCGCTGGCGAACTTCCAAGGTCGAAATTTTCTCTGTCATATTAACAACTATGATAGTTGTTACAGATAGACAGGTCAAGCAAAAGAACGTGCTGATACAGGGTTGGCAAAACGAAATCACGCGGTCGGCCTGGGCGAAGGGATGAAATCCGAAGTTGAACGGGTGCGTCCGCCGGACGCGTCCCCCAACAAGGAATTTCAATACCTGACGAAGAGCTATTTCCCAGAAAGCTCAAAGGAAAAATCGGTTGAATTAGTCCGAAGCGGACAGAGGCGACGTTCTGAGCTGACCTGTATTTCTCTGCGGCTGGAGTTAAAGGCAGGCTAAATCTCGTCCGGATGAGTCAGTGGCCGGTCCCATTCGATCGTGCTGTTAATTAAGGCCGCCAACCGCTGGATTCTAACTGTGCGTTCATTTTTTTCATGAGCGCAAATTCATACATGTCTGCTGTTACCGAGAGCATGCTCGCTAAGAATAGCCCGTTGGTGCAGAAGTTTGCCCGCGGGATGCTCAAGGGGCTCTGGTACGTGCGCGACAGAGAGAAAAAAGAAGACGCCATAAGAATTTTGGCGAAATGGATTAAATCGGACCTAACCTATGCGCGGGACGTCTTTGAGCTTAGCCAGGACGCCTGGACGCGCGAAGGCACGGCCAACGAGCGCGAGATGAAATTAAGCTTGGACATGAGCCGCCAGTCACTAAAGACGGTACGCCAAGAACTTACCCCAGCCGACATGTACGATTTCGCCCCTATCCGCAAGGTGAAGCAAGAGCTTGAAGCCAAAGGGTGGACACCGTAGAACTTGCTTCTTTGCGAGCAAAAATTTCTTTCGAGGAGGGGCAATTCTGGGGACGATATTCAGGAATTGACAAGTAGCACGAGACAGATGCAAACTCGGGCGGTCCACGAAGCACACGGTTAACCCGAAGGAGGGTCTCGGATAATGATCTCGTCAAAAATCGTTCACGTCGCTATTTTGAGCCACAATTTTTCCCGGCTGCGAAAATTTTACGAATGCCTCGGGATGAAGGGCACGGACTCTGATCGCTCCAGGCCGTTCGGCCAAGAAGGCAGGGAAGGACCCTTGGATCAAAGGAGCGGCGCAGCAAGGCTGACCGACGGTTACGTTGGGATGAATCTGATCGGGCGCGAGGCCGGTTTTCAAGGGGGATTCGATCACTTTGGCATCGACGTGGATGACCTCGATCTGGCGCTGGCCCGGATAAGAGAACGCTATCCAACCCTGGGCGTCGTAAAGCGGCCCTCCAACCGCCCCTTCGCTTCTTTCAGCGCCCACGACCCCGCCGGTAACGTGTTCGATCTCTCCCAGGCGGGTATGGAAAACCGCAGCGGTCTGTACGCCGGTAACCGCTGGCAGCAAAGCCGCAGGGTGCATCACATCCAAATCCGCGTCTTAGACCCGGCTCTCGTCGCTCGCTTTTACCAAGATGTGTTTGAGCTTCGAGAAGAAGAAAAGTCTCTTGAAGATCCCAATTTCTATCTCACCGACGGTGTGGTGACCCTCGTCATCGCCCCATGGAAGATTTCCGACTATGTCGGCACCTCGCCGGTTCGGCCTGGCTTGGATCATATCGGATTTAAGGTCGAGAGCCTGCGAGCCGTCAGGCAAGAGCTGGCGGAGCTGGGGCTACCGGGCGAAAGCAACCAAGCCATTGACCGAGATCGCGACCAATGGACAAAAGCAGATCCGGCGCGCTCTGGACGGGCCTTGGACTGGGTGTCGGAACGCGACGCCATTCTGAGACTCTTTGCCACCTGCCGGTACGGCCAATACCACATCTCGGACCCGGATGGTGTATTCGCTGACATTAGCGAAGGCTAGCCGTTTGGACTTTTCCTTCATGTCGGGCTACCCGAGTAGACGAACCGGATTTCGGCCGCAAGATATCGTGCTTCTTGCGCTTGTCGTCGGGTTATGGCTCTGGCATTCGGGCATGGTTTGGGCTCAGACACCGGAGAGAGTGTTCATCACGGCGACCAACCTCGAAGACTTGATGAGCGCCCATATCCGGTACGGAATCGAGCAGGGAATATTTAAAAAGGCGGGCGTTGAGCTTCAATTCCGAGCGATGCCCCCCAGCCTGACGTTTCCGGCAATGGCAGCGGGAGAAGTGGACTATACCTCTCAGGTGGGGAGCGCCTTTCGCGCGATCCTTCGTGGTTTCCCCGCTAAAGTTCTCGCGATCGGTTTGAACAAGCCTCTTTTCTTCATCGTTGCGCAGCCCCATATCTCCTCTCCCAGGGATCTCGTAGGAAAAAAATTTGCCGTGAGCTCTCTTTCCGGTGCCGGCGCCCGCTCCGCACGGGTAGCTCTCGGGAAGCTCGGCCTCAATCCCGAAAAAGATGTTACCTTCATCGTTATCGGTAACGTCACTACACGTGTCGCGGCGCTGGAATCCGGCTCCATCGAGGCCACCGTGCTCCAACCCCCGTACAACATCCACATGCGACGTAAGGGCTTCAAGCAAATCATTTTTTCCGGCGCCCTGGTGTCAGACTTCATCGCGGGAGTGATCACTACCCGAGACAAGCTCGAAAAGAATCCGGCTCAGGTGAAGGCCCTGGTTAAAGGCTTCTTGCAGAGTTTGACGGCGCTCAGGAGTAACCGGAAGGCGGCCGTGGATTTCCTCAGCACGCGATACCGCTTGGACTTGGAAGCCGCTTCAGAACTTTACGACATGCTTATACAGGTGCTCACGGTCGACGGCACCGTGAGTCCTCAGGAGCTGAGAGACTATGTGGACTTGGTCAAAGAGGAAACCCGAGTCAAGACATCCGTCGCGGCGGATGACGTCGTTGACTTCCGTTTGGTCCGTCAAGCAGCGACAGAGATCCGTCGGTAAATCCCAGACCGGAATAACCGTTAAAAACGCTCAAGCGGTTCATGACCATCGGATCGTTCAAGTTTATCCTACCTTGCTAGTGTCCTACCTGGGCGCCTCATGCTAGATTGAAGCAAACTAGCCCAAATGAAAGGAAGCCGGTTATGACGAATCAAAGTTGCTCAAATCGGACTCGTCACGCTCCTCACTACGTCGTTGCCATCGTCGCGTTGGTTCTTGCGTTTGCGACACTGCCCGGCGCAGTTTTTGGCCAGGCGGCAACCAGCGCGTCCGGAGTGAAGATTGGAATCATCGGATCCGGCAATTTAGGCGGCACCTTGGGAACGCTATGGGTAAAAAGCGGCCATCCGGTGTTGTTCTCTTCCCGGCATCCCGAGCAACTCAAAAAATTAGCCGACGGTCTCGGACCGTTGGCGCGCGCCGGCACAGTGCGGGAAGCCCTGGCGTTCGGCGATGTTATTCTCGTCGCGGTGCCCTATGGTGCTTACCCGCAGATCGGCAAGGAGTATGCGCAAGAGTTTAAGGGCAAGATCGTAATCGATGCCGGCAACGCGGTTCCAGCGCGGGATGGCGAGATCGCGAAGGAAGCGCGTGAGAATGGAATCGGCATCACGTCGGCCAAGTACTTGGCGGGCGCGCGTATCGTCCGTGCGTTCAACACGCTCAACTATCGCAGGCTTGCAATCATCTCCAATCGTCCCGAAGGTCGCATTGGCATCCCCATGGCAGGTGATGACCAGGACGCGTTGGCGATAGCGTCGAGCTTAGTGCGAGACGCCGGCTTCGATCCGGTGATCATCGGCTCGCTCGAACGAGCAAAAGACTTTGCTCAAGGAGCATCTCTATACGGACAAGAGATCACGGCTCAGGAGATGCAACAGCGCGCCAAATCGCTCCGGTGAGGCCGTGTTTGATGAACGCTGCCGGCGCGCCGCGGATTAATTATAGGGGTGTTCAGACTTTCCTTCATAGTCCCGGGTGCGCTACGGGCGACGATTCTCTTGTATGGCCCCGCAGCTTTGCGCCTTTTCGTGAAGAAACTCTGGGGCAATATCCGCGCCACTTTCCCACACCAGCGTGTGAAACTCAGGATGAATTGAGAACTTTCGAAATTGACTTGGATCTAATAGTGGTTCAAACACGGGTCCATAAAGTTCAGGCTTGAGATCAATTTCTCCTTGGGCGCCGTCATCAAACCGCACCCAAACAATAAAGTCCTTAATGTACTTCGCATCAACAAGTTCATAGTTCATATCTACTCCAACGGTGGTATTTTGTTCATCGGCTTCCGTTCACTTGCAAGCCGCCAATCCTCTCTTTCCGCTTTTTCTCCGCAAACGGTCGGGTTTTGTCAGAGGGAGTGGTGGTGGCTTCATAGAAGGACGGGCGGCAGCATGTCTCTGTTGTGTGCATCCCAATCGCGCTTGCGGTGGATGAATTATGTAGCAGCTACCTGCAGTTCAGCTTTGGGGTAGTTCAACGCGTCGATTTCGAACTTTCTTAGTTCCGGCATGACCTGATCGGTAAAGAGCCGAAGCGAGTTCATCACCTGGTGGTGCTCGAGTGCGCCAAAAGCAAATTCACCCAAGAAGGTATCGGCACCGGCCTTCGAAGCGATCTCTTGGATCTGCCGGGTCACAGTCTCAGGCGATCCGCAGATAAACGAGCCGTCTGTAATTGAATGGTCGATGTCGAGAAGTTCTTTCTTACGCTCCCCATCGAGCATCGTCGTGAGATTCTCATGCCCGTAACCGCCGTAGGCTCTGGCGCCGCCGCGTCGCTGCCAAAAATAGATCCAGTGATCTTTGGCTTCATCGCGGGCCTGTTTGTCGCTCGCGGCGACATAGATTTCTCGCATCAGTCCGATATGGGGCTTTCTGCCTGCCGGCTGGGCTCGTTGGTAAGCATCCCGATACTGGTCGAACGCGGCTCGAATCACTTTCATCCTTGGCGGCACCCACTGGATCGTACTTACGCCTATGGAGGCGGCCTCCTCGAGGGATTCCCGGCTTCGCGTCGGCATCCAGAGGGGAGGATGCGGCTTCTGCACCAGAGGAATGCCCAATTCCACATTTTTGCATTTAAAGTATTCACCCTCGTAACTGTAGGATGGGTTGTCCCAAATGCCCTTGATCATTCGCAACGCCTCCCAGGCCATTTTTCGTTTCTCATCCCAAGGCACGCCATAAGCGGCGAAGGTGAAAGGCCCTACTCCGGCACCGAACCCGCACTCCAAACGCCCTTGAGTCAGGTTATCGAGCAGGGCCACTTCTTCAGCGACACGGATGGGGTTCCACAATGGCAGGACGTAAACGAGAGGGCCTAACCGGATTTTTTTTGTTCGCTGAGACGCGGCACCGAGAAACGTGCCGGGACTCGGGCACTCGGAGAAGCCCAGGTCAAAGTGATGTTCCGCGACAAAGTAAAAGTCCATGCCGGCTTGATCGACAAACTCAACGATCTCGAGGTGGTTTGCGTACATGTCCGCATAGGAACGTTCCGGTTTGTCGTTCTTTTGCATGTGGTCAAAGATTCCGAGCTTCATTGTAAATATTCCTTATTTTATTGGCGAGACTTCTTTCTGAATTTTTATAGGCACGTTGACCACTAGGCTTCCGCGCCTTTTCATACTTGCTCTTTGCTTAATCAGCGGTCTCCGGTAAACCACGTAAGCAATACCTCTGTCAAGGTTGCCGTCATGCCGCCCAAACCCCGCAAAAGCGGGGCGAGCCGGAATCCAGGTTATTGTAGGGGCGGGTTTGAAACCCGCGCCTACCAGATTACCTTTTGCGGTAATGACGAAAGGGAGACGCCGACTGATTCCGTGAACTTCTGAGAAAGGACACTAAGAAATCAGCGAGATGACGGATCTCCAAGAAAGCCCGAACTGCTTCCTGTTGACGAGTGGGAAAGAAATCAAGTAGTCAAGTCTTACTAGCTGAAATTGGGCAAGTTGGTATTCCCAGGAGGGTAGTCATATGGGAGTTGAGCCGGGCGCACAGTTGTTCGATTGGCAGGAGCCGAAACGCGGCGAGAAGGCCGGCTTCGGTAAGTGGAAAAATCCTAAATCCCCCTACGATCTCTTCATAGAAGCTCAAGGCATCCCGATACACCGAGACATCGGCGTGCACAAGGTCCAAGACCTGCCGCTCAAGGCGTGGAAACGATTGGGTGGCCGGGGCACCGGCATTCAACTTTTAGGCACGGAAGGTCTATGGGGGATGTATGTTGTCGAGGTGCCGGGGGCAGGAGCATTGAATGCCGAGCGACATCTTTATGAGGAGATTTACTATGTCGTGGAGGGGCGCGGCACCACGGAAGTGTGGCAGGAAGGCAACCCCAAGAAAGTGACCTTCGAATGGAGTCGAGGGTCGCTCTTCGCTATTCCGCTTAATGCCTGGCATCAGGTGGTCAACGCCACCGCTTCTCCCGCGCTGCTGCTTGCGGCGACCACGGCGCCGAACATCATCAATCTCATTCGAGACCCCGAGTTTGTTTTGAATTGTCCCTACAATTTTCTAAGCCTGTTCGACGCTGCGGACACTTATTTCAAACCCGTGGAAGATATCTACGCCGATCCGGTGCGCGGACTCGCCATGCGCCGCACCAACATCATCCCCGACATTCTCACTTGCGAGTTGCCGCCGGACAATCGGCGCGCCTTCGATTACCGGCGCATCGAACCGCACATGGCGGGCGCAAATTTTTACATGAAAATCGCGCAGTACAAGACGGGACAATACTCAAAGGCGCACAAACATTCCTCCGGCGCGATCCTCGTCTGCATCAAGGGCAAAGGCTACAGCTTCACTTGGCCCGACCGGCTTGGCATGCAGCCATGGGATGCGGGGCACGGCGACCAAGTGAGGAAGCAGACCTACGAGCCCGTGGGGATGATCAGCGCTGCGCCGATGAGGGGAGATTGGTTCCACCAACACTTCGGCACCCATCCTGAAGGACTGCGGCTGCTCGTCTTTGACGGTCCCTACGGACCGGGTTTCCGTCGCGGCGGGGCGCCCGGCGGCGACGCCGCCGACGTGGGCGCCATCGACACGCGGGAAGGTGGCAACGCCATCTCTTAC
>Ga0209887_1000376_pt1 | contig 13304 bp, 10 predicted proteins | sample GWRWN1_30_40_FD_187230 | JGI IMG/M metagenome (GOLD analysis project Ga0209887, IMG submission 187230) | Riverbed sediment microbial communities from areas with no vegetation in Columbia River, Washington, USA - GW-RW N1_30_40 (SPAdes)... | ecosystem: Environmental > Aquatic > Freshwater > River...
GTGTTACTGACCGGGGAGACCGCGCAGAACCTCTGCCCGCATAGCCGCATGGTCAACCACTTCGGCACCCACCTGCCGAAGCTGTGGCGTGCTTTTGCGAGGGCGGCGGCATTCCGTATTCGGCGTACCGACCTGTCTTCACGCAGTGCATGGACGATGTCTGGCGTCGTATATACGACCAGCAGCTCGTTTTGGGGGGGAAATTGGGGTCAGACATAACGGTCACTACAATCTTGACAGCAACGACTGATTTTTGATAGGCCTCCCTTCATGGCCCGCCGTCCAAGAGTGTTTGCGTCCGGACTGCTCTATCACGTTATCGTGCGTGGCAACCAACGACGAAAAACTTTTCGCTCCGATGATGACTACAAAGCCTACCTTGATCGGTTGGAGAAATACCGGGCGAAGTTCCACGTGAGAATTTATGCCTATTGTTTGATGCCGAACCACGTCCATTTGCTGCTTGAGACCGGCTCCACTCCCTTGGCCAAATTTATGCAAGGGCTCCAACAGTCCTACACGCAGTACTTCAACCGCAGCTACCGCAAGGTCGGACATCTATTCCAAGGCAGGTACAAGGCCATTATTTGTGATAAGGATAAGTATCTGTTAGCCCTGGTTCGCTATATCCATCTCAATCCGGTCCGGGCCAGGCTAGCGAAACGGCCGGAACGTTATCCTCACAGCGGACATAGGAGCTATCTATTGATGAACGAAACGCCGAAAATCATCGAAGTTGGACCCATCTTGAAACTGTTAGGCGGAAAGAAAGGTTACGAGAATTTTGTTCTGGAAGGCATGAGCGAAAGCCACAACGATGAATACTATGCCGTTGAAGATCAGCGCTTCTTGGGGGAGGAAGGCTTTGGCGAGGAAATAAGCCGCGACGCGGGGTTTAAAGAAGAGCGGAAACCTCAAGAGTCGATCGAAACGGTTTTCAAAGAGATCGCCCGGCAACTGGAAACAACTCCGGAATTACTCAGAGGTAAAGATCGGCGTTGGGACATTTCAAAAAAGCGGGCGCAAGGCGTAGCCTCACTGGTCAGGGAGCATGGGTACGGGGTAAGCGAGGTAGCAAAGTTTCTGCGGCGCGATCAGGCCAATATCAGTACGATGTTGTCGCGATTGTCGGCAAGTGAACAAAGATGACAGATTGTAGTGATTGTTATGTCTGACCCTAAGCTGGCCAGCAGACTAGGCAATCGCCCAGGAGGACAACCATGAAATTCGAGGGTTTCCTGCATCTCAACATCCGGTGCTCACCGAAGGATATTCCCGCGATCGAGAAGTTCTACGGCGACGTGCTCGGCTTGAAGACGGGTTATCGTCCCAATTTCAAGTTCGGCGGCATCTGGCTCTACGACGGCGACGACCCCCTCATCCACGTCAGCGCGCGCTTCCCGCCGGGCTCGATCGTAAAAGACAAGCATAGCGGCAGCGTAGACCACGTCGCGTTCAAGGCTTCGGGCGCGGTCGAGTTCCGCAAGCACCTGAAGAAGCTCGGCGTCGATTTCGAGGAGCAGAACATCGAGAACGCGGGCTACCAGGTGTTCCTCTACGATCCCGTGGGCACCAAGATCGAGTTCAACTTCCTCAACGAGCACGTTGCCAACGCCGTGCCTCTCGGCACGACGGCCGAGGCGAACATGCGGTAGCGGTAGCACTGGCGGGGACGTGTTGGTGACAGGCTACGGGTAAGCCAGCCACAAGGCAGGCATGCTGTTTTCAGGGAGCGGGAATGCCACGATCGCGGTTTTCACCAAGAACCGCACCATCCTGTGTACGCCGCGGCTCGCCTCGGAGCGGAGAGGAAAAGGGAGAGTCTTTTTGATGCCTAACTCTCGCTTCGGACCGATCGCTAAAAGCGTCGGCTGAGCTTTGCGTTAAGTGGCAAAAGATTTGGGGTTGTGCCTGAGTAATTAACTTACTCTTTTCGCCGATTCGATCTCACTTTCAGGAATAGGAAAAGGGGTCTTCAGGCACAACCCCGCGATTATTCTTAGCCGCGCTGAAAACGCGTTTGATCACTGTCGGTGACGACGGAATTCGACCCGCTTAGATTCAGGTCAAGCTCTTTGCAAGACTGGAGAGCCCACGCCCTATTAACGTTTGCTCGAGCTTTGCATGATAAAGCTTCATCAGCTGAGCCTTCACGAGATCGCCTTCAATAACCCCAAGAGCATGGGCGATGGCCTGTAGAGTGGCCATCCCTTCTCGTCTATGCTGGGCGCGTAGATGAAACTTCGAGATGTTCGGAGTGCTGATCATCACCCTTTTCACGTCTTTCAATTCATGATGACGGTAATGAACTTTGCTCGCCTGTCGCCAGGTTCCATCGGGAACAATGAGCTGAATCGGCTTCTGGTCTTGCGCCACAAGTTCTTTATCTAATTCCACGGCATCATCCGTGGGATAAAACAACAAAGTCCGATACTGAGGGATTAAGAGATCTTTCAGGTCGAGAGTTTCTCTTGTTTGCCCTCGTACCCGCATTTCGCTATTCACTAAAGCTCTTAGCGCGAGCCGACCTGTATTGCTTGTTCGCCTCAGCTCCCGAGCATGAACGACAAGACAAATCTTGGTGTTTAACTCGATTCTCGGTATGGCGTCGCAAATACAGCAAGGCCGATTGAAACAACAAATCGGGCATCGATCGTTGGTTTTTCTCTTCCGATTCAGTCTTAGTTTCCTGTGACTTTGACACTGACAGCGCAAGGACCTTTTTTGCCTTGGCCGACTTCAAATTCTACTTTGTCACCCTCGCGCGGTGGCTGTCCTTGAACTTCAGATATATGGAAAAACAGATCACCGCCGCTATCGCGAGTGATGAAACCAAAGCGCTTTTCAGCATTAAAAAACTTTACCGTGCCTGTATTCATTACAATAACCTCTTTCTCGAAAAATTTCTGTCCTCATTATTAGCATACTTTGTGACCAATCCCTATCGTTTTTATCCCTAATCGTATCGCATTCCCCTTCCGTCCACTACCACAAATCGGCTCCGTTACGTCGCGTAAGAACGTCGCGGCCAAGATCAAATGAGAAGAACGGGCCGATGCTGGCGATCGGGATCACGACCAAGACCTTGCCTAAGATCCAGCGCATAGTAGATGCACACCATTGCGACACTGATGGTTAAGCCGGCGGCGAGAAACCACCAAAGCACTGCCGGTTCATCTGCAAGGTCTCTTAGCTCAGAAATTGACACCGCCGTATCGGTTGATTACCCTCTATCGTATGGTAAGCAGCCGATTCCGTAGCGCGCCACCTACGCATGATTCTGAGTTCGTCAGAAAGACAAATTGCCAACGATCAACCGCATGAAAAAACTCGCGCTTATCGGGTTGTCTGTTTCGTTACTTTTCTTTGCAGCCTATCCTTCGCTCAGAAACACTCAGTTAGGTAGTTGCGTTGTCTATGCCTTCGGGAGTTTTCGCGAAGTTGCGCAGGAGCGCTCGGAGCGATTTCTCGGCAAAGTCTTCGAAGACACCGCCCGCTGCCGCGGCGGCGAGGAGTCCGTGAAATGGCGCACCACTGCGTGGGTTGATTGGCAACGCTATTGGGCCACGGGTGCCGAAGAAAGTCGATCCACCGGCTTAATCAGCAAGCTTGGATTTTGGAGTCCCAACCGGCGTGGCGTTGCCGGCGCGCTGCTCGATATGGAGTACCAACGGATTGAGTTATTACGATTCAATCTATTCGATAACAGTGGAACCTTCGAGGAATACGTTCGGGGGCGAAATGGAACGGCCGGATCCGCCATCAAAATATGGCCTCAATTGCGCCTCCCCCGTGGACATTCCGCATACGTAGACGTCGGTGGCGATGGCCCGCAGCGATGCCAGGGAGAATTAATACGCTTCCGCAATCTAACCGGCATATGCAATGACATCACGAATCCGCTCATGAGCTCCACCGATCAGCCCTTCGCCAGAAACGTCCCGTTCGATGCCACCTTCCCCGATCTGGGCAAAAACGAAATCGTGATCAACCGCCACGGCGATCGCCTGGGCTTATTGCAACCCGATCCCCAAGTGATCAGCCGCAAACTCTTTAGCCGTGCCCAAGCGCCAAACAATAATTGCCATGACGCTCACGGGCTGGCGGGCTACGTTCCGGAAGCCAACTGTGATTATCAGAAAGCACCCGTCCTTAATGTTCTGGCGGCCTTTTGGATTCAGTTCATGACCCACGATTGGTTCTCACATCTCGAGGAGGGACACAATCAATCCGAATTAATGGCGATGGGTTGCAGCACGCCGGACGTAAACAACGGCCAGACGCCGCTATCGGCTAAGGAAGTTCAACAGCTCCGCTGCCGTCCTGAAGATCGCGTCGACAAAAGCTACATTGCGGCGGATAAACCTCCGGTGACCTTCACCCACGAAGGCAACCAGCACCTGACCCGGGCGCACAAGACGACTCTGAACAAAGTAACCGCCTGGTGGGACGCGTCGCAAGTCTACGGTTACAACGATCTCTCCGGGAAGCGCGTGAAGCGCGACCCCAACGATCCGGCGAAATTATTGCTCGAGCCGGTCATCACCCGTGCGCAAGAAGTAATCGGCTACCTGCCCCTGTTGCAGCCTTCCGATTACACGAACCCGCAGTGGTCCGGCCAAGAGTCCGTGGCTTTCCCGGACAATTGGAACATCGGCCTGAGCTTTTTCCACAATGTCTTTGCGCGCGAGCACAATATCTTCGTCGATGCCTTTCGACAACAGGCTGCCGCCTTCCCCGAAGACGACTCCGGCTTGCGCAACCCCGCAAATCCCACCGCCGTCATTAGATATAAAGATGTCACGCCGGACGAACTGTTCGAAGTCGCCCGGCTCGTCGTCGCGGCGGAAATTGCCAAGATCCATACCATCGAATGGACTCCGCAGCTTCTCTATAATGAACCGGTTTACCTTGCGATGAACGCCAACTGGAGCGGTCTGGTCAGCAAGCATCCGTTAGTAGAGAACGCGCTCGAGAAGGCTTTAGCTCGACTAGCCAAATCGTCAAGTGGCAAAGCGGCAGCATGGTATTCCGTCTTTGCCACAGGCCCCGGCATCATCGGCTTAGGAAACAATAAAGCGGACGTAAACGGTGGCGTCAACCACTTTGGTTCGCCGTTCAATTTTCCCGAGGAGTTCGTCACCGTTTACCGGCTCCATTCGATGGTTCCCGATCTCATCGAATTTCGCGAGTTGCGCAGTGATCCAAACGTGATCAGATACAAGATTCCGGTCGTGGAAACGCTACAGGGCAAAGCAACCCAGGCGGTCCACCGATACGGCTTGGCCGATTGGGCTCTCTCCATGGGACGGCAGCGACTGGGCAAATTGACCTTGCAAAACCATCCGCTTTTTCTCCAGAGCCTAAGCATGCCGCGCTTGAAGAGCGTCACCGGCAAGATCGATGTCCCGGCACTGGATATCATCCGCGATCGCGAGCGCGGCGTGCCACGCTACAATGAATTCCGTCGGCAGTACGGCCTCAAACAGTTAACCAGCTTCGATGATTTCATTGATCCTACCCTGTCCAAGAATTCTCCCGAACGAGTCAGACAGCGGCAGATCGTCGGCCTTTTGCGCGAAGTCTACGGGCAACACAAATGCGAGGATTCAAAAATCATCACCACGGCGCAGGTCAATAGTGACGGCGCCAAGATCACCGATTGTCTCGGCCGTCCAAACGGCAGCATCGTGGACAATATCGAGGACGTGGACGCAGTGGTCGGCTGGTTAGCAGAATTTGCCCGGCCCCACGGCTTCGCGATTTCCGAAACTCAATTTCAAGTTTTTATCCTCAACGCGTCACGCCGGCTTTTTAGCGACCGTTTTTTTACTTCCAGCTTTCGCCCGGAATTTTACACCCATTTTGGTTTCAAGTGGGTCAATGAAAACGGGCCTGACGGCGTCATTAAGGAGACCGGGGAATCCAACGGTCATCAAATAGAAGTTTCGCCCTTGAAGCGCGTGCTTCAGCGCACAATTCCGGAACTCAAGTCGGAACTCGAACCCGTTGTTAATGTGTTCGACCCCTGGGCCCGCGACCGCGGCGACTACTACTCCCTGCAATGGAGGCCGCGGCCCGGCGCCGAGTCGGACGTAGCATTCAAGAATTGATAATCACGCCGCGGTTTTTTTCGCAGCTGCCGTCTTCACGCCAAATCGGCGATACCGGATAGCGCGCCGCGCGCTCTTTGCTCTGAACTTAATCTTCATGCGTTCTTCGGCTTGGGTGTCGCCTTTGCGTGAAAACGTTTCGTGCTCTCCCGTTTGTGGATTGAAAAATCCGATGTAGCCGCCGGGGTTGACGCTGAAGGATCGAAGCGTCTTGCCATCATGAATACGGCCGAGAAAATCGTTCCGCCCTCCCACTTCCTCGCTGCCGGTAAAGTACAGCGGTAGCACGAAGTTAGAAACGTCGATCTCGTCTATCTTGTAGGTTTCCGCTTGTACCGCGTCGCACATCTCGTACCAATGAAACACGTCCTGCTTCGGATTGGCGGGATGGGGTCCCGCAACGAGCAGGTTGACCTCGGGGTCGGCGACGAGCTCGAGGGCTTCGTGAGACAAGGTCACGGTCCAACTCTCTCCCAAGTCCTTTGAAAGTTCAGTGAAGACAAAGCCGAAGGGAATTCCCCGATTATTTCTATCGTGGTAACCCAAAGCGTTGGCGACATTGACGTTGTCCCAAAGGTAGATCACCGCCTCGCCGCGCATGTCGGATAATTCCTGCGGCTTGGGTTTTGCTCCCGCCTTCCCCTCCAGTCTCAGCGTCGCCCCCAAGCTCCAGTAAGGTTCAAAATCCTGCTTGATCTGGCAATTGATGGCGCGAAGCGCGTGCTGCACCTCTTCGTCGCTGAGCTTGCCGTTGGTGTGGTTGATAATAGAAATGATCATGGGTTTGCCTCCTTTTTGTTTTGTTTATCTTTTTGCGTCGGTCAGGATAACGTCGGCAGCCTTTTCGGCAATCATATAGATGGCGCTGACGATGAAGAAGCCGGGAATTCGCGGGAAGACAGAGGCGTCCACCACGCGCAGGCCTTGCACCCCATGCACGCGAAAGTCGCTGCTAAGCACGCCGCCATTTTCCCGTGGCCCGATGGGGCAAGTGCAGGAAGCATGGTGCCCCCAAGCGTTGTTGCGTACGAAAGCGCGGAGATCCTGATCCGTCTGGCAGTCTTTGCCGGGAAGGGTTTCCTCGACAATGAGCCCTCGCTTTTTAAGATCCGCCGTAATTTTTCGCACGAACCTGACACCCTCCACAACCGATTCTAGGTCCTCACCTACTTTATCGCTCCCCTCGCCGAAATATCGGAAATTGACGTGGGGCGTCTCCCGCGGGTCAGTGGATCGCAGGGTCACTTTACCCGCGGAGTTCACCGTGTGGGCCTTCAGCACGACCCAGGTTAAATAATCATGATGCCGCGCGATCAACTCTGAATACTTCGGAAAGTAACCTTCGAACCTCCCTACCAGCCCAAGAAAGAAAAGATCGGGCAGTTTTCGTTCGGGCTTGGATCTTTTAACCAAGGTAAGCACACCTCCATTGGTCGTGTAAACTCCTTTTTTTGCCGACGCCCATTTTTCATACTGCGGATCACCTTTGGCAAAACGGGCACCGGCTAAAACTTCCCACTCGTCTTTCATCCGGTGGACAACGCCCACCTCGTACCGATCTTGCAGATTCGTTCCAACTCCAGGAAGATCGACCCGCACTTCGATCCCATGCCGCTCCAGTTCCCGCCGCGCTCCGACTCCGGACAGCATGAGGAGTTGCGGGGTGTTGAAAGCACCGCCGCACAGAATCACCTCGCGCGAGCCAAAAGCTTCACGCGGTTCACCGGCATCCGTACTGTGATTGGCGTGGGCGCGGTAAAGGCGCTCGCCCTTCAAATACGCCACCCCGATGGCGCGGTTGTCGTCGTTAAAAAGGATCCGCGTGACCAATGCGTTGAGTTCAAGCCGAAATTTATCGGGATGTCGCTTGGCAACCTCCAGAACCCGCTCGCGGCTACCGATGCGCACGCCGCCGCGAGTGCTGACAGGTGCATAGCGTACGCCGTAGGAATTCGCCTGCACGAGCCGCCAATCATTAGGATCGGCCTGCGATTGAATGATCCACAGCAATCGCTTGAGCGGATGTTGCTCGTCTCGAATCGCTTTTTTGGCCGATCCTTTGATCACGTCCATGAGATCATCATCCCGCAAAGCTTCCATGCAAAATGGCCGCTCCGTGGTCAACCAACCGGCAAAACCATGACCCGTCAGATTCAAGCCAAAAAGATTCTGCAGCCAGCGATAGATGGGTCGATGCCGGCAATCTTCCATGCGCTCGAAATACTTGCGCATGTGGGCCGGCTGCCAAGATGGGTCGCCGGTAAGTTGCGCGATATTTTCCCAGTCGTCGTTATGAGGATAGATGAGGATCAGGGCATTATGCGCGGTACAACCGCCCAAGGTTCCAGCCCTCGGATAAAGAACGCCATCGCGGTCGCAGTCGAACTTGACGTCGCGCTTTTGTTGTTCGTTGTCGGCGTAATGCCGTACGAAGAAATCCCACTTCATCGCCGCGTTTTCAGACGCGAAGGGGTGAAAGGCAGGAACTTGGTAGTCGCCGGGTAATCGTGTTTCCGCCATTTGAAGCGGGTCGCCGCCGGCCTCAAGGAGGAGAACTTTGCGTCCCGCTTCAGCGAGTCTCGCCGCCACTGTGCCGCCGCCGGCCCCCGAACCGACGACGATATACTCATATTGGGGCGGCCCGGAGCTTTCCACGCTCATTGTTTTTGAGTTGTAGCCCGAGGAGTGAGCCTCGAAGGGCGCGGGCACAGAAACGTAAAGCTGCGCTGACTTGTAAGGTGCTTGGCCATAAGTCTGCGTTTCTTCCTTGCCGTGCCCACCACCGAGGTTTTGCAGGCATCCTCAAGGTAAAGGCCCATTGCCCGCAACCGCAGCGGCTCGCTCCTCGAGCGCGTAAATAAACCGAGCTAGAAGATTTTCAGGTACTCGATCAGCGCCCACTTGTCATCGTCGCTCAGAGCGGGCTCCTCTTTGAAAAAGCTCGTGCCAAAATAGTGACCTTTATTCACGACGTAGTCCGGACACTTGCTCACCTTGAGCAGATCGGGCACGAGATTTTTGAAGACCTTGGCCGCTTCTTCGTCGCTGGCACCCTCGACTTGCTTTAAATCCGCTTTCATCTTGAGCAAGACTTTAACCAGATCCGCCCTATTCGACTCGAGATCGATGTTGGTCAACAGGGTCACCGGCGTCCCTTTGGGGATCGGACCAATCATGATGATGCCTTCGCTAAAAAGCCACGGAAAAAATCGCTGAAGCCAATCTCCCCAGCTGAGCAACTTCTCTAAACCGGGAGGCAAAAAACCTGGGGTAACTTTAATATAGCTGGTAGCGGTCGTTCGATAGATGAAGCCCGGAACTTTATCGCCAAGGATCGGATCCTTTTCTCGCTTCTCCGGCCAAAGCATTTTTTCGATGGCGTCGTTGAAGGAATCCATCCGCGCTTCGACAGAAGCCTCCCATCTGAATTTTCCAACCGAATTATTGAGAAGAAAGGGCGCCGAGGACCAAAGACTGATTAATGACGGGGGGCGGGTGAAGCCACGACCGCCGCCGGGCAACTCGTACTCAAAAGTTGTGCCATCGATGGGGTTATGCAGCGTCATTTTTCCCACAGACGGCAAGGTCTGATAGGTCTGCGATGAGAAGTTATCCCAGATATTCCCCGCAATGGCGTTGGTCGCCAGCGGGCTGCAGGCATTGGTCTGCAGCAAGGTCACCGGGATGCGTCGCTCCGTGGAGAGATAATTGTCCGTGAGGAAGTCGTCGGCCAGCACCATCTCCGTCATCTTTTTCTTAAAATCGTCAGTCTTGGTCCAGGCCCAGTACTGTTCCCAGTTCCTTTCATCGACGTTGGCCGGCGCCTCGGGAATCTTGCTCGAATGGCAACGTCCACACCGCTCGGCAAAAGCAACCTTGCCCCGGTGCAACCTGACCTTGTCTTGAGTCAGATATTGGCTGCCTCCCGGGGCATCCTTGAGGAGATCAGGCTTCGCCGATTTCAAAAAAAACAGCGCCACATCCGGCGTCTGAGCCACGGTGGCGTTCCAGTAGCTGGAGTTTTTCTCGGCGTCCTCGATTCTGATGGGCGTAATGCTTTTGCCGCCAAGCAGCACATTGAAATGCAGCAGCCACTCCTCGCTAAACAGTCCGATATTAATAAAAACGCGATTCAGCGCGCCAAGGATTCCCACCGAATCCGATCCGTCTTTGAGCACGCGCGGCGTCCACACGGTATCCGGTGCTTTGTAGAACTGCGAGAGCGCGGCGGTCTGCGGAAAATCTTGGAACTGCTTGTTCTTTAAATTTCCACCGGCGAGTTTCTCCTGACCCCAGCGCAAGGCAGGTCCGAGCCGCGGGCTGACGCTGTAGACCGCGTTCATAGTCCGCGGATTATTGATGTAGTCAGTGGAAATAAACGAAGTATCCAACGTGCCGGGCAAAGACGTGTGCAGCAGTTGGTAAACAAAATTCGCCTCGTCCTTTTCCCAAAAGAGGATCCGGTCCACCCAGAAATATTGCGCGCCCGGGTTGGAGTTCAGGTTTTCCCATTTGGGATTTTCCGGGTTTTCGGGCGGTTTCACCGGACTCGGGCCCACATGGCAAAAACCGCAGCTCATACCGACGCGATAGGGACGGATCAGGTTCTTATCGTTGTAGTAGCTCGGATCGGTGTAAAATCTCTCCGGGTCCCATTTCTTCGCTGCCGCCTCATCGAAATCCGGGTTGGGAAACAGACGCAAGCCGACGACGCCCGTCGCATAACCGTAGTAAGATCCCACCGGCATATTTTTGCCGCGCGCGCCGATTTTCACGCCGGCATACTTCTGCTCGTTCTCAAAGGGATCGGGCGGACAATCCTTACTGCGCATGTCGAGCCACAGACCAAAACGATCAGGGCGCGGTCCCTGGGCTTTTTCAAAGCAGGGCTCATTGACCAGGCCGAGGTATTTCCAGCGCGTGTCGCGGCTTAGATGCTTAATACTCGTATGCGACGAGAGAATTTTCAAAAAATCCACCGCGCCGAAGCTCTTATTTACGAGATGATCCCAGAACCGGTCGTTGCCGCCGGTCCAAACGATCCAGTTATTGCGACCTTTGACCTCGTTGGTCGTGAGTTGTATGCCGCCATCCATGTCTCTGAAGTAGTCTTCGTCCGCCGCCGGAAAACTGTCGGCTTTGCGGCCTGCTGTCATCGCTTCATCCAGGACTGTTCCGGGCGCAGGTGACTGCTTCCCACATCCGGCAAAGACAAGCGTAATCATAGCGATGAAGATTAAAATACGTGACGATGCTCCGCTTTTCATTCGATCTCCTCCACCGACTCGGCTGCTTCCATCTTGCACGCGTCTACAAATCTAGATTGCAACTCATCGCAGCAGAAAATACAGTAAGTAACATAAAGAAGGCAAGGCTTCCGCTGGGAAGCAGACAGCGAATATGAGTCGACTGCGAGGAACTCCGCAAAAACGAGTTCCTATCACTACTAAACTGAGGACTTCCGCGATAGCCATGGAAAAAAGGGGGACTATGGCGAGCCGGGGCGCGTTTTTCCCCCGTCCACATAGTGATTGAAATCAGCGAGCGTGTAGAGGTGCCAGCGGCGCCGCGGATCGTATGGGACGTGCTGTCGGACCCGCGCGCCGTGGTCGACTGCGTGCCGGGGGTGAAACTGGGTGACCGGCTGGAGGACGGCTCGTACGATGCGACCGTGACGGTGAAGTTCGGACCGGCCAAAGTGACAAGCGCAATTGTTCTTGCCGCATTTGCGAAAGTTGACCGAAATCATGCCCGGGCGAAAATCCCCGAGAGCCTGTAGCTGCTGATAGAGCTTGGCTCTTTGGAGTTTTGGATGGCGGCAAACTTATCGAGCACGGCGCGAGGTGTCAGCCTACCGGCCACAGGACGTAACTGCGCCGCCCTCAGCGTGACGTGCAAGCAGTAGGCCATAAACGCCACAAAGATATGCGCTTCGATTCTCTGTTGAAGCTGGTGGTAAATCGGACGCAATTGAAGATCGTCTTTTAAGTTTTTGAAGGCTGCTTCGATCTCGACCAATTGGATGTAGAACTGCCAGAGTTGAGCCGGCTCTCGGCCCGACAGATTGGTGCGTAGCAGATAGCGGCCCTCGCACCGGCGCACTGCTCTCAGCTTTTGCCGATTGAGTCGGAAAGAGAAAGTGACATTGGCCCAGCGGGTTTTTGATTCGTTATGGCAATGTTGATCAGTCGCCAGGCAGCCGGATATTTTCCCTTATCTGAGGTACGATATTCGATAACGTGCAGTTATGTCAACTTCGAGTTGGCTTGCGGATAGGGCCGGAAAGATGCCTCCCGATTGCAGCAAGAAGCTTCTAATCTAGGTGGCTGTCCCTCGATCTTCCTCGGGACGGTGAGTTTATCGAACCGTAGGATGGATCAAAGGTAATCTCTTTTATCGGAGGATCTCTTCCAGGAGCGGCGCCGGCCGCTGTCCGAGGTTTGTGCGAGCGTGCCTAGTCAAACGTTTCATCCCCGTTCGGCTCATAGTGCGGCACATCGTTCATGTCGTGCCGAAACTTCGACAACTCGTAATACATGCGGCGCCGGGCCCGGCTTTGATTGCCGAGCGGGCGATGCTCGGCGATGCAGTGCCACGGGTTGTAGGAGAGGCGTCGCGCGAACGCGATCTGCGCCGGCGAATCGAATTTCTGCTTCGGAATGCGCAAGGTGGCCACCGAGACGCGGGGCGACAACCGCTCCGGCCACAGCACCGCATTGTTTTCGATCGGCATCAGATGAGGATCGGTCTGCAACTGTAGGCGAATGTCAAGCTCGACATCGCCCTGATTGAGCGCAACGACCATAGCGTTGCGCAGGTAGTCATCGGGCGGCCGGAGCGGCAGGCGGTTCGAGCCGCATGTGCCGAGCGAGCTCCTCGGTCTCCCCAACGTCGTCCTGACGCCGCACCTCGGCAGCGCGACCAGGCAGACGCGCGAGGCGATGACGAGGCTCGTCGTCGACAACCTGCTCGCGGTGGAGCAGGGCAAGCCGTTGCTGACGCCGGTCGCCGTGTAGGCGCCGCGTGCGTCATCCCGTTGGGATGATGCGGTTTGACACGGGCTGCTCGTATGGTCAGTGTCCCTCCGGCCGGTCGAACAGGAGACCGGGCGGGAGACGATGACGGACAGCTGCTTCGCTTGATTCCGCTCGCCGACACGCTGGTCGACCTCGCCCGCGCGCAGTTCGCGAC
>Ga0209887_1000377_pt1 | contig 13290 bp, 11 predicted proteins | sample GWRWN1_30_40_FD_187230 | JGI IMG/M metagenome (GOLD analysis project Ga0209887, IMG submission 187230) | Riverbed sediment microbial communities from areas with no vegetation in Columbia River, Washington, USA - GW-RW N1_30_40 (SPAdes)... | ecosystem: Environmental > Aquatic > Freshwater > River...
TCGCGTGATCGCCGACGGTGCGTCGTTCGTGTGGAGCGAGGAGAGCACGAGGTGACCCGTGAGCGCGGATTCGACCGCGATCATCGCCGTCTCGCGGTCGCGGATCTCACCGATCAGGATGATGTCGGGGTCCGCGCGAAGGATCGATCGGAGCGCGGACGCGAACGTGAGCCCCGCCTTCGGGTTCACCTGCATCTGGTTGACGCCGGGGAGCCGGTACTCGACCGGATCCTCGACGGTCACGATATGCCGGTCGACGCTGTTGACGATGTTGAGCGTCGCGTACAACGTCGTCGACTTGCCCGAGCCGGTGGGGCCCGTCACGAGGATCGCGCCGTACGGCTTACGGAACGAACGCTCGTAGCTCTCGAACGCCTGCGGGAGGAAGCCGAGCTCCGAGAGCTGGAGCAGGGCGTTGCTCTTGTCCAGGATCCTGATCACGATCTTCTCGCCGTGGACGGTCGGCAGGGTGGCCAGCCGCAGGTCCAGGCTCCGATTGTTGATCCGCAGCGAGACGCGCCCGTCCTGCGGGATGCGCTTCTCGGCGATGTTCAAATCGCCCATGACCTTGAGGCGGCTGATCAGCCCGCCCTGGATGCTCTTGGGGGAGTGCATGACCTCGTGCAGGACGCCGTCCACGCGGAACCGCACACGGACGTCGGTCTCCGTCGGCTCGATGTGCACGTCCGACGCTCGGTCGGCCGCGGCCTGCGTCATGATCGCCTGCACGAGCTTGACGATCGGGGCTTCCTCGACCGCCGCCTCGACCGCGACGCTGCCCTCGGTGTCGAGCGCATCGGCGGCCTCCGTCGCGAGCGCCTCGACCTGCTCCCCCATCCCGGAAAACTTCTGGATCGACTGCTCGACGTCGTTCGCCGTGGCGACCACCGGGCGGACGTCCCGGCCGGTGATCGTTCGAATGTCGTCGAGCGCGTACACGTTCGCCGGGTCCGACATGGCCACCAGGAGCTTGCCGTCCTCCTCCCCGATCGGGAGGGCGCGGTAGCGGCGGCAGAGCGCCTCCGGCAGCAGGGCGGCGGCCGCGGCATCGATCCGGTACTCGGTCAGGTCGACGAACTCGAGGCCCACCTGCTCGGCGAGCGCTCGGACGAGGTCCCGTTCGCGGATGTAGCCGAGGTCGATCAGCACGCGGCCGAGCGACTTGGGCGTGTTGCGGTGCTCATCGAGGGCGCGCTGGAGATGCTCCTCGGAGATGAGGCCCTGCTCGAGCAGGATCTGCCCGAGCTGCTTCGGTTGTCGCTGCGTGGTCACCATGTAGAGCTAGGCCCTTTGGTCCCTGGTCGCCTAACCATCGGTAGGGTCTTCGTCCCCCTGAAGCAGCCGGCCGAACTCCCGCGCGAGCGAGAATCGGTCGACGTCGTCGTCCTTCTCCTCGGCGTGGTCCTTGGGCTCGAACCCCGCTCCGGGGCCCGGCTCCGGGCCCGCTCCCGGCCCCTCGTCCGCCTCGTCGATGGGTTCGAGCTCCGGTTCGGCGTCTGGTGGCGGGTCGGGGCGGGGCCAGCGCTCCCGTTCGGGGAGCGGGACGGGCGGCGTCGGCTCCCAGGGCGAGTCGGCTTCCGGCTCGTTCGCGCCGCCTTCGAGCTCGGCGAATGGGTCCGCCGGCCGTTTGTCCGTCTCCGCGTCGTCGCGGACGGGTTCGTCGATCGTCTCCGGCTCCGTGCTGGAGAGCGTCGGTGGCGGGTCTGGCGAGTCGCCGGTCGAGGAGCGCTCGACGACCGGAGCCGAGGCGTCGATCACCAGGGGATCCGGTGGGGGGTGCGCGAGGTCCAGATACGATGTCGGCTCGGATCGAGGGGCCATCGTCGCGGCCTCGGTCGCGCGCAGCCCCTCCTGCCGCGACCGGCTCTCCTCCGCCGCCAGCAGCACCTGCTCCATGTGGTCGATCACCAGGCCGGCGCGCTCTTCGGCCCCGGCGACGGCGAACCCCGCGTACGGGGCCCTGCGCACGTAGCACCACGTCTCCGTGCCGAACTGGACGAACCCGCTTTCGGGGTCGCCCACCGTGGCGAACCGGATCCAGGCGCGCCTGGTGGTGCGCTCCGACTCGGCCGGATACGCCCCGAGGACCAACCCGTCGCGGGACAGGATCAGACAACCGCGAACGTCGGCCATGCCCTGCGCGAGTAGCAACGCGAGCGCGTTGAAGTCTTCCATGGACGGCGACCTCCTTGGGAACCATCGGGAGGCACGAGCGGGCGCTTGAGGGACACCCCCGTCTGGCGGAGGCCGAACGGTCCGGTTCTCAGTCCGTGGTCGCTGCCGGCGCCGGGGTACCCGGCTCCGCGAGCTCGGCCAGGGCGGCCGCCGACATCACGGGGAGCGGCGCCGACTGACCGGTCCAGAGCTCGAACGAGATCGCCGCCTGCTGGAGCAACAGCCCGAGACCCCCGAACGCCGCGCCGCCCGCGTCGCGCACGGCACGCTGGAACGGGGTCACGCCCGGCCGGTACAGGAGGTCGACCCCGACGACCCCGGGCTGCAGCGGCGGGAGCGGGAGCTCCTCACCGTGGACGCCGAGCGGCGTCGCGTTCACGATCAGGTCGACCTTGAGCCGGGAGGCGTCGTCGAACCCGACCACCCGCACCTCGGTGGCCGAGCCCTCGAGCGCTGCGCACAGGTCGTCGGCCCGCGAGGCCTCGCGAACGGCCACGGACAGGCTCGGGAGCCCGCTTCGAGCGGCGGCGAGCGCGCACGCACGTGCGCCTCCCCCCGCCCCGAACAGCAGCGCGGACCGGCCGGACGCGTCGAACCCCGCGTCGTCGCGGAGGAACCGCTCGAACCCGACCGCGTCCGAGTTGTGGCCCGTGAGCCCGTCCGCGCCCACGATGATCGTGTTGGCCGCCCGCAGGAGGCGCGCGTCCTCGGACAGGTCCTCGATCAGCTCGGCGGTCCGCGTCTTGTGCGGCATCGTCACGTTCGCGCCGGCGAACCCGAGCGCACCGAGCCCACGGAGCGCGGCTGGAAGCTCCGCGGGCGCGACCGGGAGCGGGACGTAGACCCAGTCCATGCCGAGCGCCACGAAGGCGGCGTTGTGGATCGCCGGCGACAGGCTGTGCTCGACGGGCCACCCGAGCACGCCGACCGATCGCGTCGAACCCCGGACGCGCCCCGGCCGGTCGGGGACGTCACTCATCGCATCGGACCCGGTTGGCCTCGTGCTCGGCGTTGGTCTTCCCGAACGCGTGGTGCCCGTCCTCGCCGCAGAGCACGTAGAAGAGGTAGGGCGTGTCCGCCGGTTGTAGAGCCGCCTCGAGGGAGGCTCGGCCCGGGCTCGCGATCGGCGTCGGCGGCAGCCCGCCGTTGATCCGCGTGTTGTAGGGGCTGTCGTACTCCAGGTCGGAGAAGCTGAGCTGGCCATCCGGCGTCGGGTCGTCGTACAGGAGGGTCGCGTCGATGCCGAGCGTCATCCCCAGCCTCAACCGGTTGTAGATCACGCCCGCGATGATGGGGCGCTCGCGATCCAGCGCCGCCTCTCGCTCGATCATCGAGGCGATGATCACCACCTCGTACGGCGTCACCCCGAGCTCCTCCGCGTTGGCCCAGGGCAACGACTCCGCCTCGGTGCCGAACTGGTCGAGCAGCCTCCGGATGACCACGTTAGCGTCGGCGTCCTTGCGAACGAAATAGGTCTCGGGGAACGGGAAGCCCTCGATGCTCGTGGCGTCCTCGGGGAGGTAGGGGGGCAAGGACCATTCCCCCTCCTCGGTCGCCTCGAGGAACCGCTTGGCGGGGATCCCCAGATCGTGCTCGACGCGATCGGCGATCTGGGTCAGGCGGTATCCCTCGGGGATGGTGAGGCGGGGCGTTGGGACGGGTTCGGGCGGGGTCGTGAGGACCTCGAACGCCTCGTCGGGCGTCATGTTCGTGGTCAGCTCGAAGCTTCCCGCGCGAAGCGAGTCCTCCAGCCCGCTCCTGCGGAGCAGCCACGTCGAGACCAGGCCGCACCGGAGGACCCCCCGGTCGTGGAGGTCGCCGACGACCTCCGACCCGCTCGCCCCCTTGTGGACCTGAAACGCGACCGGATCCCTCGGCCCCGACGCCTCCGAGCACCAGCCGTAGTAGCGGTTGCCGGCAATGGCCAGGCCGGCGAGCACCAGGAAGACGATCAGGAAGATGCGGAAGCCCCAGTTGGCCCGCCGTTCGGATCGGTGGCGCGGGCGAGCGTCGTCGTCGCGCTGCGGAGGGGGGGCGTCCTGCATCGGCCAGGCAGCATAGCGGCCCCGTCGGGAACCAGGTTCGGTCCGAGCGCAACCGTTGCGTCTACTCAGTCGGGCCGATCGGCGTCGAGCCAGGCCTGCAGGATCACGGTGGCGGCCAAGCGATCGATCGTCCGCCGGAGATCGCGACCGGTCGTCCCGCTCTCCCGCAGGGCTCGTTCGGCCTCCACGGTGGACAGGCGCTCGTCCTGCAGCAGGACCGGGACGTCGAGGGACTTCTCCATCGCCGCCGCGAACCGCTCGGCGTGGTGCGCCCGCTCTCCCGCCTTTCCCGAGAGCAGCAGCGGGTGACCGACCACGACGAGCGTCACGCCGTGCTCCCGGACGAGGTCGGCGATCGCTCGCACGTCCGCGGGCGCCCCCGTCCGGACCGTGCCGAGGGGCACCGCCATCCGCCGGGCCTCGTCCGAGATCGCCACGCCGATCCTCGCGTCCCCGAGATCGAGTCCGAGGACCCTGCCGGGCCCGGTCACGGGCTCGTGCTCCGGCTCGTTCTGTGGGGGACTACCGCTCACGCGTCCGCGTTCGCTCCTCGACCCCCGGTCCCCCCTGCAGGAGCTCCTTCAGGCGGGGCTCGACGGCGTCGAGGGCCTCCTGGAACGCGTCCCCCTTCGGGCCGCCGGAGAACGCGAGGTTGGGCTTGCCCCCCTTGCCGCCGCCCACGATGTTCGCCGCGGGTTCGAGCAGCGCCGGCGCGACCACGCCCCTGGCGATCAGGTTCTTCGTGCTCGCGGCCACCAGCAGGGCCTTGCCACGCTGCCCGGTCCCGAGCGCGACGGCCGCGCCGTCGGGACCCTCGAGGCGGTTGGCCACGTCGTGCGCGAGCACGCGGAGCTCGTCGGCGTCCGCATCGACGGCGGCGATGACGAGCTTCGCGCCCTCGACCACCCTAGCCCCGGAGGCGAGCTGCTGCGCCCGGTCCCTCAGCTCCTGCTTCGCCTGCTTGCCGAGCTCGCTCTCGAGCTCCTTCACGCGCTCGGCGTAGTGGCGGGCGCGTTCGAGCGCGCCCTTCGGGTCGGTGCCGAGCTCGCGAGCGACCGCGTACAACAGGTCGCGTTCCATGTTGATCTCGCGCAGTGCATCGGGACCGACGAGCGCCTCCACACGCCGCATGCCGGCGCCGATCGAGGTCTCGTGGAGGATGCGGACGAGCGCGATCTCGCCCGTGTGGTGGACGTGCGTGCCTCCGCAGAGCTCGACCGAGTAGTCCCCCACCTCCACGACCCGGACGAGGTCGCCGTACTTCTCGCCGAACAGCGCGATCGCGCCCTGGTTCTTGGCCTCGTCCATCGTCGTCTCGTAGATCGTGACCTGCCCGTCCTCGGCCAGCCGACGGTTGGCCAGCTCCTCGGCCTCCTCCAGGACGTCGTGCGGGACCGCCGAGTGGTGCGGGAAGTCGAACCGGAGACGGCCGGGCGCGACGAGCGACCCGGCCTGCCGCGCGTGATCGCCCAGCACGTGGCGCAGCGTCCAGTGGACGATGTGCGTCGCCGTGTGGGCCCGGGCGGTCGCCTCGCGGCGGTCGGCGTCGACCTCGCCATGGACCTCCTCGCCCTCGCTGATCTCGCCGGACCCGACGACACCGGTGTGCACGATGATGTTGCCCGGCCCGAACTGCGCGTCGGTCACGGTGATCGTCCCGCCGGGCGCCCGGACGACGCCATGGTCGCCGACCTGACCGCCGGCCTCCGCGTAGAACGGCGTCCGGTCCAGGACGAAGCGCACCTCCTCCCCCTCGGACGCGACCGGCTCCCTCCCGCCCGGCCCGATCAGCGCGAGCAGCCTTCCGTCGGACTCGAGGGTCTGGTACCCGACGAACTCGGTCGCGCCCGCCTCGCCTGCCACCGTGGAGAGCTCCTCCTCCACGCGCACGTTCTTGGCCGCGCGCTTCGCGCGCTCGCGCTGCTCCTCCATGAGGGCCTCGAACCGCTCGTCGTCGATCTCGAGCCCGGCCTCCGCGGCGAGCTCGCTCGTGAGCTCCTTGGGGAAGCCGAACGTGTCGTGGAGCTTGAACACCACATCGCCGGGGAGCCGCTCGGCTCCGGATGCCTCCTCGATCGCGGTCTCGAACAGCGTCATCCCCTGCCTCAGGGTGCCCGCGAACCTGCCCTCCTCCGAGCTCGCGACCTGCTCGACGTACGCCCGGTTCTCGACGAGCTCCGGGTACACGTGCCCGAACCGCTCGACCGTCCGTTCGACGAGCGCCGGCATGACCTCCCGTTCGATCCCCAGCCGCCGCGCGTGCGAGACGACGCGACGGAGCATCCGGCGCACGAGGTAGCCGCGCCCCTCGTTCGAGGGCTGCACGCCGTCGGCGATCAGGAACGTGGTCGCTCGTCCGTGCTCGCCGATCACCTTGAGCGAGACGTCGTCGCGCTCGTCCTTCCCCAAACGCCGTCCCGAGAGCGACTCGGCGACCTCGACGAGCGGCCGCAGCAGATCGGTCTCGAACGCGTGGTCCACGTCCTGCAGGACGACGGCCAGGCGCTCCACGCTGGCGCCCGTGTCGATGTTCTTGTTTGGGAGCTCGCGCACGATCCGCATGTGTTCGTCGACCTCGTCCTGCATGAACACGTGGTTCCAGATCTCGATGTGCCGCTCCTCGTCGACCTCCGGTCCGCCCTCGGCCCCGAACCGCGGTCCACGGTCCACGTAGATCTCGGAACAGGGTCCGGCGGGGCCGGCCGCGTGCGTCCACCAGAAGTTGTCGTCCTCGCCGCGGCGAACGATCCGCTCGGTGGGGACCCCGATGTCCCTCCAGATCCCGATCGCCTCGTCGTCGGTTCTGAACACGGTGACCCACAGCCGGTCGGGCTCGATCCCGTAGACCTCGGTGACGAGCTCGTAGCCCCAACGGCAGGACTCGGCCTTGAAGTAGTCGCCGAACGAGAAGTTCCCGAGCATCTCGAACAGGGACAGGTGGCGCGCGGTGTGCCCGACGAGGTCGATGTCGACCGCGCGGAAGACCTTCTGGACGGTCACGGCACGCGGGAACGGCGGCCGGGCGTGGCCGAGGAAGTACGGGATGAACTGATTCATGCCGGCGTTCGTGAGCAAGAGGCCGGACTCGGGCGGCGGGATCAGCGACGATGACGGGACGCGCCGGTGCCCGCGCTCCTCGAAGAAGCGCAGGAACTTCTCGCGGATCCGATCACCCTCCATGGCGGCACAGTCTAGCCGCGTGCCTGCGCCCGACCGGCGAACGCCACCGGTCGAAGCGTCCGTGCGGGTCGACCGGCCGGCTACCGCGGGCTGCCGCGGAGCTCGTCTTCCTTCTGGTGCATCGCCGCCCTGCCTTCGGCGAGCGAGTCCGAGACGAGCTTGGCGAGGTCCATGATGCCGCCGCGCGCCTCGCGGGCGAGGTTGGCCGGCGCGACCTTCGCGGTCTGCTTACGCACGAACCTCGTCGCCAGGATCGCGCTCGCGGCCCCGGCCCCCAGGCCGAGCGCGACCCAGAACAGCCGCCTCACGGCGAACCCTTCGTGCCGCCCTTGCCGGCCTTGCCCTCCTTGCCGCCCTTGCCGCCGAACCGGCTCGTCGCCCTGCGGACCCCCACCCCGATCGAGATGAGCCTGACCAGGGGCCCGGAGACGACCTCCTCGACGAGCCCAGAGATCCGCCGGACCCGTCCGACGATCTCCCCGGTCGCCTCGAGCATCACGTCGACGCGGTCGAGCTCACGGTTCGTGCGCTCCAGGGACCCCTTCACCTCGCGCAGCAGCGGGACCGTCTCCTCGCGCATCACGTCGATCAGGATCTTCGTGCTCTCGAGGACGCGGAAGGTGTTGATGAGGACGACGCACAGGAACAGGACGAGCAGCCCCCAGAACGCGGAGAGCACGATGAGTGCGACGTCACCACCATCGAGCGCTGCGATCATGCCCACGTCGCCGCCCTCCTCTCCGCCTCCCGGCCCGCCGCGTGGCCCGCATGCGGGCGGGCTCCGGGTCCGCGCATCATACCGGGGGTGCCTCCTCCGCCGTCTCCTCGGGCGTGTCGGGCGCGCCGCCGTCGGACGGCGGATCGGTCTCCTCCCCCTGCCCGGACGGCTCGTAGTACCGGTTCCCGGAGAACCGCGCGGGCAGGTACTCCTGGTCGACCCGGTGGCCCGGGTAGTCGTGGGGGTACTTGTAGTCCCTGCCGAACCCGAGCTTCATCAACCCCGGGTGCCCGGGCTCCTTGAGGTGCAGCGGCACGGGGTCGGAGGAGGCCGCGTCCTTCTGCGCCCGGCCGAGCGCGGCGATCACGCTGTTGGACTTCGGTGCGCGAGCCAGGTAGATGGCAGCCTCCGCGAGGTTGAGCTGGGCCTCGGGCAGCCCCACGTACTCGACGGCCTGCGCCGCGGCCACGGCGATCATCAGCGCACGGGGGTCGGCCAGGCCGATGTCCTCGCTCGCGTGCACGACCATCCGCCGGGCGATGTAGCGGGCATCCTCCCCCGCCTCCAGCATCCGGGCGAGCCAGAACAGGGCCGCGTCGGGATCGGACCCACGGATGCTCTTGATGAACGCCGAGATCACGTCGTAGTGCGCGTCACCCTGTCGGTCGTAGACGATCGCCTTCTTCTGCACCGCGTCGGCCGCGCGGTCGCGGGTGACCGAGTCCTCCCCGGCCGAGCGCGCCGCGAGGACCGCGGCCTCCAGGCCGGTGAGCGCGACCCGGGCGTCCCCGCCGGCGACCTCGACGAGGTGCTCGAGCGCCTCGTCCGAGACCTCGACGCCCTGCTTGGACAGGCCGCGGTCCTCGTCGGCCAGGGCGTGCTCGAGCAACGCGCGGAGCTCCGCCGGCGCCAGCGGTTCGAGCTGCAGGAGGATGCAGCGCGAGAGCAACGGCGTGACGAGCGAGAAGTACGGGTTCTCGGTGGTCGCGCCCACCAGGGTGACCGTCCCCTCCTCGACCGCCGGCAGGAGGACGTCCTGCTGCGACTTGGACCACCGGTGGACCTCGTCGACGAACAGCACGGTCCGGAAGAGCCCGCCCTTGGCCTGCTCGATCACCTTCCGAGCGTCGGCCACACCCGAGGAGACCGCCGACAGCTGCACCAGTTGGGCGCCCACCGCGTCGGCGAGCAGATAGGCGAGGGTCGTCTTCCCCGTTCCCGCAGGTCCCCACAGGACGATCGAGGGCAAGTGGCCGCCCTCGAGCAGTTGCGTGAGCGCCTTGCCCGGACCGATGAGATGCGACTGCCCGACGAACTCCTCGAACGTTCGGGGCCGCATCCGGGCGGCGAGGGGGACGTCGGCCACTCGAGGTCAGTCCTTGTAGCGAATGATGCGCCTGGGCCGGATCTTCAGGATCTCGCGCACCTGGCCGGGCGTGTAGGTGTAGCCGTGGCCGTCATACCGGTGCGAGAGCTCGTCGATGTGCCCTTCGGCGTGCTCGCCGGTCTCGAACGCCACGACGGTCCCGGTGATCGAGATCCAGTCGTAGGCGTCGCCGTTCTTCATGACGGTGATCGCGACCCTCGGGTTCGCCGCGCAGTTGCGGTGCTTGACCCGACCCTCCGCCGTGTTCACCAGGACGTGCCCGTCGGCCGCATCGATCCAGGTGATCGTCGCGTGTGGAGACCCGTCGGGGTTCATCGTGACGAACGTCGCGAAGTTCGTGTCCGTCAGCAACTCGATATCGGACTCCGTGAGCTCAACCATCCGGCTCCGCCTCCTCGTCATTCGTCGTCGGGGCCACGATCGCGATGCCGAGCTCACGCAGCTGTTCCTCGGTCGCGCGGGCCGGCGCTCCGGTGAGCGGGTCGGCGCCGGACTGCGCCTTGGGGAACGCCGTCACGTCTCGGATCGTGTCCTTTCCGGCCATCAGCATCACCAACCGGTCGATCCCCATGGCGATGCCGCCGTGCGGGGGCACCCCGTACCGGAACGCCCGCAGCAGATGGCCGAACTGCTCCTCGGTCTGCTCGGGCGAGAGACCCAGCACCTCGAAGACCCGTCGCTGCACGTCGGGACGGTGGATCCGGATGCTCCCACCCCCGAGCTCGAACCCGTTCAGCGTGAGGTCGTAGGCGCGCGCCTTCGCGGTCTCGGGCGTGAGATCCTCGGTCAGCGGCGAGGTGAACGGGTGGTGGTTCGAGACCCACTTGTTCTCCTCCTCCGACCAGTCGAACAGCGGCGGCTCCGAGTACCAGCAGAACCGCCACTCCCCCTCGGGGATCAGGCCGAGCCGGTCGGCCAGGTGCCTCCGCAACCCATCGAGCGCCACGTTCGTGCGGTCGGGCTTGTCGGCCACGATCAGGATCAGGTCGCCGGGCCCGGCCCCGGTCGCGCGCCGCACGCCCTCGATCTCGTCGGGCGACAGATGCTTCTCGACCGGCGAGCGGATCCCCTCGCCCTCGACCGCGATCCACACCAGGCCCGCCGCCCCGCGCGACCTCGCGACCTGCACCAGTTCGTCGAGCTCCTTGCGGGACAGCTCGGCGCCGCCGGGTGCCGAGAAGGCCTTGATGAGCCCGCCCGAGTCCAGCACCGAGGCGAACGCTCGGAACCCCGTCCCCGCGACCGCCTCGCCGACGTTCGCGAGCTCCATCCCGTACCGCAGGTCGGGCTTGTCCGAACCGTACCGGTCCAGCATCTCGTCATAGGTCAGCCTCGGGAACGGCACGGCGACCTCGACGCCCTGGATCTCGCGCACGATCCGCGCATACAGGGGCTCGATCACCGCGAAGACGTCCTCCTCGTCGACGAACGACATCTCCACGTCGAGCTGCGTGAACTCGAAGCTGCGGTCGGCGCGCGTCGGCTCGTCGCGCAGGCACCGAACGATCTGGTAATAGCGATCCTGTCCGGCCACCATCAGCAGCTGCTTGAGCTGCTGCGGCGACTGCGGCAGCGCGTAGAACGTCCCGGGCCACAACCGGGACGGGACCAGGAAGTCCCGGGCACCCTCGGGCGTGCTGCGGCCGAGCAGCGGGGTCTCGACCTCGAGGAACCCCCGCGACTCCATCTCGTCGCGGACGATGCGGTTGATCGCGTTCCGCATCGCGAGGACCTTGGTCATCTCTGGACGTCGCAGGTCGAGGTAGCGGTAGCGGAGCCGCAGCTCCTCCGAGGCCTCGATCCGGTCCTCGATCACGAACGGAGGGGTCTCGGCCTCGGCGAGCACCTCGAGCTCGTCCACGCCCACTTCGATCTCCCCGGTGGGCAGCTCGGGGTTCACCGTACCCGGCGGGCGTTGCCGGACCTCGCCCGAGACCCGGATCACCGACTCGGAGCCGAGGTGTTGCGCCGCGGCGTGGGCCTGCGGCGCGGCCTCGGGATGGAACACGAGCTGCACCAGCCCCTCGCGATCCCGGAGATCCACGAAGGTCACCCCGCCGTGGTCCCGCCGGCGCCACACCCACCCGCAGAGGGCGACGCGCTCGCCCATGTGCCCTGCCCGGAGCTCGCCGCACGCGTGCGTCCGCATCGCCGTCCCGAGACCGCTCATCCGATCGCCCGCGCCGTCACCGGTCCGCGGCCCAATCCGTTCGTGACAGCCAGTTCGCCACCTCGCCGATCGGGACCTCCTGTTGCTCCCTATCCGCGAGGCTCTTCAGGATCGCCGTCTCCGCTGCCACCTCGCGTTCCCCGAGGATCACCGCGTACGCGGCGCCCGAGCGGTCGGCAAGCCTCAGCTGCGCCTTCAGGGATCGGTCCTCGAACGTCGTCGCGGCCGGGATGCCCGCGTTCCGGAGCTCGTCGACGAGCCGCTCCCCGACGTCCGTCGCCTCCGGACCGATCGAGACCACGAAGCACGCGAGCCCGGCCTGGCCGGGGAGCGCCGCTCCCCCCTCGCGCAGGGCGAGGAGTAGCCGGTCCAGACCGAGCGCGAACCCCACCCCCGGCGTGGGAGGCCCGCCCAGCACCTCGGCGAGCCCGTCGTACCGCCCACCGCCGCACACGGACCCCTGCGCCCGCGAGAGCGAGGTGGAGACGATCTCGAACGTCGTCCGCGTGTAGTAGTCGAGCCCGCGGACGAGCCGCGGATCGTGGACGAACTCGATCCCCGCGGCGTCCAGCCCGTTGCGGACCGCCGCGAAATGCTCGGCGCAGGCCTGGCACAGGTTGTCGGAGATCAGCGGCGCCCCGAGCACGAGCGGCGTCTGCCCGTCGACCTTGCAGTCGAACACACGGAGCGGATTGGTTCGGAGCCGCGTCCGACAGTCCTCGTCGAGCTCCGTCTGGTGCGGCTCCAGGTACGCGATCAGCTTCTCGCGGTAGGCCGGCCGGCACTCGGCGTCGCCGATCGAGTTGATGCGCAGCTCGATCCGGTCGAGGCCGCGCGCGCGGAGGAAGCGATCGCCGAGCACGACGATCTCGACGTCGGCCTTTGGGGCGGCGGACCCGATCGTCTCGACCCCGAACTGCCGGAACTCGCGCAGCCTCCCGGCCTGCGGCCGTCCGTGCCGGAACTGCGGCGAGACGTGGTACGCCTTGAACGGCGTGGGCAGGTCATGGGCGTGCGCGAGGTACGCGCGGACGATGCCGGCCGTCTGCTCCGGACGCAACGTGAGCGATCGCCCGCCCTTGTCCTCGAACGTGTACATCTCTTTCGTGACCACGTCGGAGGTCTCGCCCGACGTGCGCTCGAACAGCTCGGTGTGCTCGAAGGTCGGCGTCTCGACGTAGCGGAACCCGTACAGGCGAGCGGTTCGGTGGGCGGCCTCGTAGAGCCCCAGCATCGCGTCGGAGGCCGGCGGCACCAGGTCGTCGGTGCCTCGTGGCGGCTGCAGCTCCACTCAGCGCCCCAAGAAGGGGTTGCGCTCGCGTTCGCGCCCGACGGTCGTCCTCGGACCGTGGCCCGGGAGGACGTCGGTCGGATCGGGCAGCTCGAGGAACCGGTCGAGCGACCGCTCCATGTCGGCCGGCGACGAGTTGGGGAAGTCGCTCCGGCCGATCGCGCCCGCGAACACGAGGTCGCCCGAGAGCAGGAGGGCGTCGGTGGACAGGCATACGCTGCCCGGGGTGTGGCCGGGGGTGTGCACGACCTCGATCGCGAACCCGGCGAACGTGAGCACGTCCCCGTCGACGACCGTTCGAACGTCCTTCACGGGGACGGGCGG
>Ga0209887_1000378_pt1 | contig 13257 bp, 14 predicted proteins | sample GWRWN1_30_40_FD_187230 | JGI IMG/M metagenome (GOLD analysis project Ga0209887, IMG submission 187230) | Riverbed sediment microbial communities from areas with no vegetation in Columbia River, Washington, USA - GW-RW N1_30_40 (SPAdes)... | ecosystem: Environmental > Aquatic > Freshwater > River...
CGCCGCCATCAAGGACGTTCCCCACATCGTCTGGGACGGCACCGGCGACAATCCCTACTTCGCCTTCCTCGGGCTCGCCGACGCCATCGTCGTCACCGAGGACTCGGTCAACATGGTCACCGAGGCCGCAGGCACCGGCAAGCCCGTCTATGTGCAGGCGCTTCCGGGCCGCTCGCGGCGCCTTGCCCGCTTCCACCGCCTCATGCAGGAGCGGGGCGCGACGAGGCCCTTCGCAGGCAAGCTCGAGACCTGGAGCTACGCGCCGATCAACGACACCGAAATTGTGGCCTCTGCCATCCGCCGCGCGCTCGGCCTTGAAACTAAAGCCTAATTTGCGGCCCGCAGCGCGCAGCTTGCGGATCAATCGCCTTGTGCTTACCTGTTCACTCCTTTCAGAGGCACCGATTCCATTTCCATGGCCACCCGCCACGCCAAACTGATCATCTTGGGCTCAGGCCCCGCCGGCTACACGGCAGGCATCTACGCCGCGCGCGCCATGCTGAAGCCGCTGCTCATCGCAGGCGTCGAGACCGGCGGGCAGATGACCACGACCACCGACGTCGAGAACTACCCGGGCTTTGCCGACGTGGTCCAGGGCCCTTGGCTCATGGAGCAAATGCGCCTTCAGGCCGAGCATGTCGGCACCGAGATCATCTACGACCACATTGTCGAGGCCAACCTCAGGCGCCGCCCGTTCTGGCTCAAGGGCGACAGCCACACCGAATACACCGCCGACACCTTGATCATCGCCACCGGCGCCAAGGCCCGCTATCTCGGGCTTCCCTCCGAGGAGCGCTTCAAGGGCTATGGCGTCTCGGCCTGCGCCACCTGCGACGGCTTCTTCTATCGCGGCAAGAAGGTACTCGTCGTCGGCGGCGGCAACACCGCCGTCGAGGAGGCGATCTATCTCGCCAATATCGCGAGCCAGGTCATCCTCGTGCATCGGCGCGGCGTGCTCCGTGCCGAGAAGATCCTGCAAGAGCGCCTCTTCGCCAACAAGAAGATCGACATCATGTGGAATTACGAGCTCGACGAGGTGACCGGCATCGCCGATCCGCTTTCCGTCACCGGCGCCAACCTCAAGAGCACGCTGACTGGCGAAATCGTGCACGTCCCCGTCGACGGCATCTTCATCGCCATCGGCCACGAGCCGCAAAGCGAACTGTTCAAGGGCCAGCTCGACATGAAGCCGTCCGGCTACATCATCACCGCGCCGCGCTCGACCGCGACCAGCGTGCCCGGCGTCTATGCCGCCGGCGACGTGGCCGACGACGTCTATCGCCAGGCGGTGACCGCGGCGGGGCTCGGCTGCATGGCCGCGCTCGAAGCGGAGAAGCATCTCGCCGGCATCGACGCTCTCGCCGAAGCCGCCGAGTAGCCTGCGCGCGCTCCGCGGCGGACGAGGTTAGCCAAGCATTACCGAGGTTTGCGACGCGGGGATAAGTGTCAGCTTTTACTGAAGTCAGCGCAGCATCACGCACCTCGGCGCAACTTTCCGTTGGAAGATGCGGTGACTTCTGGCCGCTGAAACGTTAAGGTTACAGGGTTAGCCAAGGCTGACTTCCCCCTGCGTTAGCACCAAGAGGCCGTACCATGACCGAGTCCACCCCTGCGAAAGTGGCCGCCGAGACGGCGCGCGCTGCTTATCGCAAGACAAGCGATGAATTCGAGAAGTTCGCCAAAGACGCGCAAATGCCTGAAGCGATGCGGGTTTTTGCCGAGAGGAACATCGCTCAAACTCGCGAGCTCTATGAGCGCTCGAAGGACGCATTCGAAAAGGTTCTCGAAAGTTGGGAAAAGACGTTTGACGCGGCTGGCCAGGGTGCCGTCGCGTTCAATCGGAAAATGGTCGATATCACGCAGCAGAACATCAATTCCAGCTTCGATTTCGCCAAGAGCCTCATCGGCGCCAAGAATGTTACCGAGGCTATCGAATTGCATTCGACCTACTGGCGCAAGCAACTCAGCACACTAAAGTCTCAAGCGGACGAGATGCGCGACCTTTCTACGCGCGTCACAGCCGACGTCGTTGAGCCGACCAAGGCACAAGTCAAGCGCGGCATCGACCAGATCGAGAGGACGAAATAACTCAACTCGGGCGAAGGCTCCCGTCACGATACTTGAAATGGAAAGGGTCGGCGTGAGCCGGCCCTTTCTCTTTGACGGGTGTGCTTCCCCGCTAAGCGCTGCTGTCGGTGCGGAACACGGCCCCCGCAACCGAACGCGGCCGCTCCCTCACCCTTCCGCCGTCATTGCCTGATTTCACGATCCATTGGCCGCTGGCCGTTCGTCCCGTGATCATGCCGACATGGTGCTGCCAAACCACCACCGCCCCCACTTGCGGCGCCGTCGGACGTCCCCATTGGGCCCAGTTCCGCGCGAGGTTCAGTTCGGGTCCGCCGCCCTTCTGCGACCGCATCCACCAGCCGCACCAGCGTGCCGGCCGCGCGCCGAGGCCCACCGACGCCGAGGCCGAGGCCTTAACATGAAGCTTCGCGGTCGTCTTGCGTGAGCTCTGCTGCACGTGAGATTTGCGGGAATGCTTGGCGTAAGACGTCCGCGCGTGGTGGTGAGCGTAGGACTTCCGCAGGTACTGTGAGTAGGGCCCCCGGGAAGAATGGTGAGGTTTCGCCTCGGCAAGATCGAGCGGCAGAGAAACCGCCACACCGAACAGGGTGCAGGCAAAGACGATGATACGCACTCCAAACATGATGCATGCTCCGTTTTTGTTTTTTGGGAGGAAGCGACCGGCGAAGGTTCGAGCCGGCCGGCGCGCTTAGACGCACCCCGCTAAGCTACGGAAAAACCGGACGATAAATCGGCTGGCGCGTGGCGCTGCCTAGGCCATTGGAGGGCGGCAGACGGCGACTTCGCGGCGGCGCAGCCTGCATCGGCGTGTGGGCCACCGGGCTGCAACCCCGAAAAAGGGATAAATCCCACCATTCTCTTCAATGGGCGGTTAGCTCGGCCGGACGACAATTGGGCGGTCAGGTGTTGGGGAGCGAATGACCATGACCGATCATCACGACCAATGGGAGTTGGACGTCATTCCGCCGCTCGGCTCGGTCACAATCACGTTGTGCGTCAGCCCGCCCGAACTCGAGCTGGCGGTCGCGACCAGTGGCGCTTCGCTTTGTCCCGCCATGATGAGAGCCATCGTCGCCGCTATGGTCGTCGACGCGACATCGCGGCCCGCGCAGTCTTAAGTTCTCGCCTCGACCTTATCGGCGCGAAAGCCTCCGCTTGTTGGCCCTGACATGGCTGCGATAGCGGCGCATCACCCGTTCGACCGAGACGCCTGCCGCTAGACTGCCGGCGGCCTCGGCGAAGGCGAAGCCCTTCTCGGCGACCATGCGTTGCGCCTCGATATGGCCTTGCGGGCCGCCGAGCGCGAGCTTCATCAACCGCAAGCCCATGACTTCCTGCGTCTCCTGACAAAGACGCGCGGCATCGAAGGCAAAATTCATCCAGGCTGTGAACATGAGATCCCCCCCCAAGAGCGCCCGGCTGCGCGCACGCGGGCCGGGTCATGATGGAAACGGATTATAGAGGGATTTGAGCCCAGCGACGCACGCCCGAGAACATTCCGAACAGGAAGCCAAGGCCGACCGAATGCCGCCAAGCAATTCGCGCAAAGCCACCGTTGGCGTTTAGCGTGGGCTTCGAGGCCGCGCGGCACGTGTCTGTTAATCAACATTCGTGCGGAAAGCGACCGATCGTACCGCGGACGCGTCAGTTCTTTGCCTGTGCGGCGTCCCAGGCTTTGGTCGCATCGGTCAGCATAGTGTCGAAGCTGCCGTCGGTCGTCATCTCCGTGATGGCTTTGCCGAAATCCGCAGCCAAAGAGCTGCAGGGCGACTTCTTTGAGAAGGCGACGAACATCTCGGCGGTAAGCAGTGCCTGGTCCAGTACCTCGACCTCGTCCTTCACCCCGGCTTTGGCGGCTTCGGCGAGACCCGGATAGTAGCCGGCGATCAGATAGTCGGCCTTCCCTGACAAGAGGTCCTTGATCGCGTCGTCGATTCCGTCGGCGCGGGCGACCTCGAGCTTGTCCTTGATGAAGGCGTCGAACTCGGTGCCGTAGCTCTCGCCCTGATTGGTGACGCCTTTCTTGCCGATCAGGTCGTCCTGGCCCTTGAACGGGAATGCCTTGCCCTTGGCAACGAAGATGGCCGTGTCGTCGTACATGAAGGCGGGCTGGACATAATCAAGATATTTGCCCCGCTCGTCGTTGTAGTAGATACCGAAAATCATGTCGGCCTTGCCGTCGCGGGCGGCGGCTTGGGCATCGGCCCAGTTGCCCATGAACTTCGACTGAAGTGGAACATTGAGCTTCTTGGCGATGGTCTCGACCAGAATGGGTGCGGCGCCGACCAGGGCGTCACCCTGTTGGAACGCGATCGCCGGATATTGCGGGTGTCCGGTCGCCGTGATCTTGTCGCAGTCGTCGGCGGCGAAGGCGGCAGTGTTCGTGAGCACCAGGGCCACGAACACGCTCAAGCAGAGAAATCTCTTCATGGTCAACGTTCCTTGTTCTTGGTCGGGGTGGGGCAACGGCAGGGGCGCGCAAAGTCCGGCTGGAGACAGCCGCTGAGGACGCTCTTTTCTACCGCCCTTTCATCTGCGCCTTGACCTTATCTACATCCGCTTGCGAGACCTTTCCGGCCTGAACCAGCGCCTGCACGCAAGCGGGCGACAGAGACGGGCCCGCTTTCTTCATGCACAGGTTCAGGGCCGCAGTTTGCAGCCCGTAATCGCCGCAGAATTTCTTGTAGTCGTTGACGCAATTGTTCTGCATGCCCTTGGTGATGGTTCCCGCCTGCGCCAAGGCCGCCGACGGCAGGGCCAACACGAAGAAGACGGTCGCTGCTGCGCGTTTACATGTCATGCGTGAGATCCCTCTTTATCCGAACCGAGGTTTCTAGCACGCTTCTTGCGCCTCGCCAGCCGCCTTCGACCAGGGGCGCGAAATCGCCGCCAAACACCCCCCCATCCGCCCAAAAATGCAGTAGATTAGGCGCATTAGAGGAGCGGGCTTGGCTCGCGTTCCAACAGCAGGCCTGAGAGGATCCCATGGCAGAGACCCCTTCCTTCGAGATACCGCCTGAACTGCGCGAGATGGCCGAGAAGAATGTCGAACAGGCGCGCGCGGCTTACGGCCAGTTCATGGATTTCCTGACCCAAGCTATGGGCGCCTGGGCCAATTCGCCGGGAAGCGCGGAGTTGGGCGGCTTCAGGGCCGTGCAAGAGCGCGCCATCGCCTTTGCCAAGGAGAATGCCGAGCGCTCCTTCGCCCTGGCGAGCGAGCTCGCCCGCGCCAAGGACGTGCAGGAGGTGCTGACCTTGCAGAGCCGCTACGCGCAGACGCAGATGCAGACCTTCGGCATTCAGGCCCAGCAGCTCTCCTGGCTGATGGCCGACGCCGTGCGCAGCATGCAGCAGCCCAAAGCCTGACGCTTGCCGTCACCCCTCTCCCCTATGGGGAGAGGTTAATCAAGCTGCAACGCCGATTCTAACGCACGCACGCGCTCGCCTGAACGTGACAGGATGTGAAGATAGCTCCCACGCAGCTGCTGCTAATCTTGCGCTCTCCTCGGATCATCAAGGGAGACGCGGGGAGAACCTCAACAAAGCATGGGAGTGGAAGCAATGAAGCTCAATAGAAAGTCGGGCGCGGCTCTCGCCGCGGCGGCAGCTTTCTTGGTGATAAGCGCGACGGCTCCGGTGACGCCAGCCGCCGCCGCCTACAAAGTGAAATGCTTCGGCGTCAACGCCTGCAAGGGCCATGGCGCCTGCAAGTCGCTCGCCAATTCTTGTAAGGGCGAGAATGCGTGCAAGGGCCAGGGCTACGTCTTGATGGGCAAAGCCGCCTGCCTGGCAAAGGGCGGTACGCTAACCCACAGCTAAACCTCTGGCTGAAACGAGACCCGCAGCACAGGGCTACGGGTCTCGTTTCATGACGCTCCAGAATGCTTTTCCGATCGCCAGACGCGTGCGCAGACTTGGGACCGCCTACCTAAGCGGCTTTGGCGTAGTAGGACTTGAGCCCGCTCATCACCTTCTGCTTGTCGAACTGGGCACCCATGGCGAGCATGGCGTCGGCGAAGCGGCTGGTGATCTCGCCGATCTGCTCGGGGCTCAGCTGGTTCAGAATGCCGATACGCACTTGCACCGGCTCCGACAGCGTGGGCCAGATGCCGAAGCCTTGCGCGCGCGCCCCCTGCACCAGCTCCTTCTCCTTGCCCTTGAGCTTGCCGGGCAGGTTGAGCACGATGAGGCTCGTCATGTTGGAGGTGACGTCGCAGCCCATGGCTTCCACGGCCTGGCGCAGCGCCTTCTCGTGATAGGCGTAGTCCGACGCCTTGCGGCGGCGGCCATAGCCGAGAATGATGCGGAGCGCCTCGTGAAACGCGGCGACCGCATAACAGGAATGAGTTTGGTGATAGGCCGGCGCCGCGTCCTTGCCGTCGATGATGCCCCAATGGCGCGCGTCGAGGATCGGGTGGTGCACATAGGTGCGGCAGCCGCGCTTCCGCACCATCTCGATCGCCTTGTCGGTAAAGCTGACCGGCGCATAGGTGAGCGGCAGCGATAGCACGCCCTTCTGCGGACACGACGCCCAAGCGACGACGCCCGGATAGTCGTCGATATTGAAGTCGGCGACGCCGAGGCTCGACACCGCATCGACGATGCCCATCACGCCATGCTTCACGCACGCGTCGCTGAAGCCCTTGAGGTCGTTGATACGTCCCGATCCCGTCTCCCAATGAGCCATGAACGCCCACAGGGGCTTGTGCTTGGCCAGCGCCTTTTCCACGAGCTCGCCGGTGACCGACTGGCCGTGGGGCGTCTCGACGGTGATCACGCTTTTCGGCTTCGGGTTGAGCGAATCTTCCGCCAGCTCTTCTTTGGTGGAGGCCTTCATGCGGATGGTGAGGCTGTCAATGCCGGAGAAGGTGCCGTTGGGGAACGTCACGACCTTGTCGCCGGGCAGGATTAGGGAAAGCACGCAGTCGAGCCCGGAGAAGCCCGTGCCGGCGACGCCATAAGTATAGACGTTCTTGGTACCCCACAGCTCGCGCAGCATCTCCTTGGCCTCGAGCATGCCGCGCAGCACGTCCTTCTGCATGTGATCGGCCACGCCCGTCTTGGCGAAGCGCTCGAGCACGCGCGGGTCGGTGTTCCCGGGCCCGGGGCCGGCGGCAAGCGTCTCGGGGATTTCAAGCTGCGCATAGATCTTAGTCATGGGAACACCCTCTCGCTCGTGACGGTCACAAAGAAACGGCACAATCGAATAACCGGCCAGACGCCCCAAAAGCAAGACCGGCGCGACTCTGAGTTTAGCCAAACCGGCCTGGCCGTCTGGGTCGAGGCCCACGCGGGGCCGCTGAACCCCAGGTTGAAGGGCACCAGAAAAGAAGAAGCCCCGTACGGGGGGGTCGGGGCCTCTTCCGAAAAGTTCCCTGCGGGGCGGTGATGGGAGGGAAAACCATCACCGTTGCCAACTCTACGCCCATTGGAGATAAGTGTCGGGACATTTTTACGAAAATGGTTAAGGTTAACGATCTCTAACAAACGGGCCAGCCCCAAAAGGCCGTAGAGGGAACGCGGAAAACCTAATGGTAGACAAGCATTTCGGCTGCGCCGCGTTGTTGGCCGCAGTCTTCGGACTGATGACCGGTCCGGTCGAGGCGGCCCCTTGCGGCAATACGGGCGCCGGCTTTGAAGCCTGGAAACGGGTGTTCGCCAACGAGGCCCAGGCGGCAGGTATAGGGCCCAAGGGCATCGCCACGCTGATGGGTACCAGCTACTCGGTGGGGACGATCAGGGCCGACCGCGGCCAGAAAAGCTTCAAGCTCTCCCTCGATCAATTCATGGCCAAGCGCGGCGGCCCGGCGATCGCGTCCAGGGGCAAATCCATGAAGGGTGCCAACGCCGCGCTTCTCGCCTCGATCGAGAAGCGCTATGGCGTTCCGCCCGGGCCGCTGCTCGCCATCTGGGGCATGGAGACGGCGTTCGGCAGCTTCATGGGCAATCAGCCCACCGTCTCGGCCGTCGCCACCCTCGCCTATGACTGCCGCCGGCCCGAATATTTCACCGGGCACCTCTATGCCGCGCTCGAGCTCGTCGATCGCGGCGTGATCAACGGCCAAACGCGCGGCGCCATGCATGGCGAAGTCGGGCAGACGCAGTTCCTGCCCAAGAGCATCCTACTCTATGGCGTCGACGGCGATGGCAACGGCGTCGTGAATCTCAACGCGAAAGCCGACGCGCTCGCCTCCACCGCCAATTTTCTTAAAGGCCACGGCTGGGTCAGGGGCGCGGGCTATCAACCCGGCGAGCCCAACTTCGCCGCCATCCAGGGCTGGAACGCCGCCGGCGTCTATCAGCAGGCCATCGCCATCATCGGCCGGCGCATCGATGGGCAATAGGGGCAGCTTCCGTCCGAGCTAGGTCTCGTCGCAGAGGCGAATCTGCGCTACCTGCTAAGCGTGGCCGAACGCAAGGATCAGGCGACCGACGGCAAGGGGCAGTCGTCCCGCGCGCTTGCCCAAGCGCTCGGCAAGCTCATCGCTCTCGTGCTCGTCGTGATCGCCGTGATCCTGATTGAGCGCTATTGTCACGTCGAGGTGCCGCCCTTCGGGCCGGGCGCGAAGATCGTCGCCGTCGACGGCGACACGCTCAGAGCGGGCAACGGCGCCGAATACCGCATCTTTGGCGTCGACGCGCCGGAGCTGCACCAGACCTGTGCCGAGGCCAACGGCAAATCCTGGCTGTGCGGCCGCGCGGCGAAAGCCAAGCTCACCACGCTCATCAAGGGCGGCAATGTGAATTGCGAGGCGCGCGCGAACGACCGCTTCGGCCGCACCGTGGCGGTATGCAGCGCCGAGGGTGTTCCCGATCTCGGCGAAGCGATGGTGCGCGACGGCTATGCCATCGATCTCGGCGGCGCCGCCGGCAATCCCTATCGCGAGGCGCAAGCGGAAGCTGAAGCCGCCAAGCGCGGCATCTGGCGCGGAACCTTCGAGCGCCCTTCAGACTGGCGCCAGGCCAATCCCAGATCGGAATAGGAGCGCCGCCCCCCGGGGTCGTCTACACCGTCACCTTGGGAGGGCCGTCTGATTGAAACGCCGGCGCGGTCGATGGCTCGAACACACCGACGCGGTTCCGGCCCTCGGCTCTCGCCTGATGCAGAGCTGTGTCGGCGTCCAGGTGCATCCGATCAAATTCGGCCCCGGCGCCGTCATGTGACGCGATACCGATCGACACACTGAACGGGGCGCCCACCATCGGCATCCCCTTTCCCGACATTTGAGCGAGGATATTCCGGGCGATGTCCGTGGCGCCCTCAGTATCGCAATCGGGAGCGAAGATCAGGAATTCGTCGCCCAGTCGCGCGCATTCGTCGTTCTCGCGCATGCTTTCGCGAATCGCCTGCGAAACGCGCGCAACGACGGCATCACCGGTGGAGTGCCCCCGCATATCGTTGATCATCTTGAGATTGTCGATGTCGACGAGCAGTAGCGCGCTTCCCCTTGGGTGACACTCCAAGGACTTCTTGATGACCTGCATGGCGCCACGACGGTTGAGCAGTCCGGTCAGACTGTCGCGAATTGAACTGTCATAAAGCTCGTGGATGCGCCGGTGGATCGCGGAATGATAGACGGCGACGACATAGCCGATCGCCAAGGCGAGAAGGAGCGCCACGCCAAGTGTGGCGATGGCGATGGCGCGGAAGCGTGCCTCGCGAGTTAGATAGTATTGCAGGTCGAAATCCACGCCGACAAAGCCGCTGTAGAGACCCTTGCTGTCGTAAATGGGTACGTGCGCCGTCAGAAAGGACCCGAAGTCATCCTGCTCGAAGGAGGGCGTCACGTAGGTCTTGCCGGAAGCGATCTGCTCGAGCCAATCGCCGTCGTTCTCCTTACGGATCTCGAACTTCTCCATATAGGCCGAGGCGCGCAGCTGGTGATTGGTGCGCAGGTCGGGGGAGGCGGCCGTGTCGAGGACGAAGTACGCGACGCCGCCCCGGTCGACCATCGTATAGAGGTAGAAGATATTGGGGTTTGCCGAGTGGAAGCGCACCAGGGGTTTCAGCGCGCGGGCATAGAGCTCGTCACTGTAGTTCGCTGGGTCCAGCAACTGGCGGTGCAGGTCCCCATCGACGGCACTGGCGGCGAGCTGTCCGATTTCTCCGACATGCGAGCGCAGCACGTCCATCCGCGCCTGCTGCGACAGGAACTGGGGGATGGCGACAATCGACACCAGAATGGTGGCGGCCGCCAAGGTCGCAATGACCAAGACACGCGGATCAAAGCGCCTTTCAGAACCCGTGGCGCGCCGTGGCAAGTCTTTTGGCAAGGTGTTTATTGGTCTCGGGTGTTTGGCTCCGGACCATAGGAAACTATCGCACCAGCCTTATTCAATCGTTACGGGCAACCCTCGCGATAAAGTTGTGGTCCTAAGCCGCCTTGGCGCCGCGGCTCGCCAGCACGTGATCGGCCACCTTGCCGGTGAGCTCCGCCAGATGATCGAACTTAGCGTTAAAGGTGCCGACCCCCGCCGTCGCCGATCTGAGCTCGACGATCAGGTTCTGGATTTCGGACTCAGGCAAATGCGCCTCGACCACGTCCCAGCCCGTCCAACCGGGGCGCGCGTCGAAGCCGAGAATCTGCCCGCGCCGCGATGAGACGATGGAGTTGATCTTCGCCGTGGCCTCGGACGGCACTGCGATCTCCACTGCCATGATCGGCTCGAGCAGCACGGGCGAGCATTGCGGCATGCCTTCGCTCATGGCGATGCGCCCTGCCTGGCGGAACGCCATGTCCGAGGAATCGACCGAGTGGTACGAGCCGTCGATGAGGCAGACCGAAACGTCGACCACGGGGAAGCCGAGCGGACCCGCATGGAGATAGTCGCGCACCCCTATCTCGACCGAAGGGATATAGTTCTTCGGCACCACGCCGCCGGTGATCTCGTCGGAGAACTCGAAGCCCGCGCCGCGCGGCTGCGGCTTGATCGTCACCACCACGTCGCCGAACTGGCCGTGACCGCCCGACTGTTTCTTGTGGCGGCCGCGCACCTCGGCGGTCTTGCGGATGGTCTCTTTGTAGGGAATCTGGCGCGGGCGCGTTGAAGCATCGATGCCGTATTTGCGCACGAGCTTCTCCAGCGCCACGCGCAAATGCATCTCGCCCTGGCCCCACAGCACCATCTCGCCCATGTCCTGGCTGTGGGTGAGCGAGATCGAGGGGTCCTCCTCGATGATCTTGGCGATGGCCGCGGTGAGCTTCACCTCGTCCTTCTTCTCCTTGGCGGCGATGGCCAAGCCGAACACGGGCTGCGCAACGTCTGCCGTCTCGATCTTGACCGCTTTTCCCTTCTCCTCGGTCAGGGTGTCGCCGGTCTTGACGCTGTCGAGGCGTCCGAAGGCGACAGTGTCGCCGGCGTGTGCCTCGCCGCGCTTGATGGGCTCCTGGCCCATGACGCTGAGAACGCCTGAGATGCGCTCCTCGTCGGCCCCGCCATAGACGGTGGTGCCGTCAGCGAACGTGCCGGTCAGCACGCGCGCGAGCGAGAGCTTGCCGCCATGCGCGGTGTGGAAGGTCTTCTCCACAAAGGCGGATGACGGCGTCTTATTGACGCCAAGCCGCCTGGCTGTGGTCTCGACAAAAGGGGCTTCGTGCCTCAGCGCCTTGAGCAGGCGCAAAATGCCGTGGCCGTTCTCCGCCGAGCCGAGCAGCACCGGGCAGATTACGCCTTCGCGCAGCTCCTTGGAGAGATCGTCGAACACCTTGTCGCGCGGCGGCGGCACGTCCTCGAGCAGCTGCTCCATCAGCTCGTCGTCATAATCGGCAAGCTTCTCCAGCATGGAAAACCGGGCTTCCTTCTCGCGCTCGGCAAGCGCCACGGGGATGTCGATCACCTCGCTCGGGGCGTGCTCGCGATAGACATGGGCGCGCTCCAGTGCGAGATCGATGAAGCCGGTGACGATTTCGTTCTCCCAGATGGGGATCTGGCGCAGCACGAGCGGCTTGGTCGAGGCCGGCTGGAGCATCGGCACGATGTCGCGCACGCGCGCCTCGGCCTTGTCGATCTTGTTGATGAAGAGGAAATGCGGGATGCCGCGATCTTCGAGCTGCTTGAGGATCAGTTGCAGCGCCGGGACCTTCTTCTCGTCCGGCTCACATACCACCACGGCGGCATCGCAGGCCGTGAGTGCGTGTGCCGCGTCGGCCTGGAACTCGATCGAGCCGGGGCAATCGAGGAAGGTGAAGCTATCGCCGAGGAAATCGACAGTGGCCACGTTGAGCTCGACGCTCATGCCGTGATGGCGGGCCTCCTCGGAGGCGTCGCCCACCGTGTTTCCGCCTGAAGTCGAGCCCTGGCGGGTGATGGCCCCGGTGCGCGCCAGAATGGCTTCGAGAAGCGTCGTCTTGCCGCTGAGATAGGGGCCAACCAGTGCGATGCAGCGGGCGCTGCGGGCTGGTTGGCCCTGCGCTTGGCCCATGATCTCCTCCCTTAGCGGTTGTCAGCCGCACGGGAAGGCTCCTGACGCACCCACCCGCGCAAGCCTTAATGACGCCATCGTGTCAAGAGGAACGGCCTCTGGCAAGAGCCGCGATTCGCCTTCTGCGGCCCTCATTGGCGGGGCGCCCAATTCGGGCCTGTTTGCTCCTAGCGGATTACAACGAGCCGGTCGGTGCCGGATTCAGCACCCCACATTTCTCCAGGGCGGCCGAGCATCTGGCGCACGGCGGCGTCAGGCTTGTCGCTCGGGAAGCTCTCGAAGGTCGAGGTCGCGGGATCGAATTTGAGGATGGCGTTGGCGGCAAAGTCGCTCACCCACACCTTGTCCTTGTCGTCGACAAAGACGGCGTAAGCATGCGGCGCGTCGCCCGGTAGCCTGAAGACCCGCCACTCCTTCGCCGCCGGATCGTAGACGCTGAGATTGCCGGCGTTCCATTCGCTGACCCACAGCCGCCCCTTGGAGTCCGCCCACACCCGCCGCGTGCCGGCGCCTTTGGTCGTGGGCTCGATCACCGTCGTCTCGCCGGTCTCGGGGTCGGGCTTGCCGAGGAAAGAGCCGGCGAGTGAGACGTAATAGATCTCTCCGTCCGGCGTTGCGTCGATGCCGTAAGGTCCCCTGCCCTTCGGCGCGTCCCACACGTCCATCGCGCCGGTGGCCGGATCGAGGCGGCCATAGATGCCGGCCTGCCCGGTGAACCAGACGCGGCCCTTGCCGTCGAAGGCTGG
>Ga0209887_1000380_pt1 | contig 13234 bp, 11 predicted proteins | sample GWRWN1_30_40_FD_187230 | JGI IMG/M metagenome (GOLD analysis project Ga0209887, IMG submission 187230) | Riverbed sediment microbial communities from areas with no vegetation in Columbia River, Washington, USA - GW-RW N1_30_40 (SPAdes)... | ecosystem: Environmental > Aquatic > Freshwater > River...
GCTGTACGACCAGCGGACAGATATGCGCCCTGCGCATCTGCACCCGGGCAACCCTCTCCCGTGGTTCGCCTCGTCCAAATAGCCGCTGTCCCGGCGGGAGAGAGGGGACGCTATGCTCGACAGCGCCGGATCTTGCGAAGGAGAGGAGCCATGCGCCAGTTGCTTCTCCGAAGCGACCACGGCAGTACCCGTCGAGCAATAGTGTTACTCGCCCTCGCGGTCTCCGTGGTGGCAGTACCTCACGTCGCCCACGCAGAAGGCAAGCTCAGGATCGCCTGTCCGCCGGGCTTTGACCTCGGTGGGCTCACTCTTGACCAAGCTCTCCAGCTGCCGAACGTTCAGGCGGGCCTGGCAGCGGGCGTCTATGACGAGGATTTCGTTGCTGAGGTGCAGGTCACCGTCGATGCCAACGGTGACGGGGTCATCTGCTTCCAGACGATACCCCCCTCGGGGGCCACGCCGAACTCCGCGTCGAATTGGCAGTACTTCTATAACGTCGTCGATAACAAGGCCTCGGTCCCAAGTGGGTAGAGACTGGGGTCGGCCGTTCGAGTCCGCTCGTCTCCACTTGACCGTTCGGTAGGCGAACCACGGGCGGAACCCGGTAGGTCGGCAGGATCATCGGACGGCCCGAACCTGGAAAAATGGCCGTCCGACGTTCCCAGAGCCCATCTCGATTGGGCGTATCGTTTTTCCGGTGGCGAGCACGGCCGGAAGCGATGACGAGGGCGGCGTCAAGGGCTCGCACATCTCCGCGGGGAGGCGCGTGCTGGTGGCGTTCGCGGCGGGCGTCCTGGCCTTCGGCATCGCGAGCCTCCTCTTGCCGTGGCAGGTGGCCACGCTGATCGGGTGGAGCGTTTCGGCCGCCGCGTTCGTGGCCTCGGTCTGGTTGAGCGTTCGGCGAATGGACGGCGCGGCCACGGCGGAGTTCGCCACGATCGAGGACGATTCCAGGGCCGCCGCGGACCTGGTCCTGATCACCGCCAGTTCGGCGAGCCTCCTCGGTGTCGCGCTGACGCTCCTGAAGGCCTCAGGCGAGAGCGGGGCTGCCCGGGCCTTCATCACGGGCGTCGCGACCGTGAGCGTCATCCTTTCCTGGGCGGCCGTCCACACGGTCTTCATGTTGCGGTATGCGAGGCTCTATTTCGCGAACGGCGGCGGGATCGACTTCAACGACGAGCAGACCCCGAACTACCTGGACTTCGCCTACATCGCCTTCACCATCGGGATGACCTACCAGGTGTCCGACACGGCCGTCACCATCAAGGACATCCGCACGACAGCCCTCCGCCACGCGCTCCTGTCGTACGTGTTCGGTACAGGGGTGGTGGCCATGCTCATCAACGTGGTGGCCGGCCTCCTGAAGGGCTAGATAGGCCTTCGCCCGGGCGGCGAACGCCGTTCGGTCACCTTTCCCGGCCTGAGGTTCAAGGAGCCTCCCGTCCCGGCCGAAGCTCAATCAGGGCTCGGCTCGCCGTGCCGTCTGCCAAGCCCCGGGGATGGGGTGCCCATGGGATTGGTCCGAAAGCTGACGAGCTCCCGCATGAGCCGGGTCGGATGGATCCTGGCCGTCCTCGCCCTGGCCGGCGCGATGGCCCTCTCGTTCGTCTTCGCTTACAGCTCGGTGGGGGACCAGCAGCGGGCGGCCCAGGCACGGGCGGTGGCCGACACCACGAGGAAGCCCCTCTCGGACCTCACCGCGACGCTGGTGTCGAAGCCGATCCAGGAAGACTCATACAGGGCGCTCCTGAAGGACGTCAAGGATCACGTCATGAAGGACGATCGGGTCCTCCGCGTCCGTATCTTCAACCTCAACGGCACGCTGGTGTTCTCCACCGACGCCGGCGACAAGATCGGCGTGGCCAAGATCGGGACCCCGCAGTTTCAGACGGGGTCCTCGGGCGGCGTCGCGAGCATCATCACCGAACCCGAGGCGGCAGTGCCGAGCGGGTTGGCCGGGTCGAGCGAGCGCTTGTACGTCACCTTCGCGGCGCTTCGCCTGCAGAGCCAGCCCAAGGCCGCGGCGGTGGTCGAGGTGGACCAGCGGTACGCGGCCATCAAGGCCGCCGCCTACCAGCTGTGGAGGCCGATCCAACTGGGCATCGGCGTGCTCATCCTCGTCGCGCTCCTCATGCTGGTCGCCTCGGTCCTGGCTTGGCGCGCGGCGCGGCGATTCAAGGTCGAACCCCAGGTCGGGGCCCAAGCCGCACCGGGGTTCGCCCAGGGGGGGTCCACCCGAGCGCAGAAGGAGTTGGAGAAGAGGCTGGAGGCGGTGGAGGTGACGCTCCGCACGGCTGAGCAGCGGGCGGCCGCCTCGGAGCGGGAGAAGCGACAGATCGCGGAGCGGCTGGTCTCGGCCCACGAGCAACTGGAGCTCATGACGGCAGCGGCGAAATCCCCGAAGCCGGCCAAGGGGGACGACGAGGCGATGGCCCGTCGCCTGGCCGCGCTGGAGGCCGAGCGGGACCGGATGGCCGCCGACGTAACGCGCCTGGGGCGCGAGCTCGAGGAGCGAGGGTCCGCACCGGCGGGCGAAGGCGGCGACGCTCCGCCGAGTGCCGACGAGAACGTCCAGGGGCGGGTGACCGCGCTCGAGGCGGCGCTGGCGGACGCCAACGCCAAGGCGGCATCGCTCGAATCGGCGGCTCGGCAGTTCGAGGAGGAGCGCGAGGTGACCTCCGCGGAGTTGGACCGGGCGAAGGAGGAGATCGCGGCCCAGAAGGGCCGGAAAGCCTCGAAGTCGAAGGACGCGGGATCGCTCACCGAGGCCACCGCGCAGTTGGCCTTGGCCGAGGACAAGGCGCGCCAAGCCGAGGAGCGGGCTCGCCAGGCCGAGGAGCTGACCCGCCAGGCCGAAGACAAGGCCCGGGAGGCTGACGAGAAGGTCGCGCAGGCTCTCGAGCGCGACGGCCAGGCGGAGGAGCAGGCCAAGCAGTGGGAAGAGCAGGTCAGGCAGGCCCAGGAGCGGGCGAGCGAATCCGAACAACGGGCTGACCAAGCCACCGAGCAGCTGGTGCAAGCGAACGCTCGGATAGAACAGCTGGAGGCGGACAGCGTGGAGATCGAACATCGGGCCGTTGCGGCCGAGCAACGGGTTGGCCAGCTGGAGGCGGTGACGAAGCAGGCAGAGGAGCGCATGACGCAGCTCGAGGGGAGTCACCGGCAGGCCGAACAGCGAGCCGCACAAGCCGACGTCCGCCTCCAGGAGATCGAACAGGAACGATCAAGGCTCTCGGCCGAGCTCGACCGAGTACTGGCGGCCGGCTCACCCGAGGCTGCCGGAACAGACGATGAGGCACGTGCGGCCCACCTCGCCGCCAGGGTGGAGGAGCTGGAGGCCCAGCGACGTCAGGATGTCTCGGAGCTGCAACGGGTTCAAGAGGCGTTGGCCAACACCCAGCTCGAGCTGGTGGCCGCGACCAAGGCCACGCAGGTCGAATCGAGCGCGCGCTCGTTGCAGGCCGTGGAGGACATCGCGGACGCCCCAGCGGAGGATGGTTCGGATGCCTCGCTCGCCTTCGACGAGGAGTCGATCGCCACCCGGCTGTCCCGGGCCAGGGGAAGGAAGCGCGCGGTCGACTCGGAGGAGACGGAGGTGCCCGAAGAGCCCGCCGCCGCCCCCTCCGGGGGACTCTCACTCAGGGAGCGACTGGCCCGCGCGGCCGCGGCGCGGCATCGCGTCTCCGGCAGCGGGGACGAGGCCCAGGAGCGCTAGACCCGCAGCAGGTCCACGGCGTACGTGGACAGAAGCGCGACTTCGACCTCGGTCGCCCCAGCGAATCGCCGCGACGGATAACCGTACCGACATGACAACTGAACATGCTCGTCGCACAGCGGGACCAGCCGGCCGCTGCGGAGCCTCACCACCTCTCGCGCCGCAGATCGGCTGGGGCCCCACAGCCAGAAGCAGAGGTGGCAGACGAGCATCAGGCGTTGCGGGTACGCCAACTCGCCACGGTAGCCGAACTCGTGCTCGACGACCCGGCCCCACAGCGCCACCGTGCCGACGACCGCCGGGTTCCTGGCCCGGTGCAGCAGGCCGGGATCCCGGGTGGCGTGGAGCCCGCAGGTGCAGGTCGGCTCCGGGCCCCGATGGCGACGCCGGCGTGTGCAGCCGGCGCGTGCCGGCTCCAGGGGCGGCCACGGCGGGGCGTTCCCGGCGATGGGATGCATTCGAAGCTCGGTGTGGCGACGGTTCGAATGAAGCGTCCAGACCCGCCAGCCCGTGATGGGTTCCGAAAGGGCCTGGCCCTCGGGCCGGATGCTGGCCTCGAGAAGCGTCTGGCTCACGGCGAGGGAGCGGCGGGCTCGGCTGCGGGGAGGGGCTCGGCTGTGGGGACGGGCTCAGCCTGGGGTGCAGGCTCGGCCTCGGGCTCCGGCAGGACCTCCGGCACCGGGACCGAGACCGGCTCCACCTCGAAGACCCGTTTGGGCCGTCCGATGTTCATGCGTCCGCTCTCATCCGGGGAAACCGGCCCGGATGCTCCATTCACTCAGGGTACCGCCGGCCGCGGCGAGGGGGAAGGGCCCTGAGGCTCGTGGCGGTCAGGACCGCACGAGCTTGAAGATCCCGCCGGAGTCGCTGAAGTACAGGACCCCGTTCGGCCCGACCTCCATCGACAGGACGCCGGACGGATGGGTGTACGCGATCCGTTGCCCGATCACACCGGTTCGTCTTGGGTTCAGCGTGACGGCCCTGATCGCACCGGTGTTGTAGGCGCCGAAGAACAACTTGCCACTGTTCCGCGAGCCGAGGCCGCAGGCCTGGCAGAACGCGATGCCGGTCGGGGCGATCGTGGGCGTGTACCACCGCTTCGGCATGACCGGGTTCGGGCCGTCCTGGTTCGTATTGCCCGGCGACGAGCCGCTGCACGTCTCGTTTGGCCCCCATCCGTAGTTGGCGCCCTTTCGGATCCGGTTGAGCTCGTCGTTGCACGAGGGACCGTTCTCCGTCTCCCACAGCCGGCCCTTCCGGGGGTCGAACGCGAAGCCGAAGGAGTTGCGGATGCCGTAGCCGAAGATCCGGCTGTTGGCGACGGGGTTGTCCGAGGGGACCCCGCCCGACGGCGTCATCCGGAGGATCTTCCCCCGGTTGTTCTGACTGGTGTCCTGGGCGTTGCCGGGATCGTGTCCTTCACCCACGATCGCGTAGAGCATCCCGTCGGGCCCGAACAGGATCCTGCCCCCGTTGTGGTATGGGCTGGACGAGGCCGGCGCGCTGAAGATCACGGTCGGGTTGGTTCCCGTCCCGTTGGAATCGGTCAGCCGCAGGATCTGGTTTTCGAGGGCCCCGGATACCGAGCGAGTGGCGTAGACGTAGACATAGGGGTCGGTCGGGTACCCGGGGTCGAGCGCGACGCCAAGCATCCCCCGCTCGCCGTCCGCGTTCACGCCGGGCACCGTGTCGAAGAGCGAGTCGGACCCGGTCCCGAGGTCGTGGACCCGGATCTGGCCGGTGGCCTTCTCCACGTACCAGATCCGGTTCCCCGGCCCGAACGTGAACGCGGTCGGCACGTTCAGGTTCCCCACCACGAGCTTGACTCGGATGGCCGGCGCTCCCAGGGCGGGTGCTCCCGGGGACCAGACGAGCGCCGCGGACAGCGCCGCAGCTCCGGCGATCTTGATCCACGCCCCCACAGTCGTCCGTCGTCTCATCGTCCGCCTCCTCTAGCATGGGCCGGCATGTCCACGTCTATCTTCGGCAGCGTCGTCCTCCGCACCGAAGACCCCCGGTTCATTCGCGGCAGGGGCCGGTACACGGACAACGTGGATGCCGAGGGTGCGCTCGACGCCTCGTTCGTCCGGTCGATGATGGCCCATGCCCGGGTGGTGAGGGTGGATGTGTCGGCTTCGGCCCACATGCCGGGGGTCGCCGCAGTCCTTGCCGCCGCCGACTTGGACCTCGCGCCCCAGCCCCCGTCGGGCAGCGTGAGCGGCCCGTTCGAGCGGCCGGTGCTGGTTCGGGACACGGTTCGGTTCGTCGGTGAGGCCATCGCGGTGGTCCTGGCCGAGTCCCTGGGACAGGCCCAGGACGCTGCGGAGAGCGTCCAGGTCGAGTACGAGCCGATGCCTGCGGTGGTGGGATCCGAGGCGGCCGTGGCCGCCGGTGCGTCGCTCCTCTTCCCCGAAGCAGGATCGAACCTCGCCGACGGGTTCGACACCGAGTGGGAAGCCGACGTGCTTGCCGGGGCCGACGTCGTGGTCCGGGCCCGCTTCGAGAACCAGCGGGTCGCGCCGGTCCCCATGGAGGCGAACGCCATCCTGGTCGTGCCCGAGGACGACGGCCGGCTGACCGTCTGGGTTTCCACCCAGGCGCCATTCGACATCCGAAGCGACCTGGCCGAGTGGCTCGGCCTGGCGAAGGAGCGGGTCCGAGTCATCGCACCCGACGTCGGTGGCGGCTTCGGGGCCAAGCTGGCCGTGTATCCCGAGTACCTGGTCTGCGCGGCCGCCGCGGTTCGCATCGGCCGGCCGGTGCGATGGAAGGAGACCCGCTCGGAGAGCATGGTGAACATGACGCACGGCCGAGCGCAGGTCCACGACGTCGAGCTCGGTGCGAAACGCGACGGGACAATCGTCGGCCTGCGCGTGGACCTCCTGGCCGACATGGGGGCCTACCCCACGGCTACCTATCTCCCCCCGACGACTCAGATGATGCTGTCGGGCGTGTACCGGATCCCTCGGATCGCGTGCCGGGGACGGTCGGTGGTGACGAACACGACGCCCGTAGGGCCCTACCGGGGAGCCGGCCGCCCCGAAGCCACGGCCCTTCTCGAACGGAGCATGAACATGCTGGCCTCCAAGCTCGGGCTCGATCCCGCGGAGATCCGGCGCCGCAACCTCATCCAGCCCGAAGCGTTTCCCTACGACACCGCCGTGGGGACCAGGTACGACGTCGGCGACTATGGGCGAGCGCTCGACGCCGTCCTCCAGTTGAGTGGGTACGAGCGATTGCGCGAGGAGCAGGCCGAGCGGCGAGACCGCGGGGACATGATCCAGCTGGGGATCGGCCTCAGCATGTATGTCGAGATCACCGGGTTCGCCCGGGAGTTCGGCTCGGTCGAGGTGCATCGGGACGGCTCGGCCACCGTGCTCACCGGCACCTCCCCCCAGGGGCAGGGCCACGAGACCGCGTTTGCCCAGATCGCCTCGGGCGTCCTGGGCATCCCGATGGACCGCATCCGGGTGGTGCATTCCGACACGGGGGTGGTGCCGAGCGGTGAGGGCACATACGGGTCACGGTCGCTCCAGATCGGGGGATCTGCCATATGGAACGCGAGCCAGGCCGTCATGGACAAGGCCGCCCGCGCGGCCGCACACCTCCTCGAAGTGGCGAAGGAGGACATCGTCCGGCACGAGGATGGACGGATCGGCGTGGCCGGGGCACCCGACCGGGCGCTTACCTGGGGTGAGCTGGCCGTGGCCGCCGACGAGCCCCACCGCCTCCCCGACGGCCTGGATCCGGGGCTCTCCGCGTCGGGGAAGTTCAAGCAGCGAGGGTCCACGTTCCCCTTCGGAGCCCATATTGCGGTGGTCGAGGTGGACCTGGAGACGGGTAGCGTCCGACCGGTCCGTCACGTGGCCGTCGACGACTGCGGCCGCATCCTGAACCCACTGCTCGTGGAGGGACAGGTCCACGGCGGCCTGGCTCAGGGGATCGCCCAGGCCCTGTACGAGTCCGTGGAGTTCGACGAGGTCGGGACCCCGCTCACCTCCAACCTCACGTCCTATCTGGTGCCGAGCGCGGCGGAGCTTCCGGGGTTCGCCTGCTCCCACACCGAGACCCCAACGACGCTGAACCCCCTGGGGGCCAAGGGCATCGGCGAGGCTGCGACGGTCGGCTCCGCCCCCGCCGTCCAGAACGCGGTGGTTGACGCCCTGTCACATCTGGGGGTGCGTCACATCGACATGCCCTGTTCCCCCGAACGGGTGTGGAGGGCCATCCGGGGAGCGTCCGGCCGGGCCAGCTAGCCAATTCTGTCTGGACCGCCACTCCAGAAGGCTGGTGCGTTCAGCCGAAAACCATTGCAGATGTTCAAGCACACCAACCGCGGAGCCCTCCCTGCCATGCTCGTGCTCGGGGTGCTCATCGGCGCCAGCCTGGCGGTGGTCAGCCCCTCACGGCCGAACGGGGCCCTCCCTTCGACAAGCGCATCGGTGGTGGCCGACCCTGGAGTACCGAGCGACGACGGCGGGGCGAGGGAGAATCCCCCAGCTCCCCAGCTCGTGAATGTGCTCACCAACGGGCCGGGCGGTGGAGGGAAGCCTGGCGGCGAATCGGCGCATCCGGGTGTGGCAGCGGAGGCTGGCGGGTCGGACTGGGCGGGCTCCGGCGGGTCGGGCGGGGCCGACGGGTCGACGGGGTCGGGCGGGTCGGGTGGAGCCGACACCGGCCCCGGCGGATCGGGCGGAGGCGGTTTCGGCGGCTCTGGCTCGACCGGCAGCGGCAAGGACAACAACGGCAAGGCCAAGGGACACCACGACGGGAAGGGCAACAACGGCTGAAGGCAGTCCTAGCTCGCCGTGATCCGTTCGCCCGTCCGGGCCAGACGCTCGATCAGATCCGCCGCCCTGACGGTTCCCGGGTTGCTCCGAAGCCTGGCCGAGAGGCGGGACAGCTCCGAGGCCAGCCACTCGTTCGCCAGCAGCCGGTCGATAGCGCCCGTCAGCTCCTCGTCCTGGAAATCGTAGGTCGACAGCCGTACTCCCAGTCCCAGCTCATCGACCCGCTGAGCGTTGTCGTATTGATCCCAGAACAAGGGGAGGACGACCATCGGCTTCCCGAAGTACCAGCACTCGGTGACGGTGTTGTTCCCCCCGTGGGTGATGACCAGGTCGACCTGCGGCAGGATGGCCGGCTGAGGGAGGAACTCGGCCCCGACCATGTTGTCCGCGAGCGTGATCAGCTCATGCTGCGGCCCCTTGCTCACGATGTACCGATGCGGCGTCTTGGCCAGCACGTCTACCAGCCGCTGCATCAGGTCGACGTCGGCGGACCCGAGCGATCCGAGCGACAGGTAGACGAGGCCGCCCCGGCGACCCAGCTGCTCGTGCTCCTGGTAGGTCTCGTCGCTCGCCCGCACCGAGGCGTCGAGGCGATGGACGGTCGGCGGGAGCGGCCGCGCTCTGCGGTAGTCGGCCTCGCCCGGATAGATGTACAGGTTGAGGTAGGGGGACTCCCACAGGTAATCGCGGGGGCCGGGGAGTGGGGGGGCGCCACGGTCCCGCAGCCACGCATCGAACTCGGCCACCTGGGGCCCGAGAACACGATCGTACTCGGACCAGAACGGGTCCCACCCGCCCGCGTCCTCCGCCGGATGGCCGGAGAACACGGGCGGGATACCTGGATCCTTCAACTCGAGGGGGTTGCACGAGGTGATGCGGACCCACGGCCGGCCCGAGGAGGGGATGGCGGCGAACGCCACCACGTTGTCCTCGACGATGGCGTCCGGCCGAAGCTCGTCGAAGATCTGGGAAAGGCGGTCATCGACGTACATCGCCCCGTCGATCAGCGCCTGCCACGTCGGTTTGAGGAACGTCTCGAGCTGTTCGATGGTCGGCTTTCGAAACTCCGGCGCGGTGTCGCGTATGAAGTCCTTCCAGAACTGCCCGGGCGCCTCCTCCACCTCGGGGGGAGGTTGCAGCCGCATGTGGGCCTCCTCGAACCCCCGCGATTCCAGGGTCCCGGCGAAGGACTCCTCGACCACGAACACCACCCGGTGACCCCGGGCTTTCAGGATGGTGCCGATGCCGATGCAGTTGTTGGTCGGTCCGAACGCCCCTTCCGGAAAGAACACGATGGTCGCGCGATCGCCGGTCACCGAGCCTCCAGCGCCAGATGGCCCGTCACTGATACCGGCTGGAACCTTTCCGGGTCAACCCGGCGTCGAAACGAGCACATGAGGCACCGTTCCTTGCTGGTCGCTTTCCTCGTCCTTGCCGTGACCCTTGTGGCGTGTTCGTCCGGGTCCACGTCCGGCCCGGGTCCCTCGGCGACCGGTTCGCCCTCGCCCACGATCTCGGCGTCACCGACCCCGGAGGCCGCCATCGTGGTCACGAGCCCACGGTCCGGCGACCAGGTCTCGAGCCCCGTCAGGATCAGGGGGAACGCCGACGTCTTCGAGGCAACGGTCAGCATCGACATCCTGGACTCGGCGGGGACGCCGATCGTCCGGACGTTCACCACCGCAACCTGCGGAACGGGGTGCCGGGGGACCTTCTCCAAAGCCGTCCGCTTCGCTCTGGACACCACCCAACCAGGCACCGTTCGTGTATATGAATCGAGTGCCGAGGACGGCACGCCCATCAACGTGGTGGACATCCCGGTCACCCTGCTCGCCTAGGAGACCAAGTAAGCGATCGGCAGGGCGGTCATCAAGACCAACGCCACGCTGACCAACGCGTTGGACCATCGCCTGGCCGTCCACCGGCCGCACGTCGGCTGGTGGTTCGACAGGATCAACATCAACAGGATCAGTGGGGGAGCGGCCACGCCGTTCAAGATGGCGGCGAAGTACAGGGCCCGGATGGGGTCGATGCCGACGAAGTTCAGGGCCAGGCCGACGAGCATGGCCCCGCCGATCACCAGGTAGAACTTGCGGGCTCGGCTGAACTTTCGGCCCAGCCCCTCGCGCCACCCGAAGGCCTCGGACAGGGCGTAGGCCGTCGACCCGGCCAACACCGGGACGGCCAGCAAGCCGGTCCCCACGATCCCTAGCGTGAACAGCAGGCTGGCCAGCCTCCCCGCGATGGGCCGGAGCGCCTCGGCCGCCTGCGGGGCGGTCTGAACCGTGGTCACGCCGTGCTTCCCCAGGGTCGCGGCGGAGGCCACCATGATGGCGAACATCACCAGGACGGCCGAGGCCATCCCGGCCAGCACGTCGGCCCGCATCAGCGAGAGGTGCTCGCGATCGACCGCGTGCTTCTTCTCGAGCTGTTTCTCCTCGACCTCCTCGCTCGCCTGCCAGAAGAACAGATAGGGAGAGATGGTCGTGCCCAGGATGGCGATGAGCATGGCGATCTGAGGCCGGTTCCAGGAGATCCTCGGGATGAAGGTCTGGCGCAGGACGCTTCCCCAGTTCACGCCGATCACGAAGAGCACCGCGATGTACGACACCAGCGAGAGCGTGAGCCAGCGGAGCACCTTCGCGTATCGCTCGTAGGGGATGAAGATCTCCAGCCCGACCATCAGGCCGGCCATCGCGACCAGCAGGAGGGCTTGGGGGACCGGGACCAGCAGCCGGATCGACGCCGCCATGGACCCCAGGTCCGCGCCGATGTTGAACCCGTTGGCCACGGCGACCAGCGCGACGGCGCCGAACAGCACCCACCGCGGGAACCGCATCTTGATGAGGGCCGCGAGCCCATGTCCCGACACCAGTCCCAGGCGGCCGGCCACCTCCTGGACGGCGGCGGCGAGTGGCAGCGTGATCCAGGTCGTCCACAGCAATCCGAATCCGAAGGCTGCTCCGGCCTGGGAATAGGTGCCGATGCCGGACGGATCGTCATCAGACGCGCCCGTGACCAGCCCGGGCCCCAGCCGGCTGAAGTACCCGAACCCCCGGAGCCTGTGCCGGTGGGGGTGGTGGCCGGTTCGGGTTGCCACGGCTCGCATGGTACGTCGGTGTCCGGGCGTGTGCGCCGTTTCACCCTGCTAGCCTGCGCACTGATGGCCGATCGGATGCCGTTGTGGGAGAGGCGCCTCCGGGCACCGTATCTGCAGTTCCCTTCATGGTCGCGGCACGCTCCCGACCGACTGGCGATCATCTCGAACGAAAGCGGTTCGGACCAGGCCTACGCGTGGGACCGCGCCGCCGCGACGGGGCGGCGCGTGTCCGACGAGCCGATCGGCGTGATCCACTGCACGATCACCGGCGACGGTGGTCGTGTGGCGTGGTTCCGCGACACGACCGGCGACGAGTCCGGTGAGTGGATGGCGGTTCCGTTCGAGGGCGGGGACGCGCGCCCGCTCCTCGCGGGCGCGCCTCCCGGCTGGCCCGAAGGCATCGCCGTGGGTCACAAGCTCGTGGCCGCGGTGCTGGCCGACCGGGAGGGCTTCCGCCTGTTCGTTTCCGAAGACGGCGGGCCCGCGAGGGAGATGCTCCGCGGACCCGACCGCATGTCGATCGCCCCGTCCGATGATTTGGAGCTCGAGGGGTTCACCGGCTCAGGGTTTTCGGCCGAGGAGGATCTCGTCTGCCTGCTGGTCTCCCAGGATGGTGACGACATCCATCACGGGCTGCTGGTACTCGCCCCCCGGACCGGCGACGTCGTTGGGGAGCAGGCCGACGGACCGGGCCTGGGGCTCTCGGCCTACGCCTGGTCGCCCGTCCCGGGCGACCGGCGCCTGGCCATCGCGCACGAACGCGGTGATCTCCATCGCCCCGCGATCTGGGACGTGGCCACCGGCGAGCGCACGGACATCGAGCTCGACCTGCCCGGGGAGGTCTTCCCGGTGGACTGGTGGCCCGACGGGACGGCCCTCCTGATGCTCCACCTCCACAACGGGCGTGACCAAGCGCTTCGCTTCGACCTGGGCTCCGGCAGGTACAGGGATATCCCTCATGCGAGGGGGGAGATCCACGGCGCGGGCGTCCGGCCGGGCAGCGAGACCTGGTTCCGTGTGTCGAGCGGCGAGACCGCCTCCCAGTTGGTCGATGAAACAGGCCGTGAGGTCCTGGCTCCCGAAGGCGATCGCGCTCCCGAGGGGCGACCGTATCGATCCTTCCACCTGACCGATCGCAGTGGTGATCGGGTCCACGGCTTCGTCGTGACCCCCGAAGGGCCCGGACCCTTCCCCACCCTGATGAAGGTCCACGGCGGGCCGAACTGGCTGTACATGGACACGTGGACACCGGAGGTCCAGGCCTTCGTGGACCACGGCATCGCCGTGGCCATGGTGAACTACCGCGGTTCCACCGGGTACGGTCGAACCTGGCGGGACGCCATCATCGGCAACATCGGCTTCCCGGAGGTGCTGGACACGGTCTCCGGACTCGACCACCTGATCGACGAGGGAATCGCCGATCCCGAGCGGACAGCCATCGGCGGCTGGTCCTGGGGCGGCTACGTCACGGTGCTGGCGCTCGGCCTGCACCCCGATCGGTGGCTGTGCGGTATCGCCGGCGCCCCGGTCGGCGACTATGCGGCCTCCTACGACGACTCCGCCCCCTCGCTCCAAGCGTACGATCGTTCCTTGCTCGGCGGCACCGTGTACGAGGTCCCCGACCTGGTT
>Ga0209887_1000381_pt1 | contig 13229 bp, 13 predicted proteins | sample GWRWN1_30_40_FD_187230 | JGI IMG/M metagenome (GOLD analysis project Ga0209887, IMG submission 187230) | Riverbed sediment microbial communities from areas with no vegetation in Columbia River, Washington, USA - GW-RW N1_30_40 (SPAdes)... | ecosystem: Environmental > Aquatic > Freshwater > River...
TGCCGCTGCGCGCGAGCGAACCACCCGGCGCCGACCGCTTGCTCGTCCCGAACGAAGTGCTCCAAGCACAGCCTCGCCGCCATCCACGCTGCGCGACGATCGTCGCCCGCCTCCACATAGCCCGCGTACGCCTTCTGCCGGGCCGCGATCGACTCGCCGATCCGCCCCGTCCACCAGGCCGCGTCGGCCAGGCGTTCGAGGTCCTCGGGAGCGAGGCCGACCGTTCCGAGGTCGTTGAGCAGCTCGTACGCTTCGGGCCACGCCTTCCGCTCGACCGCCGTGCGGGCTTGGTCGATATCGGTGATGCGCCCGGCCACTCCGCCTCCTCGGTGTCGAACGCCCTACGTCGGAGTCCGGAGCAGCCTATCCCCGACCGCGCGGCACGAACATCTGGATCGAGGATCGATGGAGACGGCGGAGCGGCGTAGGCTGGCGCTCGTGCCATGACCGTCCTCCACCACACACAGGAGATCGACCGCCCGGTCGCCGACGTGTTCGAGGTGGTGATCCACGCCGGCGACTTCACCTCGTGGAACCCAACCATCAAGAGCTCGCGTCAGCTCTCGCCCGACCCGATCGAGGAGAGGACGACGTTCGAGTGTGACCTACGGGGGTTCGGCGCCGTCCGGCAGGTCCTGCAGGAGTTCGAGCCCAACCGCCGTGTGCGGATCGGGCCTCACCATCGATCGCTCGCCGGCGGCCACCGCTTCACCTTCACCGATCTCGGGGGTCGAACCCGCGTCGACCACGAGCTCGAGATGATCCCGAAGGGCGCCTACAAGCTCCTCGCGCCGATGATGTCGATGGTGGGCAAGCGGAACCTCCGCGCGACCGCGAACGCGCTCGACGAACGCCTCAGATCCTGAGCAACGGCACGCAGCCGTACCTCGGCTCGATCCTCCCGAACGGGCTTCGGCTCAGCGCAGGTCGACCGTGTCCGGTTCGGGGTGCTTGAGCCACACGGCCGTCCCCGCCGCCACCGGGGCGAGGAGCAGGACCACCATCGCGGACAGGCTCGCCTTGGCGCCCCAGTCGGTGAGGCCGACCGCCGAGCAGAGGAGCGCGCAGGCGGGCAGGGCTATCTCGGCCGTGCGGTAGAGCTCGGGTTGGGTGCGTCGGATCTCGAGGGTCCACGCGATGAGCGCGTCCGAGAGCATGGCCGCGGCGAGCGAACCCACCAGCAACCAGCGCACCGCGTCCGGCAGGGGCCGGCCCGAATGCTCGACGGTGTTGAGGACCGCCGCACCGCCCGCCGCGATCGCGACCACCATCGGGAAGTGCAGGTTGAGCCAGAGCTGGGTCCTTCGTGGAACCGGAGCGCGGTACGAGACGAGGTCGAAGTAGATCCACCACAGACCGATGGCGACCACCACCCCCAGCAGGCCGATCACGATGCCATCGGCCTCGAGCGGATGGACATCGGCCATGCCGGTCACCGCCCCCACGATGACCTCGCCGAGGACGATGATGACGAACAGCCCCATCCGTTCGATGAGTGACGGGGTCGTCGCGATGCGCGCATCGCCCCCCTGGGTGGCGGGCGGTTTCCACCGATACATGCCGATGACCCATCCCGCCACCTCGGCGGCCAGCGCCACCGCCCACAGCCAGTACCGCGGCGGCCCGTCCAACGCGACGCTGACCACGAACAAGACGGCCGCGAGGAGATAGCCCGCCGAGTACGGGACCGACCCGGGCCGGTGATCCGGGTCGTGCAGCCCCGTCCGGAACCACAGGATCACCAGGATGAGCGTGTTCGCCGCGTACGCGAGCGCGAACCCCGTCGACCCCTCCCCCGGGACGTCGCCGATGAACACCGCCATCACCGCGACGGCGAGCATCTGCCCGAAGGTGAAGACGCGGACGCTCACGTCGTTGGTGGTGTGGAGGTCGTGGTACAGGGTGCCGTTCAGCCACGAGGACCAAACCGCGTAGAACAGGAACACGAACCAGCCCACGCCGGCCCACGACGGGTGTGCGGCGAGGCGTCTTGCGAGCTGCGAGATCACGACGACGAAGACCAGGTCGAAGAAGAGCTCCAGGAACGTCACCCGGCGGTCGACGTCCCGGTCCGCGTAGCGACCGGGCGGCTGCCACAGCCGCCGGAACACGGAGGGCTCGTCCATGGGTCGACCCTTAGCCCTCAGTTCCCGTACTGGCGGGTCTCGGGTCGTTCGAGCAGCAGGACGACGGCCCGCCGCTCCGCGACAGGAACAGCTCGTCCTCGTCGTGATGGTGCCACGGGAACTCCCCCTCGATCGCCGCGATGCGGATCACGGCGTCGTTCACGACGACGAGGTCGATCGGCTCGAAGGGGCGAACCCGCCCCTTCGCCGCGGTGGGGATCGAGATGGGCGCCCCCCCGCGCTCGTCGTCGCTCACGTCACGCTCCCGAGCACGAGGACAGGTCTAGCAGACGCCGTCGACGGCGTCCTCCGGAACTCGGCGAGCGGCTCCCCCGTTCTTGACGAACCGATCCGGTTTCCGTGGTTCGGGTTCGGGATCGAGGGGGAAAAGCACGCAGGAGGAGTGGGCACAGGAGAAAGGAGGGAGTTATGGGGATGGGTGAGGGAGCCGTTAGGGTCGAGGAGGGAGCCATCAGGATCGAGGAGCCAGCCAAGAGGGTCGAGCACGCTTCCAAGATCGGGCCGTGCCTGTGGTTCGACGACCAGGCCGAGCCGGCCGCGGACTTCTACGTCACGGTGTTCTCCGCCAGGCGTGCCACGGCCGGCGATGGCGGCGAGTCCAAGATCCTCGGGATCTCCCGGTACGGCGAGGCCGGACCCGGACCGGCGGGCACCGTGATGACCGTGGACTTCCTGCTCGAGGGGCAGGAGTTCGTCGCGCTGAACGGCGGTCCCGAGTTCAGCTTCACGCCCGCGATCTCGTTCATCGTGAACTGCGAGACGCAGGACGAGGTCGACGGCCTCTGGGAGACCCTGTCCCAGGGCGGCACCCAGGGTGAGTGCGGCTGGCTGGAGGACAAGTTCGGCGTGTCGTGGCAGATCGTCCCAACGGCCTTGGGAGAGCTCCTCGCCGACCCCGATCCCGAACGCACCCAGCGCGTGATGCGCGCGATGCTCGAGATGCGCAAGCTCGACATCGCCGGTTTGGAGCGTGCCGCCGAAGCCGCGTAGGCGACAACAGGAGGCCACCTTTTCCCGGGAGGTCCCGTAGCCTCGACCGTCCGGGGCGCCGGGCTGGTCCGCGCATGGAAGGAGGCCTCGATGCGCAGGAACCTGCTCGTGGCGATGCTGGCGCTCGGCCTCGTGGTCATGGGGGCACGTGCCGTGATCGCGGGGACGGAGACGGGACGGACGCCGGTCGACTGCATCGATACGATCTGGCGGTCCTCGACCATCTCCACATCGTCGACAGCGTGGGAGACGGTGCCGGGGTTCGAGGCCGACCCGACCGCCATCTTCCCGATCACCGTCAACGTCAGCGCGCTGGTCTCGGGAGCGCCTGCGCGGTTCCGCATCTTCAGCACGAACGTGGGCGAGCAGACGGTCGTCAGCAACGCCGGTGCGACGCGCTTCGAACCCGGCGCGACCGGTCCGAACTCGTTCTCCTATCAGTGGGTCGAGCGCGACGACGTCGCGACCACGCACGCCAACCTCATCCGCCTGCAAGGGCGGAGCCCATCGGGTGATCGGGTTTCGATGCGCCGCGGGGCGGTGCTGTACCGAACGGACGGGTGCGACGGGTCGTCGTAGGCGGGGTGATCGCGGGCCGCGTCAGCTCGCGAACGTGATCGCGAACTTGCCGCGCGAACTCTCCTCGCCGACGAGCCGGAGCGCCCGCGGCAGCTCGTCGAACATGAACGTCCGCGTGATCGGGACGCTGAGCGTCCCGTCACCGGCCATCTGCACGAGGCGGCCGAACGCCTCCGGGTCGGCGTGACCGGTGACGTTCGCCGCGACGACCCCGCGTTGGGCGAGCGCGTCCACGTCGGCGCCACCCACCGTGGAGGCGATCCTCCCGCCGCTCTTCACGAGCTCGGCCAGCGCGCCGAACCCGTCGCCGACGTGCGCCGCGACGATCAGACCGTCGACGCCCTCGGGATACCGTTCGAGCATCGCCGCCACGACGTCGCCCGAGTAGTTCACGATCTCGCTCGCGCCCAGCCCGCGGATCCACGCCTCGTCCTGAGGCAACGCCGACGCGACGACCCTGGCGCCGCGGGCGGCAGCGAGCTGCACCGAGTACGTGCCGACGCCACCCGTCGCGCCCACGATCAGCACGACGTGGCCCTCGGCTGCCTCGATCGTCTCCACGCAGTGGCTCGCCGTGATGGCCGCGAGCCCGATGCACGCGGCCCGCTCGAAGTCGAGATTCCCCGGCTTGTGCACGACGAAGCCGTCCAGGGGCACGGCTACGAACTCGGCGTACGCGCCGCGCCATAGGTGGGGCTCTGTCGGGACGATGCCGGTGACCTCGTCGCCGACGGCGAACCCGGTCGCGCCCTCCCCGAGCGCTTCGATCTCGCCCGCGTAGTCCTTCCCGATCACGACCGGGTACCGGTGCTCCATCATGCCTTTGGCCAAGCCCCTGGCCACGAACACGTCGAACCCGTTCACGGAGGATGCGCGCACCTTGACCCGAACCTCGCCCGGGCCCGGCTCGGGTGTCGGGACCTCGATGACCTCCGGCGGAGCTCCTTCGTCCGCCAATCCGAACGCCTTCATCCTGCCTCCCTCACCTCTCGATGGGTCGGTTCCCCCGGGCCGATAGCGACAACCCCGGGCGCGGGCGGGAACCTTCCCTGCCGGTCGACACACGATCGCCGGACCCGGTCCGGAGCGTAGCCGAACTTCGAACCGCGCCCGCATGGGTGGTGTGTCGTTCGTCACTCGAGAGTTCGGAACGTGGCGGGGGTCGTAGGTGTTGGGTACGTTCGAGGGAGAAGGAGCGAGCCGCATGGAAGAGCTGACGGCGAGGGACCGGCCGGCGCATCCGGGATCGGACGAGCTCCGGCTGGAGCAGCACAGGACCGAGCTCACCGCGTACGCCTACCGAATGCTGGGATCCGGGTTCGAGGCGGAGGACGCCGTGCAGGAGGCGTTCCTGCGGGCGTGGAAGAGCTTCGAGCAGTTCGAGGGTCGATCGTCGTTGCGGTCGTGGCTGTACAGCATCGTGACGAACGTCTGTCTGGACATGTTGGGCGGCAGGGAGCGCCGGGCGCGCCCGATGGAACTCGCGCCGGCGAGATCCGCGGACATCCCGCTGCCGGACCCGCTCCCCGAGAACGTGTGGGTCCTGCCCGTGCCCGACGATCGGGTGGTGCCCGAGAGCGGCGATCCCTCCGAGGTGCTCGAGGCGCGCGAGTCGGTCCGGCTCGCGTTCGTGGCCGCGCTGCAACACCTGCCGCCGCGGCAGCGGGCGGTGCTGATCCTGCGAGAGGTCCTGCGCTGGAAGGCATCCGAGGTAGCCGAGCTCCTCGACACCTCGGTCGCGTCGGTGAACAGCGCCCTGCAACGCGCGCGTGCGACCATCGAGTCCCTCGAGATCGAGGACGCCGAGACCCTGCGGCCCACCGACGACGAGCAGCGCGCGCTGCTCGACCGCTACGTCGACGCGTTCGAGCGGTACGACATGGATTCGCTCACCTCGCTTCTGCGCGAGGACGCCACCTGGTCGATGCCGCCGTACGAGATGTGGCTGCACACCCACGAGGACATCCGGGCCTGGTGCCTGGGCCCGGGGATCGGCTGCCGCGGTTCGAGGCTCCTTGCGGTCGAGGCGAACGGCATGCCGGCGTTCGGCCAGTTCAAGCCGAGCGCGGAGGGAGGGCTCGAGCCGTGGTCACTGCAGGTCCTGGAGGTCTCCGACGGTCGGATCGACGGGATCAGCTTCTTCCTCGACACGGAACGCCTGTTCCCTCAGTTCGGGCTCCCCCGACGCCTCGACGGCTGACGCGACATCGCGCCGCCGCCGGTCAGAACCTCGAGCAGACCCGTCAGCCTCAGGAGGTCCTCGAGCTCCTCGCAGGTCCCCCGGAGCTCGACCCGGTACCCGAGGCGTCGGGCGGTCAGATGGAGCCGAGCGAGCGCGTCGATCGTGATCGCGTCCGGTTCGGCGAGCGCGCCGACGTCGCACGCGACCGGCCCCGCGTCACAGCCCTCGAGCAGCCTCCGAGCGCGCTCGCACAGCGCGGGGATCGCGTCGCGCGTGACCGGGCCGATCATGACCAGGACGGTTCCTCCCGGCCCGGGGCGCCACCGCCGCGCCACCGGTTGGTTCGCCGACCACGCCGGGGCCCCGGGCGCGGGCGCCCGTTCGTTCGCAGTCATCTCCCGTGAGACCGACCCGGTGCGGTGAACTCATCGGGCCGCGGCGCGACGACGAGTTCGGGCAACGACGTGGTCTCACGGACCGGCGGGCGCGGGCGTAGCGCCGCCGGGCCGGTAGCCGTTCGGGTCGATCGCGACCTCGGCCCAGCCGAGCGCCGCGAGCGCACGGAGCGCGACGTCCCGCTCGGGATGAGCGAGGAGCCGATCGACCTCGCCGGCCGGCACCTCGACCGTCGCGGATGCGCCGCGGTGCCGTACGCGGACCACCTCGAACCCGAGCGCGCGGACGATCGCCTCGGCCTCGTCGATCCGGGCCAGCAGCTCGGGCGAGATGCGGATCCCGAGCTCCACCCGAGAGGACAGGCATGCGAGCGCCGGCTTGTCCGACACGCGGAGGCCGAGCGTCCGGGCGATCGAACGCACCGTCGCCTTGCCGACCGATGCCTCGAGCAGCGGGTTGCGGATCCCGGCTCGCTCTCCCGCCCAGATCCCCGGCCGGAACTCGTCGAGATCGTCGGCGTTCGCGCCGGCGAGCACCGCGGTATCGGGGATCGCGGTCCGGACGAGCGCTCCGAGGACGCCGTACAGCTCCGCCTTGCAGTGGTAGCACCGGAGCTCGTCGTTGCGCGCGTACGCCTCGCGCTCGACCTCGTGGGTCCGCACCGACCGGTGCGCGACACCGAGATCGGACGCGGTCCAGGCCGCCACCTCCAACTCGCCCGCCGCATAGCTCGGCGAGATCGCGGTCACCGCCTCGACCCGGCCGGGCCCGAGCGCGCGCGCGGCGAGCGCCAGCACCACCGACGAGTCGACCCCGCCGGAGAACGCCACAAGGGCCCGGTCGCCGTACCCGCGGATCCGATCCTCGAGATCGCGGATCACGGCGACCTGGGCGCGTTCGACGACCGCGCTCATCGATCCTCCTCGAGCAGCCGGTACGCGAGCGCCGAGGCCTGCGCGTGCACCGAACGCACCGGCCGGCCGAGCTTGCGAGCGGCCTCGACGACGTCGGCGTGCTCGGGCTTCGCGTTCAGGGTGCGTCCGTCCAGGACCCCGAGCTTCACCCGGATCCGCGGACCGCCCTCGGCCAGATCGATCTCGACGATCTTGCGATCGAGCTCGGGACGCGACACCTCGTGCACGCGGACCCCGAGCGTCGTCGTCGCCTCGAAGAACGCCCGCCGCACCTCGTCCAGCTCCTCGCGTTCGCACAGGGCCGAGATCGCCACGGCGGGGCGCCCCCGCTTCATCACGATCGGCGCGGTCCAGGCGTCAAGCGCCCCGGCCGCGAGAAGCGCTTCGATCGCGTCCGGCACCAGCTCGGGCTCAAGGTCGTCCACATTGGCCTCGAGCACCAGCAGCCGGCGGGCGCCCACCGCGGACGCCGACGTCCTGCCGAGCAGCACCCGGACGACGTTCGCGACCGATGCCGGGTCACGCGAGCCCGCGCCGACGCCGACCCGCTGGAGCACGAGCTCGGGCATCTCGGGGACGGGACGGCCGAGCTCCGACAGGATCGCGGCCGCGGTCGGCGTGACGGTCTCGGGCAGGTCCGTCCCGGCGACCGAGGGCCGCAGGGCGAACCCCGACAACAGCTCGAGCGTCACCGGCGCGGGCGACCCGTGCGTCCCCTCGTTCGAGGGCGGGGGCACCGGGATCGCCGAGACGTCGACGCGTTCGACGCCGAGCGATGCGAGCCCCGCGGCCACGCCGACGACGTCCAGCAACGTGTCGTCCTCGCCGAGCTCCTCGAGCTCGAGGTCGGCGGTCCCGCGCCCGTGGACCTTCGCCTCGGCGTCGAACAGCCGCCGCAGGACCGCGGTGGCCCGCGCCCGAACCCCGTCCTCGAGCGGCGCGCGTTCGACCGCGTCCAGCAGCTCCCGCGGACGGCGCCGCTCGGCCGACGGGTCGCCCGGAGCCGAGAGCGCGAGCGCCCGCAGACCCCGCCGGCGGACCTCCGCGGTCACGCACTCGACGCGGCGACCGAGGACGGCGGACACCGCGTCGGCGACCTCGTCGCGCGATGCCCCCGCGTCGAGCAGGGCGGCCAGGAGCATGTCGCCCGCGGCGCCGCCGACGACGTCGACGTAGAGGACGTTCATCGCGGCGTGGACTGCCGAGCGATCATCGCGGCGATCGTGCCGGCGCCGACGCCGTCGTCCACATTCACACAGGCGACGCCCGGCGCGCACGACGACAGCATCGACAGGAGCGCGGCCAGGCCGCCGAGCGAGGCGCCGTAGCCGACGCTGGTCGGGCAGGCGATCACCGGGCACGCCGCGATGCCGCCGACGACGCTCGCGAGTGCGCCCTCCATCCCCGCGACCACCACGACCGCGTCGGCGGTGGCGAGCATCGGTTGTGCGGCGGCGAGACGGTGCAGACCCGCGACGCCGATGTCCGCGACGATCTCGGTCTCGGCACCGAGCATCGAGGCGGTGAGCTCGGCCTCCTCGGCGACCCCGAGATCCGACGTCCCGGCGGTCACGATGAGCACGGTGCCCGTCCGGGGCTGCGTGTTCCGACGGAGCGCGACGCATCGAGCCCTCGGGCGTTCGACGATCTCGATCGCCGCGCCGGCCGCGGCCTCGCGCACCGCGTCGACGTGCTCGGGCGAGGTCCGAGACACGATGATCGACCCGTCGTTGCCCGTCAGGAGCCGCTCGACGATCGAGCGGACCTCCTCGGGCGTCTTGCCCTCCGCAAAGACGATCTCGCAGGCGCCCTGGCGGAGCTCGCGGTGGTGGTCGACCTTGGCGAACCCCAGGTCGCTGAACGGCAGGTCCCGCAGCTCGCGCGCCGCGTCGCCGGGTGACACCTCGCCCGAGGACACGCGCGCGAGCAGATCGGCCAGACGGGCCTCATACGCGGTCGGTGCGAGCACGCATCGACCCTACCGGCATTCGCGAGGACACGCCGGGCCGGCCCCCCCGGCGGGCTGGCGCGCACCTCCGCCCCCTACCATGGTGTCCATGCCTGAGCGCTCCGACATCCGTAACGTCGCCATCGTCGCCCACGTGGACCACGGCAAGACCACCCTGGTCGACGCGATGCTCTGGCAGTCCGGCGCGTTCCGCGCGAACCAGGACGTGGCCGAGCGCGTGTTGGACTCGACCGAGCTGGAGCGCGAGAAGGGCATCACGATCCTGGCGAAGAACACCGCCGTCCGGCACGGCGAGCTGAAGGTCAACATCGTCGACACGCCGGGGCACGCGGACTTCGGCGGCGAGGTCGAGCGCGGGCTCACGATGGTGGACGGCGTCCTCCTGCTGGTCGACGCGTCCGAGGGGCCGCTGCCCCAGACGCGGTTCGTGCTCCGAAAGTCGCTGGAGGCGCGTCTGCCGGTGGTCCTGGTCGTGAACAAGATCGACCGGCCGGACGCTCGCACGATGGAGGTCGTCGACGAGGTCTACCAGCTGTTCCTGGACCTGGACGCGGACGAGCACCAGATCGAGTTCCCGATCCTGTACGCGGACGCACGCGAGGGTCGCTGCGGCCCGAACCCCAACGCGCTCCCCGAGGACCTCGAGCCGCTGTTCGACGCGCTGCGCGAGCACATCCCCGCACCGTCGTTCGAGGAGGGCCATTCGCTGCAGGCGCTCGTGACCAACCTCGACGCGTCGCCCTACGTCGGGCGGCTCGCGCTCTGCCGCGTCCGCAACGGCACGATCCGCCGGGGCCAGGAGGTCGCGTGGTGCCGCGCCGACGGGACGATCGAACCCGCCAAGGTCGCCGAGCTCTACGTCACCGAGGCGCTCGACCGGGTCGAGGCGGACGAGGCCGGACCCGGCGAGATCGTCGCGGTGGCCGGCATCGACGAGATCACGATCGGCGAGACGCTGGCCGATCCCGACGACCCGCGGCCGCTGCCCGTCACGCGCGTCGACGAGCCCTCGCTCTCGATGACGATCGGCATCAACACCTCGCCGCTCGCGGGCAGGGACGGCAGCAAGCTGACCGCTCCTCAGGTGAAGGCTCGGCTGGATCAGGAGGTCATCGGCAACGTGTCGATCCGCGTCCTCGACGGCGACCGGCCCGATCGGTGGGAGGTCCAGGGGCGCGGCGAGCTGCAGCTCGCGGTCCTGGTCGAGGTGATGCGGCGCGAGGGGTTCGAGCTCACCGTCGGCAAGCCGCAGGTGGTCACCCGCGAGATCGGCGGCACGCTGCACGAGCCGGTGGAGCGCGTGGCGATCGACGCCCCCGAGGAGTACCTGGGCGCGATCACGCAGCTGCTCGCGCTCCGCAGGGGGCGCCTGGAGAACATGGTGAACCACGGCACCGGGTGGATCCGGATGGAGCACCTGGTGCCCGCCCGCGGACTGATCGGGTTCCGCACCGAGTTCCTGACCGAGACGCGCGGCACCGGCCAGCTCCATCACGTGTTCGAGGGCTACGAGCCCTGGCACGGCGAGCTCCGGACGCGCCCGACGGGCTCGCTGGTCGCCGATCGCGAGGGCGTGAGCACGACGTTCGCGTTGCTCACGCTCCAGGAGCGCGGGTCGATGTTCATCGGGCCGAGCGAGGACACGTACGAGGGTATGGTCGTCGGGGAGAACGCCCGCCCCGAGGACATCGACGTCAACCCGACGAAGGAGAAGAAGCTCACCAACATGCGACAGGCGAACTCGGAGGAGTTCACGCGCCTGATCCCCAAGCGGGCGCTCGTGCTCGAGCAGGCGCTCGAGTTCATCCGCGAGGACGAGAGCATCGAGGTGACGCCGAACCACGTCCGCCTGCGCAAGGTCACGCTCCCGCAGCAGGAACGCGCGAAGGCCGGCCGCCGCGCCCGGCCGGCCGATGCGTAGAGGGACGATGCGCGCCCAACGCATCACGGTCGCCCTCGCGATCGTGGCATCGGCGGTGCTCCTCGCGCCGGCGGCCGGGACCGTGCCGAGCGGGCTCGCCGGGTGCGGGCCCGACGCGTCCGCCGGCACGCTGGGCATCGGCGACCCGTACTACCCGCGATTCGGCAACGGCGGCTACGACGTGCAGCACTACGACCTCGCGATCCGGTACGGGCCCGGCACGAACCACCTGCGCGGGGTGGCGACGATCGCGGCCCTGACCACGCAGGGCCTGAGCTGCTTCAGCCTGGACCTGGTGGGCCTGACCGTGCGCGCGATCACCGTGAACGGCGACCAGGCGACGTGGTCGCGGACCCGTCACGAGCTGATGATCACGCCGGCCGCGCCGCTCGCGTCCGGCGCGGACCTCTCCGTCCAGGTGACCTACGACGGGTACCCGAAGGGGTTCGTCATCCCGAGCCTGGGCGCCGTGTCCGGGTTCATCCGGACCGCCGACGGGGTGGTCGTCGCGGGAGAACCGGAGGCGGCGACCGCGTGGTTCCCGGTCAACGACCATCCCAGCGACCGCGCCTCGTACACCTTCCGGATCACCGTGCCGACCGGGTTCCAGGTGGTCGCCAACGGGGTGCGCGAGTCGATGGACACCCACGGGGACTGGACGACCCACGTCTGGCAGGCGAACGACCCAATGGCGAGCTACCTCGCGACGTTCTGCGTGGGCGAATGGACGATGCGGTTCCGCACGACGTCGAGCGGCCTGCCCGTGATCGACGCGATCGACCCCGACGTCCTGCCTCGCGTGCGAGCCTCCGTCCGGCGCGAACCGGAGATCCTCGACTTCCTCGAGAGCCGGTTCGGCCCCTACCCCTTCGAGTCGGTGGGCGGGATCTTCCCCGATACCGGCAGGCTCGGCTTCGCGCTCGAGACACAGACGAGGCCCGTTTACTCACGCTACTTCTTCCCGAACGGCGCGTCCGTCATCGTGCACGAGCTGGCGCACCAGTGGTTCGGCGACCTGGTGGCCGTCGAGCGCTGGCAGCACATCTGGCTCAACGAGGGCTTCGCCACCTACGCGGAGTGGCTGTGGAACGGGCACGAGGGGTTCGGGACCCCGCGGCGGACGTTCGAGGCGATCTGGGGTGCGATCCCGGGCGGCTCCTCCTTCTGGCGGGTCGTGATCGGAGACCCCGGGGTGGACCATCTGTTCGACGGGGCGGTGTACGTCCGCGGGGCGATGACCCTGCAGGCGCTGCGCAACCGCGTCGGCGACGACGCGTTCTGGTCGACCCTGCACCTGTGGACCGAGCAACACGCGTTCGGCACGGGCACGACCGACGGGTTCATTGCTCTGGCAGAACAGGTCTCCGGTCAGGACCTGAGCGACCTGTTCGACGTGTGGTTGTTCACGCCCGGCCGCCCGCCCCCGTCGGCGGTCACGGGCTCGGGCGTCGTCAGGGCGTCGCCGAAAGCGGTCGACCACGGGACCGCGTGGCTCCGGGCGTTCGCTCGCCGTACCGCTGCCTGAGCTCGTCGCCGATGCGCGCGAGCTCCTGCCGAACCTCGACCGGCTGCAGAACCTCCACCCATCGGCCGAACGCCGCGAGCTCGGCCGCCAGGCTTCTGGCCGACCAGCTCCGGATCTCGATCTCGACGAGGTCGCCGGCGTTCTCCTCGCGTACCGACAGACGGGTCCCGAGGGATGACCTCAGCCACGGGATCGCCTCGGCCTCCACGCGGGCCGTGGCGCGGAACGTCACCCTTCGCTCGTCGAGCTCGGCGACGACCGATCGCCAGTGCGACTGGAGGTCGAAGCCCTCCGGCCGTTCCACGGGATCCTTCGTGAGCGACACCGCGCGCACTCGGCTCAGTCGGAAGGTGCGCATCCCCGCGTCGGTTGCCGCGATCAGGTACCAGACCGACGCCTTCGCCACCAGGCCGAGCGGATGCACGGTCCGCTCGGTCTCGGGACGGTCGGGGGCCGCATAGACGATCCGGACCTGGACCCCTTCGACGACCGCTCGTTGCAACTCGTCGAGGTGCGCGGGTGCCGGAACGTGCGTTCGGTCCCAGCTCGCCGGGTCGATGACCACCGCGGACGCCGCCGCCTCGGCCTCGGCGCGGAACGGCTCGG
>Ga0209887_1000385_pt1 | contig 13186 bp, 13 predicted proteins | sample GWRWN1_30_40_FD_187230 | JGI IMG/M metagenome (GOLD analysis project Ga0209887, IMG submission 187230) | Riverbed sediment microbial communities from areas with no vegetation in Columbia River, Washington, USA - GW-RW N1_30_40 (SPAdes)... | ecosystem: Environmental > Aquatic > Freshwater > River...
CAAGCGGGCATCCAGCATGGATCGGAGGGCTAAGAGATGCAAGGACTGGATTCCCGCTTGCGCGGGAATGACAGAAAGGGATGCATGGCGAGACTGCGGCTAATTCTCATCGCCATAATCAGCCTCTCATCTTCGTTCGTGTCAGCGTCCTTCGCAGGGGAGCCCAGGAAGCTCCTGATCGCCCACGGAGCCATCAGCAACAACGTTACGCCGCTCTGGATTGCCCAGGAGCAGGGCATTTTTCGTAAATACGGCATTGAGGCCGAGCTCGTCTTCATCATCGCGGGCCGCGCGATGCAAGCGATGTTGGCCGGTCAGGTTCCAGTCGGATTGGTCGGGGCAACCCATGTGGTTAACACAGTGACGGCCGGTGGTGACTTTGTCATGATCCTCGGCCTTCAAAACAGTTTGGATTATCTGTTCATCGCCCGGCCGAACATCAAGAGCGCGGAAGAGCTCAAAGGCAAGAAAGTGGCGATCGGCACACCCGCCGGTTCAGCATCGCTGGCAACTTACGTGGCGCTGGATTATTTGGGGTTGAACCCGCGTCGGGATCAGATCGTTCTGCTCGGTGTCGGCGGCGTGCAGGAGCGGCTGGGCGCTCTGCAGGCGGGGAGCGTCGAAGCCACCAGCTTGTCGCCCGAATTTGGCCAAGTGGTGATCAGTGAGGGGTATCGCGTTTTGCTGAATACGACAAAGGAGAACGTGCCGTTTCAGTCCTCCGGCATGGTGGTTTCTCGCAGCATGCTGAAATCAAATCCGCAGCTCGTCGAAAACGTCGCGAAAGCCACGGTTGAGGGCGTCGCTTTTGTGCACAAGCCTTCAAATAAGGAGACTGTTCTCAAGAGTCTCGCCCGCAACCTGAGGTTGAGTAAGCAGGAGCAAGTCGAAAAGGCGTATCAAAACATGGTTGCCGAGCTGCCAAAAAAACCGTGTCCGACAATGGAAGGAGTGGCTTCCGTGATCAAACTGATGGCCCAGCACGGTCTTAATGCCAAAGCGACACAGGTGAAGCCGGACGAGATTGCGGACCTGTCTCTCTGCAAAAAATTTGAAGACAGCGGGTTTTTCCGGAGCCTGTACTGAAGCGAGGGAATGAAATATTGGAATGGTGGAATGGTGGAATGATGGTTTCATCAGAGGCTAATGATGCGGCGCTGCCGCCGGAAAAATTTATCGCGAAGATTTGGCAAGAGCGGCAGCGATTTGTTCGCGAGGGGCGGATCAAGCAACCGCACCCATGGCAGGTCGCCTTGAGTCAAGGCAAAGTGTCCAAGATAGCGCTCGTCGAGTACGTAAAGAACCGCTATTATTTTCTCTGCAACATCAACCGTAAAGACGCACAGATTATCGCTAACTGCCCGATTCCCGACGCGCGGCGTATGTTGCTGCGCAAATATATCGATGAAGAAGGCCAGGACGTCGCCGGGGGCCGTCTTGGACCGCACTACGAGATGTGGCTAAAAATTTCTGATGCGCTGGGAATTCCACGCGAGCTTATGAACAGCTTTGAAGATGTCCTGCCGGTTTATCGCTATACCGTTGATGCTGTCTTCAACTTTGCAAAACTGCACGATTGGCTCGAAGGCGTGGCTGCGACCTACGCGACTGAAGGGCGCATGTGGAAGCGCTATACACCTAAGGAAGAGCATAGAGAAGAGGGTTTGTTGCACGAAGGAGAGGCGCTGAGGGTGCACTATGGCTTACCGGAAGAAGCCCTCCAGTTTTACCACGTGCACAGCGACACCAACGACGAGCACGGTGATATTAACGAAGCGATCCTGAAGAAATATTGCGTATCGCATGAGCTCCAGGAGAAGGCGTTGGATGCTGCGCGCTTTCGCTGGGAGAACCAGGAGACCCGTCACGATATTATCTATCGATACTTCGTCCTCGGTGCGAGCTGAAGAGTATTTCTAACTGAGGTTTGAGATGCTGAGCGAAGCGAGGTGGTGTTCACCTTTCCCCTCGAGAGACCGTGGCGCGATGGGATGTTCGGCTTTCGACGCATGCAAATCTCCCCTGGCCCTCTTTTTCAAAGAGGGGTAGTGCTATGAACCGTGAGCAATTAAGAACTGCGTGTAAGAAATTTCGCCCTTTTTAAAAAGGGGGATCAAAGGGGATTTTCAAGATGCTCGTGTGGATGATGGCGACCGTTCGTGGTCACTCGTCGAACCAATGAACTCGATTATGACACAATCTCCGACGGGGGAAGGCTGCGACAGGGGTGCAACGAAATGGGCTAACACCCCTACCTTTGTCCTCCCCGGTCGAGGGGGAGGATTGGCAAATCGAGAAGCAGCCAACGTCGCACCGCTGCATCTTCGTCCTAGGCTTCACAGAATTTTTTTCTGGACAGCTCTTTTATTAGTTTTTTCTTCAAAGGACTTATTCGCGCAGCAGCTCGAAACTCTTAACGCTTCCTACGCTTCTGTCACCGGCAGCCGTATCCCGCTTTGGATTGCCAAGGACGCCGGGTTATTTGAGAAGTACGGTCTTCACGTCAATTTGGTCGTGATCGCGGCCGGCAATGCGGCCATCGGTGCGCTATCTGGCGGCGATGTAGAGATCCTCGGTGCGCCGGGTTCAACGACGATGGTTTCTGCTGCAAAAGGGCTGCCGGTCGCCATCATCGGGACGTTTGGTCCTGGAGCTTGGAAATTGGCGGCTCACCCGTCCATCACATCCATTCAAGAACTGCGAGGCAAAACCGTCGGTATCAGTCGCCCCGGCACCACCATCGAATTTGCCACGCGGCGCGCGCTTCTCAAACTCGGTTTCGCCCCGGGGAAGGATGTTAGCATTTTAGCGACCGGCCTTGCCGAGTCGAACAAGCGGCTCATGATCATGCATCAGGGCAAGATCGACGCGACCTTGGTAAGCCCGGACAATCTCTTCGAGGCAGAAACGAAGGGATTGAAGCTCTCAATTCTGGCCGATTTAAACGAACTAGGAATCTACACTACCGCCAGCGATCTTTCGGCCAAGCGGGATTTTCTCAAGAATCAACGGCAGCGGGCGCGAGCTTTTATGATGGCGTATTGCGAAGCGATCTGGCTGGGAAAGAATAACAAAAGCGTCGCCTTGGCGAGTTTTCGAAAACAGATGCGGGAGAACGATCCGCGGCGCCTCGAAGTGATGTACAGAAATTATGTTGTTGACGCTCTGCCGTTGAAGCCCTATCCGATGGAAGAAGTCATTCAAACCGAGATTGAGAACCTCACCCCGACAGTGCCAGAGCTTCGTGGAAAACGGGCGGCAGACTTCGTTGACAAGAGCATCCTGAGCGACCTGGAAAGCGACGGTTTCTTCGCGAGCCTGAGCGCGAAATACTCGAAATAAGAAGGACGTTCAAGGTTTTCAATCGAACTACCCCCCAGCAAGCTGAAGGTGGTATCAGAACATACAGCGATGAAAATTCATTCCAAAGGCGTCACCCCCGAAATGTTTTAATCGGGGGTCCAGTTCCGGTCTCGCCTGGATTCCCGACGGTTCGAGAACCTCACCGTCCCGAGGGAAATCGAGGGATAGGAGCCATTCGGGAATGACGGACTCTAAGAGTTCTGGGAATAGCTCTTTATACAGCAAGCTTCGGGTAATCAAACCCGCATGGATTGAACTCGAGAACCGCTGCGCTCGCTCCGGAGAGCCGTTGACGCTTTAGTTTCATCCTATATTTTTGCGGAATTGTCTTAAGCGCAGAGGAGGGATTCACGTATGCCTTAATTGGATTTGCATCAGCATCTGAAAAATTTCGAAGAACACGGCCTGTTGAGGCGCATCACGAGACTCATCCGCGCCAGTTAAATCCGTTCATGGATGTGACCGCGATTACCCATCGTAAAGACGCCATCTATACTTCGTGGCTGAGCCAGCTCACTCCCAGCGAGTCGTCGGTGATTCGTAAAATCGGCTACGATCGCCTCATGCTGGTGCACCTCCGCGATGAATGCCGCATCACCAGTGTTCTTCGTGTGGAAATGCACGAGCCGCTCACCAACACCTATAAATTGGTGATTATTCAAATGCGCCGCCCCAACGAGGCCGAAGTCTGGCGCGCGCTGCACGCGGCCTGCTCGTTTCATCCCGGCGTGGGCAAGATCGTTGTTGCGGTAGACGAGGACATCGACCCTTCCAATGAGGCCGCGGTCTTCTGGGCCATGTGTTATCGCATGAAACCGCACAAGGACGTGCACATCGTCGGCGGGATGGAAAAGGGACATGCTCCACCCTTCCTGTACCATCACGAAGAAAAGGGGACGGATGTGGTCTCCTATCACCTGCCCGCAGATGAGTCGGCGATGTTGTGCAACGCGATTCTCAAAGAGCCCTTCCACCGGTATCTCTGCCGAAGCGAGAATACATGGAGAACGCGAAGAAAATTTGGGAAGAGCTGCCGCGGAGAATCCTTCTTGTGAGAAACCGGGAAGACCACAGCTGAAACCTGACACCCGAAACCCGAAACCATCTCTCCCCCTCCGTCAATCGGAACGATAGCGCCACAGTTGGGGAATCGCGACGCAGATGGCAAGAATCATCAGAAAGCAAAGACCGCTGCCCACCAGGAGTGAGTTCGGCGCGCCGATGAATTGCGCGGCCGCGCCGGCGAGGAGGGCGCCCAGGCCGTTAGTCGTTTGGGCAAAGACGACGATGAGACTGGACGCTCGCCCGAGCATTCGGTCCGGGGAGAGAAGTTGAACCACCGTGCGGCGGATGGCAACGCTCACCGAATCGGTAATGCCGAGGAGGATCACCGCCGCCACCGCCATCCAGAACCACTTTGAAACGCCTAACAAAGCAAGACTTGCCGCAAAACCGACAGCGGCCATCACCACGGCGACACCTTTGCGTTTGATGTCCCCGGCCATCAAGAGCGTGGCCGAACCTATGAGGGAACCCGCAGAAGGAGCGGCGTAAAGCAGACCCAATCCTGAGGCTCCCATGTTGAAAACATCCGCCGCGAAGATCGGCAAGATGGGTCTATAAAACCCTACCAATGTCACTCCGAAGTCGAGGAGGAAGAGCGACAGGATGATGCGCTGGATCCAGATGAACTCTACGCCTTCCACCATGCTGCGGAGGCTGACCCGGCGCTTTGCGCCTTCAGGTTTACCGGAGCTTCGTAGCGAGACTATGGCGATGATGGCCGGCAGCAGCGCGATGGTGCTGATCAGGTAGGTGACCGCCAAGCCGGTGTGATCGATCAGCACACCGCCGACGGCGGGTCCCACAAGAAAACTGAGCTGGATGATCATGGCATTGATGGTGACCGCATTCATCATAAGGCCCGGAGGCACCAGACGTGGGACGAGTGCGGAACGCGCCGGCCAGTTAAAGACGTCCACGAAACTGCCGAGGAAGCCGAGAGCATAAATGTGCCAGACCTGCACTGTGTCGGTATGGGTCAGAAGGGTCATGGCCACACTCGGCACCAATTGGACAAGCATCGTTACCAGCAGCACCTTCTTTCGGTCGAAAGCATCGGCTACCGCGCCCGCGAACAGGCCGAAAATGATGAAGGGGAGCGCCTCCAGGAATCCCGTGAGCCCCAACTTAAAGGCCGAGCCCGACAGTTGGTACACCTGATAGAGGTTGGAGACGTTGCGGATCTGGATCGCCAGCGAGGTCAAAACGCTGGCGATCCAAAGCAGTCTAAAATCGCGGATGAGCAGGGACGACCACGGCCGAATAGTTTGGCTCTCGGCCGCGTTCTGGTTTATTTCGGCGCGGTTATTCAATCAGTTCGACAGCGAAGGTCGGATAGAGGATCCAGGTGAATGGTAAAACTGTCTGAGTTTGTTGAGAGCGGAGCAGGGTAGAGCGCGGCGTTGCTGGAATCGCGGCGCTCTACCCTGCTGCTGGAATCGATCAGCGAGACGCTCCGGTCGCGGCCAGCGGAATATCTTCGAGAACCCCACGCTCCTCAGCCTGCGCCAAAACCGCTTCGATGGTTTTGACGAGATTACGCGCCGCTTCGATACTGAGTTCGACAGCGACTCGCGCGCTGGGACCGGCGCCCTCGTTGACGAAGTCGATGTTCAGGGCGTGCTCCAGCGGCATGTCGTAAGGGTGATCGTAGGAAACGTTAGCTTCCTTGACCTCAAACCAACCGCTGGTTCCCTTGCCTCGGCCGTCGATCTTTGCTTGATGGACAATCATCGTACACATCATCGCGCTCCTTTCGGCTTAGTTAGACTTCAGGTGCTTTTCAAGAAACGCGAGGACTTTCTTCCAGCCGTCCACCGCTTGCTCCTGCCGATACGCCCCCCGGTCATAATAGAAAAAGCCATGACCTGCGCCATCATAGCGATGAAACTCATAGTTCTTGCCATGCTTCTTGAGCTCCGCCTCGTGCTGGTTCACCTGTTCCGGCGAAGGCGATTTGTCGTCGTTGCCGAAAAGACCGATCATCGGGCAGGAAAGATCTTTGGTGTAATCAATCGGAGCGACAGGCCGCTTGGGTGTCAGTTCCTCTTGCTTCATAACGACACCGCCGCCCCAACACTCGACTAACGCGTCGAATCCTTTCAATTTGCAGGCCGCAAGAAACCCATGACGCCCGCCGGAGCATGTGCCGAAAACGCCGACCTTCTTGCCGACGTGGGGCTGGGAGCGTAGAAACTTTAAAGCGCCATCGAGGTCGCCCAAGACCTGGTCATCGGGTACGCCGCCGGCCGCGCGCACTTTCGCGCCGACGTCCTCTGGAGTTCCGTGGCCTTCGCGGAAATAGAGGTTGGGGGAAATCGTGGCGTATCCGTGGTGGGCGAACCGCCGGGCGCATTCGCGGTACCACTCATCCCATCCGGGCGCGTGATGGATAATCACCATTCCCGGATGGGGGCCCTCCCCGAGCGGCCGCGCGTAGTAGGCGTTGATGGTATCACCCTTGTGTCCCTGCATGGTGACGGTTTCCGCCTGCATGCCTTCATAATCGTTGGTCTGGTACATAACTACCTCCTTGGTTTGGATTTATGTTCAATGCATCAGCGCATCACTTAATACAAAAGCTGTGGTATGTGCAACAGTTTTCCCTAATAAGGGACCAGATTGCCTGCAAAAGGATCAAAGGGTTGGGAAAGATCAAAGGGTTGGGCTTGCAACCGCAGACGAGACGTTGTAATCTCAAAGTACACTTCAGTATGGGGCCTTCTGATAGTGGAGATATGGCAAAGTTTGAAGGTCTAGTCAGTCTTTCCTTGCGAGTTTCCTCGCGAACCATCCGACCAGAGCGTGTGTTACATTTCATGTTCTGCTTCCAGCAGTGAGTAGGTTCACAGGGTCAAAGACCACAACGTTTTCCAGAAGGAGAAGAGCATGGGCAGTAAAATTTACGTAGGTGGGTTGCCGTATGCGACCACTGACGGACAGTTACAGGAAATTTTTTCAGCACACGGAACCGTAGAATCGGCGCGTGTGATCACGGATAAGTTCACGGGCCGGTCCCGCGGGTTTGGTTTTGTTGAAATGAGCTCTAATGAGGAAGCCCAAAGGGCGATCCAAGCATTGAACGGAACCGATCTTGACGGTCGCAGCCTCACGGTTAACGAAGCCCGGCCGCAAGAAAAGCGGTCCGGATTCGGTGGTGATAGAGGCGGGGGTGAGAGAAGAGGCGGCGGTGGTGGACGCAACCGCTGGTAGCTTAGAACTCCAGTTCTAAACAAGAAGGGGCGTCGGGTCGGAGCGCCCCTTTTGTTTTTCCTTCCAATATTATCCCTACTCAATTTCCCAATGCCCGCGATGGCAATTGGGTCTAGACTTCCATGGAGAAGGTCGCCATCGATGAGTTAAAGCTAAAGGACCTTCAGGGGCGGCCGGTAAGGCTCCAAGATTATTTTCAAGAGTATGCACTGGTAATTTTTCTCAGGCACCTTGCCTGACTGCCGTGCCAACATCACCTCGGCGAGGTGAAATCATTCAAAGATGTATTCGATCGGCGGGGGGTGACGATCGTCGTCATATCGTTTGCCGAGCCGGAGCGATTGGCGCCTTACCAGGAACATCATCACTGGCCCTTTGTATTGCTCGCCGATCCGAAGCGCATCGCCTATCAAGCCTTTGCTTTAAAACGCTTATCTTGGTTCCGGGTTTTTTCGCCGTCGACACTGAGGCTCTACTTCAGGCTGTTGCGCGAAGGCAAGAAATTCCAGAGCTACGGCAAAGATGACTACTATCAGGCGGGGGGCGACTTCTTAGTCGATCGCGAAGGTAACATCCTCTTCGCCCATCGCAGTCAAAACCCTGCGGACCGGCCACCGGTCGAAAAATTGCTCGAAGCCATTGATCGGACCGTCATCTCTGCCGCCGACCAGAGATAGAATTGGCGTTTTTTTTCTATGGCGAGAGCATAACTCTCATCGCACAGGAATAGCCTTTCACAGTAAATTCGGAAGAGCCTTAATCATTCTTCTGGGTTTCCGGTGAAGAAGTATTCACCACAGGAAACCTATCGCGGCAAAGCCGCAACCGAAACTGGGAATATCTCCCGCAAAGACGCCAAGGCCGCAAAGGTCGGAAAAAATGAACAGGATGGTTTGTAAAATTATCAATCTTTCGATTCCGAACTTGGCGTACTTTGCACCTTGGCGGGAGTCAATTCCCGTGTTCGAGCATTCCAGATCAACGGAAAATTCGCGCGAGCTGCGAAAATTTGAGTTAAAGCAATACACGACTTTACGGAGGGCTTGTTCAAGGTGCTATTTTTATGCGATTTTCTCTGTGCCCTCCGCGCCTCGGCGGTGCAATCTCCGAGTCCTGGTTCACACAAAGCCAAAGAACTTTTTTAACCGGCGCGCCGCGGGGTTTGCCGATTGCGCTAGCTCCCCAACGAGGTTAGACCTTCTCGAATGGCGTATTTCGTAAGACCGGCAACCGTGCGGATATTAAGTTTGTCCATGATCTGCTTGCGATGGGTTTCCACCGTCTTGGTGCTCACAAATAGCTTAAACGCGATTTCCTTGGTCGATTTTCCCTCCGCGATCATTTGGAGAACCTCGCGCTCCCGTCCACTCAGCAGCACGCTTGAGCCCTGTCTCTTTGGATCTGACTTTTCGAGAGTGCTTTTGATAACAGTCTCGGCAATCGAAGGACTCAGGTACATTTTCCCCTTAGCGACCGCCGTTACGGCGATTACTAACTCCTCAAACGCCGAATCTTTAAGCAAGTAACCGTTTGCTCCCGCTTCCAAGACACCCATGACGAAACGGCGATCCGCGTGCATCGATAACGCAATCACTTTCGTCTCTGCCATCTCGGAGCGGATTTTCCTAGTCACTTCGATCCCATTGAGACCCGGCATGCCGATATCCAGAATCGCAATATCAGGCTTGTGCTTTTTCACGCCCTCGAAGGCAGTCAACCCGTCTTCCGCTTCCGCAACAACCCCGAACGTGGATTGCTTCTCGAGGAGAGATCTCAGGCCTTCACGTAGTATCTTGTGATCGTCGGCGATCAGAATTCTAACCGTCATTAGCATTCTTACCAATGTTCAACAGAACCACTTTGAGAAAATTTATCGCGCCAAGACGCCAAGCACGCGAAGTAATACATTTACTTATTCTCCGAACCCTTGGCGCCCCTTCGACGTCGCTCAGGACATGCTTTGCGGGAGTCGCCGGTGTTTCCGATTGCATTGTTCCGAATGGATTCATAAATTTCAAATATGTTTGGTTAGATTTCGACAACTCTAAGCAGCTGTGCGGCTACGAATTTAGTTCTGCAAAGCTCCGGCAGAGTCGGTGATAGACACAGGAATAACAACTTGAGCGCTGGTCCCCTTGCCGGGACTAGAATTGATTGCCAAGCTCCCTCCCAACAACGAGAGCCGCTCGCGAATGCTGAACAACCCGAAACCGCCTCCGTGCGACCGTGGCAAGTCCAACTCATCCGGAACAAAACCTTTACCATGGTCTTCCACGTGAATAACAACCACATTTTCTCTTTGCGTTACGTAGACATGAGCCTCTTTGACACCCGCATGCTTGACGACGTTGATCAGAAGCTCCCGTACGGTCTGAAAAGCCACGACGGCCGCATCGCCGCTTAATTGGCTGGGTTGCTTTCCGCCCTCTATCTGGCACCCGAGGTCATAACGCTCCTGCATGTTTTCGGCGAGCCAGTCTAACCCGGCGTCAAATCCGAACGCGTAACGAACCTTAGGAGCACGCTAGCGAGATAATTAAACTCCGGCACACTAATATTCGGATGAGCCGACACGTAAGCCCTGAGCCCCCGTGCCAGAAACAACCGCTCGTTGAGCTCAGCTTCCAAGCGCGCGCGACCATTGCTGAGACTACGAAGGATTCGAGTCTCCCGGACTTTACGTAACGCTGCTGTTCAAAAGGGTCGACTGCAAGCACCGCCACGAGAATTGCGCCCGCGGTTAGGGCCCCAACCACATAGGGTGGCCACTGAGCCGGTCTTTTCTTTTCTTTCTAAGTCAGCTTCCCCCATAGCAGTTTTGCATCACTATCCTTCCTAGTGCGGGATGTAGCGCTCAAACGATTCTCTTGGTTTGCGTACTGACGCCCTTGTAGGGGGCAATCTTAGATCGGTCGCTCTCATAAATCCACTTCGAAAATCAAAAGTTTTGGAACCGTTAATCCAGGGATTTCAAAGCGGAAAGATAGGATGTTCCCGATTGTGAGCTTCCGTCGAGGGCAGCCTCTCATCGACGAGTTTAGTCTGTTTCCAGCAAGCGGTGAGTTCATTACTTGTCGGCGGGGCGAGGTTGCCGCTTGTCGAAGAGCATGGTTTTCCAGACGCCCTCTTTCTCCCAGGATAACGCGAGCTGGGTCACCAGAAAACTGAATTTCTTCACGCGAGCGAGTTGGTCGAGAAAGCGACGCTCGACGGACATCTCGTTGTTGGGGCAAGACTTGCGGGTGGTTCCCGCGGGTCCTATCTCCACATCGCCGGGAATGTTGCCTTCTTTTACCGGAGCAAAATAATTATTGCAGCCGCTGCTGCCGGCAAAACGCCCGTCCTTGAAAACAAGAGTTACGGTGGGTTGTTTAGGTGCTGGTGCCTTAAGATCCCAAGAACGCAGAATCCATTCCGTGTTTCCGATCGTCTCGAGGGTCAAGCGGCCCGGTTTAGTGGTCACGGTATAACGATCTAGCTTACCGCCTGGTTCAAGAGTCCACCCACGGGTGGTTACCTCTCCCGGACAGCACATGGCGTCTTTCGGTCCGGCCTGCACAACACCTACGAACAGTCGCCTTGGTTCGATACGAACATCGCGAATCTGCACTCTGTCTCCGATCAGCGTGGTCGCGACATTTTCGATCTTGCCCTTCTTGCGAGCCATCACGGCCAGGTGAAGTAATTGACCGGTCCCACCGGGAGCGTAGTTCAGTAAAACCACCGCCTCGTCTGCGCCGTCGCCATCCAGATCGCCAGTCACCCGAAGATTACCAACGAAACTCACCACAGGCCGAGAGGCGCTACCCTTCTTATAGGGCCTACCTTTCCATCTGCCATCAACGAGCTTGACGGAACCCTTCAACCCTTCAATTCCAGAGTACGAAGCGTTCTTGAGTTCCTTGAGAGTCGGCGCCTGCATTGCGGATTCCCTCGTCAACTCTGATGGGAACGCTGCGCTCACGAACGGCAAACTGAGCAATCCCAAAGCACCAAGAAGTGTGCTGACAAACGCCGTCGGCAACATGGCTGGATTTATACCACTTTTTTCAGAAGGATAAACGACGCGAAGCCATGTATTGGCTCGCTGAGCTCGATCTTTTTCTAATCGCGGGAAGTTGAGATTGCATCATTATTCCCTCGACTCGCAGTCTTTACCGGATAGTTTCCAGCGTTTCAGCGGCGACTTCGACGGCTGCTCTTACGAGCGCTAGGCGTGGAACATTGTCTTTGAACAGGAAGGAAAGCGCCGGGATCTGTTGACTTGCAGGGATGGCGATGGCCAGGTGGTCAACGTTCACGTATCCCAGCAAGTAGCCGCCCGCGACCACAGCATCGTACCATAAAAGCTGGCCGTCATTACGTGGATCGATGGCAGCGAGTTTCGCATACGTCTGTTTCAGCATCGGTGAAACACGGTCGGCTCTTGGCACCGCCACGAGCGAAAATATCGGCACCGTGATTGCCGATCGATTCCGTCTCCACCACTCTAAGCGGACATCCCGGCGCAAGTCGTGAACTTCCTCGCCCGTGCCGCGGTCACATCCCGGTATCGGTAGCCCTGCAAGCCAATCGCGATAAAACTCATAGAGATCATCAGCGACTGGGCTCCCGTTTGACGCGCCGGCTATACTGACGACGGCTGCGACGTGCTGGGAGGTCTGCGGGTAACGAAGCAGCAATTCGAGCACGTCGGGCAGTCCCTTCGAATATACCACCATGATAAATGGTCTGGGGTCGGGGCTTAGCTCGGCCAACTGCTTTGCCAGTCGTTGAGCATTCTCCGCCGAGCTTGCTCGCCCGGCGGTTCGAAAATCATGGACGGCAAAGCCGGATTCTTTGAGGTTTTCCATGACATCCGTGAAGGGATAAAAAATTCCATTCAAGCAGTCGCTGAAAAGTCCCGGGACAAACGCGATCCGGTAGCGGTTTGCGATATCTCTCTGCGCCAAGGGTGCGCTAGGAGTTGCTTCACCCGGGAAGCGCAAAATCAGCTCTTCGCAGGGAGGAGAGTCCGCCGGGAGCTGTCCGCAAACCGCGGCTCGATAAAGGTGGCGGACATCCTTAACGCCGCCGTCGCCAAGCGTAGTGAGAACGATCGGCGGCATGGTTTCCTTTACCGGCGACAAAGATTTCGAAGCGCAGCCGAAGAGAAACAGAGCGGTAACGGCGATCAATGCCCGAATTGCCGGTGCCGGAACCATCGAGCCGTCAATCCATTCCAACGGTGGCCTCGGTTTGAAAAAAGCCGCGGTTGCGACGTTCTGCTTCGCTGCCTGTTTGAATACAATCGGCAGGAGTGAGATCGAAGTCGTCCTTCGTCGCGTTGTAACCCAGTCGAAAACAGACTTCTCCCCTTTTCTTACTCAGCAGACTATACCTTTTAAACATCCCCCAAAAGACGAGGAGTGTACGATTTGTGCTCTTTTGTTCACAAGCGCCTCTCATTTGTCTCTATTATTCTCTGCAGTGTCGAATTCTTCGAGGCTTTCGATTCTGAGCCAGAGATTAGATTAATGGTGTATGGGAGCTAAATCTTAGCCAGCTA
>Ga0209887_1000386_pt1 | contig 13184 bp, 13 predicted proteins | sample GWRWN1_30_40_FD_187230 | JGI IMG/M metagenome (GOLD analysis project Ga0209887, IMG submission 187230) | Riverbed sediment microbial communities from areas with no vegetation in Columbia River, Washington, USA - GW-RW N1_30_40 (SPAdes)... | ecosystem: Environmental > Aquatic > Freshwater > River...
CGGCAGCGGACGCGACCGCCGACGAAGCCGCCGAACCCACCCCGGACGAGGCACCGGCATCGAGCGAGCCCGAAGAGGGCTGAGCCGGCCGCTGGCCGGACCAGGCGCCATCCAGCCGAAGGCTCCGCATTGATCCGTCAGGCCGAATGGGCCGTATCACCTATTGACCCCACCCGTACCGCGTGCGAAACCGGTACGAGGCGGTGCCGTACACTCAAGTACGGTTCGCGGGGGTCGCCAATGGATGCGAACGGGTAGAGCACATGGACCGATTCGACAAGTTCACAGACCGGGCACGCAAGGTCCTGACCCTGGCCCAGGATGAAGCCCAGCGCTTCAACCACAACTACATCGGGACCGAGCATCTCCTGCTCGGCCTGGTGCGGGAGGGCGAGGGAGTCGCCGCGCGCGTCCTGGAGAACATGAACGTCGAGCTGTCGAAGGTTCGCCAGGCGGTGGAGTTCATCATCGGCCGCGGCGAGCGCCCAGTGGTGGGCGAGGTCGGCCTGACACCCCGTGCCAAGCGCGTCATCGAGCTGGCCATCGACGAGGCGCGTCGCCTGGGCCACAACTACATCGGGACCGAGCATCTCCTGCTGGGGCTGGTCCGCGAGGGCGAGGGGATCGCGGCGGGCGTGCTGGAGAGCCTGGGCGTGAACCTCGACAAGGTCCGCCACCAGGTGATCCACGTTCTGTCGCAGAGCACCGCCAGTGCCCCCACCCAGGAGCCGAAACGCTCCTCGAAGACTCCGACCCTGGACGCGCTGGGGATCAACCTGACCGAGCTGGCGCGCGCCGGCAAGCTGGACCCGGTCATCGGTCGCGAAAAGGAAATCGAGCGCGTCATCCAGATCCTGGGCCGCAAGACCAAGAACAACCCCGCCCTGATCGGGGAACCGGGGGTGGGCAAGACGGCCATCGCCGAAGCGCTGGCCCACAAGATCGTGGCCGGCGACGTCCCGGACACCCTGCTCGATAAGAGGGTGCTCACGCTGGACATCGGCTCGCTGGTGGCCGGGACCAAGTACCGCGGCGAGTTCGAGGAGCGCCTGAAGAAGATCATCGAGGAGCTGCGGGCCAGCACTGACGCCGTCCTGTTCATCGACGAGCTCCACACCCTGGTCGGAGCCGGGGCCGCCGAGGGCGCGATCGACGCCGCCAACATCCTCAAGCCGCCGCTGTCCCGGGGCGAGCTCCAGTGCATCGGGGCCACCACCCTGGACGAGTACCGCAAGTACATCGAGAAGGACGCTGCCCTGGAGCGGCGCTTCCAGCCAGTGATGGTCGACGAGCCGACCATCGACCAGGCCAACGAGATCCTGCTCGGCATCCGGACCCGGTACGAAGACCACCACCACGTGAAGTACACCGATGAGGCGCTCCGCGCCGCGGTCGACCTCTCGGTCCGCTACGTGGCCGACCGGGCCCTGCCGGACAAGGCGATCGACCTGATCGACGAGGCCGGGTCGCGGGTTCGCCTGCGCCACGCGTCGGCCCCACCCAGCGTGCGCGAGGCGCAGCAGGACCTGGAAGAAATCATCCGCCGCAAGGACGAGGCCATCGGCGCCCAGGACTACGAGGGCGCCGCCAAGCTGCGCGACGAGGAGGCCTCTGGGCGAGAGCGGATCGATGAGCTGCGCAAGGCGTGGCACGAGGAGGCGGCCAAGGAGACGCCCGAGGTCACCGACGAGGAGATCGCCCAGGTCGTAAGCATGTGGACAGGCATTCCCGTCGTCCGCATCAGCCAGGAAGAGAAAGAGCGTCTGCTCAAGATGGAGGAGGCCCTCCATCGGCGCGTCATCGGCCAGGACGAGGCCATCAAGACCATCAGCAGCGCGATCCGACGGGCGCGCGCCGGGCTCAAGGATCCGAAGCGTCCGATTGGCTCGTTCGTGTTCCTCGGCCCTACCGGGGTGGGCAAGACCCTGCTGGCCCAGGCATTGGCCGAGTTCATGTTCGGGTCGGACGAGGCGCTCGTGAAGATCGACATGAGCGAGTTCATGGAGCGCCACAACGTCTCGCGCCTGGTCGGCGCCCCGCCCGGCTACGTCGGGTATGACGAGGGCGGGCAGCTGACCGAAGCGGTGCGCCGCAAGAGCTACAGCGTGGTCCTGCTGGACGAAATCGAGAAGGCGCACCCGGAGGTCTTCAACATCCTGCTCCAGATCCTCGAGGACGGCCAACTGACCGATGCCAAGGGCCGGCGCGTGGACTTCCGGAACACGATCGTGATCATGACCAGCAACGTGGGCGCCCAGCTCATCCAGCGCGACAGCTCCATCGGCTTCCGGGCCGGCGGGGACGCGGCCGTGGTGGCCATTGCCGAGTACGACCGCATGAAGGACAAGGTCCTGGGCGAGCTGAAGAACCTGTTCCGCCCCGAGTTCCTGAACCGGATCGACGCCTCGGTCGTCTTCCGCAGCCTGACCCGTGAGGAGATCCGGTCCATCGTGGACCTCCTGTTGAACCGGGTCCGTGAGCAGCTGGCTGCACAGCAGATGGAGATGACCGTCACCGACGCGGCCAAGGATGCAATCATCACCAAGGGATTCGACCAGGCATTCGGTGCTCGACCCCTGCGGCGCGAGATCCAGAACCAGATCGAGGACCCGCTTGCCGAGCGGATGCTGATGGCCGAGTTCCAGGGCGGCGACAAGATCGTGGTCGACGCCGACGCCGACGGCAAGCTGACCATCGCCAAGAAGGCGACGCGCAAGCAGCCGGTTAAGGTCGCGAGCTAACCCCCGCAAACAGTCGGGGTCGGGGGCATGGATATCGGTCTGGACGGGTCTGGTGCGGAGTGCTAGTGTGGCGCCCCGCTCCGGCGGGTCCGCGCGAATTCATCCGTTTTCATCGGTTCATTCATATTTGTGATCGGCTCGCGCGACGGTCACCAAGCGGACTTATCGGCTCATGCAGACCATCGTGCGGCTTTCGGGCGCGCTCCTCGGCATCATCCTCGGGTTTGGCCTCGGCCTGGTCATTCTTGACCGCGCCCCGGACCTGATCGGAGGGCCCAACCGGCCGGCTTTCCTAGTGGCCGTGGTGGTTGCCACCCTCCTATTCGGCTACCTCGCCATCCCGTACGTGACCCTGTATCCCACCCGCTGGGCCGTGGGCAAGCTGTCCGAAGCCGGCGCCGCCGATTTTGTGCTGGGCGTGGCGGGGATCCTCATCGGTCTGCTGATGGGCGCCCTGATCGGGATCCCGCTTTCCCAGCTTGAAGCACCGCTGGGCACCGTCCTGCCGGTGGTGGTGTCGCTCATGTTGGCGGCGATCATGGCCGGGGCGTTCATGTACAAGCGCGACGCCATCCTGAAGGCGGTCGGAGGCCTTACGCCGGGTGGTCGCCGCGGGGTGCCGACCAGGGTCGTGGTCGACACCAGCGCCGTGATTGACGGCCGGATAGTGGACATCGGCAAGACCGGCTTCATCCTGGGCGCGCTGGTCGCACCTCGCTTCGTGCTGGACGAGCTGCAGCGGATTGCCGATTCGCCCGATGCATTGCGTCGCAACCGTGGGCGGCGTGGCCTGGAGATGCTGGCGGCTCTCCAGAAAGACTCGGTCACCCCGGTCGAAATCAGCGAGGAAAACTACCCCGAGCTGGACGAGGTCGACGCCAAGCTGGTGGCCCTGGCGCGCGACACCGGGGCCGCGATCCTCACCAACGACTACAACCTGAACCGGGTGGCCGAGCTGCAGGGGATCCGCGTCCTGAACATCAACGAGCTCGCCAACGCCGTCAAGGCCGTGGTCCACCCGGGCGAGGAGATGAGCGTGCGGATCATCCAGGAGGGCAAGGAGCCGGGGCAGGGGGTTGGCTACCTCGACGACGGAACGATGATCGTGGTCGAGGGTGGGAGCCGCTTCATCGACCACGAAGTACCGATCACCGTCACTCGCGTCTTGCAGACGGTGGCCGGCCGCATGATCTTCGCCCAACCCCGCAACGGGACGTGACCAGCGCCGCGCGCCCGCTGGCCGGCGTGCTGGTCGCGGCCGGTCGCGGCCGGCGGATGGGGTCCAACAAGCTGTGGCTCGAGCCGCTGGGTCGCGCGATCTGGCGCTGGAGCCTGGACGCCCTGCTGGCCGTGCCGGGGATGGAGGTCGTGGCGCTCGTGGTTCCGGCCGATGGGCTGGAACGCTACCGCGCGGCCCTTCCGTCGAATGCCGCCCAGCGCTGTCGCCTGGTCGCCGGCGGGGAGGCGCGGGTCGACTCGGTGCGCGCGGGCCTGGAGGCATTGGTCGACGCCGGCGTGGGTGCTGCCACGGTGGTTCTGGTACACGACGCGGCGCGCCCTGCGGCATCGGTGGCGCTCATGGAGCGCGTCGCGCGCGCCGCAGTCGACGGCGACGCGGCGATCCCGGTCGTCCCAGTCAATGACACGCTCAAGCGGGCGCGCGAGGGTCGCGTCATCGACACCGTGGACCGAACCGACGTGGTCGCCGCCCAGACGCCCCAGGCTGCCGGGCTGGGGATCTTGCGGGCGGCGCTGGAAGGCGCCCGGTGGCAGGGCTGGGAGCCGACCGATGAGGCGGGAGCGCTGAGCGCGCTCGGCATCACGGTTCGAACCGTGGAGGGTGACCCGGCCAACCGCAAGCTCACCGAGCCGGCAGATGCGGAACTCCTGCGCGGCATTCTTCGGAACCGGATGGCGCCACTGGATGAGCCGATGCCCGGAACCGATGACCGCGGTCCCGCCGCGCCCCGCTCCGTCCGGGCAGGCGTGGGGGTCGACGCTCACCGACTGGAGGCCGGTCGACCGCTGCGACTGGGGGGCCTCCCGTTCCCCGATGAGCCGCGGGGGCTGGTCGGTCATTCGGATGGAGACGCGGCCCTCCACGCAGTCATCGACGCGCTCCTCGGCGCGGCCGGCCTGGGCGACGTCGGCACGATCTTCCCGGCCGATGACGCCTCACGGGACGCGGACTCCGGGGAGTTGCTGCACGTCGCCGTCGAGCAGGTGCGGGCGGCCGGCTGGAAACCCCGCAGCGTGGACCTCGCGATCGGTGCGGAGCGCCCGTCCATCGGCCCCCGCCGCGACGAGATGGCGGCCCGGGTGGCCGGGCTCGTCGGCATCCCGGTTGGTGACGTATCGGTTCGCGGCACGACCACCGACGGTCTCGGATTCCCCGGCCACGAGGGAATCGCGGCCTGGGCCGTCGCGCTCGTCGAGCGCGCTCGGTGAGCGAGTGGATCGGGGGTCGACGGCCCGTGGCCGAGGCCCTGGCTGCAGGGCGGCAGGCGCTTCGGCTGCTGATCGCTCGCACCGCCCGTCAAAGCCCGGAGCTGCGCGCGATTCGGACTGCGGCCACGCAGGCATCGGTCCCAATCGAGGAGGTCGACCGCGATCGGCTGGGCCGGTTGGCCGGATTCGACGGTCACCAGGGTGTCCTGCTCGAGGTGGGACCCCGACGCTGGTCCGACCCGAATGAGATGCTGGCCGCGGCGGCCCGTGCCGGCCACCCGCCGTTCTTGCTGGTGCTCGAGCACCTCCAGGACCCGGTCAACCTGGGTGGCCTGCTGCGCACCGCTGAGGCGGCGGGGGTGGACGGCGTGATCTATCCGGAGCGCGGCTCGGCGCCCCTCACGGCCGCCGCCGTGAAGTCCTCGGCCGGTGCCTCTGAGCACCTGCGGCTGGCTCCGGTCGACAGCCTGGGTGTGACGCTGACCGACCTTCACCAAGGCGGGCTTCGGCTGGTGGCAGCCGACCAGGAAGCAGCGACCCTCGCCTGGGAAGCGGACCTGCGCGGTCCGCTGGGGGTGGTGGTGGGCAGCGAGGGGAGCGGGCTGAGTGGCGCCACCAAGCGCCGCTGCGACGTGCTGGTTCGCTTCCCGATGGCCGGGCGCGTGGCCAGCCTCAACGCGGCCACCGCGGGGGCTTTGCTCCTGTTCGAGGTCGTCCGCCAGCGAGGGCTTCCCGAGAGCGGTGAGGCACCCTAGGCTTCGGTCCCCACCACATGAGGAACTCATCGCGATGACCACCTACCTGATGCGCTTCAGCTATACGCCCGCCACCTGGGCGCGCCTGCGGGAGCATCCCGAGGACCGCAGTGCCGCTCTGCGCGGCTACATGGATTCGGTCGGCGGCACGGTTCACGGCTTCTGGTACGCCTTCGGCGCCGATGACGGCTTCGCGGTGGTTGAGGCGCCCGACAATGTCTCGGTCGCGGCCGCGCTCATCGCCATCGGCTCCGGCGGGGCGCTCAGCTCGTTTTCGACCACCGTCCTGTTGACGGTGGAGGAGACACTGGCCGCGCTCGAGAAGTCACGCGCCGTCCAGTACCGCCCGCCGGGCGCCTAGAATCTTGGTCGAGACGCCGACGTAGCTCAATGGCAGAGCAGCGGTTTTGTAAACCGCCGGTTGTGGGTTCGATTCCCTCCGTCGGCTCCAACTCTTTTGACGGACGAGTGACTGCACCGCGGCAGACCGGCTCTGGCGCGCCCTGACAAGGAGACCCACACGATGAGCTATGCCGTGACCAACCCCGCCACCGGCGAGACGGTCAAGACCTACGACACCATCACCGACGCCGAGCTCGAGGCCGCGATCGCCGCAGCCGACGAGGCGCACCGCACCTGGTCGAAGTCGACCACGGTCGAGGAGCGCGCGGCCCTCATCCGCCGCGTCAGCGAACTGCACACCGAGCGCCGTCAGGAGCTGGCGGAGCTCATCGTGCGCGAGATGGGCAAGCCGATCGTCCAGGCGCTCGGCGAGGCCGACTTCGCCGCGGCGATCTACGAGTACTACGCCGACCACTCGGCGGACTTCCTGAAGGACGAGCCGATCCAGCTCCTCGCGGGCCATGGCTCGGCGGTCATCCGCCGCTCGTCGCTCGGGGTGCTGCTCGGCGTCATGCCGTGGAACTTCCCGTACTACCAGGTCGCCCGCTTCGCCGGCCCGAACCTCATCATCGGCAACACGATCCTGCTCAAGCACGCCGAGCAGTGCCCCGAGTCCGCCGCCGCGATGCAGCAGATCTTCCTCGACGCGGGCTTCCCGGCCGGCGCCTACGTGAACATCTACGCCTCGCACGACCAGATCGAGCAGGTCATCGCGGACCCGCGCGTGCAGGGCGTCTCGCTCACCGGCTCCCAGCGCGCCGGCGCCGCGGTCGCCGAGATCGCCGGCCGCCACCTGAAGAAGGTCGTGCTCGAGCTCGGCGGCTCGGACCCCTTCATCCTGCTCTCGACCGACGACCTCGACGCCACCGTGCAGAACGCGGTCGACGCCCGCCTCGACAACAGCGGCCAGTCCTGCAACGCGGCCAAGCGCTTCATCGTCGCCGACGAGCTGTACGAGCCCTTCCTCGAGAAGTTCAGCGCGAAGATCGCCGAGATCGAGGCGACCGACCCGACGTCGGCCGACTCGGCGCTCGGCCCGCTGTCCTCGCTGAAGGCCGCCGAGGGCGTCGACGAGCAGGTCAAGCGCGCGATCGAGCACGGCGCGACGCTCGTGCACGGCGGCACCCGCGACGGCGCGTTCTTCCAGACGACCGTGCTGACGGAGGTCACTCCCGAGAACCCCGCCTCCAAGGAGGAGTTCTTCGGCCCAGTCGCGCAGGTGTACCGCGCGAAGGACGAGGCCGACGCCGTGCGCATCGCGAACGACACCCCGTTCGGCCTGGGCTCGTACGTTTACACCACCGACCAGGAGCAGGCGCTCCGCGTCGCCGACGGCATCGAGGCCGGCATGGTGTTCGTGAACGTCGTGCTCGCCGACGGCGCCGAGCTGCCGTTCGGCGGCATCAAGCGCTCGGGCTCGGGCCGCGAGCTCGGCCGCTTCGGCGCCGACGAGTTCGTGAACAAGAAGATGATCCGCATCGGCTGACGCCCAGGCGTCACGTGGCGACGAGCCCTCGGCCGGCAGGCCGGGGGCTCGTCCGCGCGTCCGCCTAGCGTCAGGAAACGGACCCGAGCAAGCCGCTCGCTATTGCGGCGGCAGCGCCCTACGCGTAGGGTTTCGACATGCCCGAAAAACCGACCCTACTGATAGTCGATGTGCAGAAAGCATTCGATGACCCGGCATGGGGAAAGCGGAACAACCCCGGCGCGGAAGGGAACGTCGCCCGGCTGCTCGCAGCTTGGCGGGCCGCGGACGCGCCGGTCATCCATGTTCGACATCGCGAGCCAGACCCCGACCCCGAGTGGCACTTCTTCCATGAGGGTGACCCCGGGTTCGAGTTCAAGCCGGAAGCGATGCCGCTGGCGGATGAGCCGGTCATGACCAAGGGAGTCAACTCCGCATTCATCGGAACCGACCTGGAAGAGCGGCTTCGCGCAGCGGGCGCCACCACGGTCGTGATCGCAGCAATAGCAACCGACCACTGTGGGTCAACCACGGTGAGGATGTCGGGCAACCTCGGATTCGAGACGTGGTACGTCGGCGATGCGTGTGCGACCTTCGATCGGGAAGGGCCGGACGGAGAAGTCTTCCCCGCCGACCTGATCCACCGCACGAGTCTCGCGAGCCTTCACGGCGAATTTGCCGATGTCGTATCGACCGACGAAGCGATCGCAAGACTGGGCTTGGCCTCCCGGCCGCTGTCTTGAGGCCCCCGAGAGGCATCGGTATACTCCGCCAGCCACCGTGGGTAGGTTGAGCAGGTGGTGAGCTCCGCTGACTGTAGATCAGCCGTCTTTCGACTGTGGGGGTTCGATTCCCTCCCTGCCCACCACGCCTAGAATGGGAGCCCGGCCCACGTAGCTCAGTTGGCAGAGCACTTCCTTGGTAAGGAAGAGGTCTCCGGTTCGAGCCCGGACGTGGGCTCCAGACCGCAATTACGCCACGGAGACATAGCGTTGGATTCCAACGTCGTATTGCCCCTCCTCTCATCGGTCCTGGCGTTTGCCTTCGCGGTCATGGTCGGCGACCAGTGGTTCCGCCGCCGCCAGCCGTATCAGCTGGTGTGGACCATCGGACTGGTGTGGTTCGGCATCGCGGCCGGGACCGAGTTTCTGGGCGGGGCCTTGGGGTGGAACGAGGCCTTGTACCGGACCTGGTATCTGGTCGGGGCGATCTGGGTCGCCGGTTGGCTGGGACTCGGCACGGCGTACCTGCTGGCCAAGACGCGATTCGGCTACGCGGTTGCTGTTTCCATCCTCCTGGCCGGGCTCTTCACATTCCTGACCGATCAGCGCTACCACTACGCCGACTCCGGCTCGGCGCCCCTGGTCTACTTCCTGGCGGGTCTTGCCGTGGCCTCCGGCATCGTCGTCCTCACCATCCTTCGCGACGAGCGCTGGGCGCACCTGGCAGCCCTCGTGGTGGTGGGTGGGACCGCGCTGTCTGCGGTGATGATGGCGACAGTCCAGCTCCCAGCCCCCGGTTTTGCCGTAGATGCGGTCACCGGCATCCCGACCGGCGAGCTATTTCCCGGCTACCTTCGCCTCCTGACGCCGTTCTTCAACATCACCGGCGCGTTCCTGTTGGTGCTGGGCGCTCTGTACAGCGCCTACATATTCATGCCCAAGCGGCGTGTGATCCGGTACACGCTGGACACCACCCCGGGGCTCGGCCGCTTCCTTGCCAGCCTCCTCATCGCGCCGATCGCCATCGTCGTGAACCTTGTCGCGTCCATCCCCGGGGCCGTCGTCGCGTTGCTGGCCGGGCGCCTGTCGAGCCGGGTCCCGGCGACGATCCTCATCGCCATCGGCGGCCTGATCCCGGCCATCACGGACGGCCTCAATCGGTTCGGAACGACCAGTGCCTTCCTCCTCGGCCAGTTGCTGGGCATCGCCTTCCTGTTCCTCGGCTTCCTGGTCAGCGTCGAAGTCTTCAGTGACATCCGGCTGCCGTTCACGCGGATCGTCCTCCTGCGGCGGGACCTGTCCTCGCTGCCTGACGTCGTTGACAGTTCCTCCGGCTGAGCCATAGAATCACGAGGCTTCCCCCGGTGACCGGCCCTTGTTCGGCGTGTCCGACGGGAAGGACCTGAAGGACCGAATCCCGTGGCCAAGGCCGAGAATCGTCCGGTGATCACGTTGGCGTGCACCGAATGCAAGGAGCGCACGTACAGCACCCGGAAGAACAAGAGAAACGACCCGGGGCGGCTGGAGCTGAACAAGTTCTGTCCCCGCTGCCGGCACCACACTCTGCATCGCGAAACCAAGTAGGCGGAGGGGTGTAGCTCAATTGGTAGAGCACTGGTCTCCAAAACCAGCGGTTGTGGGTTCGAGTCCCGCCGCCCCTGCCAGCCCGTCCCGTCGCATAGCACCAGGAGAACCTGAAAGCACCACATGATCAGCCGGAGCCGTACCTACGTCACCGAAAGCTGGGCCGAGCTGCGCAAGGTCGAGTGGCCCAGCCGGCGCCAGGTCGTCAACCTGACGGCGATCGTGATTGTCGTGTCCGCCGCGGTCGGGGCCTACATCGCGATCATCGACTTCCTGCTCCTGATCGGGATGGACCGCCTGCTGGCCCCATGAACACGAATGAATAGACCGACAGAAATGAACAGACCGATATGACCGAGCCGATTGGCACCGAAGAAGCCCGCCAGGCCGCCCGCCTCTCCCGTGAGGCGCCGCAGCCTGCGGATCCGGATGCCGCCGAGCGCACCACCAAGCAGTGGTACGTGATCCATACCTACTCCGGGTACGAGAACAAGGTGAAGACCAACCTCGAGCACCGCATCGAGTCGATGGGGGTCGAGGACCAGATCTTCCAGGTCCTGGTGCCGATGGAGGAAGAGATCGAGATCCGCAACGGCCAGCGCCAGACCGTCAATAAGAAGGTCTTCCCGGGCTACGTCCTGGTGGAGATGATCATGACCGACGAGTCGTGGTACGTCGTGCGCAACACCCCGGGCGTGACCAGCTTCGTGGGCTCGGGCAACCGCCCCACCCCGCTCCGCGAGAGCGAGGTCAAGGCCATCCTCAAGCAGATGGGGGTGGAGGCGCCCAAGTTCAAGGTCCAGTTCCAGAAGGGCCAGAGCGTGCGGGTCACCGACGGGCCGTTCGCCGAGTTCATCGGGACGGTCGACGAGGTGCATCCGGAGCGCAACAAGGTTCGGGTCCTGGTCAGCATCTTCGGTCGGGAGACCCCGGTCGAGCTCGACTTCCTGCAGATCGAGAAGTTGTAGAGGGAGGGGCGCAACCCGCCCCGCCAGCACCTCGGAGGAACAGACATGGCCAAGAAAGTACGTGCCATCCTCAGGGTCCAGGGCCAGGCCGGCAAGGCGACCGCCGCCGCCCCGGTGGGTCCGGCGCTCGGCCAGCATGGCATCAACATCCTCGAGTTTCTGAAGGCCTTCAACGAGCGGACGGCCCACCTGTCCGGATACACCGTCGCGGCCGAGATCACCGTGTACGAAGATCGGTCCTTCACCTTCACCACCATGGCTCCGCTGGCGGCGGCCCTGCTCAAGCGGGCAGCCGGGGTCGAGAGTGGATCGGCCGAGCCCAACCGCGAGAAGGTGGGGCGCATTACCCGCGGCCAGCTGCGGGAGATCGCCGAGGCCAAGATGGTGGACCTCAACGCCAACGACACCGAGCACGCGATGAAGATCATCGAGGGCACCGCGCGCAGCATGGGCATCGAGGTGGCTGACTGATGGCGCGCCACGGCAAGAAGTACCGCGCCGCGGCCGCGCTGCTGGAGACCGGCCACCGCTATCCGATCGGGGAGGCGTGCGAGCTGCTGCCCAAGGTCAGCATCGCCAAGTTCGACGCCACGGTGGAGGCCCACCTGCGGCTGGGGATCGATCCCCGGCACGCCGACCAGCTGGTCCGCGGAACCGTCGTCCTGCCGCACGGCACGGGCCGCAACCTCCGCGTCATCGTGTTCGCCCAGGGCGAGAAGGCGGTCGAGGCCCTGCGGGCCGGCGCCGACGAGGTTGGCGGCGAGGATCTGGTGAAGAAGATCGACGACGGCTGGCTCGATTTCGACGTCGCCATCGCCACCCCGGACCTGATGGGCCTCGTGGGCCGGCTGGGCAAGAAGCTCGGGCCCCGTGGCCTGATGCCCAACCCCAAGTCGGGGACGGTGACCTTCGACATCGAGCGCGCCGTGGCCGAAGTCAAGTCGGGCCGAATCGAATTCAAGGTCGACCGGGCGGGGATCGTCCACGCCCCGGTGGGCCGTGCCTCGTTCACGCCAGACCAACTGCAGGCCAACGTGGCGACGCTGGTGGACGCCATCAACCGAGCGAAGCCATCGGGCGCCAAGGGGACGTACTTGCGAACACTGACCCTAGCCCCCACCATGGGCCCCGGCGTTCACGTCGACATCCCGTCGGCCCTCGCCGCCGCCCAGGCCTGACCGGAGGCACAACAGCGTCGAGCGGAACAACTTCAGAGCCCAAGACAGCGATGTGACCCGGGCCCCAGGCTCGGGCTAATCACCGGCCGATGGCAACCTCGGCCGGGGCACGCCGAGGCAGGATGCCCGCCCCGTTGAGGGGGCTGGTCCTCGCCGTCGGCGGCGGGGACTTTTCATTTTTTCAGGAGGCGGTCAGACCCAACCATGCCGACCGATGCCAAGCGCCAGGCTGTGAGCCAGCTCGTGGACATGCTCCGCGCCAGCTCCGCGCTGGCCGTGGCCGATTACCGCGGATTGACCGTCTCCGAGATGCATGCGGTTCGGAAGACCCTGCGCGCCAACGGCGTTCGCCTGCAGGTGGCCAAGAACCGGCTCTTGAAAATCGCCGCCGATGAGGCGGGACTCGAAGAGCTCAAGCCGCTTCTCGCCGGGCCGACTGCCATCGCCGCCACCAGCGGGGATGAGGTCAGCCTGGCTCGCGCGCTGCAGGAGGCCTTCCGGCCGTACAAGGTCGTCACCCTACGAGGCGGCCTCCTGGCGGGGCAGCCGATCAGCGCCACGGACCTTGGGCGACTGGCCAGCCTGCCCAGCCGCGAAGTGCTGCTCGGCCGTTTGGCCGGTGGCATCGTCGCCCCGCTGAGCGCCATGGCCAGCGTGCTGGCCGCCAACCTGCGCAACCTCGTCGGGGTCCTCAACGCTGTGGCCGAGCTAAGGCGGCAAACCGAAGTCGCGCCGCCGACTGACCGGGCCGAGCCGAGCGAGCCGACGGAGCCGGCGGAACAAACCGAACCCACCGAACAAACCGATCAGGCCGAGACGGAGCCGGCGGAACAAACCGAAAAGACCGAACAGACCGAGACGGAGCCGGCGGAACAAACCGAACAGACCGATCAGGCCGAGACGGAGCCGGCGGAACAAACC
>Ga0209887_1000388_pt1 | contig 13118 bp, 14 predicted proteins | sample GWRWN1_30_40_FD_187230 | JGI IMG/M metagenome (GOLD analysis project Ga0209887, IMG submission 187230) | Riverbed sediment microbial communities from areas with no vegetation in Columbia River, Washington, USA - GW-RW N1_30_40 (SPAdes)... | ecosystem: Environmental > Aquatic > Freshwater > River...
CGTGGCGAGCGGGGCCGGCGAGGACGACGTGATCGAGAAGATCGACATCGGCGGACCGGCGATGGTCCGCGCGGCCGCGAAGAACTTCGCCTCGGTCGGCGTCGTCGTCAGCCCGTCGCGCTACGGCGAGGTCCTCGACGCCATCGGGGCCGAGGGAGGTCTGTCGCTCGAGATGCGGCGGGCGCTGGCCGCCGAGGCGTTCGCCCACACGGCGGCGTACGACGCCGCGGTCGCGGGATGGTTTGCCGCGGACGAGTCCACGATGCCGGCGTTCGTCGGGCTCGCGTTCGACAAGGTGACGGACCTCCGGTACGGGGAGAACCCGCATCTGCGCGGGGCGTTATACCGAGGGTCGCGTGGACCCGGGGTGCTCGGAGGCGCGGAGGTGCTCGTCGAGGGCAAGGAGATGTCGTTCAACAACTGGTTGGACGTGGACGCGGCGCTCACGCTCGCGGCGGACCTCGAGCCGCTCGGTCCCGCGGCCGTGATCGTGAAGCACAACAATCCGTGCGGCGCGGCCGTCGGGGACACGCTCGCCTCGTCGTACGCGTCGGCGTTCGAGTCCGACACCGTGAGCGCGTTCGGCGGGATCGTTGCGTTCGGGCGTGAGGCCGACGAGGACGCGGCGCTGGCGATGGCCGAGGTGTTCACCGAGGTCGTGGTCGCGCCGTCCATCACCGAGGCCGCGCTGGCGGCGTTCGCCGAACGGAAGGGCCTGCGCGTGGTCCGAGCGCCGTTGCCGGAACCGGGGGGTCTCGACGTGCGCGTTCTGCGCGGGGGCGCGCTCGTGCAGGACGCCGACGCAGCACCCGAGAGCGCGGCCGACCTGCAGGTCGTGTCGACGCGGCGACCCACCGAGGACGAATGGCGCGACCTTCGGTTCGGGTGGATCGTCTCCATGCGCGTGAAGTCGAACGCCATCGTGTTCGTGCGGGAGCTCGCGACGGTCGGCGTGGGGGCCGGCCAGATGTCGCGGGTGGACGCGTCGGTGCTCGCCGTGCGGAAGGCGGGCGATCGCGCGAAGGGCTCGGTCATGGCGAGCGACGCGTTCTTCCCGTTCCCCGACGCGGTCGAGGTCGCGGCGGACGCCGGGGTGACGGCAGTGATCCACCCCGGGGGTTCGCTCCGGGACGAGGAGGTGCTCGCGGTGGCGGAGGCAAGGGGCATGGCCGTCGTCGTGACCGGGCGGCGGCACTTCCGGCACTGATCGCGACGGCCTGACCGTCGGTCCGCGGCTCGGTCGACTCCTGCGGGCTCGGCGCTCGGCCCGTCGGTAGGATTCGGCTCGTGACCGCGACGATCCTGGACGGCAGGGCGGTCGCCGCGCAGATCAAGGCGCAGGTGGCCGAACGAGCGATGGCGCTCGTCGACCGCGGGATCCAGCCGGGGCTCGCGGCCGTGCTCGTGGGCGCCGACGAGGCGTCACGGATCTACGTGGGAGCCAAGCACAAGGCGTGCTCCGAGGTCGGGATGCGTTCGGAGCAGGTGGACCTGCCCGGCTTCATCACCGAGGGCGAGCTCCTCGCGACGATCCGGCGGCTGAACCGCGACCCCGAGATCCACGGGATCATCGTGCAGCTCCCGTTGCCGAGACACGTCAGCGAGCTCGCGGTGCAGACCACGATCGATCCGCGCAAGGACGTCGACGGACTGCATCCGCTCAACGTCGGGCTGATGGTCCGCGGCGAGCCGTCGTTCCCGCCGGCGACCCCCTACGGGATCGTCGAGCTCCTGCTCCGCTCCGGGGTCGAGCTCGAGGGAGCCGAGATCGTGGTGGCGGGCTACGGCGATCTGGTCGGGGCGCCGCTGTCGATCCTGCTCGCGCAGGACTGGATCCGTGGCAACGCGACCGTGACGGTCTGTCACATCAAGACGCGCAACCTGGCGGAGCACACGCGGCGCGCCGACATCCTGGTCGCCGCGACGGGGCGACCGCAGCTCGTGACCGCCGACATGATCAAGCCGGGCGCGGTCGTGGTCGACGTTGGGGTGCACCGGACCGAGCACGGCTTGGTCGGCGACGTGGCGTTCGACGAGGTGAAGGAGGTCGCGGGGATGATCACACCGGTCCCCGGCGGCGTCGGTCCGATGACCACCGCGATGCTGCTGCTCAACACCGTCTCCGCGGCCGAGAAGCTCTCCGAGCAACGTTGAGCGAACCGAGCAGCCGGCTCGAGGCGCTCGCGCGCTCGCGCCGCTTCTGCGTGACCTCCGAGGTCGTCCCCCCGAGGTCGAGCGATCCCGAGCCGGTCGAACGCCAGGCGCGCGAGCTCGTCGGCTACGCGGACGCCGCCAACGTCACCGACAACCCGACGGCGAGCTCGCACATGTCGCCGGTCGCGGGTGCTGCGATCGTTGCCAGGACGGGTCTCGAACCTACCCTCCAGCTCACGGTCCGCGATCGGAACCGGCTGGCGATCGCCGCCGATCTCCTCGGGGCCTGGGGGCTCGGCGCCCGCAACCTGCTGTGCCTGACCGGCGACCCGCTGTCGGTCGGGGACGAGCCGGATGCGGCTCCGGTCAACGACCTCGGGTTGCTCGATCTCATCAACCTCGCCTCGACGCTCCGTGAGGACTCGAAGCTGCCGTCGGGAACCCCGATCGCTCCTGCGCCCCGCTACTTCGTCGGCGTGGCGGACAGCCCGCTCGTCGAGCACTACGACCCGGCCCGACTCGAGGTCAAGCTCGACGCCGGCGCCGGGTTCGTGATGACCCAGATCGCCTACGACCTGGATCGGCTGGCGGCGTGGGCCGAGGTCGTCCGCGCCCGCGGCGTGTTCGAGCGGACGGCCGTGTTCGTCGGCGTGGCGCCGCTACGGAGCGCGAAGCAGGCCCGGTACATGAACGAGCACCTGCCCGGCGTCCACGTTCCGGACGCCCTGCTCCGCGCGCTCGAGGAAGCCGGGCCCGAGGCGGATGCGCTCGGGACCGCCCAGTGCGTCGAGATCGTCTTGGGGCTTCGGGCGATGCCGGGCATCTCGGGCGTGCATGTGATGGGGCTCGGGCGCGAGGAGTCCGTCCGCCACGTGATCGAGGGAGCGGGGTTGCTCCCACGCCCCGCCCCCGGCCCGGCGTAGACTCGCCGAGCAACCGACGGGGGAGGCGACGTGGCCGAGACGGTGACGATCCAGGGACAGGCGTATCTGAAGCGGAACCCGCTCGGCGTGTTGGGGCTGGGCTTCATCACGCTCGGCATCTACTTCCTCTACTGGTACTACAAGGCGAACCAGGAGATCCAGCGCTTCACGAGCGACCAGACGATCAGCCCCACCCGGGCGCTCTTGGCCGTGTTCCCCGGCGGGATCGTCATCGTTCCGGCGTTGATCGCGTTCTACAACACCGCGGACCACGTGGCTCGGATGGAACAGCAACGTGGGATCTCTTCGCAGATCTCACCCGCCATCACGGTCGTGATCGGGCTCGTGTTCTCGATCGCGGTCGGCATCTACGTGCAGGAGCACCTGAACCGCATCTGGGACGCGGCCGCGGCGGGTGGCGCGCAGCCCGCGGCTCCGCCGCCGCCGCCGGTCCCGGCCTGAGCCGGCCCTACCGCTCCTCGATCGGGACCCACGACTGATCGCGGGGTCCGATGTATTCAGATCCGGGCCGGATCACGCGGTTATCCGCGTACTGTTCGCGCACGTGGGCCGTCCATCCTGCCATCCGTGCCACCGCGAAGATCGGCGTCATGAGGTCGGTCGGGATGCCGAGCGTGTGGTACACGCTCGCGGCGTAGAAGTCGACGTTCGGGAACAGCCCCTTCTGCTCCTGGACGGTGCGTTCGATCGCCTCGGAGATCTCGTACCACGACGTGTCCCCGTGCCGCTCGCCCGTCTCCTTCGACAGGCGCTTGAGCACCACCGCCCGAGGGTCCATCGTCTTGTAGACGGCGTGGCCGAACCCCATCACCTTCTGGTGGCGCTCGAGCCGGTCGCGCACGTACGCCTCCGCGCGGTCCGGCGACCCGACCTCCTCGAGCATCTTCATCGACTCCTCGTTGGCGCCGCCGTGCAGCGGTCCCTTGAGCGCGGCGATCGCCGCGGTGATCGCCGAGAACATGTCGGCCAGCGTCGAGGCGACGATCCGAGCCGTGAAGGTGGAGGCGTTCATCGTGTGATCGGCGTACAGCACGAACGTCGTGTCGATCACCTCGGCGTCCTCCTGGGACGGCTCGAGGCCGAGCAGCATGTGGAGGAAGTTCGCTGCGTGCGGGAGCTTGGTGTTGGGCGGGACGATCTCCTGACCCGTCCGCATCCGGTGGTACATCGCGAGCAGCGTCGGGGTCTTCGCGATCAGGCGGAGCGCCTTGCGCCGATCCGCGTCCACCGAGTCATCCCACCCGTCGGGGTCGTAGGCCGAGGCGGCCGAAACGCTGGTGCGAAGCATCGACATCGGCGAGGTCTGTTGGGCCAGCGTGGGCATGAGGTCGTCCCGCAGGAACTTCGAGACCTCGCGCTCCTCGACCATGAAGTCGCGGAGCGCGTCCAGCTCCGTCTGGTTCGGCAGGCGGAGCTCGTGGAGCAGGTGCACGACCTCCTCGTAGGAGGCTCGACCGGCCAGGTCGTGGATGTCGTAGCCCACGTACCACAGGCGGCCCGCCTGCCCGTCGATGTCGGACAGCCGGGTCTGGGCTGCCACGATCTCGCGAAGGCCTCTGTCGGTCACCGGACGCTCCGTCGTCGGGATGGTCGCTGCGCCCATCATCCCATCACAATCCCCGCGTGACGGTGCACCGGATCACGCTGATCCCCGGCGACGGGGCGGGACCCGAGCTCGTCGACGCCGCCCGCGTGGCGGTCGAGGCCACCGGCGTGGAGATCGAGTGGGACGTCCAGCCCGCCGGGGTCTCGGTCATCGAGGCCGAGGGGACGCCGCTCCCTCCTCGGGTGATCGAGTCGATCCGGGGCAACCGCGTCGCGCTGAAGGGGCCGCTCGCCACGCCGACCGGCTTCCGGAGCGTGAACGTCGGGCTCCGGGCCGCCCTGGGCCTGTACGCGGCGGTGCGCCCATGCACGCTGTACCCGGGCGTGCGGTCTCGGTACGAACACGCGGACCTCGTGGTCGTGCGGGAGCTCACGGAGGGCTCGTACACCGGGATCGAGCTCGAGCAGGGGGCACCGCAGACGGCGGAGCTGATCGCGTTCATCGAGCGGACGACCGGCAAGCGCGTCCGAGAGGACTCGGGCCTGTCGATCAAGGCGATCAGTGACACTGCGAGCGGCAGGATCGCGCGGTTCGCCTTCGAGTACGCGAGGGCGAACGGCCGCCGGAAGGTCACCGCGGGGCACAAGGCCAACATCATGAAGTTCTCCGACGGCCTGTTCCTGGAGGCCGCCCACGAGGTGGCACGCGAGTTCCCGGACGTGGTGTTCGAGGACCGGATCATCGACAACCTCGCGATGCAGCTCGTGCAGCGTCCCGAGGACCACGACGTCCTGCTCCTGCCGAACCTCTACGGCGACATTCTCTCGGACCTGTGCGCGGGGATCGTCGGGGGGCTCGGCGTGGCCCCGGGCGTCAACCTCGGCGACGCCGTGGCGGTGTTCGAGGCAACCCACGGGACCGCCTCGCGCTACCGCGGGTTGCATCGCGCCAACCCGATGGCCCTGATGCTGTGCGGATCGATGCTGCTGCGGCACGTCGGCGAGAAGGTGGCGGGGGACCGGCTCGAGGCTGCGGTCGCGGCGGTCATCGCCGAGGGTCGCACGGTCACCTACGACCTGCGTCCGACGCGCGACGACCCGGACGCCGCGAGCACCACCGAGGTCCGGGACGCGGTCGTGGAGAACCTGCTCTCACGATGAGGACCCGTGGCGCGTTGGGAAGGCTGACGGACCGCCGAGGGTTCGGACGAGCAGGAGGCCGCCGGGCGGCGGCCGGACGGGAGGGCAGAGGGCCGACATGAGCACTAGACGCCCGCTGATCGAGACCGCCCAGGGGACCAGGCGGGAGGCGTTCGGGCCGCAGGAGTGGGGGCTCCTTACCGCGATCGCGGCGATGTGGGGCTCGTCGTTCCTGTTCATCGAGATCGGCCTCGAGCACCTCGGCCCGGGGGTGGTGGCGTTCGGGCGGGTGGCCGTCGGCGCGCTCACGCTCTCGCTGCTGCGGGGGTCCCATCGGCCCGTCGAACGCGGCGACCTGCCGCGGGTGGCGCTGCTCGGGGTGGTCTGGATGGCCGCACCGCTGTTGCTGTTCCCGATCGGGCAGCAATGGATCGACTCGGCGCTCGCGGGCATGCTCAACGGAGCCGTTCCGATCTTCGCGGCGGTCACGGCCGCGGTCCTGCTGCGCCGGCTGCCCGCGAGCCGGCAACTGATCGGGATCGCCGTCGGCTTCCTCGGCGTCGTCGGCGTGCTCTGGCCGGCCACGCGGGACGCGGACGCGACCGCGCTCGGGGCCTCGCTCGTCCTCCTGGCGGTCCTGTGCTATGGGGTCGCGGTGAACATCGCGGTGCCGCTCCAACAGCGCTACGGGGCGCTCCCGGTGCTCCTGCGGGCGCAGCTGGTCGCGCTCGTGCTGCTCGCGCCGGCCGCGCTCGTCTCGTTGCCGAGCTCGGACTTCGCCTGGTCGAGCGCCCTGGCCGTGGTAGCGCTCGGGTTCTTCGGGACGGGGTGGGCGTTCGTCGCCATGACCACGCTGGTGGGGAGGGTCGGAGCGACTCGAGGGTCCGTTGCGATCTACTTCCTGCCGGTCGTGGCGATCGCCCTCGGCGTCATCTTCCGCGACGAGACGATCGCGGCGATCTCGCTCGTCGGCACCGGCCTTGTGCTCGCGGGCGCGTACCTCACCAGCCGCCGCGAGTAGCCGGGTACCCTCCCCGCCCGGTCAGGCGAGCTGGGACAGGGCTCGAATGGACATCCGCACTCACCCAATTTCCACCCCTATGGGGCTCACGACTCGCGATCCATGGTCGTCACTGATCGCACACACAGACCGCTCGATCGGAAGGACGACGGCCTCGCGCCCCCCACTCTTGAGCGTCGAGACTCAGTTCGCAGCGTCAGGATCGTCCGCCGCGGCGTGGTCGGTCACCGTCACCCCGCATGCTTCAGCGCCCAATCGAGCGCGAAGTCGGCGACTTCCTCCCATCCATCGATCGCGGGCAGCAGATGCGGGCCATCAAACTCTACGATCTCCGTCACCGTGTTCGACTTGTAGTGCTTGGCATTCGAGTGCCCGACCTTTGGCGGAAATAGGTGATCCTGCTTCCCTGAGATGAACAGCAACGGCGGCCGCGCGTCGTTGTGATAATCGACGTAGGTGTCGTCCTTCCCAGGGTGGATGTTCGCGAGTGCGCTTCCCCAGAAGACCCTACCGGAGGCCGGGATGTGGTAGCGCTCGTAGAGCTCAAGTGACTTCTCTTCGCTGAATGTGTTCGTGAACACGTAGCGCCACTGTTCCGGCGTGAAGCCGACGGCCCGATGCCGGTTCGCCGGATTCTTCAGGATGGGGAACCCGGACTTGATCTCCGAGAGCGGAACGACCTTCACACCTTCGGTCGGCGCTGAGTCGATCGCCACCCCAACCGCACCGAACCCGTGATCGAGCAAGATCTGCGTGAACACGCCACCGGCCGAGTGCCCGATGATGATCGGCGGACGATCCAGTTTCCCGATCATGTTCTCGAGCATGTCGATGATCTCCGGCACCTGGAGCTGCTCGATCGGCGTGGGGTCAGCGCGGAGCGCCTCGACCTCGACCTCGAACCCCGGGTACGCAGGTGTGAGGACCCTGTAGCCCTTCGCCTCGTAGTACTTCTTCCAGTGCTCCCAACTCCTGGGCGTCACCCAGAAGCCATGGATCAGGACGATCGTGTCGGGCTTGGTCTTGACGTTCGCCTCTGCCATCCCGATCCCCTTCCCCTCGTCGGCCTCTCCACCCTAGGACATTCGTGACTGAGAGGCCAAGGTCAGGTATCCGACGGTGAGTTGAACCGCGTCCGGCGCGAGGAACGACCCGCCGCCCCCACGCCGTGGCGGAACGGCCCCCGGGGCCGGGAGCCTCGTCGATAGGATTGGGCTTCGCGAGGCGAGGAGTCCATCCATGCGCGTCACCGTCGTCGGAAGCGGGTTCGTCGGCCAGACCACGGCCATGCGGCTGGTCGAACGCGGCCTGGCCGAGGTCGTGCTGATCGACATCGTCGAGGGCCTGCCGCAGGGCCTGGCCCTCGACATGCGTCAGTCCGCCCCCGTCGTCGGCTTCGAGCCGAACGTCGTCGGCACCAACGACTACGCGGACACCGCGGGCTCCGACGTCGTGGTCATCACGGCCGGCTTCCCGCGACAGCCGGGGATGAGCCGGATCGACCTGCTCGGCAAGAACGCCGGCATCGTGCGCGAGGTGGTCGAGCGCTTCGCCCCCGGCTCGCCGAACGCCATCATCATCGTCGTGACGAACCCGCTCGACGAGATGACGTTCCTCGCGTCCGACGTATCCGGATTTCCCAGGGAACGGGTCATGGGGATGGCGGGGGTCCTCGACTCGGCGCGCCTGCGGGCGTTCATCGCCGAGGAGCTCGGCGTATCGCCGCTCGTTGTCGAGGCGATGACGCTCGGCTCCCACGGCGAGTCGATGGTGCCGCTGCCCCGCCACGCGACCGTCGACGGGAAGCCGCTCACCGAGCTGGTCGACGACGCGGCGCTCGAGCGCCTGTACGCGCGCACGCGCGACGCCGGCGCCGAGATCGTGGGGCTGCTGAAGAAGGGGAGCGCGTACTATGCCCCGTCGGCCTCGGCCGCGCGGATGGTCGAGGCCGTCGCGGGCAGGAACGACCAGCCGCTGCCCGTCTGCGCGTGGTGCACGGGCCAGTACGGGATCGACGGAGTCTACGTCGGCGTGCCCGTGAGGCTTTCGGGCACGGGCGTGTCCGAGATCGTCGAGCTCGACCTGAACGACGACGAGCTGGCGGCGCTCCGAGCGGCGGCCGAAGGCATCCGCGCGAAGTGCGCGGACCTCGCGTCGCTCTAGCGCACTCGCCCGTCGGGCGGTCGCTCGCGACGCACCCACCGCAGCCCGAGGACGCCGCCCGCCACGAGCAGGACGCCGCCGGCGGCGGTGATCCACAGTCCCGGGGAGATCTCGACGCGCAGGTCCTGATCGAGCAGATCGGCGAGCCGCTCGCGCACCACCTCTTCGGGGAGCCCGAGCCGCACCGAGAGCGTCCGCGTGAGCCGGTCGTCGCCCTCGACGCCGCCGAAACGATCCTTCGCGCGGACCGCGTCCGCGACCGGCAGCGCGACGCACAGCGCCCCGAGGACGATCAGGGCGATCGCGAGACCGCGCCGTGTGCTTCGGGAGCCCGAGATCCGCATCGCGAGCAACACGAGGAGCGAGGACACGGCCGCGAACAGCACGACCTTGCCCTCCCACACGTCGATCCCGTGGACGGAGACGTCCGCCGCGCGTTCGACGTCGGCCGTGAACCCGATCGCGGCCCACTCGCGCGTCGCGCCCACGCCCGCGACGATCGCACCGAGCGCGACGCACGCCGTTCCGGCGAGCCGAAGGCCGGTGGGGCGACGCGTCGATGTGATCTCCGAGGCCATCGCGGCATCCTCTCACCCCATCGGACGCCCGGAAGCACCGCGGTTAGCATGGCTTGGTGATGGCGGAACCACGCGAGATCGATGCGGGGGAGATCACTCGCACGGTTCGGGACCTGTGCATCGAGATCAACTACAAGGTCCCCGAAGAGATGGTCCGGCTGGTCAAGCGGGCCCGCGAGCTCGAGGAGTCGCCGCTCGGACGGCAGGTGCTCGACCTGCTGATCCGCAATCAGGAGCTCGCCGCCGAGGGTGAGTACCCCTACTGCCAGGACACGGGGTACACGGTGATCTTCCTCGACCTCGGCCAGGACGTGCACGTCACCGGCACCGACCTGTACGACGCGGTCGACGAGGGCGTTCGGCAGGGATACGGGGACGGGTACCTCCGCGGTTCGATCGTCCGCGACCCGTTGTTCGACCGCAGGAACACCGGCGACAACACGCCCGCGTTCATCCACACGCGCATCGTCCCCGGCGACCAGGTGCGGATCCAGGTGGACGCGAAGGGGGCCGGCTCGGAGAACATGGGCAAGCACGCGATGCTCAAGCCCGCCGACGGGCTCGAGGGGGCCAAGGAGTTCGTCCTGCAGGCCGTGGCCGACTCCGGCCCGAACGCCTGCCCGCCCGGCATCATCGGCGTCGGCATCGGTGGGAACTTCGAGATGTCGGCCGTCATCGCCAAGCGGGCGCTGATGCGCAAGGTCGGTCAACCGAACCCGGACCCCCGGGTCGCCGAGCTCGAGGCCGAGCTGTACGAGAAGTGCAACGCGCTCGGGCTCGGACCCGAGGCGCTCGGCGGCACGCAGACGGTGCTCGCCGTCCACGTCGAGACGATGCCGACCCACATCGCGTCGCTGCCCGTCGCCGTCAACATCGAGTGCCACGCGCACCGGACCGGATCGAGGGTGATCTGAGGTGCCGGTCGAGGTCCTGGACGACGGCCGCAAGCGCATCTCGGCGCCGCTGTCCGACGATGACGTCCGCGCGCTCGAGATCGGCGACGTCGTCCTCGTGAACGGGACCGTCTACGCGGCGCGCGACGCCGCGCACAAGCGGATGGTCGAGATGCTGGACCGAGGCGAGGAGCTTCCGTTCGACATCGCGGGCCAGATCGTCTACTACGTCGGCCCCACCCCCGAGCGGCCGGGGAACGTGACGGGCTCGGCCGGCCCGACCACGGCCAGCCGGATGGATACGTGGACGCCAAGGCTGCTCGAGCTGGGCCTCAAGGGCATCATGGGCAAGGGCGGACGCGGGCCCGCGATCCGCGCCGAACTCGAGAAGCACACCGCCGTCTACATGGCGGCGCTGGGTGGCGGCGGCGCGCTGTCGGCGCTCACGGTTCGGGGGCAGGAGGTCATCGCGTTCGAGGACCTGCAGACCGAGGCGATCCGGCGGATGGAGCTGGAGGACTTCCCGGTCTGGGTCGTGAACGACTGCCGCGGACGCGACTTCTACGCCGAGACGGTCAAGCCCTGGCGCAAGAACGATCTGCTCCCGGAGGCGCTGCGCGTTCCGACCGACGAGTGGGCGGGCAAGAACGGGGGAGGCTGATGCGCCGGTTCCTCGACGAACTCCGCGTGCACGTTCGGAACTTCTTCACCAACTGGCACGAGTACGACGCGCCGGCGACGACCAAGCTCCGGCTCACCTTCCGCAACCGCCTGCATGCGACGTTCTCCCGCGCGCAGTGCTGCGGCCATCACGGCGAACCCGGCTGCTGACAGCTCCCTCCTGGGGAGCCCGGTCCGGGCTCCGGGCGCCACGCGCACCCGAGCTGACTACGTTGCCTTCGCCAACCTCGCCCGCGGGGTCAGCCCGACGATGACGTTCGCGGTGCCACCCACCACGAGCCCGAGCCCGAACCCGCCGAGCACATCGAGCGGCGCGTGCGCCCCCAGGTAGACGCGGGCGAACGCGACCACCGCGACCACCACCCACGGGACCACGCGCCAGGCGCCGCGTAGGTACGGCGTGAGGACCCATGCGAGCCCCGTGAGCAGGACCACGTGGCCGGAGACGAACGAGGCCCCGGCCGCCGGCGTGTCCCCGCGGACGATCGCGTCCGCGATGGTCTTGCCCGGGCGGGAGCGTTCGACGAGCTGCCAGACGATCCGCTCGAACACCAGTTTCTCCACCGTCACCAGCAGGCAGGCGATCGCGAGGCGCCACCGACGGAACAGGGCCGCCCCGAGGGCGACGACCGGGCCGGCCGCGAGGACGCCCAGCCACTGCATCCACTGCATGACCGGCGACAGCGCCTCGGGCAGCCCGTTGATCGCGTGGAACACCGCGAGCTCCACGGGCCCGACCGTGCCGTCCGAGGCGATGACCGCGCACGGGACGAACAGCGCGAGCCCCCCGAGCGCGACGAGGACGTCCGTCCTTCGGCGAACGACGCGACCGCTCACGCCGACAGCGCCTCGACGATCGCCGCCGCGACCTCGTCGGTCGAGGAGGCGCCACCCAGGTCGGGCGTGCGCGCCTCTGCGCGTTCGAGCACCCGGTCGACCGCGCGTTCGACGGCGGTGGCCGCGGCGTTCTCGCGCAGGTGGCGGAGCAGCATCGCCCCCGAGAGGATCATCGCGATCGGGTTCGCGACGCCCCGGCCGGCGATGTCCGGGGCGCTGCCGTGCACGGGCTCGAACACCGCGTACTCCCATCCGAGGTTCGCGCCCGCCGCGAGCCCCAGCCCGCCGACCAGGCCGGCGCACAAGTCCGAGATGATGTCGCCGTACAGGTTCGGCAGCAGCAGGACGTCGAACTCGGCCGGTTGGCGCACGAGCCGCATGGAAAGCTGATCGATCTCCATCTCCTCGAACCAGACCTCCGGATGCCCCTCGGCCTCGATCTGTCCGATCGACAGGAACAACCCATCGGAGAACCGCATGATGTTCGCCTTGTGCCCAAGGGTGACCTTGCGCCTTCCGTGCGCCGCCACGAACTCGAGCGCGAACCGGACGATCCGCCGCGCGCCGGTCACCGAGATCGGCTTCACCGTGAACCCGGAGTCTTCGCGCAGCTCGCGCCCCGAGAGCCGCAGGAGCATCTCGCGGAGCTCCAGGGCTTCGGGCGTCCCCCGCTCGAACTCGATGCCTCGGTACAGGTCCTCGGTGTTCTCGCGGATCACGACGAGGTCGACGCCTGAGTGCCGCGTCGGCAGCCCCGGGAGCGAACGCGAGGGGCGCACCGCCGCGAACAGGTCGAGCGCCTGCCGGAGCTCGACGTTCACGCTCCGGAACCCGGACCCGACCGGCGTGGTGATCGGGCCCTTGATCGCCACGCGCGAGTCGCGGATCCGGTCGAGGACCCGTCCGGGGAGCGTGGTGCCCTCGCGCGCTAGGACGTCGGCGCCCGCCTCCTCGACCACCCATTCGATCGGGACGCCCGTGGCGTCGAGCACGCGCCGGGTCGAGTCGGAGACCTCGGGCCCGATGCCGTCGCCGGGGATGAGGGTTACCAGGTGCGCCACGACTCTCTCCTATGTCAAGCCGCCTCGCCGAAGGAAGCCTGAGAGAGCGCTCCCGCGTCGACCAGCAGCTTTCGGTAGACGACGTCGGACAACTTGCGCTT
>Ga0209887_1000389_pt1 | contig 13109 bp, 14 predicted proteins | sample GWRWN1_30_40_FD_187230 | JGI IMG/M metagenome (GOLD analysis project Ga0209887, IMG submission 187230) | Riverbed sediment microbial communities from areas with no vegetation in Columbia River, Washington, USA - GW-RW N1_30_40 (SPAdes)... | ecosystem: Environmental > Aquatic > Freshwater > River...
GAAAGGTCTGATCCAAAACACTCTGAACCGCCTGATCGAGGTAAGCACCCAAGTTGTAGCAGGGTATAACAACCGAAACCGTTGGATTAGGTGCTTTCACACATCATCCTCTGCCCATGGCCGCCCGGCTTTACAGAGATCATGCTTTGCCCACCGTTCCCTGCAGCTACGCAGCCTCCTGTGCAAACTGCTCCCGCTCTGCCCTTATCTGAACATAATTAGGGTCACCAGTACTCCACGGATACTCTCTTAGACGGTTTACTAAGCCGCTCTAACCGGGTTCAACTCATATAGCGGTTCCCGATCGGTGGTAGGTCTCATTTGATATACCGAACATACCTTCGCCCCACGCTTTGCATCTACCTGAATCACCAGCCTGGAGGGCTTCACCAGCAGGTGGAAGTGATTAGTCATCGAAGAAACGTAGGCGCAAATCCTGCAAACGCACTTCAGCTTCGCCTGCCGAAGGCAATCCAAGAAGAACCGGTAATCGTTTTCGGTAAAGAATGCGGGGTGGCCGGGCCATGAGGGATTCTTAACTTCAATGAAAACTTGCAGCAGCTTACTGCCTGGTACGAATTTCGTCAAGAAAAAAATAGCTCTCTGATCCTAATTTACACGATTGGAGGAAGCGTTTGACTATTGCTTGACCGAGGAGGCACGGACAACAGCCGGGGAGGGCTACAGGCGAGCCGTAAAGACCGCCGAAGCGGCGAAACAGGAGTTTATTTCATTTGTGCATGAGCCTGTACCTCGTTCAACAATTCCCTATCAACTGGGCCGTTTTGAAGCGCCGTTACTGCGGCGCGGGACCGGCGGACGATTTACGGACGGCATGCGCAGACTCTACTACGATACCGTGCTCCATACCGAAGATGTGTTGCGTCTCCTGATCAAGACCGTCGGCGTTGACCGCTGCCTATTCGGCACCGAGTGCCCGGGCGTGGGACCTTCCGTCGATCCCGCAACGGGCCTTTCCATGGACAACGTAAAACCAATGATCGAGAACATCGAGTGGCTTGAGCGCGGCGGATCGCAAGAAGATCTTTGAGGACAATGCCAGGGCGGTGTTTAAAGTGATAGTTGAATGAGAGTCGGCGACGATGGACCGCTTGCGGATATACGGTTCAAATCGTTCAGCAGTTCAAGACGTTCAAGCGGTTCAAAGCGAGCGGGGCGTTCAACGTTCAATAGTTCAAGGTTCAAAGCCGGGGTGTTCCAAGTTCAAGGTTCAAAGTTCAAAGTGTTCCATCGAGGCTTGGATTTACAGATTATCGATCTAGCCGCTATCGTCGAGGGCCATCTGTAGGCACGCCGAGTAGGGATATTGTTGGCCGGAGATTCTGTTGTTCGGCGGCGTGAATCGATCACCGGGACGTCGCGGCAATCGTTTCGAGTTGTGATTGGACGTAGCGGCGTCCGATCTCCGGGTTATACCGGATGAAGGCGCGAATTATCGTGTTTCGAATCGAGGGGTGGGTGCCTCGTGAGCGGTGCCAGTTCCATCGAGCTGCGCTTCAGGTTCAAAGCGAACCACCGTAATGCCTGCTTTAATCAGCTCGTCGGTATCAAATCCCGGGCATTTCTGAAGCGCAATAGTGTTTTCCGCAAAATTGCCTCGACTTACGCTGCTTACTAGCGCTTGGATCTGCTCTTGTGACGGCTGCTCGTTGTGTTCGGCAAAGAAACTTTTTCGCGATTTGGAGCTGGCATGTTTTTTCCTATAGCTGACTACAAAAAGCATGCAGATAGCCTCCTTATGGTTTGCGGTAGGGCTCAATGACCATGGTTTTGTGCGTGCGGATTTTTTCAGAGCAAGGGCAGTGCCAGGGTGCGAGGCTATGACAAATTAGGAAACCGTGATTTGATCGATGACAGCGTTTCCACCCAAAACACTGAGATTGGTTTTGTTTCGTCCACCGGGATGTTCACCAGGAGAAAAATGTTTTGATTGGGGAGGAGAGTGTAGACTTATTCTTCTCGCCTATTCGATCACACTTGCAACCGCGTTCCGAAGCCAGCGGGTGGTTCAACGTTCAATAGTTCAAGGTTCAATGTGTTCAAGCGGGCGGTTCAAGACGTTCAAGGTGTTTTCACTTCCAGATAATCGGTACACGTACCTCAGGCTGAAAAATTTCCTTGGGTTGAACTCAGGCTGACCCTCATTGCCCGCGCCTTGAATCGTTCCATAAGGTATCGGATCTTTTTTATAATCTCGGCGTGCCTTATGGTTAAGGGAGTTATTTTATTTAGTGGACTATACAGATCAAGGCCGACGCGCGATCAAAGACTCGCCGGATAGAGCCGAGGCGTCCAAAGCCGAGGCGACGAAACTAGGCGTCCAAGTCAAAAACATTTTCTATACGCCAGGTGGACCGCATGATGCTGCAATTGTCATTGAGGCCGAGGGGCCCTGAACCAATCAACAAGTTCATGGCGTGAAGGTGTCACTGCCTCGTTCAGTGCAGGGATTAAAGAACAAAGCTAGAGACAAAAACTTTCTAGGTCCGTAATCCGTGCCAAGCTTCTTTAGTAGTGGCTAGGCCGGAGGAGTCATCACCCTTTATCATCCTCTTTGTTTTGCAGCTCCTGGAGGGCCTGCAGGCGCTTAATGGCTCTTGCTCGGCATTTGCAACACGCCAAGATAGAAAACGACACCTCTCGACATTCCGGACAATTCAGGTGGCCACAGAGTAGACATTTCGCTCTGAGAAAAGGCCAGTCTAGCCGCTTGGCCATTGATTGGTCCTATTATCGTAGGTCTCATTACTGCCGTGGTTTGTTGGTATCAGGGAGGTAGATCCGAAGTTTGCGGCGCCGCTTGGAGCGCCGTATTTGTTTTTCTTTTGTATTGAGCAGAATTCCCATTGCATCGAGTTTCGAGTTTAATCGCTGAATCTCTCCTCTTTCCCGTTCAGTTAGCGCTCCAAATCGTAGATCCTTGCCTTGCGTTTTCTTTGGAGCCCATTGTTGCGGTGCGCTTGTATGCGTAGCGTTTGGCGAAACCGTTGCGCCCAACTGCTCCTGGATCAGCCCGTTACTACCCGAACCGCCATTCCCATCGATGAAAGAGCACGTCAAAGTTCACCCCTCTTACCTTCGAACGTCGTTGAAAATAAGGCCGATCACCTTTCTCCGCAAAGATGATGCCCGGTAAAACCGTCCTATCTTGTAACCAAGCGGCGTTTGGAATGAGCAGTTTTCTACTGGGTTTTGCCAGCCGTGCGGGATAGGGTTGGCAATCCTGACAAACGTTGGATGCTCTTGGGAGACAAATTAGAGGAATCGCCAACGCAAAATTCAATTTAACACGTGAGGAAGCCAACTCGTTGGACGGAGCATACCTGGAGTAAACGGTTTTCATAAGAAAGAACCGGGAGGTCCGTCGTGGAGAGAACGAAGCGGCAGAAACTTGTTCAGCCCCTTTCATCAGTGGATGTTGACAAATCCGTCTCTGAGATCTTCGTCCTAAGAAAGACAAGAATAGCCAGAGCTAAGCTGCTTCTAAGAGGGTCGCGGACGACATACGTGAACAAAATTTCGTAGGGTCGGTAAATTTTGGAGGTTGGCTCTAGCATCCACTCGTTTTAACCCTTGGTATATTAACGGTTTCAGTTTGGCATGCTTGGTGCTTTGGTAGCCGCTAACATAGCGACTACTGTGGCAAAAAATAGAAAGGGAGAAATTATGAAGATTTCGACATTACTAAGGAAATTGCCGGTGTTCATGGTCATCTGCGCTTTGGGACTCACAGCCTCTTCTGCTTTCTCACAAGAAAAAGGAAAAGCTAAGGCAAAGGGCAAGGAAAAAACCGAGACAAAGGGGAAACATGGTCGTGAAGCGGGCGAACTGCCTTACGGTTTAGAGCGTCACACGGAGAAAAAAGGCGAACTTCCATCAGGGTTACAAAAAAAGAAAGATGAAGAAGGTCAACTAACGCGAGGTCTTGAGCAGGGTGGTAAAAATTCAAAGGCTCCTAGCAAAGGGAAAAAGGCTTCCAAATAAATATCCAACTATGGAACACAAAAGACGTTCAATTCGTGTTGTTGTTCTTCTAGGGATTCTGCCCTTCCTAAACGGCTGCGCGGCCGTAGCGCTAACCATGCTTGGTGTCGGTGCCGGAGTGGCCACCGGTACATCCGTTGGCTACACGCTAGACGGATTTGCGTACCGGACCTTCACGGCGCCTTTGCCTCAGGTGGAAAGCGCAACGCGGACCGCCCTGAACCGAATGGGCATAAAGATCGGGGCGACTGCGAAGACTGAACAGGGAAAGGCCATCGCAGCAACCGGAAACGATCGTGAGATTGAAGTCGAATTAGAAGTTGTCAGTTCTAACGCGACCCGAATCCGAACCGTTGCGAAGCAAGGATTCTTCATTAAAGACCGGGCGACCGCCACTGAAATAATCTTACAGACCGAGAAAGTCTTGGGCGTGAGCTAAGTCAAATAAGGGGGGAACAATCAATGAAGATCAAAGCCATATTAGGGGCAACTATCTTGGCGTTAGGGCTAAACGTCCAAGCCTTCGCCGATACAACGTCGGCACTTAACACTGAGGCGTCTCGCATGAACACTTTAGCCACTAGTCATGGAGAAACTAATGTCACCGGTAAGATCAGCGGGACTTTTAACTCGTTTCTGGGTTCAGATTCTACCGCCGTTGTTAGTGGCCTAAGGAACGGGACACCCATCACTTTAACGACAACAACACCAGCTGCAACTCCTGGGGCAGCGCCTACTGTGACGACCACGGTCATCACACCGCCCACAGGCAAGATGGGCCATGGGAACGTCTTTACTTCACTCGCCTTGGCGAAACAGCAATTGGGTCAGTTGGGCATCAGCCAACCGACCCCTGAGCAGTTACAGGCGGCTTTGACGGGCGGAACCATTACAACAGGCACAGGCACGACGGCGACCACAACTCAGCTGCAAGGTATTTTGACCATGCGCAGTCAGGGTATGGGCTGGGGTCAAATCGCACAAAAGCAAGGGACTAAGTTAGGCCCGGTCATAAGTGGTCTGAAAAGCGCCAATCAACAAATGACCACAACAAATGCTTCGTCTACAGGAAGCCAATCAACCAGCTCCTCAAGCGGGATTGTTTCCGGCAGTGGAAAATCCCACGGCAATTCTGGACAGAACGTCTCGGGACAAAACAAGTCGGGCGAAGGTATCGTCAGCGGGTCCGGCAGATCCGTGGGCAACGGCAATGCTTACGGTAAGGGGATTGTGACTGGATCAGGTCAGGCGGCTGGTGGAAACAGTGGCATCACAACGGCTGGCGGCCATGGCAATTCAGGGCAAGCCAAAGGTCATGGCAAGTAGTATTTCGAGAAAGGACACGGAAATGAAAGAAGCAAAACCTATCGTTTTGCGGCGGGCCAGAGAACGGCTATTCTTCCTTGCTGTTGCCGCCGTGTCTCTGGTCGGTGTTGGATCTACAATCGCTCTCGCTAAAGATCGACCCGCCTACTTTCTCCCAGAAGAGCGCAGGATAATTGAGAATTACTACCGATCCGGGGGTCCTTCAAAAGGGTTGCCGCCTGGTCTAGCAAAGCGAGGAGGAAAACTTCCTCCTGGTCTTCAGAAACATCTCGATAAGAACGGAACACTCCCTCCCGGACTGCAGAAGCGTTTAGAACCTTTACCGCAGGATTTGGACGCGCGACTACCCCGGCTCCCGGACTATTGGGAGAGAGTCATTCTCGAAAGAGATGTCATTCTGGTTGACCGGCGAAGTAATAAAATTCTCGATATCCTCGAAAACGTCATCGGGCTGGCGACAGGAGAGGAGTGGCGGGATACGAGAGACGATCGGCGTCGGTTAGAGGGTACATGGTATCTGAACGGCGAACGCGATAAACCTTGCAAGATCGTTTCAACACATGACGGGCTCGAAGCGAGAAACGAACGCGGCAAGGCCAGTCTACTAGTGTATGATGGTTATGGTTCTGTCCGCGCGCGCGACTGGGAAGGCGGATTACGTGGGCAAGTTCGACGCGACAGAATTGAATGGGCGAATGGCACAACGTGGACGCGGGTTGCATCTCGTCCCTAGATTGAGAAGGCATTCGCATTTTTCAACAATCACGCCCGAGCTATTTTGATTGCCAACGCTATCATGCTTTCTTAAAACGAACTGGGAGTAAGGCTCAAAGCTATGCCCAATGGTAGCGAAATTCCCGCAGCTGGCCAGCAAACAGCTCGCATGTAAATCGATCTAGGCGTCACCATTCCATTCAGACAAAGAAATCCCGTAGGTACGAAGCGGGTAGTCTATCCCGCTTTTCCAATCACCATTACGTCAGACTCCAGAGACGCTCTTTGACACTTCGGCCGTCGTAGAGAGCAGCCGCTACGGTATTCGGTTCAATCGGTATCTCGGTCGTTGCCCAATCATCGACGATGTTGGGTCAGATGCTGTTAGTTGTTCAGCGCGTGCTGAACGAGAGCGCCGGTGAGTTGGACGCCTAACACCACGCTTCAGACCGATCGCTAAAATAGCGATGGCCGAGCTTCGACGTTAATCTTCTAATTGAACTGAATTCGCCGACGAACCAATCTTGCGCCGCATCCAATTGACGCGCGTGTTTATTCTCGCCGAAATTATATATGACCAAGTGAGATGCTTCGGTTGCCTTAAATCAGGCCCCAATTCAAATCAAAAGAACTGGACAGAAAATCTGAGGCAATTAAGGATGAATATACGGAAACATCTTTCGGCCTCTGTCGGACTGCGGTGATGCTGACGGCTTTACAACTCATTGTGCCGGTTGTAGAAACGACCCAAACGGCAGTGATTCAAATTGTGATTTGCAGAAGTAAACCGGAACTATACCGAACTAGATAATCATAGCCCGAAAGGAGAGGGACGAGTGCTCATCCGTGAGGCGAAGGTTCAAGATGCCCCAGCATTCGTGGCGTTGTTCGACCGAGTCAACTCAGAGACCACCTTCATGCTGTTCGAACGTGGCGAGTCGCCTACGAGTGTCGAACACCAGTCCCAGATATTCGAGCACTGGGCGAAAACCGACTCAGGGGTTGTGTTCGTTTGCGAAGAGGACAAAGAACTCATTGGGTTTGTTGCGGGCCGTCGCGGTGTCGGCCGCCGCCAGGCTCACTCGATCTATATCGCCATGGGCGTCCTGCAGGCGTGGGTGGGTCGTGGCATAGGCCGTTCCCTTCTCGAGGCCCTTGAAGGGTGGGCGCAATCAAAAGGATTGCATCGCCTTGAGTTGATGGTCAATTACAACAACGAGCGAGCTATCCGGCTCTACGAAAAGTTTGGCTTCGAGAGAGAGGGAGTGAAGAGACATGCGCTCAGGATTGACGGTCACTACATCGATGCGTTCTATATGGCTAAGCTCATTGGGGGCTAACAGCATTGCACCGGCGCGCCGGTGAATTCGGTCGTCTCCCTCCATCTGATCATGCCAGATTTCTTCAACGTGTCGATCAATTTTCATCCTTGGGGCGGAATCAAGCCGTCGACTTTGTCAAATCTCGCATGAAATTTGCGATCGAGCCTAAGTCAAACGTCTTTTAGTTAACTTCCGTTAACCAGCGACACAATCTCTTCCATACCAGAGCACGGTGGGATGTGGCCTCTCAGCCGAGCGCCGGAGCCGGGTGGAATATTAGGACGGCGGACGCGCGGCCCAGAACGGTGAGCCCTTGGCGAAGCGTTCCGCGGCGGCCAAGCGTTCCTGCCGCAGCGCGGGTAGCCGTTGCAGGTAATCGAGCGCGGAGCGCTCCCGAAACATCGGCAGGCCAAAGAGGGCAGCAAACTCCACGACTGGCCGGATGCCGTCCTCGCTTGCCGGGTCAAAAAGCACCCACCGCCGCACGTGCTCTTCCGACCGGAAGAGGTTCATCTGGCTTCAGGCGCGTGCGATATCCTCGCGCCAACGCCAGTACGGGATGTTAGAGTGGCCAACCGTGCCTGGCGGGTCAACGGAGAGTAACTCGCCGTCCCGCATCCGCGCCCGGATCGGCTCGCCACAGTCAAGACAGGGACAATCAATGCGCACTTCCTGGTTGGGGAACAGCCAGCAGACTGCCAGCGACTCAAAGCCTCACTGGCCGTACCAGCGTTGCCGTCTGCGAACCGTGATCAAGTACTGCGTCGGCAGATTGGCGAACGGCGCGAAGGATTCGATGTAGTCTGTGCCCGGATGCTGCCACACGCCGGGCAAGCCCATATCGACCAACTCGCGTAGCGTCCGGCGTGCCTCCTCTGCCGCCAAGTCTAGCCGACGCGCCAGCTCGACATAGTGCGGGGCCCGGCCATGCTCGACGAACCACTCCAGGATCGCGTGATACATTCGGTTCAACAGCTCGGCTTCAGCCATCGGTTTGTCTCCGTTGCCATTCGTCATCGGCCACGCCACTGCAACGGGCACAGCATACGCAGGTTCGCAAGCGCTGGTATCAGCCCCTCTGCCAAAACATCAAGCGGCTACCGACAGAACAGCTTGGGCTCCATATTCTTAGGCAGAGAGTATGCGATAAGGAACTTTTATGTCAAACCTAAGAATGTCCCTTCCTGCAGCTCGGGTCTATTCGAAGGAACCACAACGAGCCCAGACCAGTAAGCCCGGAGGCCGTTCGCGTGTCGTTGGATCTTGAGTTGAAGGAGATCCTGCTTGACAGTTCTTCGACATGTGACCGCATGATGCGGCAATTATCATTGAGGCGGAAGGCCCAGAACCTATCAACAGGTTCACTTTGAGCGTCCAGTCGTTAGCCAACGTGAAAATGAAATTTATCCGGCCTTCTCGATCGAAAGAGATGCGTAAGATGGTTTAGGGACTCATTAAGTAAGTGGCAAGCTAAGCTTGGATGGCGGAGCGGTCGCCAAGCGGCGCTAGAACGGCCGATGTCCAAGCAAAAGTAAGTAGTGCCTGAGTATTGACTTGCTCGTCTCGCCGATTCGATTGCACTTGTAACCGCGGTCCAAAGCGATCGGGCTAACGGAAGACCCGGTTCAAGCCGTTCAAGCGGTCAAAAGCCTGCGCATCGTTCCGGCAGTGCATACCGTTCAAAACGTTCAATGCTTGCCCGTGCGGACATGCAGACAGGTGCCACCGCGGTGACCCGCACTGGAGATCCGAAAACTAGAGGCATCACCGCCGTGCTGCGATCGCCTGCGCTGGTCAGGTTATCCGGGGCTGAGCTTGTATAACGCCACTGCATCGTCGAATCCCTTGAGTCTCTTCACGCCCGCGGGCTCGAACTTGAAGCCCTTCACGCTGACGAGCTGCCGTACCACGTCTGACGCCAAAACCTGACCCGCCTCCGCCCATGCGGAGATTTGCCGGGCTCGCTCTGTCGAGACCCCGAAAGAGTCATTATTATCCTCAACGATCGCCTCACCCGCATCGAGCCCGATGCGAACCTTCACGGCATCGTTTAGGTTGACAGCGTTCCGCTTGGCGATGACGCGTTGTATGTGGAGCGCGCATCCAACAGCTCTCGACGCCGAATGGAATGTCGCCCCGATCCCTGTGGCAGTTTGTTTCACGTGAGTTCCATTATACGACTCGATTGCAGCGCGGATCGCTTCGTAGTGGCCGCTAAGATGCCTTTGGGCCGATTTCTCGCCGAGCCGTCGCTTTAGCGAGTCGCACCCATCGAGGTCCAAAAACAGGTAAGTGGCGGGTACACCTAAGGGTGAAGTTTCCCTGATGTGCTCGCCATTTGCCAGGAAGTCGAGGACGGGATTAACAAGGTCCATCGCCTCTTCATGCGTCGCCGGAATATGATTGTAACCTTCAAGCGCCAGAAATCGAGCACCAGGAATTTTGGCGGCGAGTTCTCGTCCCCCGGAAAACGGCACGTGATCTCCTCTGCGGTGGATAACCAGTGTGGGGACCGAAACATTGGCGAGGATCGGCGCCAGATCATCTGGTTTCTGCCTGAGCTCCATCAATCTTTCCGATACATCACTTGATACCGAGAGCCGTAACCACCGTGCAAGCCTGTCGACATCTTCCCGTGTTCCGCCATGCGGCATCAATCGTTCTACCCTCATCTTAGAGCCAATTTCCCAACTGGCTCGCATCACGGAGAGCGCGATGTCGTTTTGTCTCTTACGGTCGCTGGTGACGGGTTCAAGGCTGGTTCCGTAAAAAACCAACTGGCTCACACGATTGGGATGCTTCGCGTAATACCGCAGCGCTAAAGGCCCTCCTCCACACAGGCCGTACAACGGGAACCTGTCCAATCCCAATTCATCGACGACCGCCTCAAGGTCGAGAACGAAAAGCTGCTCCGATGACAGAGGGACATTGCGGTCAGAGAGGCCGGTGCCGCGCATATCGAAGCGCACCAATGTATGGCGCCGCGCCAGCGCCTCATAAACATCGGCAAGCGGCCCCTCAACCAGATCGGCTTCAAGATGAGTCACCAATTGTGGGGGAATGACGACGGGCGGGCCCTGTCCCATCGTCGAATAAGCGATTCGCACGCCATCAGCGGTGCTGCAAAAGCGAATGTCTTGTTTCGTAGTTGCCACACTGTTTTGTGGGCCATTGCGAACGGGTGCCAGGAATCGATATCCCCGTCGATGGACGGTCTCGATAAATTTGGGCTGGTTCGGTTTATCTCCGAGCGCCTTGCGGATTTCGCCGATGCACACGGTCAGCACCGCGTCGGTAACTGCGATATTGGGCCAGAGTGTCTTTAGCAAGACTTCCTTAGTGATGAGTTGGTCGGAATGCTCGGCTAGGTAGCGCAACACGGAGAAGGCTTTGGGCGTCAGGCGGATTTCTTTTCCTTCTCGCCACAAACGGTCGTTGATCGCGTCCAGGCGAAACGGTTCAAAAACGAATTCCGTTTGTGACTGCATGTCCCGCTCGTATGGCGCTTAGAGAAATCTTCGAGAAACTTTAGTTTTGCCTAAGGACTACCCATGATCTCACCGGTTATTTAATTCACAATCAAAGCTGCGTTTCAACAGCGTTCTTGCCGAAAAGCTAGTTCAGGAGGAGGTAATATGAGAAAACATGTTCTCGCAATATTTGCAGTTGCTATTGGCTTCTGTTTGGGCGTCCCTATGACTTGGGCCCAACATGGCGCGCACGTGATGATTACTCCCGGCGAGCTCAAGTGGTCCGACGTCCCATCCTTGCCGCCGGGAGCAAAAATCGCTGTTATAGAAGGTCCGATGAACGAAGCGGTACCGTTCACGGTCCGAATAAGATTCCCGGAAAACTACATACTCCCGGCGCACTGGCACCCGGCAGTTGAGCGGGTAACTGTCTTATCCGGGACCTTCAACATGGGTGTGGGCGACGAACTAGATCCGCAAAAGACTACCCCTTTGGACCCTGGAAGTGTCGCAATCATGCAACCGAAGACCAATCACTTCGCCTGGACCAAGGAGGAAACGGTGGTTCAGCTCAATGGGGTCGGACCCTGGGGCATCACCTACGTCAACCCAAAAGACGACCCGAGGAAAAAGTAGAGGGGAAACCCTGTTGTAGTTGCTTGACAGCCCATCTCGATTTGATATCTGCTGTCTAACAAGCCTCCCCCTCATTGATTAATGAGCAGGCTTCCCGTGCGACGTGAGGCTAAACCGGAGGAACGGATCCCGTTCTTTTCCCACGTTCTGTACAGGGCATTTGGTGTTAGCCAGCCTCGAATGGCGGTGCGATCTTTAGCGAGAGGAGATGAAGCATGCCTGTTTATATGGATCGCCACTACATCGAAGGAGCAACTCGACATGCCGTGGCAGATGCACATCAGAAGGATCTGGCGCTTCAAGACAAATATCCCGTCAAGTTTCTAACCTACTGGTTTGATGAGATGCGCTGTACCGCGTTTTGTCTCATCGAGGCGCCGAATCGAGAAATAATTGAGCAAGCCCATAACGAAGCTCACGGCTCAGTCCCCAATGAGGTTCTTGAGGTTGATCCCAACGTGGTGGACGCCTTCCTGGGTAGGATCAAGGATCCTGCGCCCATGGATACATCACCAGGAAAGGCGGGGGAGATTCCCATTGACCCGGGTTTCCGCGCCATCATGTTCACGGATTTGAAAGATTCGACCTTGATGACCACACTGCATGGAGACACTAAGGCTCTACATCTGCTTCATATCCACAATGCGCTAACGCGCAATTCGCTCAAGGCGCACCGGGGACGTGAGGTCAAGCACACGGGTGACGGAATTATGGCCTCCTTTGCCGCCGTACCGGATGCGGTCGAGTGCGCCATTGCCGTCCAGAAGGCGTTCGCTGCGTATAACAAAGAAAACCCGGAAGCGCCGCTCTATTTACGCATTGGTCTGAGTGCCGGCGAACCCATTGAGGAACACGGTGACCTGTTCGGCAAAGCAGTCCAGCTGGCGGCGCGGCTTTGTGCGCACGCTGAACCAGGCCGGATTCTAGTTGATCAGGTGGTGCTGGACCAATGGCAAGGCAGAGAGTTGCCATTCTCGGATTTAGGCGACGTAACACCCAAAGGTTTCGATCATGCCGTCCGCGTGTACAAAGTCAACTGGACGGAGGCGTAAACTCTGCTAAACATATTTGAAATTCTGAATTCAAAAGGAGATCGAAAAACAATGTCTCGCGCAAAGGCGCCCGCCTGCAAGGCTGCGGGCAGGCAAAGGCGCCGAGGTTCCTCAAATCCCCCTCTTTCCCCCTTTGACAAAGGGGGATGAAAGGGGGATTTCTGGATTTCTTTGCGTGCTTGGCGTGCCTTCGACGGAGTTTACCCTGAGCGTAGTCGAAGGGGGCGGCGCCAAGAAGCAAATTCGAAGCACGAAACCTGTCCTGAGCGATGTCGAAGGATCCGAAATTCGAAACAATTTCAAATGACCAAAAATCACAAAAAGTGTCGAGTGACGAGTGGCAAGTGACGAGGGATTTCCCCTCGACACCCGACCCTCGACCCTCGTTCTTTTCGGATTTCGATTTTTGGATTTCGGATTTGAGTGCTGCGGTTTGTTTCGGATTTCGAGCTTAGGATTTCGGATTTCGCGTCGATGGCGTCTTGGCGCGATAACATCTTTTGTCACTTTCATTCGGAGCATAAAATGTTTGAGATAAATTCTCAGACTTCGGAGTGTAAGCGCCTAACAACGCCTGCGCCAAT
>Ga0209887_1000390_pt1 | contig 13107 bp, 13 predicted proteins | sample GWRWN1_30_40_FD_187230 | JGI IMG/M metagenome (GOLD analysis project Ga0209887, IMG submission 187230) | Riverbed sediment microbial communities from areas with no vegetation in Columbia River, Washington, USA - GW-RW N1_30_40 (SPAdes)... | ecosystem: Environmental > Aquatic > Freshwater > River...
CCGCCGGAGGGGCGCGTCCGGGTTGGCATAGTGCAGGTTCGTCCGGAGGACGCGGTAGGCCTCCGCGCTGAAGGAACGTGGATCGTCTTGCACGACGAGCCGCGGGCAGGATGAGCGCTTCACGAGTGAACCTCCAGCCTCTTGGTCAGGATCGGCTTCGCGTTGGGATCACCGGGATCAAGGCGAACACGGGCACCCCGAGGGCACGCTCCACCTGCTCCGGCGTCCGGACCGTGTCATCCATGTACTCGACAAAGAACGCGACTGACAGCCCCAGGATCAGGCCTACGACGACGGCGAGGGCGATGTTGAGGACCTTCCGGGGCTTGACGGGAATCGGAGGGGCAGTTGCCGGCTCAACGATCCGGACGTTGTTCGTGTCCAGTCCTTGGCTCAGGCCGGTCTCCTTCAAGCGCTTGAGCAGGACATCGTAGAGCTGCTGGTTCGAGTCCGCCTCCCGCTTGAGGATCCCGTACTGGATCTCCTTCTTGGCCATGCTCTGGGCCTCGTCCCGGTACTGGTTGACCGCCCCGAGCATCGCGCTCTCCCTGGCCTTCAGGACGTTGTACTCGCTCTCCATGCTCAGGGCGAGGCGAGACACCTCTTCACGAATCTTCTGGGTGATCTCTTCGACCTGTGACTGGACTTTCAGCACCTCGGGATGCTTCTCCTTGTAGGTTTGCAGGAGCTTGGACCGTTGGACCTCGAGTTCAACCAGTTGGCCTTTCAAGCGTTGGATTAGCGGGTTGTTGATCACGAGCGGAGACGACTCGAGCACCTGGGGCCGCTGGGAAGCCTTCCGAAGCTCAGACAGCCTCGTCTCCATCTCCAGCCGCTTGGCCTTCGCCTCGATGAAGCTGCTGTTGAACTCCGCGAGCTTCTTCGCTGCCAGATTTTGCTTCTCCTCGGCGGAGACGAGACCGACCTGCTCCCGGTACTTTTGGAGCGTCAGCTCGGACTCGTTGACCTTGGTCTTGAGGTCGGAGACCTGGGTCGTCAGCCACGTCAAGGCGTCTCGGGCCGCGGCCAGCTTCAGCGCCAGATTCTGGTGTACGTAGGCGTTCGCGAGGGCATTGGCGATCTCGGCCGCCAGCTTCGGATCGTGATCCTCCACCCGGATCTCGACGAGGCGGGTGTTCCTGACCGTTTCCACAGTAACTGCATTCAGGAAGGTGTTCATCGGGTCCACCGCCTGGGCGAGCTCCGGCTTCCGGCTCGTCAGGCTCAACGAGTCGATTACCCGCTGGATCACCGGGCGGCTCAGGATGATCTGGACCTGGGTCTGGAAGAACTCCGCGGAATCTCCGTTGACAGGGCTGATCTCCTGGATATTGACGACCCGGGGCGCCTCCCGCTCGATGAGCGCCCTTGTCGCGGCCCGGTAGATCGGGCGCTGGAGATACGTCCCCACCGCCACCGTCGCCACCGCCACGAGCAAGCAGGCCAAGACGAGCCACAGGTGCTTCCGAATGACCCGCAGGTACTCTCGGAGGTGGATGCTTTCGATCACGGTCCCACTGCCCATCCTCAAACCTCCCATCAGAAGAAGCTCTCGGGTACCACGATGACGTCGTTCGCCGTGAGGGGCACGTCCTTGTCCTTCCGGCCCCGCTTGATCACCTCGTTGAGGTCCACCACCAGCGTTTCTTGCCGGCCGTCCTTGCGGGTCCGGATGATCTTGGTCCGGTTCGGCGCCGCCTTGTCGGTGAAGCCCCCAGCCAGGGCAACGCCCTCGATCGCGGTTGCGGCCTGTTCGAGCTGGTAGGCGCCCGGCTTCTTGACTTCACCGAGCACGTAGAAGCTGTTGCCGGCAGGGATCAGAAGGGTGTCCGCCTCGGAGAGCGGCATCTCGCGGGCCCGAGGGTCCGCGCCGGACAGGTCAACTCCGATGGTCTCCTGGCTTCCATCCGCTCCCTTGCGGAGCACCGTCGCGCCCCCGGGGGCCGCCCGCTCCGTGAACCCGCCCGCCAAGGTGACGGCCTCTAGCACCGTGGTGTCCTTCTCGAGCGCGTAGGCGCCAGGCTTCTTGACTTCGCCCAACACGAAGAAGGCGGTGAGCTTGGGGAGGTAGACCGTGTCGCCATTCTCGAGGACCAGGTTTTCCGCAGCGGCGCCATCGAGGAGCTTCTTCAGATTCACGCGTAGCGTGGTGCTGCCAGCCACCCCTGGCGACACCGGTCCTTCGGACCTGGGAAAGCGGACGACGATGAGCTGTCGACCGGCGGTCTTGCCAGGCCCCCCGGCTTGAGAGAGGACGTCGAGGAGCGTCGCCTGGCCGGTCAGCGCGTATGTCCCCGGCTTCTCCGCCTCGCCCAACACGAACACCCGCTGGGACCGGTACTCCTGAACGGCGACGGACACCTGGGGATCGACCAAGTAATCCTTTCCGAGGAGCTCCTTCAGACGAGCCTCGAGCCGGGTCGGGGTCAGGCCGGCGGCGGGCACATCACCGATCAACGGGAACGGGAGCTTCCCGTCCGCCGACACCACAGCGGTTCGGCTGAGATCCTCATGGCCCCAGACCGTGATCCTCAGGACGTCGGTCGGGCCGATGCGGTATTCCCGACTCTGCGCGTGGGCCAGCACAACGAAGCCCCCACAGAGCAGCAGCAGAGCCAACACCCCAGCCCCAAAGGGCGTCGAAGCGCCTCGGCCTCGAACACTGAACCAGCCCACGCTCTGTCGCATGAACCCCTTAACTCCTTTGCCCTTTGCCTGTCGGCCAACACGCGAACACCAGATAACGCAAGGGGAGACAGCAATTCTCGTGCCGGTGAGGAGGAAGCGCCCTAGGTGAGGAGGAGGAAGCGCCCTAGGGGAAGCTCTCGGGCACTACGACGACGACGTCATTCGCCGTAAGGGGCACATCCTAGTCTTTCTAGTCTTGCGTCGCGGCTTGAGAACCTCACTGAGGTCGACGACGAGGGTCTCTTGGCGGGCTTCCGGGCCTTGCCCAAGACGCGAGAGGTGTTCCCCCCGGGAACAAGGAGAATGTCCTCATCCTTGAGAAGCAATTCCCTAGCTCTTGGGGTCGGTCCCGGGAGGGGTCCCAGAACCGTGATCTGCTTCTCGCCGGCCGGAAACGCCGGGTGATTTGGCCTGGGTTTGGGCGGCCTTCTCGGTCAGAACGTCAGCCTGACGGTACTCCGGACGCGGTTGTTCGTGTAATCGAAGTCGGCGAAGTTGGAGTCTCTCACAAGATAGTCATAGGCCAGTTCCACCGAGAGCCATCGCTGAATCTGGTAGCGGATGGCAGCGCCGAACTCGTAGAACGTGTCCGACCGCTCCTTGGTCTCAGTTCCGACCGTGGTCCGCTCCGGGTAGTCGTTCGTGCCCACGAGCCCCGCTACCCGCACGAGCAGCTTGGGGTTGAGCTGATGCCGGAGCTCGGCGCCTCCGTACGTGGCGATGAAGAAGTTGTTCTCCTGAAAGGTTGACTCGATGTTGGCCCGACCGCCAAAGATCCTGAGCTGGGACGGTTCTCGATACTTCCAGATGGCCTCCGCCTCGACGATCAGCCCTGTCCAGTCCTCCCTGGCGGGATTGTCATAATCCTTGAACTCCGCCCCCGCCTTGAGGAGCACGGTCGTCTTGGCGGTGAGGTCGCCCTTCACGCCCACCTTGAACTTGTGGGCGTCGGAGTCCCGGTCCTGGGCGACTGCATCAATGTCGTAGCGGATGATCTGGTAGTTATATTCTCCGAGGACAGAGGTTTTCGGCAGCACCCGGTAGAACACGGTCAGCGCCGCGAGGTGATCTTGACGGTCGAGCTCGTCGAAGATCGGCTCATCCTGGTAGTTCACGAGGAAGAACCGGTAATCGACCGCCAGGCCGATGCGCTCCCTGACGGTGTAGTCGGCACCAGCCGTGAGCACGTTCTCGTCACGGTCTACCCGGCTAGTCAGCTCGGGGACGGGGAACCCAGCGAAGTCCGAGGTGCGCTTGAACTCGTCGGAGACGTACAGGTTCAGCCCTCCCGCAAAGCCGACGCGTGCGTCCCCCTGGACAGTGTGGTGGATGCTATCGAGCTGATCCTGGTCGGTGTACCGGAGGATGTCGGCTCGGTACCCCAAACGTAGGGCATATCTCCTAGCGGGCAACTCGATGGAGACTCCCGGGCTAATGATCCAAATGAAATCGCTCTTCTCGTCGCGCGGTGCCAGAGTGACGTTGTCGTTATACTCCCCCGCCAGCTCCAGGCTGGGAAGAATCCGGAACGGGCCCAGCTCGATGTTCCCTTGGCCGAGGGCGGGGGTCGGGAACCCGACGAGCCAAGCCACCAGGAGGGCCGAGAAGCAGTTCGTCATCCAGGCACGGCACGTGCCGGACATGCCCATCCCCCTTTGTCGAGTCGATGTGGACTATGCGACCGGTCTCACTCGGCGGCCCGGCCGCGAAAGATCATCACACGAGGTGCCCTGGCCGTTCGCAAGAAAAAGAGCGACCCCGCCGGGACGCCGGGACAGTTCGGGGATCTACGGTCGGGGAATCCAGGTGTTACTGGGTGCCGAACCCTTGGAGTCCGGAGGGGCTCACGAAGCTTGATTCCGGTCGGGGGTTGCTCGGGCGTGGCGCGATGCTCGGGACGGTCACCACGCCTGATATGGCGGCCGCGGGTACGTCATCCAAGACCGTTACGACACCGGTCGAGGCGAGCCGGACGACGATCTGCCCAGGGTCGTCTACGAGGGCCCGGCCTACGATGTCCGACTTCCCGGGCTCGATTCGGATGGTCCGGCCCGTGGCCAACCGAGCTTCCATGGTGCCTTCGACGTTCTCCAGGAGAATGAGATAGCGAGCCGAGGTCACGACGCGCGCGTCCTTCGCCAGCGTCTTAACCACGAGGCGGCTTGCGTCCGGCTGGTACTGGACCTCGGACGACGCCCCTGGGGCAAGGACCAGATCCAGTCGCCCGAAGGAGACCTTCGTGGGGCCGTTGTAGACTTTCTTCTCGCTCTCGTTCTGCTGGGCCAACGACGGCCCTGTCCCCCCGAGGAGGAGCGCCACGCCTAGAAGCCACGCGAACCCGTTGTGTGCCATCCTGGTTCCCCTTTTCGCCGAGTCGTTCATCGACGGCAAGCGACACGCGCCGCAGGAACCGGTGCAGCAAGCGTGATGCCAGGCTGATTTCGCGGGAACATCCCCGGGCGTCCATCGGTGTTGGCGCTTCCAGCCTCCGCCCTCGACCAGTTAAATGGAATTCCCTTGACTTGTGAGGAGGACTCTGGCTAGATCAAAGTCCCTGGTACTGGAGAAATTCCCTGGAAATTCTCCATCTATGGAGCCATCCAAGGTTCTGGTCGTCCATCCGGAAAGCGGCATTCGGGCCCTCCTGGTCCGAATGCTTTCGTCCTTCGGTTACGCGACCAAGTCCGTGACGACCGGCGAGGAGGCCATCGAGGAGACGGCCTCCGGCGAGATCCCGGTCGTCCTCCTCGACCTCGATCTCCCCGGAATGTCAGGGCCCGAGACCCTGCGGGCCCTCCGCGCCATGGCTCCCGCCCCTGAGGTAGTGGTGACGACCGGTCGGGGCACGGTCGATTCAGCCGCCGATGCGGCCCGATACGGGGCCTTCGATTTCGTCCCCCAGCCCTTCGATTTCAAAGACCTGAGCCAGATCCTGCGAGCCGCCTACGACCAGACGCTCCGGCACCGCCAGGCCCAGCACATCAAGGCGGCCCTCAAGGCGCACGACCCCTTCCCTGACATCGTTGGCAAGAGCACGGGGATCAAGCGAGTTCTGGCCCTCATCCACAAGGCGGCTCCAACGCACTCCCCGGTCCTGATCCAGGGAGAGAGCGGGACCGGCAAGGAGCTAGTGGCCCGGGCCCTCCACGCCCACAGCCCTCGGGCGAAGCTCCCTCTGACGATCCTGGACTGCGGAGCCCTCCAGGATACGCTCCTCGAGAGCGAGCTCTTCGGCCACGAGCGGGGGGCGTTTACCGGAGCGCACGGCCTCAAGCACGGGCTCTTCGAGACCGCCAACGAGGGGACGCTCTTCCTCGACGAGATCGGGGAGATGAGTCCCGCGACGCAGGTAAAGGTGCTTCGAGCCCTGCAGTCGGGGGAGTTCCGACGGATCGGCTCCAATCGACAGATCCGGGCCGACCTCCGGATCATCGCGGCCACCAACAAGGATCTCCGGGAAGAAGTAAAGCGGGGGAGATTCCGGGAAGACCTGTACTATCGGATCGCGGTCATCGAGATCCATATGCCGCCCCTCCGCGAGCGAGGTGAGGACATTCCGCTCTTGGTGGAGCACTTCCTGCACACAAACGCGTACGGGGGCCGACAGCGCCTGCAGGTCACGACGGAAGCCTTGAACTGTCTGATGACGTATCCGTGGCCCGGGAACATCCGGGAGCTTCGGAACTGCATCGAGCGGCTGTCGGTGCTCGCCGAGAACCAGGTGCTCACCGTCGAGTCTCTCCCGCCAAGCATCCTGAAATCCGCTCAGCCCAAGGAGTCGTCCGATGCGCTGGCGGACCTGCCCCTCGAAGAGGTCGAGCGCCTTCACATCCTGCGAACCCTGGAGCGGCATCGCTGGAACAAGAAGCGCGCGGCGACCATCCTGGGGATCGACACCAAGACGCTGTATAACAAGCTCCGTCGCTACGGGGTACCCCTCGGCGGCCGGCCGGATGGGGAACGCCCCGCGCCCTCTCGAGAGCCACGGGCAGGCGACTGAGCACAAGACCTGGCTGCTGATCTCCTGACGATGCCCTCGGCGGGTTCGACGCCGGACGCAGGATCCCAAGAGCGAGTGCTCGTCTGCGACGACGACGAGCGTATTCGACAGAGCATCTCCGAGGCCCTGGCCCTGGAGTCCTTCGACGTCGAGACAGCCGAGCGAGCGGTGGATGCCATCCAGAAGATCATGCGGACGAGCTACCGGGCGCTGGTGCTGGACCTCAAGCTACCGGGTCTGGGGGGACTCGACGCCATCTCGATCATCAAGCGGCTCAACGAGAGGCTGCCCATCATCGTCATGACGGGCCATGCCTCGTACGAGACCGAGCAGGCGGTGCGCGCCGCCGGGGTGTTCTACTACCTGGTGAAGCCGTTCTCGCTGAAGGAGCTGACCGAGGCGGTGAAGGCGGCCGCGAGATTCCAGGAAGGGGGGAAAGCCCGCGGCTAGTTTTCGGAGGGGCTCCCCTCCGACGGCCCCCGGGCCGGGCACCCGGCTCGCCGCGAAGCCGAGGAGCCGGGTGGCCTACGCGGGCCTACTTGATCGCGCTCTTTCTTGTGCGCCTTCCGTGAGGAGGGACAGGATGTGCGTGGCAAGCAGGTCCTTCAGCGTGGGGTCACCGGGCATGTAGATGTCCGGGATGCCCAGCACCCGGATCTTGGGGGCCGCGGCCCGCCACCGCGAGCGGATGTAGTCCTCGTGGGTGGGCTCCATGACACAGACGATGTCCGCCCACTCGAGATCGGCGTGGGTCACGGGGCGGCCCCCCGGCTCCGCGTGCGTGCCCGCGGACCGAGCCTCGTGGCCCTCCCGCGTCGCCACGCTCCACGTCAAGACACGGAACACCTCTTCGGCCATCCGGCTCCGGCAGACGTTCGCGGTGCACACAAACAGGACCCGCACGCCTTCGACCTAACAGCCCACGCCGGACGCGGATGCCACGCGTGCCTCTTCGCCCGCGGCCCGGCGCTGGCGAAGAAAGTGAAAGAACTCCACGCCCTCCCGCAGCCGTCGGCGCATGACGGCCGGGTCGCGGAGCATGTCTCCGACCATCGAGACGATCTTCCGGGGCCGGAAGTAGAACCGCCGGTAGAAGTCCTCGACCGAGCTGAAGATCTCCGTCCGCGAGAGATCGGGATAGTTGAGCGCAGCCACCTGGACACCGTGGGTGTCGACGAGCTCACCGCGCTGGACCTGGAGCCAACCCTGCTCCTGGGCCTGGCGGTAGAGCTCGGTCCCGGGATACGGCGCCGCCAGCGAGACCTGGATCGTGTCCGGCTCGATCTCGCAGGCGTACCGGACGGTTTCGCGGATCGTATCGTGGGTCTCGCCCGGAAGCCCGAGGATGAACGTGCCGTGAATGGTGATCCCGAGCGACTTCGCGTTCCTCGTGAACTCGCGGGCGATGTCGAGGCGGATGCCCTTCTTGATATTGTTCAGGATCCTCTGGTTACCCGACTCGTAGCCGACGAGCAGGAGCCGCAGCCCGTTGTCGCGCAGGACCTCGAGCGTCTTCCGTGGGACGTTCGCCTTGGCGTTGCAGGACCACGTCAGCCCGAGGCGCCCCAGACGCCGCGCGATCTCCTCCGCCCGCGGCAGATCATCGGTGAACGTGTCATCGTCGAAGAAGAATTCCCTCACCTGGGGGAAGTGGGCCTTGGCCCGCGCCATCTCCGCCTCGACGTTCTCGACGCTCCGGACCCGGTAGCGGTGACCTCCGAGCGTCTGCGGCCAGAGGCAGAAGGTGCACTTCGACCGGCACCCGCGCCCCGTGTAGAGCGAGACATACGGGTGGAGCAGGTAACCGATGAAGTAGTTCTCGATCGTGAGGTCCCGCTTGTAGACGTCCACCACGAACGGGAGCGCGTCCATGTCCTCGATCGTGGGTCGCGGGGGCGTGAACTGGATCCGGCCGTTGTCCCGGTAGGCGAGCCCTGCCACTCCCCCGATCGGCTTGCCGGCCGCGATCTCGGCGCATGCGTAGTCGAACTCGCCGACCGCCACCCAATCGACGGACGGAGCCGCCTCGAGTGACTGCCGGGGCAGGACCCCCACGTGGGCGCCGACCATCCCCACCAGGAGCCGAGGGTTCTCGGCCTTGAGGCGCTCTGCCACGCGCGCGTCGTTCCCGAAGGAAGGCGTGCTCGTGTGGAGCACGACCAGGTCGTACTCCTTGCCCAGCGGGGCGATCTGCTCGACCGTCAGGCCGTCCGGCGGCGCGTCGATGAGGCGGCTCCCGGGGACCAGTGCGGCCGGCTGCGCCAGCCACGTCGGGTACCAGAACGACCGAATCTCACGGCGCGCCTGGTATCGGGCGCCAGCGCCCCCGTCGAAGCCCTCATAGGACGGCGGGTGAAGGAAGAGCGTGCGCAACGCTGCCGCATGATCTGGCATTTATGATGGCTCCGAGCCGCCGAGCAGGGCACCGGCGTGCGTGCGGGGCGCCCGGCGCGCCATGAGCCAGCCAAGCGCCGCGAGGCCGAGCCCCGCATACGTCAGCTCTCGAATCCGCCGGATGATCCCCACGGTGAACCCACGCGCGGGACTCAGGCCGAGGGCGGCGAAGAGGACCACCTTGCCCCCCTCCTGGGTACCAACCTTTCCGGGCACGAAGAAGAGGATACCATCAATGAGGACCGAGCCGGTTTCCAAAGCCAGGGCGGTCTGCCAATCCACGGGTCCTCCCAGCCACACCAGGATCAGGTAGATCTCGGCGGCACCCACCGCCCATCCCCCGACGAAGCAGCCCAGCGACGCGGCGATGCGCCAGCCCCCGAGACGCCCCAGCGCGGCGTCCAGATCCTGGCCAGGGCCGACCCAGGCCGTGGGCACGATACGCCGGAGCCCGACGCGCCGGGCCACGCCCCACAGCGTCGCCCAAAGGCCTCGGCCGATCAGCCAGACGAAGGCGACCGAGGCGAGGATCGCGGCGGCGGCGCCTCCGAGCCACGCGACCCACGGCGTCGTGCCCAGGAGGCGCGGCAAGACGAGGCCGAGGCCGAGCACGACGAAGACCACCTGGGCCACCGTCTGGCCCAGCTTGGCCACGCTCACGGACGCCCAGCGGAGGCCTCGCGGTACGTCGGCACCGAGCAGGCGGATTCGCAAGAGCTCGCCGCCGACGGTCGCGGAGGGCGTGAGGTAGTTGACGCCGTCGCCGGCCAGGCGGGCTGCGAGGAGCCGCCCGTGACTGACCCTTCGCTCGCCCGCCGGAAAGGCGAGCGCCCAGCCCCAGGTATTCAGGACCACGCCAAGGCTCTCGACCAGCAGGATCACCGCGAGCCCCCAGCCGATGGTGCCGAGGTCGTGCGCGAGCTCCGAGAGCCCGACATACCAAACCGTCCCCCCCAGGATTCCCAGCCCGACGAGCAGACAGCTGAGCTCGAGCCACCGCGCGCGGAGGGCACTCACTGGGACGCGACCTGTCGACGACGCGCAGATCCTCCGAACGTCCAGTACCCGATGAGACCGGCCACGAACGCCCACGAGCCGGCCGCGGCCGCGTAGAGAAACCACTCGAGATGACCGACCAGGGCGAGGACGAGCAACACGTAGGTATAGTCCCGGCTCGCCAGCTTCTCGACGACCGCCCCGACCGGTGTTCCGCGGAGGCTGTCGGCATCGCCGCTCCAGTGAAGGTCGCCGCCGCGTGTGAGCGCGGGACGCACGAACAGCGCGTGGACCGTGGCCATGGCGGCCGCGACGCCACCGACCAGGCCGACCGTCGCCCAGACTCCGGCCGGTGGAAGACCCTGCCGGGCGAGCCCGATTCCAAGCCCCACGAAGGTCGCGAGATTCACCGCGTAGTCCCCGATCACGTCGAGCCGGGCGCCGGCCGCGCTCTGCTCGAAGCGCGCCCGGGCTAGCTCACCGTCAACGCAGTCGAGGACGATGGAGGCGACGAGCGCGAGCAGGCCGCAGAGCCGCCCCGCGTATGAGACCGTGGCCAGGCCGGCGGCGCCCAAGAGCCCCACGAGGAGGCTCGCCAGGGTGATCTGGGACGGCGTGACCGGCCAGTCAAGCAGGAGTCGCGTCAGCGGTCGCGAGAGACGCCGATCGATCAGCGGTGCGAGGTAGCTGTCCGCTGTAGTCCGCCGGGCCAGGTGATCGAGCAGCGCCCGTTCGAGGGCGGCCGGGGGATGGGCCAGGTCCAGGGGGACGAAGAGCCCCGGCCCCATCGGAGCGGCGGGACCCAGGGCTGCGCCGACCCGGCCGATCGCGTCAGTCAGAGACCGCGTCCCGCCGCCCAGCTCCGTGAGGAGTGTCGGCAGCGCCGTCCCTGGACAGATAGCCGCATGCACCTCTCCGGCCGACCGGTCGGCGGCGATCGCGACCCGCAGGACATCGGAACGGGCCGCAGCGAGAACTGGCGCGACGACCTCGACGTCGAAGAGGACATCACCGGCCAGAACGAGGACGGGGTCGGGTGCCCCGAGGTCGCGTGCATCCTCAGGGGTCGCGAGCCAGCGCACCTCCACGCCCCGCCGATCGAGCAGGCGCCTGACGGAGTCCGGGATGCTCGCTCCGAACAGGAGAAGCTCCGCGATACCCGCCGCCCGCAGCGTCAGCAGGGCCCGGACGCCGAGCGGCAGTCCGCCGACGACCTGCCACGTTCCCGGCGAAGTCGCCAGGACCACCGCTCTGCATACCCCTATCACCCTGTCTCCCATGTGTTTACGGAGGCGCCGGCGCCCGTCTCTGGCCAGCCGACCGCACAGACTCCCGAAGGGTACCAGAAATTGGGATGGCGCATCCGGGAAATCAAGCATTTCCGAGGCCACGGCTTGCACGGCGCGGGGTTGCGAGGGACAGCAGTGGACAGGTGTCTTGTTGGCGCCCCTGTTACCCCCGCGCACGATGGTGCGGTTGGCCCACAGAATGGCCCATGGACGAACGGGGTCGGTTCCAGACCGGCGCGGGGCAAAAGTGACGGGCAAAGTGCCTGGCCCGGGGGTACAATCCGTGCCAGCGGGGGCACGTTCCGGGGCACGTTTCGCTGGCTCAGGGGAGGATGATCCGGCAATGGACGTAGGGTTAGCCCTTCTGGCCGATTACGCGAACGTGACGGCGGAAGGAAAGCTGAACATCATGGGCGTCTTCGATGTGATCTATGCCCACCGGTTCCCGACTGTGCATGGTCAGATGCAGCTCGTCTTTAGTCTCGAAGCGAACCCAGCGGAAGCGGGGTCCACCAAGCAGCTCGAAATCAAGCTGATGGGTGAAGACGGGCTCACGCTGTTCTCCCTTGCGGGCGAGTTGTCGCTTCAAGGGAAACGGCCAGTGCCGATCGGCGAACTACTGAAGATGAATCAGATCGTCGGGCTTCAGAACGTTCGATTCGAGAAGCCGGGCGCTTACCAGATCGCCATTCTGATCAATGGAGACGTGAAGCGCGCGGTATCCCTCAGAGTGCAGGAGCGTCCAGCTCAGCAGCCCTGAGAACGAAACCCCCCTAATGTCTACCGCCGCAGAGGCGCTCCTGGACCGAATGCGGAGGACCAAGCACGGATGGGGGTGCAACGACCTTCACACGCTATATCTGGGGTTCGGGTTTTCCCATCGCGAAGGCGGCAAACATCGGGTATACATACATAGGGAGTACACGGAGCTGCGGGCGACGGTTGCTCGTCAGAATCAGTTGCCGGCGGCCTACGTGCGGCACGCGGTTGCCCTGATCGACCGGCTCGTGCTCCTCCAGGGCGAGAAGCAACAAGGGGGACCTGAATGACCGTGATGATGCGACTGGACCCAGCGGCGCTCCAGTATCGGACCGAGATTCGGCCCGAACCGGCACCGGATGGCAGCATCGTGTACATCGCCGAGATCCCAGATCTCCCTGGCTGTATGAGTCATGGTTCGACCGTGGATGAAGCACGCCAGAACCTCGAGGACGCCAAGCGCGAGTACCTGGCGGCACTCGAGGAGAGACAGCTTCCTATTCCGCCACCATCTCCGGAGCCGGTCGTGGGTGCGGTGACCTGGACGATTGTGACGAGTGGCGCTGGCCTCGTTGAAGCGCTTCGTCCCGACGCGGCCGAAGGGTCGCTCCGTCTCACGAGCCGTACTGACGCACTCGCGCCGGCGTAGCCGTTTCACGCGCGTTATCCCGTCCATCCGAGCACGGCCAGGCGTCCGTCCCCAGCCTGGCCTAACTTTTTTCGGCTCCCTCGACGCTCGTTCCGCGCCGAGCCGAAGCTCGCCGGCCACCGCTCCCAGGTCTTCGCCGTCGCGGCGGGTAGTGATACCGGTACAAGGCAGACTTAGTATCTCCGAGAATCGCATCCTTGATCATCGCAATGTGATTGTTCTGGTGAGCGACCTCGAGGAGTTCATCTCGGCTGATCGTCGTCCGTTTCGTCCGATCCATGTCTTCGATCACGTCTATGAGCCCCTTCTTCCGGAAATGGCTTACATCTGGA
>Ga0209887_1000391_pt1 | contig 13104 bp, 11 predicted proteins | sample GWRWN1_30_40_FD_187230 | JGI IMG/M metagenome (GOLD analysis project Ga0209887, IMG submission 187230) | Riverbed sediment microbial communities from areas with no vegetation in Columbia River, Washington, USA - GW-RW N1_30_40 (SPAdes)... | ecosystem: Environmental > Aquatic > Freshwater > River...
CGCCGGGACGGTCGACCACTTCGGCCTCCACGGCCGGGTCGACGTGCAGGTCGGCACGCTCTCGAAGGCGATCGGCGTGCTGGGTGGGTTCATCGCCGGGCCGCACGAGCTGATCGAGTGGCTGCAGAACCGGGGGCGGCCCTACCTGTTCTCGACGAGCGCGCCGCCGGCGGCGGTGGCGGCGTGCATCGAGGCGCTCGACATCATCCAGGACGAGCCCGAGCGGCTCGATCGCCTGTGGTCGAACACACGATCGTTCAAGGCGGGGCTGCACGAGCTCGGGTTCGACACCGGTGCGAGCGAGACGCCGATCACGCCGGTGATCACCCGCGACGAGGAGCGGACGCAAGCGTTCGCGCGGCGGTTGTTCGAGGAGGGGGTCTTCTGCCCCGCGATCGTGTTCCCCACGGTCGCGAAGGGCTCGGCCCGAGTGCGGACGATCGTGACCGCCGACCACACGGAGGAGGACCTAGGCGAGGCCCTCGAGGTGTTCGGTCGGGTCGGCGACGAGCTGGGGCTGCGTTAGCGGGTCGGCCCTAGGCGGTGCCGTCGACCCCGGCCCGGATCCCGCGGATCATCAGATCCAGCCCGAAGTCGAACTGCTGGTCCGTCGTGCAGTCCGCGAAGTACGGGAGGCACTCCATCACGTTGACGAGCCCGGAGCCCCGCAGCGCGTCGATGGCGAGATCGTGCTCCCGCGCATGCTCGTCGTCGTTGCCGAGCATCAGCCCCTGCTCCATCATCACGAAGCCCAGGATGTAGCCGCCCAGCGCGTTGAAGGCCTGCGCGGCGTCGCGGGCCGACAGACCGCCGCGACGCAGCACCCCGAGCGCCGAGTCCATCGCCCGGAACGTCGCGAGACCGTCGAGTGGTTTGTGGCGCTCCGCCAGCAGCTGGCAGACGCTCGGATGCAGGCCGAGGAGCCGCCGCCACTCGTGAGACATCGCTCGCGCGTCGTCGGCCCAGTCGTCGGTGGATCCGGGGAACTCGAACTCGTTCATCACGCGTTCGGTGACGCCCTCGAGGATGTCGTCCTTGTCCTCGACGTGGTTGTACAGGGACATCGCCTCCACGCCGAGCTCCCGCCCGATCCTGCGCATCGTGACGGCCTCGAGACCCTCCGCGTCCATGACGCGCAGCGCCGCATCGATGATCCGGTCTCGGGTGAGCGGCTCGCGGTGCCGCGTCTCCTCGCTGACCTCGTTCTTCGTCCGCACGTTCATCCACCGTCCATACCCGTCAGAGAAACTTTCCGATCCGGGAAGTGACGTCCGGTTCCCGGGGTTGACACCTTACATCGTACGCCTATACTCCGTACGTTGTAAGCATATGGTGTAAGTCGGCGGAAGGCAAGATTCCGACACGAGAGAGCGGGGAGGATCGGATGAGGCTGAATCCGGAATCGATCGCACGGGCGAGCAGCAGGCACCCGTGGCGGACGGTGGGCGTGTGGTTGGTGATCTTCCTGCTGGCGGGGGCGTCCAGCTCGGTATTGCTCGGGTCCGCCCTCACGACCGACATCGACTTCACGAACACGCCGGAGGCCAAGGAGGCGCAGCAGATCCTGGAGCAACGGCGCCTCGAGCAGGACATCGTGACCGAGAACTGGATCATCGCCGGTCCCGAAGAGGGCGCGGTCGAGGATCCGGCCTTCGTCGAGAACGTGAACGCGGCCCTCGAGGACCTGAACGCACTCGGGCAGGACGTGGTGACGTACGCACCGCCGGCGTTCCCGCTGCCCGCCGAGGTCGCCCAGGACCCGGAGACGGCGCCCCTGGGACCCATCCCGTCCGAAGACGGGCGAGCGGTCCTGTTCACCGTCGTGATGGCGGGAGACGTCGACGACGCGGCAGAGCACGTCGACGAAATGGAGACGATCCGCGAGGAGGCGAACACCGACGGCATCCAGGCCTTCATCCTGGGCGAGGCCACGGCGACCGAGGACTTCAAGAAGATCTCGGAGGAGGACCTGCGCTTCGGCGAGTCGATCGGCGTCGTCGCCGCGATCATCGTGCTGATTGCCGTCTTCGGGGCCCTCATCGCCGGGGTCACGCCGATCATCATGGCCGTCTTCGCGATCTCCGTGACCCTGGGCATCGTGGCCGTCATCGGCCAGCTCTGGAAGTTCACGTTCTTCGCGCCGAACCTGATCTCGATGATGGGCCTGGCGGTGGGGATCGACTACTCGTTGTTCATCGTGTCGCGGTACCGCGAGGAGCGCCGAAAGGGCGGTGACAAGCTACGTTCGATCGGTCGCTCCGGTGCCACGGCGAACCGGGCCGTCTTCTTCAGCGGCCTGACGGTGGTGATCGCACTCTCGGGCATGCTCCTGGTCCCGACGACGATCTTCCGAGGGCTCGCGGGCGGCGCCATCATCGTGGTGCTGGTCTCGGTCGCCGCCTCGATGACGCTCCTGCCGGCGGTCCTGAGTCTGCTGGGAACCCCGGCGAAGCGTGTCGGTGCGGACTGGCTCGACTGGCCGTGGATGTCCAGGACCGCGAACGCCCTCGCGCTGTTGGGCATGATCGTGGTGGCGGGGGCGGTCGGGGGGATCGCATCCGCGGTCGGAGCACCCGGTGGTCTAGCCGGACTGGCGGGTTTCCTGGGATTCGTCGCGGCCGCCGTCGGTCTGACGCGCTGGCTGCGCAGCGATTCGTCGTGGATCTCCCGGCGCATCAGGCACGAGCAGATCGAGCAGGGCCGGCCGGGTGGCTTCTGGGACCGAGCCAGCCGGGCGGTCATGGCGCGGCCGGTGATCAGCCTCGTGCTGTCGGCGAGCTTCCTGATCGTCCTCTCGCTCCCGTTCTGGCTGCAGGCCCACCCCAACGACGACGGCCGCGGGATCAAGCAGGGATTGTCGGGCACCACGACGCTGCCCAACGACATCCAGACCAAGCAGGCGTTCCTCGCCCTGGTCGAGTACTTCCCGAAGGCGGGCGCGAACGCACCCGCACAGCTCGCGATCCTCGGCAGCCCGGACGACCCGGAGGTGCAGCAGGGGATCGAGACACTGACCGCCGAGATCGCCGACGATCCGAACCTGGGCGTGCCGTTGGAGCCGCGCGTGAGCGAGGACGGGAGCGTCACGCTCGTCGAGATCCCGCTCACGGGTGAGGCGACGGACACGCAGAGCGAGTCCGCGGTGCTGGCGATCCGAGATCTCCGCGGGACGTACATCCCCGACGCGTTCGGCGGCTCGGGCGTTCGAGTGCTGGTTGGCGGCGAGACCGCATTCATCACCGACTTCTTCGACGTCTCGAGCGACTACACGCCGCTGATCATCGTGATCGTGCTCGGGTTGTCGTTCATCCTGCTCACGGTGGTGTTCCGATCGCTCGTCGTGCCGGCCAAGGCGATCGTGATGAACCTGCTCTCGGTCGGAGCGGCCTACGGCCTGATCGTCCTGGTATTCCAGAAGGGCGGCCCGGCGATCGGCAAGACGATCGCGGACGCGTTTGGGTTCCAGCAGACCGATGCGATCGAGGCGTGGCTCCCGCTGTTCCTGTTCTCGATCCTGTTCGGGCTCTCGATGGACTATCACGTGTTTCTGCTCACGCGGATCCGGGAGGAGTACGACAAGACCCGGGACAACGCCGAGGCGGTCACGTACGGGTTGCGGACGACCGGTGGGATCATCACCGGCGCCGCGATCATCATGGTCGGCGTCTTCGCGGGGTTCGCGGCCGGCAGGCTGACGGCGTTGGAGGAGATGGGGTTCGGGCTCGCGGTCGCGGTCCTGATCGACGCCACGATCGTTCGGTCGATCCTGGTCCCGTCGGCGATGAAGCTGCTCGGCGATCGCAACTGGTACCTGCCGAGCTGGCTGCAGTGGCTGCCCGACCTGGACGTCGAGGGTCACGTCGAAGCACAGAAGCCGGTGGTGGTGCCCGAGGTCCAGCGCGTCGGCGCCCGCGACGACGCCTGACCGAAGCCGAGCATCATCCACAGGAAGGGGCCTCCGTGCGGAGGCCCCTTCCTCGTTGATAGGGTCCGGCGCCATGGAGCAGCCGGGTCCGTCCGACGCAGCGGAAGAGCCGGAGGCGGCATCCGTCGAGGACCTGCAGGACCTGGAGCTTCGCCGCGAGCGCGACGCACTGCGCGCGTCGCTCGGGCACGTGGGGGCCTGGAGCTTCGCGCTGGAGACGATGCCGGCGGCCGAGGAGCGGGACACCGCGGCCGAGATCGAGTCGTTCGGCTACCGCGCGATCTGGGTCCCGGAGGCGGTCGACAGCCGCGAGGCGTTCGCGCACGCGGGGTGGCTCCTGGCGAGCACCGAGCGCGCGATCGTCGCCACCGGGATCGCGAACATCTGGGCTCGAGACCCGACCGCCATGACAAACGGGTGGCGGATGCTCTCGGATGCGCATCCGGGGCGGTTCCTCCTAGGGATCGGGGTGAGCCACGAGGGGTCGGTCGCGCGCCGCGGGGCGGTGTACGAGCGCCCGCTCTCGGCCATGCGCGACTACCTGGACGCGATGGACCGAGCCCCCTCGACCGCGCCCGAACCCGAGGTGGCCCCGCGCCTGGTGCTGGCGGCGCTCGGGCCGCGGATGCTCGAGCTCGCGGCCGAGCGCGCGCACGGCGTGCATCCGTACTTCGTGCCGGTCGAGCACACGGCGTTCGCGCGCCAGCGGCTCGGCCCCGGCCCGGTCCTGGCGGTCGAGCAGACGGTGGTGTTCGAGAGCGATCCGTCGCAGGCTCGCAACGTCGCCCGCGGGTTCGCCCTGGACTACCTGCAGACCGAGAACTACGCGCGGAACCTCCGGCGCATGGGGTGGACGGACGCAGACCTGCGCGGGCAGGGGAGCGACGCGCTGATCGACGCGGTGGTGGCCTGGGGCGACGTGGATCGCATCGCGGTGCGCGTCCGCCAGCACCTGGACGCCGGGGCCGACCACGTCTGCGTCCAGGTGGTGGGCGAGGACGAGCTCGACCCGTGCCTGCCGGCGCTCCGGGAGCTCGCGCCCGCCTTGCTCGAGCTCTAGGTCAGCGCCGCAGAAGCCGCTCCTGCACAGCGTCGCTGCGCAGCTCGCGGAGCGCATCGCGCGCGACCCACCGAGATGCGCGGGCATCGATCCGCCCGATCTGCTCCGCGGTCCGGATCGCCTTGGCGTTCAGCCCGAGGCTCCGCTTGCCGATCTGCCGAAGCGCCCACGAGACCGCCTTCTTCACGTAGTTGCGGTCGTCGGTCGCCTGCTCGCGGATCAGGGGCAGCAGGGAGGCGAACGCGGCGTCGGGGAGGTCCTTGCGGTGGACCGCGGCGCACGCCATCAACACGAACCCGGCCCGCCGCTCGAACTCCGGCTCTCGTCCGGTCCACTCCACCGCCTTGTCCAGCGCGAACGGCGTGCGATCGAACAGGTTGCCGCACACGGCGTCGCAGACGTCCCACGAGTCGAGGTCCGAGACCCAGGCGTCCATCTGCGCTTCGGACACGAGCGCGGGGTCGTCGACCAGCGACGCGAGGATGCGCGCCTCGTGGACGCCCGACGTCCACAGGGCGGCCGCGAGCTCGTGGTCGGGATGCAGGCCGCGCGCGAGACGCCGGAGCTCGGTCACGGTGACGCCGATGGCATGGTCGGTGCGGATCCCGTAGCGCGCCATCCCCTCCAGGCGGGACGGGTCGCCCCTCTCCTCGAGCGTTCGCAGCACGTCGCGGACGTTTCGGACGATGCCCCATGCCGACGGGATCGTCGCGCCCCGCGCTACCGGCCGTCGCCCAGCCGCCCTGCGGGGGGATCGGCGGGCGGCTGGTGGCCGATGTCGTAGGCCTCGCTCCGGCGACGGGACCGGTCGACCCGGATCTGGAAGTCGCGCTGGAACGCACGCATCCGCCGCCTGGCGTACCAGGCGCCGATCCAGGCCAGCAGCACGACGGCCAGCACCAGCGAGAGGACGATCACCAGGGTGGCCTTCAGGACGGCGCCGAGCACGCCGGCCATCGCCGCGAGCAGCAGCAGGATCAGGATGAAGACCCCCATGGCCCCACCATCCTACGAGCGCCGCGGTCGAACGTTTCAGGCGTCGTCGGCGAAGCGGGCGATGCGCCGGGCCACGGCCTCCGGCCGCTGGAGCGGCAGGTCGTGGATCCCCTCGATCCACTCGAACGCCACCTGCGGCCCGATCGCCCGGACGCGGCGCGCCGCGTCGGCCTTCGCGCGGGCGAACTCGGCCTGGTCGGGGGCCATCTCTCGCGTTCGCGCCGCCAGGACGAGCGTCGGGACCCGCACCCTGCGCAGCAGCCCGTCCGTGTCCTGCGCCCACAGGGCGTGGAGGATCCTGAGGTGATTCGCGCGCGCGAGGCGCGGGTGCACGCGCCCGTGCACGTCCACTCGGACGAGCGACAGGACGACCGCCTCGATCTCCGGTGTTCGCGGCAGGCCCGTGTGCTCGGGGATCCCGGACACGAACGCCTCGACCGGGATCCCGCCGAAGGCCGGAGGCGACAGCACCGCCTTGGCGGTCCGCCAATCGAACCGGTCCCGCATCGAGGAGAAGCCGCCGTCCAGCAAGGCCGCCCCGGACACGAGACGAGGGTGGCGCACGGCGAGGCCGAGGGCGACGTTCGCGCCCCAGGAGTGGCCGACCACGATCGGGCGCCGCAGACCCGATGCGCGGATGACCGCGGCGGCGTCGGCGGACGTGTGCTCGAACCCGTAACCCGACGACGGCTTGCTCGAACGCCCGTGCCCGCGTTGGTCGTACGCCACCGGCTCGATCCCGAGGCGGCCGAGCCTCGGCGCGACCAGGTCCCAGATGTGCGACGAGGAGGCCAGGCCGTGGATGAGCAGGGCGCCGTTCGGGCCGCCCGGCCACCGGCGGACGCTCAGTCGGACGCCGTCGGTCCGAACCTCCTGGAAACGTGCGGCGTCCCGTGCGTTCGGCGCGATCGGCACTCGGGTGAGCCTACCGGCCGGCGAACCCGCCGCCGTATACTCCGCCGCGTTCGAGTCGAAGGGAGACCAGTCGTGTACGGGACGCTCGGACGGATGACAGCGAAGGCCGGTAAGCGCGACGAGCTCGTCGCGATGATGGGCAGCCCCCCGACCGGCGCCGCCGCGAACGGCTACCGAGGCGGCTACGTCCTCAAGGCCGAGGAAGGCAACGACGTCGTGGTTGCCGTGATGTACGACGACAAGGACACCTACATCGCGATGGTCCACGATCCCCAGACAGAAACGAACTTCGGCAAGATCATGGAGCTGGTCGAGGCCGAGCCGACGTGGACCGACGGCGAGTGGCTCGGCCCCGAGACCTGACCATCGGCTTCCCAGCTCCGGCCCCGCCTCCGGGCGGCGCGCGATAGGCTGAATGCTCGTTCAGGACACCTGCGGGAGGCGAGCGCCGTGGCCGACGCGTTGCAGAACTTCATCGATGGGAAGTGGATCGACGCTCGCGACGGCGAGCGCTTCGACGTCTTCGACCCGGCGACCGGCGAGGTGATCGCGACCGCCCCGGACTCGAAGGCCGTCGATGTGGAGTCGGCGATCGATGCCGCCCGGCGGAGGTTCGACGACGGCACCTGGTGGCCCGGCACGCCCGCCCGCGAGCGGGGGCGGATCCTGCTCCGCGCCGCCGACATCGTGCGGCGCGAACACGAGCACCTGGCCGGGATGGAGTCGCTCGACTCGGGCAAGCCGATCGGCGACGCGCGCGAGGACATCCACGAGATCGCGTTCATGTTCGAGTACTTCGGGGGGTGGGCGACGAAGATCGACGGCGACGTCCAGCACCTGTCCCCGGAAGCGATGTTCATGGTGTGGAAGGAGCCGATGGGGGTCGCCGTCGGCATCACACCGTGGAACTACCCGATGATGATGGCGACCCAGAAGCTCGCCCCGGCGCTCGCGGCCGGCTGCACATTCATCCTCAAGCCTCCCGAGCAGACGCCGCTCACCTGCCTCGAGCTGCCGAAGATCCTCGAGGAGGCCGGGCTCCCCGCGGGGGTGTTCCACGTCCTCACCGGGTTCGGCGAGACCGCCGGTGCGCCGCTCGTCGCGAGCCCGAAGGTGGACAAGGTGGCGTTCACCGGCTCCCGCGAGGTCGGCAGGATCATCATGCGCAGCGGGGCCGACACGCTGAAGCGCGTGACCCTCGAGCTGGGGGGCAAGTCGCCCAACATCGTGTTCGGGGACGCGGATCGCGCGACCGCCTTCGAGGGTTCGGCGAACGGCGTGTTCTGGAACCAGGGCGAGATCTGTTCGGCGGGGACGCGCGTGTTCGTCGAACGGCCGCTGTACGACGACGCGGTGAACGCGTTCGTCGACCGGGCCTCGTCGATCGTGCTGGGTGAGGGGTCCGACGAGACGACCGAGATGGGTCCGCTCGTGAGCAAGGAGCAGCAGGAGCGCGTCGAGCGGTTCATCGAGATCGGGTCGAGGGAGGCCACGCTCGCGAAGCAGGGTTCGCGCCCTTCCGACGCGCGGCTGGCCGGCGGCTACTTCGTCCCGCCCACCGTGTTCGCCGACGTCGACAACGACGCGACGATCGCACGCGAGGAGATCTTCGGTCCGGTGATGTCGGTGATCCCCTTCGCCTCGGTCGACGAGGTCGTGGCGATGTCCAACGACAACGAGTACGGGCTCGCGGCGGCCGTGTGGACCAACGACGTGAAGAAGGCGATGCTCACGGCCCGGGCGCTCCGCGCCGGCGTGGTGTGGATCAACGACTCGCAGCCGGCGCCCACAGAGATGCCGTGGGGCGGCTACAAGCAATCGGGGATCGGTCGCGAGCTCGGCAAGCACGGCGTCGAGGACTTCCTCGAGAGCAAGTCGGTGTACCTGAACCTCGGCTGACGTACGAATCCTCAAGCCGAACGGCTCCCCCGACGGTCGCGGAGGCCCTCGGGTATGCTCCGCGGTCATGGCCGGTGGAGAGGTCGTCCTGGTCGATCTGGTGAAGCGGTTCGCCGACGTGACGGCGGTCGCGGGGATCAACCTGTCGATGCCCTCGGGCGAGTTCTTCTCGCTCCTCGGCCCCTCCGGATGCGGCAAGACGACCACGCTGCGGCTCATCGCCGGGTTCGAACGGCCGGACGAGGGCCAGATCCTGCTCGACGGCGTGGACATGGTGCAGACGCCGCCACACAAGCGCAACGTCAACACGGTCTTCCAGAACTACGCCCTGTTCCCGCACCTCACGGTCGCGGAGAACGTCGCGTTCGGGCTCCGCTACCAGGACGTCTCCAAGCAGGCGGCCAAGCAGAAGGTGGCCGACGCGCTCGAGCTGGTGCGGCTCCAGGGCCTGGAGCGCCGGCGGCCCTCGCAGCTCTCGGGGGGCCAGCAGCAGCGGGTTGCGCTCGCCCGGGCGCTGATCCTGAACCCCGCGGTGCTCCTTCTCGACGAGCCGCTCGGGGCGCTCGACGCCAAGCTCCGCAAGGCCCTGCAGATCGAGCTCAAGGCGCTGCAGGAGGAGATCGGCATCACCTTCATCTACGTGACGCACGATCAGGAGGAAGCGCTCACGATGTCGGACCGGCTCGCGGTGATGAGCAACGGGCGGGTCGAGCAGATCGGCTCGCCCTCGGACCTCTACGAGGAGCCGACCACGGCGTACGTCGCCGACTTCCTGGGTGTATCGAACCTGATGGACGCGACGTGCGAAGGCTCGGACGCCGGCGGGCGGGGGAAGATACGGCTCGGCGAGTTCGAGCTCGTGGCCGGGCACGGCGACACGGATGCGCGCGGAGACGTCAAGATCGTTATCCGGCCCGAGCGTGTCCAACTGGAAGAGACCGGGACGACGGGTCAGAACCGCGTCCCCGGGATGGTGGAGCGCGTCGTCTACGTCGGCTCGATCATGCAGGTGATCGTGCACCTCGCGCCCGGTCAGACGCTGCAGGCCTGGGTGCAGAACCAGGGCGAGGGTCTGCCGTACGGGCAGGGGCATCCCGTGTCGGTCCACCTTCCGTCGGATGCGCTCCGGATCCTGGTCGACACAAGCGTGCAGGCGCCGGCGGAGGTCCCGAGCTAGACGTTCGCGAACTCGGAGACGCCGCCGGTCCGCTGTCCCCTGGTCGCTCGCCGATACGCGAAGTATCCGAGCACGATCGCGACCGTCGTCGTCACCAGGAGCAACGTGGCCGCCGCATTGACGGCCGGGGTGGGTTCGGCGCGCGTGAAGTTGTAGATCTTGACGGACAGCGGCTCGCTGGTCGCCGGGCCGGACAGGTACTTCACCGTCACGAAGTCGTCGATCGTGTCCGCGAACACGAGCGCCGCGCTCGCGAAGATCGCCGGGTAGAGCAGGGGAAGCAGCACGCGACGGATCGCCTGCCGTGGTGGCGCGCCGAGATCGGAGGCGGCCTCCTCGTACTCCCGGCCGATCGTGAGTAATCGGGCCCGCACGATGATCACCGGGTAGGAGACCTGGTAGGTGACCAGGCCGAGGATCTGCGCCGTCGTGCCCAGTTCGACGAACGTCAACAGGTGCTGGAACACGAGGAACAGCGAGATGCCCAGGACGATCTCGGGCAACACGAACGAGAGCAGCATCAGGAACGTGGCGCCCGTTGCCGGGCGGCTGTGCCAGCGATCGATCCCGAGCGCGAACGACACGCCCAGCGGGACGGCGATGAGCACCGTCAGGATCCCGAGTCGCAAGCTCTGGAACAGCGCCGCGTGGAGCTCGGGGTCGTGCCAGAGCGAGTCCTCCGGGTCCGACCACCACCACTGAAGGCTGAATCCGTGCAGGATGCTGTTGGACCGGCTGCCGTTGAACGAGATCGCGATCGCGATCGTCAACGGGACCAGGGACCAGATCAGGTAGGCCCATGTGACCGTCTGCAGGATCCTCGGCTTGCGCCACGGATCGCGCCACCAGCGACCGGGTCGCACGGGGACGACGGCGGGGCGGACGGGCGCGGGCCGCGCGATGGTCTCCTGCGTCACATGGCCTCCGACGTGCGGCGGGTACTGCGCAAGTAGTAGAGCATCGGAAGGATCAGCAGCACCATGAGGATGAGGACGAGCGAGGCCATCTCGCCGCCCTGGCCGGTCGTGCTGTATGCCTCGTCGATGAGGTTCCCGATCATGGTCGTCCTCGGCGAGCCCGACAGGAGGTTGTTCGTGTAGTAGTCGCCGAACATCGGCAGCGAGACGATGATCAGCCCGGCCAGGATGCCGGGTTTGGACAGGGGAAGGGTCACGCGCCAGAAAGTGCTGATCCGGTTCCCCCCGAGGTCCCGTCCCGACTCCAGCAGGCTGGAGTCGATGCGATCCAGGAACCCGTAAAGGGGCAGGATCATGTAAGGGATGTACCCGTAGACGAGACCCATGATCACGGTGAGCGGCCGGCCCTCGAGCCAACCGATCGGGTGGTTCACGACGTTGACGAACATGAGGAACCGGTTGATGTACCCATCGTTGTCCAGCAGGTTGATCCACGCGAGCATCCGCATCAGGTAGCTGATCCAGAACGGGGAGATCAGTAGGACGAGCAACACGCCCTTGTGCCTGCCGCCGAAGCGGGCCACGTAGTACGCGACCGCATAGCCGAGGACGAGACAGACGGCGCTCGCCGCGACCACGTACACGAACGTGTGCACGTAGACCGGCGCGAAGATCCCGAAGACCTTGTCCAGGGTCTCCCCGAAGTGCTCGGCGCTCCACCACCACGGCTGGTACACCGGCAAGGGACCCCGGAAGATCGGGTCGACGGTGCCGAACGCGATGGAGACGACGGTGTAGAGGGGCAGGATGAACAGGATCAGGAGCCAGAGGATCCCGGGGAGGGAGAACGACGGCCAGTACCAGCGTGGATACTGAACGCCCTCGTGGGCGACGCGGCGCGCCCGGCGACGCGAACGCCGGGTGGGCTCGCTAGATTTTTGCACCGGCGACGAATTCCTCCCAGACGTCGTGCCAGTGGTCGTCGACGTCGGGTGTGAGCGGCCCTTCCCGGTACCCGACGGCGAAGTCCTCCTGCCGAACCACCGCGTCGGGCATCCATGGATTCACGTACATCGCCGGGGCGGCCCAGTTGGACAGCTCGGAATACAGGCCCTCGGTCGTGGTGAGCGTGCTCGGATCCGCCTGGTTCTGCGGCGGCTGGTACCCGTTCCAGGAGAAGTTGTCCATCGCGTGTTGGTACTCGAGCCAGAAGTTGATGAACGCGTGCCCTAGGGCAGGGTGCTCGGCGTTCTTGGGGATCGCGATTAGGTCGTTGTCGACCGGACCCTTGCGATCGGATGGGAACCAGTATCCGATGTTCTCGTACGCCTGCGCCGTGAAGGGGGGTGCGTACCCCCAGCCGGCTACCATGTCTCCCGACCACGCCGTCATGAGCCAGAACACGTCCTTTGGGAGCTTCGCGTAGGCACCGCTGTAGGAGATCCGCACGTCGACGTTTTCCGTGAGCGCGAGCAGGTCCTTGCGGACGGTCTCCAGGTCCGACGCCTTGCCGGTGTTGAGATCGGTGATCCCGTTCTTCATCAGCGCGATCGCCATCGTGTCGCGGTAGCTCGGGTACGCGCCGACCTTCCCCGAATACTGCGGGTCCCACAGGATCTCCCACGGATTGTCCAAGCCGTGGATCACGTCGTCGGGGATGTGGTCGCGCCGGTACCCGATCCCGGTCGTGTAGTTCACGTAGGGGACGGAGTAGCGCCACCCCTGGTCGTAGTACGGGTTCTGGAAGGTCTTCCAGTTGTCGTTCTGTAGGGCAGGGATGAGGTCGTGGTTGAGCGGTTGGAGGAGGTCGGCCGCGACCAGCTTGCCCATCACGTCGATCGTCGGGAAGAAGACGTCCGCCTTCTGGCCGGCCTGCAGCTTCGCCACGCCCTCGTCCATGTTCTGGAAGGTCGACGGCGCCGTGAAGGTGATGCCGTCGGCCTGGTGGGACTCGACGAACTGGTTCAGCACGTACTTCCACATGTACTGCGACCAGTTCAGGATCTGGAGCTCGGCGCCTTGCTCGATCAGGGTGTCGCTCGGGATCGGGTCCCCGTTCATCGGCAGCGTCACCGGGTTCTCGGGGCGGGCGATCTGATAGGGAAGACTGCCGGTCGAGGACGTCGTGCCGGGCTTGGTGCACGCGGCCAGGATCTCGGCGGCGGCGGGGATCGCGACCGCCGCTCCGGCCGTCCTCCTGAGGAAATCGCGCCTA
>Ga0209887_1000392_pt1 | contig 13098 bp, 12 predicted proteins | sample GWRWN1_30_40_FD_187230 | JGI IMG/M metagenome (GOLD analysis project Ga0209887, IMG submission 187230) | Riverbed sediment microbial communities from areas with no vegetation in Columbia River, Washington, USA - GW-RW N1_30_40 (SPAdes)... | ecosystem: Environmental > Aquatic > Freshwater > River...
CCTCGTTCATCACCGGGCGCATCCCGATCAGGACCTCGCTCTCGGCCGTGCTCGCTCCCGGCGATCCCAACGGCCTCACCAAGCAGACGCCCACAATTGCCCAGTATCTGAAGCAGGCGGGCTACACCTCGGTGCAGCTCGGCAAGTGGCACGTCGGCGATAAGCTGGACAACTTCCCGACGTCGAACGGGTTCGATGAGATGTACGACATGCTCCCCTACTATGCGGGGGTGTACGCTTACGACGACCTGACCCTGCACCCGAACTTCCCCGTAAATGACAAGACCTTCATGACGCTGTGGAACCAGGTCGACCTCTCGCAATGGGAGGGGAAGGCGGGCGCGGCGCCCAAGGCGGTGAAGAAGAAGTTCACCTATGCCGACCTTGCGACCGGCGATGACGAGATGCGGGCCAAAGCCATCGACTGGCTCACGACCCACGCCAAGGACGAGAATCCCTTCTTTATGTATCTTTGCTTCCTTAAGGTGCACAACCCGAACAATCCCTCGCCGCGCTTCAAGGGGAAGTCTCCCGCTGGCGGCAACTATCTCGACTCCCTGATGGAGCTCGACGACAATTCGGGCCAGGTGGTGCAGGCGATCCGCGATCTTGGGATCGCCGAGAACACACTTGTGATCTGGACCACCGACAACGGCGCCTGGATCGATGCCTGGCCCGACGCGGGCTACACGCCCTTCCGCGGCATGAAGGGTTCCTCTTTTGAAGGCGGCTTCCGCGTGCCGGCCATCGCCTGGTGGCCAGGCCACATCAAACCGGGCACGGTCAACATGGATATGTGGTCGCACATGGATTGGTGGCCGACCTTCGCCAAGCTGGCGGGGCTCGAGCCGCCGCCACATGACTGGACGGACAACAATGGCAAGCCGATCATCTTCGACGGCATCGACCTAAGTGACTCGCTGCTCGGCACAGGGTCCGGCAAGCGCGACTATTTCATCTACTTCAACGACCAGACTTTCGGGGGCTTGCGCGTCAAGAATTACAAGACGCTGTATACCGCCAAGGATACCTGGCTTGGACAGGATCAATCCCTGAAGATCCCGGCGGTTTACGATCTGTGGTGGGATCCAGGCGAGCAATACGACATCGTCTTCAATGGCGCCGCGCCGACGCGTGGAGACTTGAAGACGTCGCCCGGGAGATATTCGGGTCAGGATAATGGCTGGATCGGCCTCTACATCACGCCGATCCAGACTCAGTTTTGGGACGAGTTGAAGACCCACCCGAACATTCCCTATCAGCCGTTCGGCGCCGGCGCCTACGAAGATATCCCACCGGAATACCGCTAGGCGGCAGCCTCACTCAGCGAAATGAAAGAGCGGCCTATCGGCCGCCCTTCTGCTGCTCCGCGCGCTCCTTAACCTGCGTTCGGACCCCTGCGGCGCAACGTCTCACGGCCTGCTCCAATGCGGTCGCGGCGGAGCAGGGCGCGTTCCAACCGAGCTGTCCAGAGCGGCGTCACATGCCAAACTTGCCCGCAAATTGAGCAAAACCTGCGCCGCGTGGTCCCTATGTTGCCAAAAGTCTGCAGAGTGTTGCCTCCCTGCTCTATCCGGGTGGCATAGTTAGGCATACCCTAAGTATGGCTTGCGAATCATTATTTTGCGGTGCAACATTGCAGTTGCGAAAGGGCTGGTCCCGGCGTTAATGGCTTGGCCGGCCGCAAATTGATGATTGTAACGGAAAATGAGTCGCAGGCACATGGACTTAACCGTCGGTCCGCGTTGGGGTGTCAACCCTGTTAGCCCGGATTGAATAGTCCAAGCCTCATGCAACCAAGGCGACTTATTTCGCGTTGCAACATGGAGGAAGCGTCAAGGGCGGAGTTCCAGTTCAGAGGAAGGACTGGATCGTGAGCGGTGCTTACCGATCAACTCCAATAGGAGGCCCTATCGATGCTGACCAACCTCACCCTTGCCGCGGTGGCGAGCCGGCTCGTCTCTGCTCAAGCCGTTAGGCAGCCGCCAACGGCACCACCTCAAAACGTCAACAGCTTGCTTGAGCGGGGGGCCTAGCCATGGGCGTCCAAATCCCTCCCGTGCTGGTGCTCATCGTCTGCAAGACCGTTCTTGCCGGGGCGCCCGACCATAATGCGGCTTTCACCCATTGGGAGAATCTCGAATGGGCGACCGAGCACTCGATGATGGTGTGCCGCCGCAACGAGATTCAGCTTTACGACCCGGCGGAAGGCATGAAGCTCAGTCCAACGGACGATCCCGTTCGGCCGCTCAATCCCAATTTCGCCATGGCGTCGCAATGCGCGAGAGCGGGGATTCGCCTGGCGACCGATTGGGACGACAGCCACAGAAACACCCGTTGGCGGGTCTGGCGCGTTGGTTGCCCATCCCCCATCGTGGATCTCAGGACAGGAACCGTCATCGGGTATAAGCTGCCAGAGTGCGGCCATCGCGATACAGTGATCTGCGAGACCGATTCCGTGATTTAGAGCGGAGGGCGTGATGTCTGTCCGGTTGAGGATTGCCGCAGGGCTCGTGCTTGCCGGCGCGTTGATCGGCTTTGCCGGGTTCAAGGCCTATTCCGAGAGACTCGGGCCTTTCGTTCAGAAGTACGGCACGACCTACTATAACGGCGACGGCCCGATCTCCGCGCCCCTCACCTGCAAGCCCGAGAGCGAGATCATCGCCGCGATCGGCCAAGTGCACGCCAAATACGACTACCTCGAAGGCGCCGATCTCAAGGTTTTCGAACAGCGTGCGGCGCAGCTTAAGGGGCTGCCGCCGCTCAACGTCGAAAAGCTCTATGTCATCACCGAGGACGACCAACTCCGCGATGGGGAGATGGTTCTGTTCATCGGGCTCAGGGTCAACTGCGTGACCACGGTGTTCGGTCTACCGACGAAGCTTTACCGCGAACTGACGGGGAAGTCCGACAGCGTGTAGACGCACGACTGACGAGGATCACCACGCCACAGGGCGTCAAGGACTGCTCTTCCGAGCGCAAAAGTCGCGTCTAAATTCCAAATCCAGCGTCCAATTTGGACGCCGAAGCCACCCGCTTTGGATTAGAGTGCGACATCGATGTCGCTCTCAGTCCCGCCTAGCTTGGACTATGCCACGCTGCCGGAGGGTCACCTCCTCTACGCGGTGGGCGACATTCACGGCAGACTCGATCTGCTCGAAGCGATGCTTGAGCTGATCGAGGCTGATGCGCGGGCAAGCGGGCATTCCGAGCGGCGGACGCTCGTCTTTCTCGGCGATTATGTGGATCGCGGCCCCGATAGCCGGGGCGTGGTCGATAGAGTGATCAGTGTGTTGCCTCAAGGCTTCGACACGCATTTCCTCAAAGGCAATCACGAAGCCATTCTGCTCAATTTCCTCGACGATGCGTGGAACCTCGATAATTGGCTGCTGAATGGCGGCGGTGCGACGATGCTTTCCTATGGCGTCGACACGGAGCGGCTCGCGCGGCTTGGCGTTCCTCCGGAGATCTGGCGTAAGGCCTTCGCGGAGGCGCTACCCGAGGCGCATCTTCGCTTCTTCAAGAGTTTGAAGCTCAGCGTGTCGTTCGGCGACTATCTCTTCGTGCACGCGGGCGTGAGGCCAGGCGTGCCGCTTGGGGCGCAATCCGAAGCCGATCTCATTTGGATCAGGGCGCCGTTCCTCGATCATGCCGGCCCCTTCGATAAGATCGTGGTGCATGGGCACACGCCAGAGAAAGACCCCGTGACGCGACCGAACCGCATCGGCATCGATACGGGTGCGGTCTTCACCGGCCGGCTGACGGCGCTCCGGCTTCAAGATGGCTCGCGGGAATTCCTTCAGACCTGACGGTCGGACGGGGGTCAGGTGTCGTGCCGCTCGGCGACGAGGCCCCTCAACCGGTCGCTCAAGCTGGTGCCCCCGGTCTTGCGGGAGCGCCGCGCCTCTCTCCGGGCGACGAATCGACGCGCAAACGAGCCTTTCGGCTCTTCTGTCTCGCTGTCCGCCTCGTCCTCGGCCGGATTGTCGGGTTCCTTGCTGTAGGCCGCACGGGCCATCCCGGCTGCCACGGTGTCGACCTCAAGACCGGGTTCGGCATCTTCCGGCTCGCGGGCAGCGCCGTTCCCGGGATGCTCCTGTTGCCCAGCCTCTTCCGGCTGGTGCGGGGCTTCAGGCTCCTCAATCGCATTGAGCTGGGTATAGACCTGAGCGACCTCGACCATGCGCTGCTGCACTTGCGGCGCCCCTTGTGCCCGCGCCACGGCAAGAATCTGCGCGGCGAGCTTGCTCAGCTCGCGGCGGAGCAGCATGTGTTCTTCGGCGCCCGTCCTGGCGCGCTCGAGCTCCTCCTGGGCCTTGGATAGCTCAGCGCTCAAGCGCTGGCTCTCCGCGAGGGTACGGGCGTCCACCTTCCCCGATCCGCGCAAGCCAGCGCCCCCACCGCTTTCCAAGGCCGTGCGCAAGCGCTCGATGTCGGCGCGCTGATTGTGCAAGGTCGTGCGCGCGGTCTTGAGCGCCTCGGACTGGGAAGCAACCGTGGCGCGCAGCTCGGCATTGACCGACTCAAGCTCCGCAAGCGCCTTCTTCGCCGCTTTGAGCCGGCTGTCGAGATCGGGCAGGCGCCGCTTGATCGTCTGCTGCAGCACCCGGTTCGCGTTCTCGTTCTCCTGTAGTTGGCCCTTGACTGAGGCCAGGTCGGTGTTGAGCACGGCGATCTCGACGCGGCGCTTGTTCGCCTCGATCAGCTCGCGCGTTGCCTTTTCCTTCGCCTTCTCGAGCGCGACCTCGACTTTGCGTAATTCGATGGCGAATTCGGCGCGGAGCTGATCCTTGTCGGCCTGGATGTCGTTGAGGGACATCGGCATGGTCGCTTCCAGCTTGCGCGTGGTGAGCTTCACCGCGCGGTTCCACAAGGGCGGGGTGAGCATGAGCGCCAGCAGGCATCCCAAAAGGAAGCCAAGCGCTCCAAACATCAACGCGTTGATCATCGAAATCAGCGCTCCCTGGTTCAGCGCCCACGCGCGTCACCAAAGCCGGCTCCTCGGGCAGACTCAGGCGGAAACTTGGCGCCAGTTCGGCGCAACCGCTGAAAAGTCTCCGCCCGGCTTCCTTAACGCCAATTTAGAACGGATTCCAGGTGGGTTCGCGGGTATATTTCAAATAGCCGACATTGGCCCCCAGCCTCAACCCTATCCCTGAGCGAATCGGAGCCAGCGCCACATGGCCGCGGGCCAGGAAAGTAATGCCCACCCCGCCGATGAAATAGGCCGAGCCGTCCACGCCCGGATAGGTCGCGAAGATTTCCCCCGGACTGCGAAGATCGTACACGAGCACCATGGTCTTCGAACCCTCGGCGCCGAAATCGTAGCCGACGGAGGGGCCCTGCCAATAAACCCGGTGGTCGCCGGCATCTTTGGTGTAGAGCGTGCCTTCGCCATAGCGTAAGCCCGCAATGAAGGCGCCACCTGCCTCCTCGCCGAGGATGTAACCGTTGGGCCTGCCGGCGCGCTGGAAGGCATACTCCACGACCCGGGCAAATCCCATCGACACGCGGCCGAAAAAGCGGTGGCCGGCCTCCATGATTTCGTCCGACGAGAAGGTGCCTTGGTCTGCGGCCTCCGGCGGCACATAAGCCCCATTACCCGGCGCCGCCTCATAGGGCCTGCCTGGACCGCCTGAATCATAAGTGCCCTGATCTGAGGGAGGGGGGTAGTTTGGACCGGCCGCATGGGGTCCGTTCGGATCCGGGTGCGGCGTTATGACCATCGGTCCGTCGGCTTGGGCGAGACGAACGACGGAGCCCGGGGCCGTGACGTTGTCGGCCGCATGGGCCGCGACGGATGCCAAGACGAAGAGGATCGCAGGGAGCGCTAGAGTCGCAGAAGCTCTGAGATGCATGACCTTGCCTCTGGGGCCGAAGACCGGCGTGCCGTGCCGATTCCGGAGCTAAGCTTGCGACCGGTATAATTTGCCTAAACAGTTACCAAACCGTGGCTCGGTTGCCGGGCGGTTAACGCTCGTCGCTCGCATCCCTCAGACCCCAGGCGATGAAGCTCGGATTGCGCAAGCCCAGTTCGGTCTTGCCATAGCGAAGCGGTTCGCCATTGGCGTCGACCACAACGCCGCCCGCGGCCTCGAGCACGGCTTGGCCCGCAGCGGTGTCCCATTCCATGGTGGGAGCAAATCGCGGATAGACGTCAGCCTCTCCTTTGGCGATGGCAAGGAACTTGACCGACGAGCCAACGCCCGATCGCTCGGCAATCTTAAGCTTCGCCAGGAATGCTTCGGTCTCGGGATCGAGATGGGAAAGGCTGACAAGGGCGATCAGACCTTCTTTGTTCGCGGGGCGGGCGTGCAGCACCTTCTGGTCGAGGTGACTGAGATCGGCGCCTGACGCGTTGGGGGGAAGTTCGGCCTCCACCGCCTTGCCGCGGGCAGTGGTCACCGCCAGGAGCGCGCGCGCCGGCGCATAGACGAGACCGAAGCGAGGGGCTCCATCCTCGATCAGCGCGATATTGACGGTGAAGTCGCTCCGTTTCTTGATGAATTCCTTAGTACCGTCCAACGGATCGACGAGGAAGAAGCGGTCGGGAAGAGGCCCTATCGTCCCGCCGCAGTCCTCCTCGGACACCACCCTCACATCGGGTGCGAGAGTTGCGAGCGCCTCGAGGATGATTGCTTCGGAGTCCCGGTCGGCGCGCGTCACCGGACTGTTGTCGCCCTTGATCTCGACCTGGGGCCCCTCGCGGAAATGCCTCATGATGGCGGCGCCGGCACGGGACGCGGCATCGGTGAGCTGCGATGCGGCATGGGCGAAGTCGAAGCTACCCGATCTTTCGCTCGCCGACGCTGTTGTCTGTCTTGGGGCTGACAAGGCAGTATGCTTCCCTGCGACGTTGATTCGTTTCGCGCCCCTCGATGCGGCTTTAGGGAGCGGTGGCGCGACCCTCATGTAACAGAAATTCGGGTATGGGCCACGTCATCTCCGCTTAAGGGCGGAAGCGAAGGAGGAGGCCATGACCGAGCCGACGGCACTCGGCGATCTTGAGCTTGCGGCGCTCGTCTCAAGCCGCATTTGTCACGATGTGATCAATCCGGTGGCGGCAATCGCCAACGGCCTGGAGATGCTGGGCGAAGAGCCCGATCAGGCCATGCGCGAGGCGGCCATGGACCTCATCCGCAAGAGCACGGCGCAAGCCTCCGCCAAGCTTCAGTTCGCGCGGCTTGCCTTCGGCGCGGCGGGATCGGCGGGTGCGGAGATTGACCTCCGCGACGCCGAGAAGGTCGCCCGCGACTTCGTGGGAGGGAGCGGCAAGCATCAGGTCAACTGGCAAGGGCCGGCCGTGACCTTGCCGAAGAATAGGGTCAAGCTCCTGCTCAACCTCGTGGCGCTCGGGATCGTCGCCCTTCCGCGCGGGGGAACGGTAAACGTCGAGATCGCCGGCACTCCCCCCGCGGTCAGCTTTGCCGTCCGCGCCAGGGGCGATTCGGCGCGGCTTGCCGACCAGGTGAAGAGCCTGCTCGCGGGGACCAATGGCGTGGCCGTCGATGCCCATTCGATCCAGCCCTATTATGCCAGGCGCGTCGCGGCGGCGGCCGGCATGACCGTCATCGTTGAGGCCCGCGAAGGGGAGGTCGAGTTCAAGGCAGCCTGACCGGCAAAACTGCGCTGCCCAGGCAAAATCGTTGCGGTGGTCAACGAAGCGTAAACCAGAGTTCACCGACAATCCCCGGCAAAGGCGCGGGGGCTGCGGCGCGGGCCTTGTCGACGCGCGCCTGGGGTGGGGGTTATGGACGAGCTCTTGGCGGAATTCCTGACCGAAACCGGCGAGGGGCTCGATCAGCTCGACGTTGAGCTCGTACGCTTCGAGCAGGAGCCCAACAATGCCGAGATGCTCAACACCATTTTCCGGCTGGTCCACACCGTCAAAGGAACGTGCGGATTTCTTGGCCTTAACCGGCTCGCCAAGCTCGCGCATGCGGCCGAGACGCTCATGGGCCAGTATCGCGACGGCGCTCCCGTCACGGTCGAAGGCGTCAGCGTCATTCTCGCCAGCATCGACCGGATCAAGGAGATCCTGACCGGGCTCGATCGCGACGGCGCCGAGCCTCCGGGTTCCGACGCCGATCTCATTGGCAGGCTGCAAATGCTCGCTCTGGGCGAACCTGACGCTGTGCAGGCGGTTGGGTATGAGGCTTCCGGAACCGGCCTTGGCGCGCAGGACGCGCGCAGAAACCCAGTCCGGGCCGCAGTTGATGAGATCGAGCGCGCCTGGCGTGCGGCGCCTGGGCCCGATCCGGCGGAGTCCGCGAAGGGGCTTCAGAGCAATGGCGCGAGCGTTGTTGAGGTCAACGCGCGGGAAGCGCAAGTCCGCGCCCAGACCGTGCGCGTCAGCGTCGACACGCTGGAGCACCTGATGACCACGGTGAGCGAGCTGGTGCTGACCCGCAATCAGCTGCTCGACCTTATGCGCCGTACCGGCGAAAGCGAGTTCAGATCTCCCCTCCAGCGCCTGTCCACCGTCACCGCCGAGCTGCAGGAGGGCATCATGAAGGCCCGCATGCAGCCGATCGCCAATGCCTGGCAGAAGCTGCCGCGGCTGGTGCGCGAACTTGCGCTCGAGCTCGATAAGAAGATCGAGCTCGACATGACCGGAGGCGAGACCGAGCTCGACCGGCAGGTGCTTGAGATGATCAAGGACCCGCTCACCCATATGATCCGCAACTCGGCGGATCATGGGCTCGAGCCGCCGTCCGAACGGGTCAAGAGGGACAAGCCGGAGACAGGGCGGATCAGGCTCAGCGCCTATCAGCAAGGAGGCCATATCGTCATCGAGGTGGCCGATGATGGGCGCGGGCTCGACGCTCAGACGATCCGGGCCAAAGCCATCGAGAATGGCCTTGCCACGCCGGCCGAGCTCGACCGCCTGAGCGATGCCGACATCTATAAGTTCATCTTCAGGGCCGGGTTCTCCACCGCGAAGGCCGTCAGCGGCGTGTCGGGCCGCGGCGTCGGCATGGACGTCGTGCGCACCAATATTGAGCTGATCGGAGGCACCGTCGATCTCAAGTCGACCTCACCTGCGGGCACCATTTTCACCATCAAGATTCCCTTGACGCTTGCGATCATGGCGGCCCTGATCGTCGAGGCCTCGGGCCATCGCTTCGCCATCCCGCAATATGGCGTCATCGAGCTGGTCCGTACCGGCAAGGCCTCTGGGCATCAGGTGGAGCTGATCAACGACACGCCGGTGCTGCGCCTGCGCGACAAGCTGTTGCCGCTGCTCGACCTGGCCCAGTTGCTCGATCTCGAGGGCGCGCGAGGGATGCTTGAGCGGCTCGCGAACAGCATTCTCACCGTAGTGGTCATCCAGGTCGGCGCGCGGCTGTTCGGCGTGCTCGTCGATAGCGTGTTCCGCACCGAGGAAATCGTGGTGAAGCCGATGTCGAGCCTGTTGCGCGATGTCGGAATGTTCTCGGGCAATACGATTCTCGGCGATGGCAGCGTCATCATGATCATCGACCCGAATGCGCTCGGCTCGGTTGTCGGCTCGGTCGACGGGCAAGCCGAGGCGGCTAATGCCTTAGCGGCCGCGGCAACGGCGACGGAGGAAGCCAAGACGGCGCTGCTCCTGTTCCGCGCAGGCTCCAACACGATGAAAGCGGTGCCGATTTCGCTCATCACCCGGCTCGAGGAGATCGACCTCGGGGTTATCGAGCGCTGCAACGACGAGGACGTCGTGCAGTACCGGGGCGCCTTGATGCCGCTCGTCTATATGCAGGCTGGCCCGGGCACGCGCGACGACGGCGTGCGGCCGGTACTGGTGTTCACCGAAGGCGGTCGGCCCGTGGGGCTCGCCATCGACGAGATCGTCGACATTGTCGAGGAGCGGCTCGACATCGAGCTGAAGACCGAGGCGCCGGGCGTGATCGGCGCCGCCATCATCAAGGGCAAGGCCGCCGAGATTGTCGATGTCTCGCACTACCTCGGGCGAGGCATGGGCCAACGGCTCGACGCCAGGGCCGGGCAAGCCGATCGCGAGGTCAAGCTTCTCCTCGTCGATGACAGCCAGTTCTTCCGCAACATGCTCGCGCCGCTGCTCAAGGCGAGCGGCTACGACGTCACGCTCGCCGCTTCCGCCGGCGAGGTCCTGGCGCTCAAGGACGGGGGCGCCAGCTTCGACCTCATCGTCTCGGATCTCGACATGCCGGGAATGGACGGCATTGCGCTCGCCGAGCAGATCAAGTCCGATCCAAGATGGGAGAAGATTCCGCTGATCGCGCTGTCCTCCCATACGAGCCCGCTTCTCGTGGAGAAGAGCCGCGCTGCGGGGTTCGTGAGCTATGTCGGCAAGTTCGACCGGCAAACGCTGATGAGCACGCTTCAGGAGTGTTGTAGGCAATGGGGAGTGGCGGCATGAGCGCCGAGGGGAACGAGCTCGAACAGGCGACCGAAGGCTTCGTTACCGTAGTGGCGGGGGGGCAACTGTTCGGCTTTAGGCTCGAGCGGGTACGTGACGTGTTTGTGCCGCGAGGTTTGTCGCGGGTGCCGCTCGCGCCGCCGGAAGTGGCAGGTCTGCTCAATCTGCGCGGCCGCATCGTCACCGCCATCGATCTTCGCCGCCGCCTTGGCTTTCCGCCGCGCGCCGATGGCGGCACGCCGGTGGCGGTCGGTATTGAAGAACGCGGCGAGCTATACGGTCTCATCGTCGACCGGGTGGGGGATGTGTTGCGACTCAAGCCCTCAAGCTATGAGGCCAATCCGGTCAATCTCGATCAGCGCTGGAGGAAGGTCTGCACGGGCGTGCACCGGCTCGATCACGGTCTCATGGTCGTGCTCGATGTCGATAAGGTACTCGATCTCAGTAAGTTCGGCGTCGCTGCCTAATCGCCGTCAAGGGTGACGGCAAGCGGAGGAAGGAACGCATGAAACATTGCTTGGTGGTGGATGACAGTGCCGTCATCCGCAAGGTGGCGAAACGCATCCTGGAGGAGCTGCGGTTCACGGCTTCGGAGGCCGAGAACGGGCGCGATGCGCTGGACCAATGCCGCATGTCGATGCCCGACGTGGTGCTGCTCGACTGGAACATGCCGGTCATGGACGGTATCGCCTTTCTCGTCGCGCTGCGCAAGGAACAGGGCGGCAATGCCCCCAAGGTGATCTTCTGCACGACCGAGAACGATGTCGAGCACATCACCCGCGCCATCACGGCCGGGGCCAATGAATACATCATGAAACCCTTCGACCGCGACATCATCGAAGCCAAGTTTCATGAGGTCGGGCTGATCTAAGCCCGACATGACCATGCTCTCGCAGGGGGCGAGTATGAATGCCCCGGTAACCGCTCCCGACCTGCCGACGCTTCCCGCGAAGGCCATCAAAGTGATGATCGTCGACGATTCGGCTGTGGTGCGGGGTTTCGTCGCTCGCTGGATCGAGGAGGAGTCCGGGCTTGAAGTCGTGGCGCGCCACGCCAATGGCAAGCTGGCCGTCGAGGACGTGGCGCGAAGCGCTCCCGACATCGTCCTGCTCGACATCGAGATGCCGGTGATGGACGGCCTCGAAGCTCTACCGCTCTTGCTTAGTGCGCGGCCCGAGTCGCGGGTGCTGATGGTTTCGACCCTGACCAGGCGGAACGCCGAGATCAGCTTCAAGGCCTTGGCGCTCGGCGCCCTGGACTATATCCCCAAACCCGATTCAAATCGCGAGATCACCACCTCCCTCGATTTCCGCCGCGAGGTGATCCGCAAGATCAAGTCGCTCGGCCGGGCGCGCACGCCGCGCGCGCCTGTGAGCGACGGCGCCGCCACCGTCGCCCTTGGCGAAACCCGCACGAGGCCGCTCGCGTTCAGGCAACGCCCGTTTTCCCTCGTGCCGCCACGCATCATTGCGATCGGCAGCTCGACCGGCGGCCCGCAAGCGCTGGCAAGTCTTCTTGGCGCGGCTTCGCGCGCGCTTTCCCGCGTTCCCGTCGTCGTGGCGCAGCACATGCCGCCAGTGTTTACCGCGATCCTCGCCGAGCGTCTGGCGCGGGCCACGGGGCGCGAGACGCGCGAAGGGGTTCAAGGTGAGGCGCTCAGGCCGGGCCGGATCTATGTGGCGCCAGGGAACCATCATATGACTGTGGTTCGTGCCGCTCAGCCAGTTTTGCGCATCGGCAGCGAGCCGCCCGTCCATTTCTGCCGGCCTGCGGTCGACCCCTTGTTTGCAAGCGTCGCCGCGACGTTCGGCCCTGCGGCACTCGGCATCGTGCTGACCGGCATGGGCCATGACGGCGCCGCCGGCGCCCGAGCCGTCGCCGAGGCAGGCGGCAGCGTGATCGCCCAAGACGAGGCCTCGAGCGTGGTGTGGGGCATGCCGGGGGCGGCTGCCTCTGTCGGAGCCTGCGCGGCGGTTCTGCCGCCGGCCGAGATCGGCGCGACCGTGGCCAAGCTGATCAAGGGTGAGCGGCCATGATGGCGCATGAGTTCGGCCTGGTGCGCCGGATCTTGAAGGAGCACTCCGGCCTCAATCTCGGCGAGGACAAGCAGGACCTGCTCGAGGGAAAGCTCAGGCCTCTGTTGAGGGAGTTCGCGCTTCCCTCCCTATCGCATCTCGTGCTCGCCATGATGAAGCCTGACGCTCATCATTTGCGCTCCCGCGTTGCTCAGGCCGTGACGGTCCAGGAGTCCTACTTCTTCCGCGACAAAGTGCCGTTCCATTATTTCATCGACGAGATGCTGCCGAAGCTCATGGCCAAGCGGGAGGGTCAGCACCGCATCAGGGTCTGGTGCGCCGCGGCAGCGACCGGGCAGGAACCCTATTCGCTGGTCATGGAGCTTGCCGAGCGGGACAGCAAGCTTGCCGGCTGGACCGTCGAGATCGTGGCCACGGATTTCGTCGAGGATGCGCTGGAGAAGGCGCGCAAAGGGCTCTACAGCCAATTCGAGGTGCAGAGGGGCCTGCCTGTCTCGCTGCTCGTCAAACATTTCAACAAGGTCGGAAACGCTTGGGAGATCAGCCCCGACATTCGCCGCAAGGTCGAGTTCCGTGCGCATAATCTCCTCGACGATTGCCAGGCGCTCGGGGTGTTCGACGTGATCTTCTGCCGGAATGTGCTGATCTATTTCGACGACGACACCAAACGCGCGGTCCTCA